>Ga0179593_1493703_pt1 | contig 15307 bp, 18 predicted proteins | sample CZODoug2_1_08_16_FD_185931 | JGI IMG/M metagenome (GOLD analysis project Ga0179593, IMG submission 185931) | Vadose zone soil fungal communities from Angelo Coast Range Reserve, California, USA - CZODoug2_1_08_16fungal (PacBio error correction) | ecosystem: Environmental > Terrestrial > Soil >... | reverse complement strand
CCATAGAGCGCTTCTTTCCTTCTTCTTTCTGTTTTGGTTAAGTGCAGGGACGAGAAGACCCCCCCCAAACATGGCTTCCCGAGATGTCTTCTCTAGCCTTTTCTTCTATTCGACGCGGAGGACCGTCCTCCCCGCCTCTCCGGCGAACGTTAAATAGCACTCACTCCTCGTTTCCGCCTTCTGTCTCCTGGTGACCTGTTGAAACACTTCCGGGTCCTCCTTGGGGGCTTCCGAAGGTCCCACCTGGATTTCCCCCCCTCCGCGCGTTCCCCTTTCCTTGAGGGGTAGGATGTCTTTACTCTGATCTTTCTTTCGGTTTCCTTCCTTCAGTCGATCCCTTTTTTTCTCCTGTAAATACACCGGTTCTCCTCCCCATGCCGGATTTGAAAGGGGTTTTTTCCCTCCCTCCCGAAAAGTACTGTCCACCATTTTACGCATCTTCTTCAGTAAGCTAGTACCACCACTTCGGCCTTTTTTTATCCCTCTCAAGTAAGTTCCAACGGGACCGTTGGTTTTTTTGCTTGGTTAACGCCCCGAGGGCTTACATTCCTATTTTCCCTTTATTTTTTGCCAAATTTTGGTTCACCCTGGTCTCTCCAAGACGTTTTTTTTCAAGCCCACTGGCTCTTTCTCTTTTCTTGACCCCGACAAGGCCAGTGGGGAGATACTCTCCCTGCCGTTTCCTTCTGTTTGAACCCTTCTCGTTTTTTAGTATTTTTCCGTGCCGTCGGGACTTTTATGTCTCCCCCCCCTCTGAGCCCTTTTTTTTACTCGTATGGCCGTGAAAACGAAGAGGCACTGGCCAGCCCTTCCTAAGAGTCGGGACTCCTCTCCGCCGACAATTCTCCTTGATGACCGGACCTGACCCCCTTTCTTTCTTTTTGACCCCTCCCCCCCTCCGGAAAAAGAATTGAGGATTCCGGGGTTTCAATAAGTTGCGCACAGGGTTATTCGAGTTTTCTTCAGACTTTGTCTCCCATTGACCACTCAAGCACTCCCTCCCCCCAAACCCCATGCCTATGAAGCTAGGTGCGGGAGGCCCGGGGTACCGCTACCCTTTTGAACTCTGGGGTTATGTTCGGAAATCAAGCCTTCCCCTCCAGTTTGCCCCCCAAGGGAGGTTAGGTCTTCCTTTAGTTGCACCTCGCCCCCGCTTTCTCCCTTCGATGGTGAAAAATTCGTCTCTTTTAATTCAACCCCCGGCCTCCCTGATTTGTTAAGCCCCGAAGTACATTGTCTCCTTTTTTTCCTGCATATCCTGACGGCGTCGGAAGCGGTTGGCGTTTCCGGGGGAACCCCCTTCTCCCCGTACATGCCTTTGTCCCTCCCTTTCTGCTGGCAGGTCCTTTTCTGTCGGCGGGTTACCCCCGCTCGCGTGTGATGAAGTTTGATTTTTTTCCCACGGCCTCCCTCCATCCTTTCAGACCCCCAACTCAAAGGAGAACCTCGAACCCTCACCCCCCGCCCTTTTTCTGGCGGTAACGAGGTCGGCTTGACCCCCTTCTTCCTGCCCTTAAGCGCGGAGTGGGAACTTCCACGAGGATCCTTCTCCGTATCTTCCCCCATCCTGAAGACGTTGGACAACCCTCCTCTGCTGGTTTATTGCTAAATGGTGGCTGAACCCAAGTCCTTTCCCTTCTTCTCAGAATTTTTCTTCGAAAGCCGGGCCCCCTGGGTCAGTCTCTGGTTCCCATTGACTGCTTTTTGGCGTGCTGCGCGCTTTCCTGCCCGTTGCGTAAGGTTTGACTTTCTCTCACCCCTCCTTTGAACATCATGGCGCGGCGAGCATCACCGGCAGCCTTCTTCTTCACTGAACCCCCCCCCCTGCACACCTCCCCACTCCCGGCTTAATTCGTCCGTGTGGTAGCTCGGCGAGCCGCTTTTTAAGTCGGTGACGCGTGAGTTTTTTTTCCTTTAGGAGATCGGCCTCCCCCCCCTAATTAATAGCACCTTCCTGAAAGGAATTTCTGTGTTTAATTTGTCCGTCAAACCTCCGATCACATCAGGTTGTTGTGGCTTCCTTATAATCTTCGCCTACCTCATGAAACTAATTTCGTAGACACAAGGCCGCGTCGTGCCACTAGGCTGACCCCTCCAACAGTTCCCCAGTTTTTTTCCCCCCCAAAGCTTTCACCGCATCGCTTTTTTCATGGTCTAGCCCAAGTTTGCCTTTGATTTCTTTTTTTTGCAGAGTTACGAATGGCTTGCTTTTGGGACACCCGTTCGCTCTCGCGTCCCCTTCCTCGACTCTGTCATTGCTTTTCCCCTCCTGCTTGGATTTCGGGCTTTGCAACTTTTTTCGGCCCCCCCACTAGCACGCCACTTGTTCCCTCAGCCTACCCGGTTCTTTCGTCAAGAAATAACGGTCTTTCTGGCCTGCGATTTTTTTTCTCGCCACCGTTCCACCTTTCCCCGAGCACATGAGCATGTATGTTTTACCTGTCTTCCATAAGCCTAACCCGTCCGCCTTTTTTTTTTTTTTTTTTTGCGATTCCTACCCTGAGACACCCCCCCCCCTCGGCGAAGCTGGATAACCCGTTTTTAGAAGCTGCCCCCCTTAAAATTTTCTCTTTCGTTGTTGTTCGTCCATGTTTTCTTTCCGTTTTGTTTTCTGAACTGATGGTTCCTAGTTTTTTTTCCCCCCCCACCAATCATCACCCCGTTATCCGCCCATTCAAAGAGTCCTCGCAGCACCTGCGTTTTGTCCTGCACTCCCATGTCGACGTTCACAGCAAACGGCTCGAACTCCCCCTCAGCCCATCATTGTATTTTCCCCCTCAACAGCGAAAACTTTTTTTTTTTTTAACCCCCCCTCATTCCCCGTAGTTTTTATTAAAGCAGTCTCATCCCTATTTTCCCGACTTCCTTGACACGAAGCTAGGACATGAACACCCCGTTTTAATTTGACCTCAGTAATTCCCTTTGATTTGCCTTCCCCCCACGACCCAAAGATTTTCCTTGTTTCCCCCCGGTGTCCCCCTTCCGCAATGCTTCTTAACTTTCTTTTTTTATTCAGTGTTTAGTTGAATGGTCCTTTTTGCCCATTAGCCAGCCTTCTCTCCGCTTTTGAGAGCACCACGGCTTTTCCTTGATTCCCCTTAATCCTCTTTGCCCAGTAGTTTATTTTTCCTCCTTGAATTTTTTACTTTTCCTGATTGCTTCTGCTCGGCGCGTTCTTACGCGGTTTCCTACGCAAGTAGCTATTCCCCCTCCCCTTTTCCGTTCCATTCTGAAGAGGCCCCTGGATCGGCCCTCTGTTTTCTCCACTCCCGTCAGAGCCTCCCTGACACGTCAACTCTTCCCCAATCTTCCGTGTTTCACCGGACGGCTGCATGTCCTTGGTCCCCAACAATCCACTTGACGTTCTTGAGTGCCAAGACTTTTTTTTCCTTCTCCCTCCCCCTTTCCTGGCTCCCACCGCGGTCAAATGAGAGGTTTCGTCCCCTTCCGAGGTCTGACCCCCCCCCCACGATGCCAAGATGGGACGTTACCTCCCCTTCCCCGTCTTTTACCCCGCCTCCACCCACACCTGTCCCGTTTGCATACTGTTCCTTCGCCCATAGTAATACTCCCCCCCCCCCCTTAATGCTTCGTCATTTGCAGTCGTGGGCCTTTTCGTTTGTCTCCCCGTCCCCTGTCCTCCCTTTACTGCATATCTCCTGACCTTGGGAATTCTCCCACATTTGTCACGGCCGCCTCCCCCACTACCCCCGGGAGCTCGACATTGTAATCGAGCTTCCTTTTGACGCCTTCATCAAATAAAGTTTACGTCTACTGCCTTCCTTAGCGTTGCTGTGAACCCCCCCGTAAAACTGACCTCCGGAATTTTTAACTTCTCCGAGGAGGAGCGTCAGTCCTCAGCAGTTCCAGGGCTCCCTTTTTTTAGTACAGGTCTCTTAAAGGTCATTTGCTCCTTTCCGTTTTGCATTCCCCCCCCCCACGAAAATAATGCTTTACGATATTTTCTTCTTCTCTTCGATTTTTCGCAGTGTTGGTTTTTTTTTGGTCGATGGCTTCCTTCATCTTCTCAGCTGATTTTTTTTTTGGTCCGTTTGTAAGGCGCCACGACCTCCTCCGTGACCTCCTTTTCCTTCGACCATGGGAAGGAGGACTTGCTCTGCCGCCGCCGCATCCCTTCCTTTCTTCCCCCTCCCCCACTGGCAACATTCTTGTCACTTCTGCTACGGAACCGCAACCTCCCCTCACAGCTTCAGGGAAACTTTGCCCCACGCGGCGACATTGAATTTCCTCGAGGATGTCCTTTTTTTTTGGTAGTTGAGGAGGCCGTTCCTGGCCACCCCTTGGTTTCCTCCCTCTCATGGGTGACGGATCGTTAGCCCCCTTTTTGTATGTTTCGTCAAGTTAGGCACAGGTACCGGACTTTTCACCCAGCTGCATTCATATTATTGCCCTCTTTAATTGCCTGTCCCGAGAATTAAGGCCACGTTCCCTTTGGGTCTGTTCTTGTTAGGAACAGTTTTTTTCCCCTCTTTCCCGGGCATGTTGTATTGTGGCCATTTTACGGGCCTTACCCGGATGTCTTTCCCCCCCTCGGGGTGCCACGTTAGCCTGGTCCACCGAACTCTCTTTTCCCGCCACTTGTGGTTTTTTTTACTCCTTTTTCGGAACACCGTCGGGTTTCTAACCTTTGATTGTGGACTTTAACTTCTGTCCCTCCGCTGTCGGATGCTGGTATTCGTCCGCTTTCCCCTCGTCCGTTCACGAACTTTTTAAACTTCTAGCGCAGGTCGTGCATAACATAGCGAGCGGTCACGCTCCTACCAGCTTTTTCAATTCCCACTATACCGGACCGGAGTTCCAGGAGGCTCACGGAATTCCCCAACAGATTGATGCCTTGCATCCCTTCCATCGTTTTCCGCACGCTGTTCGGACTTCCCCCTGAGATGGGAGCAACTCGACTTCCAAACCGACACTCCCTTCTTAATACCCCTCCCAGATGAAGATTGCTTCGTTCCGTCTTTCCTCGGTGGTCCCACAGGATTTTGTTGTCTTAGGCAATCAGCGCGGACGTTGCCAATCCCCCCTGCCGTGGGTTTCCTTCCACTTTTTTGTTCCGAACCAGTACCTATCTTTGAAACACTGTCGCGTAATAACTTAGCTTTCGGTTTCTTTTTTTTTTCTCCAATTTACCTTTTTTCCAGGGGCTGGGAAGCTCCTTCGGCTCTGTTGGTTTAGATGTGGATTAACGGCTGCCACTTGAATTTTGCTTCAAGCGAAGTTCTTTTAGGAAGTAGTGTCTTTCTTTTCTTGCGGATGCCACGCTCGGGTTTCAGGTTTGTTTCGACTGGAGGCCCCCTCCTTCCCTTTAACTCAACCCCCCCCTCCCCCCGCTGGATTAGACATTGGTCTTGCTAACGACACAAGTAAATCTTTGGCTCGTCTTCTTTCTAGCCACGGCTTGTACTTTTCTTTTCCGATCCTTTTTCTCGAACCAACCTCTTTCCTTTTTAGTTCATAGGCCACTCCGAAGCCTGGTACAAAATTTTGCGTAGGTTCTTTTTCAAGGGTGGCCTTTTTTTTCCTTTTTTCCCTCCTGCCGTATCCGAAGACTTTTTTTTAAGCTATGGTTTTCTGCGAAAAGTGTGAAGCAGTTTTTCGATTGCGCAGGTTCATCATTTTCCTCCCCCTTTTTCTCGCACAGCACTCCTCGCATCCTGGCTGAGACCCCGGGGTTACCACGCCTCCATCGTACAACTTTTTTCCTCAAACAATGCCCCCTTCCACTCCCGGTTCCGCGGGTTTGCTAGATCCAAGGCCTAATCCTCCCCCCTTTTAGTTTCCCTTCCGGTGAATGAACTCTTGGCTTGATTATCGCCTCCCCCTCCCTGTTACCCTCTGAGGAAGATTCCTTAACCTTCCTAGTGGGTTACTTCTTTCCGCTTCCTTCTCCCCCTCCTCCTAAGTTTGTGGGGTTGGTGTCCCTCGCCCTAATTTCTTCCCTCCAGATGACCAAAATTACGTAGACCTCGTTCGCCCGTAGACCTACGCGTTCCCTTACCACCCGGAGCTCCCGCGATTAACCGTCCCTTTCACGAAACTCTTTTGCTCTCTTTTTCCCCAAACGCTATGAGACATTTGATTGCTTTTTCATTTTTTCCTATCCCCTGATCTCGCCTTCTTAGCCTGGTTTGTCTGTTGAGGCCTTGCATTTTTGTTTTTTTTTTCATAGGGTGATGCCCCTGCCTAAACGCTCCCCTTTTACCTTTTAACCCTCGCCCAAATTCCCCTTTCTGCCAGTCTAGTCATACCCCTTCCCTGAGGTCATGACGCACAATCCAAATAACCGTGAGACGCTTTTTCAAGGTTCCTTGAGGGAAGCAAGAATAAACCCTCTCGTTTTTTGCTCCCTCGGAGGACCATTTAGCTCTTTTCCTAACTTTCCTCGGTAAGGACTTGCACCCATTTTCTTTTCCTTTCTTGAGAATGTTAATAATGTTGGAGGTTCTGCCTTTCTTCGCCGTGCCCCCCAATTCCTCACCACGTTTCTTTTTTCCCTCGATCCCCTTTCCAAATCACGCAGAAACTGCCCCCTGCCTTTCCCCCCCCCCTCGCCCGTTCCCCCTCCCAAACGAGCTCCCTCTGGTCCTCCCCGAATTCAATGCTCCCCTGCAGAACTTTTAGGTGGTCTTCCAAATTCCAGCGCTTTTTTTTCTCCTTGAGTGTTACTCCTCTCCTCCTATGCCCTCCCTTCCTTTAGATTATCCCTCCGGGCATTACCCCCATGCCCCCAGGCCTGTCATTTTCACAGCACCCCCTTCTGGATTTTTCCAGAAGTGGCCGTTGTTGCCACGCTTCCGACTGCCCCCCTCTAAGTTCAAGTGGGTTGTATTACTGTCTTTTTTCTTTTAATGTTTCCATCCAAGCTTTTTCAGACCACAAGGTAGCCTTTTCCCCCCTGTTCCCGGATTTCATCGGGATGTCAATACTTCTTCTTTTTGCAGTCTGTCCCTCCCCTTGAAGGTTCCAAGTCGGTCTTTCTCGCGATTTCCTACTGCCTCTTTTAATTGTGACGCCAGTCTTTAGCCCCTGTGCAATTTTGAAGCGCCGGATCCGTTTCCACGGTCCCCCCCCCCCCTCCTTGCATAGCCTCCACGTTTACCAAGGACCACCCTAGAGCCCAACGCGCATTTTTTCCCTAAACCCACGGGGATGGTTACAGCACCGAGATTCCCCCCCTCAATTTTCTTCCCTTGAGTGAAAGATTAGTCTTTCTTAGCTTGGATCTCCCCCAAGAGTCTGCACTATTTCTCCTCCCGTTGTCCTCCAATGCCCCTATTTTACGATGTAAAGTCCATTCAGCCCCCTCTCCTCCCCCTGAGAGAAACAACGGTCCCGTTTCCACTCGAGGTCCCCTCGTGACCTACGGTTGTGGCCCATAATTCTCATTCAGGATTTTGTTTTTCTTCTTTGCCCCACCGGTCCCCCGTCTCGTAAATTAAGCCTTTCTTATACCGCTGTTGAAATTTTTCACCTGTCTACGCGCCACCCCCCCTTGACCCAACTTTTTCCAGGGAGACATCCTCGTCTCATTGAATCCCCCTTTCCTGCCTGATTTCCTGGTTGCTTCCCGTAACAGTCCTTTGTCAAGTGACCCCGTGGCTGGACTTTTCAACTTCTGTGCTCTTTCAGTCGCCCCGCGGGCTTGAGCCCATTCTCTTGAATTTCGGAGTGTTTTGTTCCTGAACCCCCCCCCCCCCCCCCCTCCCAATAATACTTCCCATCTTTTCCTGATCTCTTCTTTAGTTGGATCCCCTTTTTTTGTAGATCGATCAGGTCTCCACTGGGAAAGTATGTGTTTGATTTTTTGCCGGAACTCAAGACCCGCCGTGCAACTTGGGCAGTGCCGAATGGCTCCTAGCGGACGAGGCTCGAGTTCTCCCTCCACCGCTGCGCCTCGAAGAGAAAGTTTTATTAACTTCCCTCTTATTGTCTTTTCTTCCCTTTTTAACTTTAGGTGATCCCGGGCACACTTCCTTACCCCCCTGGCGGTCCCGTTCGGTCTTTTTCACAAGAAGTTCCCAATGAGCCGGCGATGTCTTCCGTGAGTCCGGTAGTTCTTTGTTGGCTTTCGTTTCCGAGCCCTTTTTCCTTTACCTCCCCTTTTTCGTGGATACGCAAGTCGAGTATGCCACTTACCTTTCTTAGCCATTTTTTTTTTTGATTGCTCAGCTTCACGACGACTCCCTTCCTTTAGAAACCCCCAATTGCTTTAAGGGAGTGCCCGCCCGGAGTAATGGGCACCAATTCCGTGTTGGGCGGCGGCTTTTGCCCCCTTGTTTTCGTTAAATCTTCCCATAGTTGCATTTGCTTTGGGCGGAGGGACAACTCTTTCTCCCGAGATGGAGGAGCCACGTTTTTGGCTTACCCTATTGTCCTCCTCCTTTTAACGGCCCCGTTTAGTGATCTTTTTTTGATCTTTTCTTGAACAGCGTAGGTGTTTTTTTCGATTTTGCTCTCTTGGCTGATTGTTTTCCTGTAAACCCTTGCTGCTCGCAGGCCCCCTGGTTTTCTTTCTCAACCCCCGCGGAGGCGATCCCTTCCGCTCGGACGGACCCCTTTTCTTTACTACGTAAGAAATACTCCTCTCACTTAACCTTAGCCTGATCGAAAGCTTCAAATCCCCCTTTCCGTCTCCCACGGTCAGGACATGACACGACCTTTCCCCCCCGATGGGCTTTTTCCCCTATGGCAATGTCTTCCCCCAAGTGGTGCTTCCCCTGCTTGTCTCTCTTTTCCCCCTTGGATCGCTCGGACGAATTCTCTCCCCCACAGTATTTGAGGCTCGGCTCTGTGGTGGTACCGCTCCCTGTTGCACCAATTCTGGTTATTTGTCTTTCTAACTTCCCTTTCAAGTTTTCCTTTTCCCATTACAGGGCCGTGTTCATGGTTCCTTGTTCGAGTCTCGACTGCATTTAGAAATAGCTTCGGAGACACCTTCCTTCTTTTCTAGCCCCCTGTTTGTGAAACTTTCCCCCACCTCCCCTTGTTGTCGACTGGGCTGGAATCCATGAATCCGGTTGTTGGGGAGGATTTCTGAGTCTTTCACTTCTACCTTCCATGTAAGGTCACTCTCCTTGATTTTTCTGACTTCTTTTAGTTTCTTGACAAGATGGTGATAAGTTGGGTCCCCCGGCTTCCCCCCCTCTTTTGTAAACCAAATAAAAAGGTTTGACAAATGGGTTCCTCACAGTCAATTTTCTTCGTACGAGGACGTTTTCCTTTTTTTGATAGCGATGAGTGGTTCTCTTCCCCCCTCTCCAAAAACCTCTTCTTCACTTCGTATATCTCCCCCCTAACGGTCTCCCTTTCCCCCCCCTCCCCTTCGCCGGTGCTGGTATTGGGACCATTGCGGAGCCCCCCCTTTACTCTCCTTACGCTAAGACTTTTTTTATCGGCCCATGTTTCTTCTTGAAGGACCTTCGGCCTTTTTTAGTCCTCTCTGTCGCCCTAACTAAGCACTTAAACCCTCCCCTCTCGGAATCCTGGCGCTAGGATCCCCTTTTTCCAATAATCCCCTAGTTAAAGTGTCTCCCCCTTCCACAGTACCTCACGCGCCTTACGCCCTGGTTTTCCCCGAGCCCATCTTCCAGTACTTTTGGTGAAAAGCTTTTGCGCATGCTTTGCCCTTGGCTTGAGGGGTTCAGCCTCGGTCTCGCCCTTCGCTTACTGGCCTCGGTAATCTGTCTGCCCCCGAAGCTATCTACCCTACTCTCTTTGTTTTGTTGAGATTGATACTTTCGCGGACAGACACATTCCTAGAAGGTCCTTTCCTCCTTTTTTAAATCGAAGACCCCGATCCCTTTCCCATCCCCTCCTGTTCACCTAAAATTAGAGAGGGCTTTTTTTTGGCTTTCTGCTCCCCCCCAGCGGATGCGCCTTCTTGCTGCCTGTTGTGTTTTTTTTTTTTTTTTTTTTTTTTTTTTTTTTTTTTTTTTTTTTTTTTTTTTTTTTCCCTCCCTACTATGGCTGTGGACACAGTTACGTTTCAGGTCCTTTTGACTTCCTTCTTTCAAGTGCTGAGGTTGCTTTGATCCGCACAATCGCGCTGCAACGCATTCCCCCCCCGATTAAATCCCAGACGCCCCCTTCTCCCTGATAAAAGTCCTGTAGATAGGGACCGTTCTTATGCTAGCCAGGTCCACCACCTCAGTGCGAAGTCTTTTTTGCAGTGCTAAGTGGGGTGCAGCTTTCCTCACTTTTTTTGTTTTCTGTGACCGAGGACCCTCCCGCGCTTGCGAAGGCTTTTCGTTCCGGCCCTACCTTCACGCCAATTTTGAAGTGCGGGTTAGTTGCTTCGCCCATTTTTTTCCTTTGTTGTTTCTTGGATGATTCATTTGTTCTTTCTATCTACCACTCTGCGTGGTCAATTCCGCGCCGTTCAGCTGCACGCTTTCCGAGCAAAGATGGTCAACATTCTCCTCCGTTGCACCACCTCTCTCCGCCTCCCTCCCTAAATTCCTGACCCTTGGAACAACTTCGTTTTTTTTCCCCCCCCCCTCCAAGGGTGTGATGAATCGTTTTTTCCAGCCTTCTATTTTTAACCGAGGTACTTTCTGCCCCGGATAGTCCCTGAACCCCCTGGACTCTGTCAGCACCGGCGCGTGAGGCAGCCACTCCTTTCATTTTCCAAACCCAAAGTTCGCGGTCCCCGCCGGGAAACTTAAAGATTCATCGTGGGTTCTCAGTTTTCGTTGAATGGTCCGAGTCCCAACCTTCGAATAAATTTTCGCGCAACTTTGTCCTCGATGAAAAGAGTCCCCTCTTTTCCGTAAAATTTTATCTTCTCCCCGTCCCGGTAACTTTTCTTTTGATGAATCTTTGCGTTTTAGTGCTTCGCTGAGGCTTTCCTGATGACGCAGTTTAGTCGCCTCCCCCATTCGTGAAGATTCTTCATCTCCCCTATTTTTCCTCAGTGATTCATCAGCACGGCCTTCTTCTTTCGTTGACATTCCAACGATGCCCAAAATCTGCAGGTGTTTCCCCCCTATATTTAAGTCCCCCCCTCGAGTAACCCCCCCTTCCCAAGGGCCGTCTTGCGTTGACTAGTCCCTTCTCCTAGACCTGGCATCCAACTGGAAATAAGAGGTTTTCTCGCCCGTTCATGTCTCCCTCCCATGCCAAGTTAAAGACCCCCCCCCCCCCCCCTAAGCCCTTGCATCACCAACACCGTCCCGTTTGCCCTTTGCTCCCCCTCCCTGTGAATTGTGCATGTGATGCCACCGGTTATCCCCCTTCCCAGTTATACTTTCTGTCTTCACCCCGACTCCGTGTACGCGACCTTGCGCCACGAAATGGCTCTTCCCTGCCTATCCCCTTTCATACCCGTCGTATCACCGATCAGACTCCTTCCTTTCGGTCTTAAGTTCCCATAAAGCTTCCTTTTTTTCTGGGATCATTAAGTAAATTTCCCGTAATCTGCCCACGATAATGGATTGCCCTCTCTTTATTTTCTCTTGCGCGCGGATTAGCACCTTTTGTAAAGTGCTAGGAAAATGTATTTTTTTCCGGCATTTTCGGCAGTAGTGTATTCCTGCACCACGCCTAATTCCAAGTAAGCGCTCTTCCTGACTCCCCTCGTCCCGTCAGTGTGGTGGTTGAGGAGGTGAGATACCAGGACTGTCCTCGTTCTTTTTATGGTTACTTTTCCGGTCGAAACCCTACCGCCTCAATGGAAGAGTCACGGCTCCGAGCCCTGGGTCCCTCTTCGTGACAGGCCCGAAACGCGATGTCAGTCTTGAACTTCCTCAATTTGTAACCTAACTTTAATTTATCCCTCCCAGCAACGTCCCCGCCGCCCACCCTTAGGGACTTCAACTCCTCTTCCCTCCTTTTGAGTGCTTCGTCGGTTTTCCTCCTATGTGTTCTCTGTGTAGTCGTTTTTCTCCCTGCTCCTGCGCCATTTCTGATAAGCAATTGTATGCATGGGTTCCGGTCATCGTAGCTGGTGATGGTTAATGATAGTTGTCCCATCCTCTCTTTCTTCGTCCCTCTTTCTTTTACACAATCTTTTAGGAGGTTGCTCAGTAAGGGGCAAACGGGACGGTTTTGTGTTTCTTTCCTTTGGAGATCCTCATTCTTTCCATATTCCAATGGGAATTCTGTCCATGGCAGGGAGACCACCCTCTTCTGCCTTTTTGCGTCCTCAAAGGCGGCGAGGACAAAAACCTACCTACCTTGAAGTTGGGGAGAGTGTGGAGACTTTGGGCTGGAACCGTGAGAAAAATTGGAGCGGTTTTTTTTTTCTCTCCGGCCCCTTTGCGGAGAGATTTCCGTGCGGATGTTATCGATTTTTCTTGATCCGGTCCCTCTTCACGCCAGCCCTTCACCCCCCTTTTTCAGAGCTCTACTGGCGACATCCAATTACTCAGTCAATCCTTCGAGTTTTTTCTCGTAAACCGATACCGGACCGGATTTTCCCCTTGAGGCCTGGCTCACTCCTGGTCCCCATGGCATGTTCTGGATACTTCGCGGGCATATCTGAAGGAATCCTTTTTCCTCCCCCATTTTTTTTTCTGTGGATTTGTTGGAGAAACTTCCCCACCCCCTGAAAACTCTTCCGTCCCACCCCTATGTGACTGATTTTTGCCGGGCTGGTGTTTTCCCCTTCCCCTTCTTGTTCCCAAGGACCCTTCTTGTTGAGGGTGCATTCAACGGTCTTTGCGTGAAATCAGGTCATCCCGTCGTTTCTCATCTTACCCTTCGCCTTCTTTTTTCCTTATTAACACTGCCTCGCCTTTTCCCCACGGTTTTATTGTCAGACCACCTGACCAAGTGTTTGGCGGGTCTGGTTGAAGAATCATTCCGGTCCGTTTTTCCCTCTGGGGGAGGCGTCTCTTTCCGTCCCTTCAGACCTTTTGTCACATTTTATCGGCCTTCTCTGTTCTGCTGGAATGGATTTGATGTCTGCGGGATCTTTTATGAATTGGGTTTCCCTCGACCTTCCACATTTTCCAGTCCCAGGTCCCTTTTCTCAGTCACCCTGAACAATGTCCATTGGATGCTGGTCTGTACGAGAGACCTCCCTTGCCACGGCTGCCTCGGTCAATCCGATCCCCAAAAGATTACTCTTTTTACTGTCCCCCTGTAATCCGTGCACCATCTCGGTTTATTGTCCTGGTTGATGAGTCATCTTCCCCTTTCTTTAAGACTTCTTCGAAAGCACCAATCCCCCTTGCATCCCTTGGTCGTTTGGATGTGTTTGATCTATTTTCCTCATCCCCTCTAGCACCCCTTCCCCCCTCCGAAATCCTCCTAGAATCCTGGCTCCCTCAAGTCCCCGCCTCTTCGTGTTCCCGTTCTGCCCACCCTCCAGGAACCCTCCCTTCACGTCAAGGCGCCTTCCCTTGGGTTGTCAGAATCCCCCGATCTATTCTTTTGAACTTTTTTCCTGGGGAGTTTGGGCAAGGGCTTTGTTTTCCCCGTACCGAGCTCCCTTCCTGACAACGCTATGTTATTTAATGTGAAAGTCTCTCTCCCTTTTTCCTACCGTCTGAGTCTACTTTTTCCTTTCCCCGCCCCAACCTTTTTGCCTACCAGTTCGCTCGGTAAATGCGGGAAGCCCCTATCCCCTTTTTCCTCATTACACTCCCTTTAACGAACCTATGCGCGGATTAGAGCCTGGGACTCCCCCGCGGCTGCGCCTTTGCTTTCTTGTTGTGACCTTCCTTTTTTTTACAAGTTTTCTCTTCTCGCGGATTTTTCTTATTTCAATCTGTTTTTTCCCTCGGTTGATTATGAATAGTGATGCTTGCACATCGCGCGCCACGCTATTCACTTGTCCAGTCCGCCCCATTTTCCTTATTCTTTTCCCCTTTCCAAGTATGCGTCCAAGGCAGCGGTTTAGATCGCCACCCCCTACCCATTCCTCCTTTTCTTTTTTTTTTGGCTTCGGTTGCACCTTATCATTCCCAGCTGTAAGTTTTTTGACTCTCCCCCACCTCCCTCTGAGTCATCCTGGTCACGCTTTTCATAGTCATACCAACCTTCAATTGTATTTTTCGTCGTTGGCCGTACTTGGATTGGTTTCTGAATGTTTTTTGCGCTTTTCCCTTCCTCCCCCTCTGCGTGGTTTCAACCTCCTCCCCACTGAAGCCCCAGAACTTCCCTATTCAAAATGGACACGTCGACGTTCCCCGCAAAAGTCCTCCTCAGAATTTGAAAGCTCATGGATATGTTACAGCCTGCGTTTTTTCTTCCCCCTCTTCCAGTGTTCTGAAAATCTTCAGGTTCCGCCCCTCTCTTGCAAGGCACGGTTCGATTCGACCCCTAGGTTCCTTCTGCCCCCAGGACCTGTAATTTACGGCGGCTTCTTGACCCCACCCCTCAAGTGTGATTGGGGCACCCCAGGTAGCGTTCCCACCGTTCAATGTTTCCCGCCACGCATACCTTCGATAGGGGCTGCTCGTTTCGTTTTATGTGAGCTTGCTCCCTTTCGTTGACAAATTTTTTCCCCTCCCTCTCATTTTCCGCGTTATGCCCAGCTTCCCTACCCCGTTCCGTCGTGAGCTGTTTTAGTCAAACAGGTACTCTGTTTGACGTCTTTCTGGCGTATTGGACGCCTTTAAGATGTATTCCGCCAGTTCCCTTAACCATCTCGCGTCTACCTCCTCTTTGGTATCCCCATCCTTTCCGTCTCCCCTCTTTTGCTGCCCCCCCCCCCCTTTTTTTTCACAAGCGAAGGTTTCGAAACGTCAAGGTCTCTTACCAATCTCCCAAAGTTGCCTTTTGCCTTGTCCCTCTCTTTCCTTGGCCGACCGCCGTGGTTCCGCCTTAAAGCTATACCCCGTCTTTTTTCCCTCCTTTCATGAGGGCCAAAACCATGCCCATATGGGAAATGTTTCCACTACTTCCTTCCCCTAGACAAAACAACCCTTTTTGACATTAATTCGCGTTGCCACTCCCGTCCTTCGCTTGGTTGATGACTGAGATTTCGTAGGAACAGTCCCTTTTCCTTGAGGATTACCCACCTGGTCCCTACCAGACTGAACCCCTACTTGACTTATACCTCCATTTCTCAAATTTACCTTAAGCTGGGAAAGAAACCCGCAGTCCCCCCCCCTAAGTCAAGACAGAAGTCTCCGCACTTCAGGTGCTTCTGACGGACATACCGTTTCCTTGCTCCCGATTTCCTCGTAGGGAACCTAAAGTCCTGTCAACCCCGAATGTTCCCTGCAGTGGCCCCTCTCTTCGAGGCGTACGCTTTTTCCAGTCAATCGCAGGTGCTAGGGAGCCCTCGTCCCGGACTTTCGGCGTCTTTGTCGTCTGTTTCCCCCAACCAAAAAATACT
>Ga0179593_1385811_pt1 | contig 15307 bp, 20 predicted proteins | sample CZODoug2_1_08_16_FD_185931 | JGI IMG/M metagenome (GOLD analysis project Ga0179593, IMG submission 185931) | Vadose zone soil fungal communities from Angelo Coast Range Reserve, California, USA - CZODoug2_1_08_16fungal (PacBio error correction) | ecosystem: Environmental > Terrestrial > Soil >... | reverse complement strand
CCGGGTCTTTTTTTGCCCCGGGCTGTCTTCCCCATTTTTAATGTCTTGGTCTTTTTTGTGGTTCCCGCGTCCCCCAAACCTACTTGCGAAGGGTTCTCTCTTTGTTCTTTCAGGCAACCATGGTGTCCTTGTTGTTACAAAGACGATGAAAGTTTTTTCCTTTTCCTTGCTCTTCAACAAACCTTTTTTTTTCTCGTTCTGTATGAATTTTTCACGATTTGCTTCCCTGAGGACTCAAAGTGATACCGTCTTTCTTTTTTTTCATCCGCCCTTTCTGCCTTGCTGTATGAAATTTCTTTCAATGATACTTCACCCGGGTATGCCCACACCCTGCACGTTGAAGTAGTCGTTATTCACTTTGTTTCCCCTTTTCCCCCCGCTCCCCTCTTTCCGTATCTTCTGGCTCGTTTCCCCCTTTTGGTGATTCCTTGTTCGGGCCTTTGTGTTCCTTTTTGCGATTTCCCGTCCTGGATGCGTTCTGTTGGATGGCCGTAATAGTTTCCACTTTTTCCTGTTTTTTTGAGCTTTTTGGGCGTAAACATGCTTTTTTCCAGTGGCTTGTTTTTTTCGCTTCCTCTTCGCTGGTTTGGACCGTCACGGTGCCCAAGGGGGGCCATTTTTTGGGACACGGAAATCGGAGTAGTTTTTTTCACCAGGTCTCTTTTCCGTGCTTTCTTCGTTCTTCTTTGTCCCAAGATTTTCGTTTTTTTTGTGAGCTTTCATCGCTGGTCTCTTGGGTTTGGCTGGCTTGCGTGATAACTAGGATTTTTTAGGAATGGTGTTGCATTTTCCCCCACACCATCCTTAACTCATCGCCACGTAAAGATCTGACTTTTTTTTTTTCCCGCAAGTTTCCCGCTGTTTTTTTAGAATTTTTTTCAGGCTGGGCGATTTTTTTCTTACGGAAGGGACATTGGTGACCATGTTTGTTTTGCCGTTTCACCCCTTCTTTTTTTTTTCTCTTTTTGGTAAGTCTTCCTGATTTTAGGAGATTTAAAGCCCCCTGTTTTTTAACAATTGTGAGGTCCCCCGGAAAAGTCTCTTCTTCTTCGGCCTTTTTCCCACTTTTTTCCATTTACCCTTAGTTGCTCAGATTGGTTTCCGCCCAGCTTGGTGGTTGTGACCCCCAGGTTTGGCGGGCGGGCCACCCCCCGCTTTCCCCAAAGTTTTTAAAGTTCTGCTTGGTCAGCTCGTTTCACCCTTTTTCAGCGGTATTAATGTTTGTTGCCTTTTTTTTGCCCTGGATTCCCCGGCGGTTTTGCTTCCTTTTATTCTTCCCCCACCCTCGGTTCCGTCCTGGGCGTCTATTTACGACTTTTTTCAAGGAAACAAGCCTGTGATCCAAATAGGTGCTAATTTTGCGTTAAAGGTGGCCCCATTTTCTTTTGCAGGCTTTTTTTTAGACGTGCTGGCGTTTTTTTTTTTCACCCCTATGCCCCCTTTCCCTTCTCCTTACCTTTATGAGTGGTTCTGGACAGGTTCCCCAGTCCTCGCCGTTTCCCTTTCCCCTTTTTTCCAGTTCCCCCCACTTGTTACCCTCGTGTCTCCTTTAGTCCTCGTGACATCCGGTCCATCGAGACCCTCTTAACTGTTTTAAGTACGCTTGAGCTTTAGCCTTTTTCCTTCCCCCCCCCTTCGTTTTTACTATTGTCACCCACACCTATTTCCCCAATGCATGGCCCCTGGTTCTCCGGAAAGTTTTTTTTTTTTTCTTTTTTTTTTTTTTTTTTTTTTTTTTTTTAGATCTGCTCCCCTTTTTTTTTTTAGTGTCTTCCTTACCCGATTGAGGGGCTTGTAACCCCGCCCCTCCTGGGGTAAAAGTTTTACGGGCCCCCCCGACATGTTCTTCGCACGCGTCCCAAGAAAAAGGTGCGGATGTGACTCTTCGGGAGCATCCTTGTGTGCTTTTTTTTATTTCCTTTCCCGAGCGGAAGTCAAGTTCACGTGTGTTTTACCTCTTTCCCCTGGCGCCAATCTGTCCCCGTGTGCTATTTCGATTCCCGTTCCCTTTTTTTTTCTTGCTGAAGCTGGCTGGACGATTTGCTTTCCAGCTTTTCTATACAAACCCATCTTATTTGCGTCGCCGAATGGCCCTCCCAGGCCTTTTTATTTTTTTTTTTATTTTTTTTTTTTTCGAGAACCCTCCTGTGCCCCTGACCAGCTTTGTTCGTGGTTTCGCAGCTAGTTTTTTCTGGTAACCCCCTCCCTGGGCGATCTTCCCTTTCCCCGGCGTTAGGGACGGTGCTGCCCCCCTTAAAAGGTTGCCCTTTTTTTTTTGCGTTTGGGATCTGACGCTTTCCTTCACCGCTCTTGGGACATCTACGGATTTTTCAGCGTGCCTTCGGCTTTCCTTTTTTTCCCCTTTGTGTTTTGTTGATTGTCGGTGCCCAAACCTTCGCTTATGGCTTGGCAGCATTTAACTTCCCCCCTAAAATTTTGTTACTGACGTTTTGCGGGAAGTGGTCACTTACCGGGGGACCGGAGAGAACTTCCCCTCCCCTCTTTCTGTCGAGGTTCCCGGTAAGAATTTCTGAGGCCCTGCTGGATCGCCGAACAACTTACTCCCATGCGCCCCCTCCCCTTCAGTGGTGAATTGTTTTCCCAACATCAAGTCAGAAGCGTTATAGTTTTTAAGTTTTTCGTTTGACCCTTTTCCCTTTGTGTGAAGAGTTGTTTCCGCCGACCAAAATCACCCGCGTTTTTTCTTTTCCTTCTTTTTTTTAAAACTCTGGCCCGTAAAACTCGTGCGTCCCTTGGTTCCTAAAGCTTAGTTCTAATTTCGGGGTTTGACTTTCCGCGCCACCTACCTTGTTTGCAGATTCTGATACCAGAATCCCGGTGGATGATAGCTATACGATGGTATCCCAGTAAGCGATTTTGTTTTTCCCTTCACGTGTGTTTTTCCCGCCAATGGATCGTTTTTGACCGTTGAATCGTCACCAGCAGGAGTTTTTCGTTTCGAGGATGCAGCAGTCGGGAGCCGTCCCCCCTTTTTTTTCCCCCAAACTCTTTTTTTTTTTCCAGTGTTGTTCTCCTAGAACCTGGCCGTCTTTTTCACCTAGACCCAATTGGGTCCCCCAAGGACTCCCCCGTTCGGTCCTTTTGGTGTGAATCCTTTTGTTGATTGTTCGACTCTTTTTCTCTTTTCCTTTTCCTTTTGTTGTTGTTTTTACCTCCCTTCCACTTTTTTGTTGACCACCCCCCAACTCCGTTCTTTCGTCTGCTTTTTTCCCGGTCCATGGTGGTCATCGAGTTTCCTTTTTCCGCTCCTACCCCTCCCCTTTCCCCCCCCTGTTTACCCACTCCCCCGGGTTTGGTCTTTTTCCCCTCATTGATCTCCTTTTTTTTTTCCCCCTTATTGTCGTAGTTCAACTTCTTCCCCCATTTCCCCTTTCGCCACCAGGCGTGCGGGAACCCCCCGCCATCCGTTTTCCGTTTCCCTCTCTCCTCCTCCTAGTTCTTCACGTCACGCTGCACTGGTTTTTTTGTGTTGTTTTTTTAGTCCCGACCCTGACTGAAATCGACTTCCTGGCTTTTGGTGCCCGCAGGTATTTACCCGCGGAGAGTGTTTTTTAAAAATTCCGGAGTTTTTTTTTTTTTCCTTTTTGTCCGCTTCCCCCATCAGACCAACCTTTCTCTCCCCGAACCCCCTTTTTGCTCTCCTTTTTTCCCCCAAAACAATTTTTTTCTTGTCTGCTGCGCCTGCTTCTCTTTTTGAAGTGAAAGCCCTTTTTTCTGTTTTTTCCGGACTCTTAGTCCCCCCTCCTCCCTCCGAGCATGAAACGCCCTTTTGTATTCTTTTTTTTTTTTTTTTTCCCCCCCCCCTCCGTATTACAAACTTTCTGACTTCCCTTTTTTTTTCCTTACAGCCATCCGCGTTGACGGTTTGCCGAACAGTCGTTCTGGCCTTTTTCTTTTTTTTTTTTTTTTTCCATCGGAGCACGTGGTTCCCTTTCCTTCCTCGTCCTCTCGTTCCTTTTCGGGCCAAAAAAGGGCTTCTTTCCCGTGTTGCAGCGTTCTCGTCTTGTTGATGGCGATCGCCATGCTGGTTACCCCAATAAACCACTTTCTCCCAGGGCCGTGCGCTGGTCCTGTTCCCTGTTGCTCCGTTGATTGACCCCCTACTAGAGTCTGCATGCCGGCGCGAAATATCTTCCTTTCCTTTTTTGCCCTTTATCGGACAAGGGCTTTCTTCCCATCTCTCTGTTTCCCCCCCCTTGATAACAAACCCAAACTAGTTCTCTGTTCCCCAAGGGACCCGATTGGCGGCATGGGGAAAAGAGTTCCCTTCCTGTCTCTTTTTTTGGCAAAGGCCATCCGTGCAATGCCACCGCGCTTCTTTTCCTTCTATTCCCTGCTTTGTTGTTTTCCTGGCTTGCTGACCCAAGCGTTAGGTTATTCTTTCCCGTTGCTGGGTCGTTTTCATCCCTAATGGCGGGTTAGGTGTCTTTTTCAGGGCTCTTTTGAAGCCTGGCTTCGATCGAAAATTTCCTGTCGTTGCTCGCGGTGGACCCCCCCATTTTTCAGCAATTTTTGTGGGTGCATCTTCTTCCCCCGCCGTTTTGACTAATGTTGAATCTAAGCGCTTTTTTCCCTTTTTCCTCTTTTTTTTTTTCTTTCGGTCCCGGCCTCATGTTTCCGTTATTCTGCGTCCCCTATTACGTTAGCCCCCAACTCTTGGCGTGTCAAGAACATTCCCCCAGCTCGGTTTTTTTCCCTTCTTCCCCCGACAAACCACTTCATCACCGTCACGTTCTTCCTGCCCTTTTTTGTCTTTGTTAATCGCTTGGTTCAAAGCCTGCCCACTGCACCCCCCGTTTGGACCGGCGCAAAAATCAGGTCCCCCTCTGGTATTCTTCCAGCGTTCCCCTTTTTTTTTTGCTAACGCCCCCGTTTTTGACGTGTTTTTTTGTCCAAAGTCTCCTCCTCTCGACAGGTCTCTCCCCGTGTTCGGTCACCACATTCCCTTTGGACGATTCTCGGTTCCTCTTTCCCCCCCCCACCCTGGCATCCCTTAGTTGAACCCTTTTTTTTTTTGGTTGGCCTCTGTGGTTCCCGCCCTTTTTTCCACCCCCCCCTCCCTTGTTGCCCAGCACTCATGCGCAAACACTGGTCCCTTTTTTTTGTTCCCCCGATGCCGCTCCTTCTCCTTTCCTTGATTTTTCCCATTTTTAGGCTAAATCCGCTCGCCCTCTCCGGCTTCCCAAATTCAGACTCCGGTTGTGACGCGTCACACATGGTTTTTCCCTTTTTTTTTTTTTTTCCCAATTCCCTCCCGAGACTTGTCCCCCAACTTTACCCATTCTGCCATATCCTTTTTTTTTACGTGGCGATTGGTTAAACGAAGTGTGTAAAGGAAGGCTACCCCCTTCCTTTTTTCCCCCCCACTTTTCCCCTTTGTGCGCCCGCAGTCCCCCCCCCTCCTCCCGGTCTTCCAAGACCTTTTTCCTGTAACCCACCCCGATTTCCCCCACCACTTTTCCTTTTCCACCGGACAGGCGGACGACGGCCGCTTGCCTTTGTCCCTTTTTTTTTCTCCCCTTCTATCGATTCCCGGTCCACACCAATTTGGCTTCCTTTGTCAACGTGCACTGCAGACCCTTGGTTTGCCCACAATGTGAACGCAGGTTTTACGGGGTTCCCCTCTCCCCTGGAACTGTTCTTGGGTGTTTCCCTCCAACCGCCTGCATTCCCAGGCCCTTTTCCCTCCAACTTCAACAACCAATGAGCGACCTTGTCTCTTTCCCCCCTTTTTCGTTCCCCCTTTCCGTGCGGTGAAATTTTTCTTTCTGTACCTGTTGTGCCCCTTTGTATGACTCTTTTTTTTGCCGGCCGGTGGATTGGGCAAGGACCACGGGTGGACTGCTTTTCTCCCCCTGCTGGTTCGCTCGCTTCCCCCCCACCAACCCTTTTTGTGCCTTTTGAAGGTGGCCATTGTTCACTGTATCAAAGTACTAAGAAGACGTGCCCACTTTGTGAATCCTATCTTTTTTTTGCCCCCCTGATCTTGTTTCGTGCCCTGGTTCTGTCAACCCGTTTTCAATGGAATGGTGGCGCGGACTGGTCCCCCCCCTTTCCCGTTGCCATTCTGGACCCCCCGCCCGCCCCCACAACTATCGTTGTTCTTGTCCTTGAGGGCACGACGGGGGGTTTTTTTTGCGTGAATTCGCGCCTTTTATTTTTGTTTTTCTTTTGTTTCCAGAATGTAGGGCATTTGTTGTTTTTCCCGTCTTCTTCCCCCACTCCCCTTTGCTGCTTTTTCCGTTTTCAGCCAACCATGCGAGAAAAATCTTTTGGGGTTCTTTTCTCTCCCCCCACCCATGTTGGGGCCGTATTCGTAGTTCTTTTTGAATACCCGTCACCCTGTTTCCTTCACGCTCTTCAGGAGGCAGCTCCCTTGTTGGATGATGAAATTTCCAGGATCGGCCGTCTGGTCTTTTTTTTTATTTCTTCATGCTTTTCAATTTAAAATTTTTTTTAGGGATTACATTATTTTTTTTTCACGTAAGCTTTCCGTACTTTTCCCCCTCACAGGACCCGCAATTGCAGTTTTCGCTTTCACGTTTCAGTTTTGTTCCACCTGTCGACCCCCCGCATTTTCTTCCCCCTTTTGTTTTCGGCCTCCCCCTATCGTCACATGACGGACTTCTTTTTTCTTGTTTTTTTTAATTTTAGGATTTTTTTGGAAGCACGCCTGATTCCTGTCTTTTTGTCTAAGTCCAACAATACCTTTCCCCCTGAAGTTTTCCCCTTAACTGGCGGTTGAGGCTTTGTGTAGCTTCCCCTTTTTTTTCTGTTTTGGTCTTTCCCCGGCAAATTTGTTTCCCCTTTTTTGAACGGCTCGAGCAGTTCACCCCAACGGTTTCGATTCCTCTTTTTCCCGCGCCCTTCTTTTCACCCGATTTTTGGTTCCTCTTTTTTTTTTCTCTGTTTTTTTACCGCTCTTTGGCTCCGCGTTTGCGTGAGCCATGGCCAGACCGTCTGCTCCTTGTTGGTGTAGTTGCCTTCTTTTTACCCTTTCTTTTTAACTCCCCACGCCAAAAAGATCTATTTTTTTGTCACCCTTTCCCGGGCTGGGGTGACTCTAGGCCTTTTCGGTTGGCGGGGGTCGCTTGGTTCATCTTTGCCCCTGCCTATTGGTCACCTTGTTTTCTTTCCCCCACCTGTATCTTGATATGGTTTGTGTAGTTTGATTCCTGGCTGCCTTTTTTTAAAAGTTGGCCTCATTTTCCCTTTTCCCCTATGAGATATTCTTTCTTCAGTGTTTTTTTTTTCTTTTTCCAACTTTTGAATGGTCAGTGCTCCTCTCCCAGAGGTAGTGGTTGTGTGACTTTTTTCGGCAGTGCCCACCCCCATTTTTCTTCCCCCTTCAACCTTTTTCTTGTTGCTGCTGGTTTTGGTATTTTCTCGAAGTAAACCCGCTCAGCGTCAAGGGTTACTTTTTTGTCCCCCCCTTTTGCCCAATTTCTTTTTCCCCGCTTTGTGTTGATCGCGGATGAGTTTCCAAAATTACGGTTTTTCTTCCCCCTTGTTGGCGTTTTGCCACTGACGTGTTTTTTTTTTTTTGTATGAAATTTACCCAATGGTTTTTTCTTTTTTGGCAGGACGGGCCAAAAGGTTTCCTTCTTTTTTCTCTTATTTGTTTGTTTCCCCCTCAGGCGGAGGTTTTTTCTCCCCCCACTGTGCGCCCCCTTTCCCCAGATACTTGATGAGTGGTTCTGATATTCAAGAATTTTTTTTGTTCTTTTTTTTTTTTCACCATAGTTGGCGGTTTTTCCCCCCCCCACCGGTACCGTCCCCATTTTTCTCGGTATAGTGCAAGGCTGTTCCTTGACACCCCCCTTCGGACCGTTTCAAAGAGCGATGGCGCTTGTATGCAACATTTCGGTCAAAAACTTTCTTTCCATGAAATTTTGTACCCCCACCCCTGGATTCCCCATGGTTTCACGCGGGTACTTGTTGGAAAAGTTCGCTCGAAGCCGAGGGCTTCAGGGCGTTTTTTTTCCCTCCCCTTGACATTTGAGGTCTTTCACACTTTACCCACTTTTTAAACCACTACCGGCTTTCACCGTGTTCTTTTCTCGGTCCGCTTCCCTCCTATGATCATTTCCAGGCTGAGCTTTGCTCCCGGTATGCCTTTTTTTTTTACCACAGTAGGCGAAAGCAATCACGTGGTGGTTTTTTTTTTCCCTTTTTCCCCCGGCGGCCTTGGCCCCTGGTGTGTGTTGATCATGGAGACTTATTTTTTCCGGTATCCCTTTGGGCTGGGACGAGTAGGCTGCAGATGCCTTTTCTCTTCCCTTCCCGTCCTGCTTTTTCCTCTATTCGCGCTCCCATTGCCCATCCCCTATATCGTCTTTTGTCGGTTAACCAAATCGCGTATCCCATGATCCGTGACCAGCTTCTTTTTTTCCTCTCTTCTGTTTATTTTTTTTATTTTTTATGGTTCACCCAAGCACCTTTTGCGCATTGCATCCCGCCAAAAGCTTCGGTTGGAGACCTTTTCCCACTGGAAAGAGTTTGCCCTCCCTTTTTTTCCTTTTTTTTCAATTTCTCTGTATCTTGATTCGTCCCTAGTCCTGGGACTGTTGCTTTTCCCAGTGCGCGTGGTCGATCAGACACGATGTCGGTCAACCACTTTGCTCTGGTTCCCTTTCCCCTGACCGTCCGACCCCCCTTCCGTACTATTTGCTTCCCGTCACCCTGCCCTGGAGACTCCCTTAAGCGTTTTATTGCGTCTCGAGGCGGTTACTTTTTTTTCCTGGACTTCTTGAGGCAAGGGGTCGTTCTTTCTTTTTTTTTTCCTCCCCTATTCCCCTTCCACGAGAAAGGTGGCGCATCTCGGACCCATTGTTTTTCCAAAAAAAGCAAGGGAGTCCCTTCCTTTTTTCTTTTCGAGATTCAACCCCTTCCGTGTTTTACTGTCCACGACCCCCCCAAACCCGGCGCGCCCGTCCCTGGGAATGTTTTTTGAAAACTCTCCAGCGTCACTTTTCCCTTTTTTGGTGTCTGATCTCTTCTCACGGTAGTATTTCCTCTTCCCCCACTTACCCCTTCCCTCTTCCGTTCCTCCACAGAATAACGGCCTGATCGCTATCCGACTCTCCCTTTTTTTTTCCTGATGGTTTTTTTCCCCCCCTCACTCTGGTTTTTACCATTATATTTTTGTTCGCGAAGGAACCAGCCCCCAGGCGTTTCCGGCGGTCTTTTTTTTTTTTTTTTTTTCTTTCTTTGGCGAGCAACCCCCCCCCTTTGTGGTTACTCCTTGCCGTTTTCCCTTTTTTGTAGAAAGCGCAGAACTCGATTCCACCATGCGGTGCAACGCCCCTTTCGTCTTTTTTCTTTTTTTTTTTTTCTCCGTTTTTTTTTTATTTTTTTTTCCTTGCATCCTCCTTTTTCCTACCTTACGTTTTTTTTTTTTTTTTGGTCGATTCCTACAATCCCCACCCCGTTTTCCACCCAAAGCACAAAAAACAAAGGGGGGGGGGGGGGGGGGGGGGGTTTGGGGTTTGGGTTTTTGTTTTTTTTTTTGTTTTTTTTTTCCCCTTTTCTGGCTTTTGTCCGCCTTTCCTCCCCGTCCTGTCCGTTCCTCTCCCCCCTTCATTTTTCTTTTTTTTTGTTTGTTTGCGGCTCCGGAATGCTCCCTTTCGTTTTGAAAGGCCTGGCTTTGTCGCTTTCGGTCCTGCGTCATTTTTTCGTTCCCCGCGGCCCCTTGAAAAAAAGCCACCTGGTTACCTTTTCCTTTCCTGCAGTGTTTTTGATCTGGGATCCTTACTGCACCTTTTTCTTTGATGTGTTTTCTTTTCTCCCCCTCTCTGTGGGACTGATTTTTTTTTTTTCCGTTCATTTTAAGTCCTACGTTCGTGGTTTAAAAATTCCGGACGCGCGAGTTTTTTTTCTTTTTTTCCCCCTCGGCACAAAGGTTCATTCGCCACTAAACTCTTCGTCTTTCCCTGGTGGAACAAAACTTCAAGGAGATGCGTCCCTTGCTTCTCTTTGGCAGTTTTTGAAGATTTTTTTTCTCTTTCCTTTTTTTTCCCCCTCGATTTAGTAACCGTTTTCCCCCTGAGTTTCCACGTCATGCCCCCGCGGTTAGAGTTCCGGTTAAAGTGACCCCGTTTGCGTCCTTTTTTTCGCAATTTTTCGGGACGTTCATTGTCAGCCAACCCTCCCTTTCCCCTTCCCCTTTTTTTACTGTTTTCTTGAAGAGAACGCTTTGCCAATTTTGTTTTTCTATGTTTACGGGCGCGCTCTGTTTTTTTTTCCCTTCAACCCACCTGCTTGCTCTTTCCGTGGGGTTTTCGCGCTTGCTGTTCTTTTTTGTCTTCTCCCTCTTTTTCCCTCCCACAAAACCCTCTCTTTGAAGCGCTTCTGTTTTACGTAGGGAGTTTTTTTGAACGCCGATTTTCGACCCCAGAAGGATAATCTGGTTTGATTGCGGCGCTCTTTTTCTCCTTTCGGTTTTCTCCATGGGATCCCGCAAGGCTCTTCCATTATCCAGTTTTTTCATTTCTTCTTTTTCACCAAGATCTTATGATGGGCCACTTTTTACAGATTGCGCATGTGGCAAACCAAGAGTTTCCCGCCCCTTTCTTCTTTGCTTTAAAAAAACCGGTCTTTTTCCCCCTGGTTCTGCCTCTTATTCTCCTCCCCTGACTTTTTCTTTTGCGTGTCGAAGACAAACATACCGTCGGTCGCTTCTTTCCCGGCTTTTTTCCCTTTTTTGTTTTTATTAATCCTCCATGTTTTCTTTGAAAATTTTTCTTTTGTCCCAGCTTTGGCTTTTCTCGAATTGCCGGAGCGGCGCGGGTGTCCCAACCCCTTTCCAGTTAGGTTTTGGTGGCCCCAGTTTCCTGTGCCCCTTTTTCATAATGTGAATTCTAAACACCCCTGTGGGCTGAATAGGCTCTTACCGGTTCCGAATTTTTTTTACTTCCGGCTCTTCACTTGTGTCCCGCTTTCGCCCACCCGCTTCACCCTTGGTTGCCACTGACAACTACGGTTTGCTTTTCTTTTCAATCCCCTTTTTTTTTTTCCTCCCTGAACCACTTCTTCCGTCCACGATCCGGTCCTTTTTTTCTTGTTTCTCCGTTTTCCTGAGCAACGTCTCCCCACTTGGTCTTGCGCAAAATACGGGGCACTATTGATCGGACGTTTCCCTTCCCTCGTGGGCATTGTCGACCCCACCGCCCGCCGTGGATTTCACTAAATTTTGTAAGGCATCTCCTCTCACCTGCGTTTCCTCATTGTGCCCCCGGTTCACCATTCCCTTTTGCTGCTTTCTTTTCTAGCTCCCGAGGGACACCCGCACTTTCGTTGGTCCCGCTGTGGGCCGACCCGAACTTTTCACAACCACCCCCCCCCCCCCTCCTCCTTTTTTTAGCATTTGCTTCAAACAACGGCTTTCTTTTGCCCCCCCCCGCTGCCTCGTCTTCTCCCTTTTCGCGCACAATTTCGTATTACCCCTCTTCGCCGCCCTCGGACGGTACCCACCATATTCAGATTCATTTTTTTTCTTTCCCCCCTGTCCCTTCCTTCGTTTTACCCCCCCCCTCTTCCCCCTCTGCCCTCACAGACGAACTCCCCTCGATCTTTCCTTTGGTTTTGTCCCTCTGGTTTAAACGAGTGTAAGAAGGACAACCCCTTTCCTTTCCCCCAATCTTGTTTTTTCCCCTTTTCCCGACGCTTTTCCTTTTCACTTCTTCCTCTTTTGAACCCCTCTCCAAATTTTTTCCACGAAGGCGACGGACGCAGTTTCGCAAAAATCCTTTGTTTTCTCGACCTGTTCACCTTTTTCCACTGCCGTTTCCCCCTCTTTCTCTTCCCCTATTTTTCGGTTCCGGTCCAAACTGCCCGGAAAGATTGTTGATTCCGCCCATTCACGAACGAAATCCCCTGCCCCCTCCCTCAAACCTGGTCGCAGGACAGGTCTTTCTTCCCCTCGTCAGACGTCACCTCCCTCGGAAGTTCACTGAGGGACAGTTGTGTAAACCAATGACGCCGGGATTGCGGCGGTGGGATTGGGAAACTTTTTTTCTTGAAACTTATACGACCGGCGGGCGACTCTGTTCCCGCACTTCTCCCTGTCACTTTTTAGTGGGATTTTTTCGGAACCGTGGTATTCAAAGATACCGAATACCTCCCATTTTGTTTGAAGAAGCCATGGGACAAGACTCTTCTTTTCTTCCCATTTTTTGTTGAAAACCGTCTGCCAGTTTTTTTTCTGCCTCCTGCAATCCTCCATTTTGGAACCACCTCCCGCCAAACTGTTTATCTCTATATTTTTTAATATACCTCCGTTGTTTTTCTCCCTATCGATTTTCCCCCCTGATCTTTTTTTTTTTGCGTGTTTTTCCCGAATGTTGTCTTGTTTGGGTTCCAGTTTCGCTCCCAACTCTTTCCTCCCTTTTTTCCAGCACATTGGCGTGATCCAACCAAGATTCCCTCTTTCTCCACAAAAGTTTTCCATCGTTATATTTTTTGTACCCCCCACGTCACGAATGGCATCCAGCGGATTCCTTGATTCCGATTCCTTTTTGTGAAGACGATTCGGCCCGCCCCTTTAATCCCTTGTCTTCAACCCCCGGTTTCTGCCCATACACCAGGCCGCAATCCTTCGTCTCTTTATCCCTTTGGACCCTCTTTCTGCGTCCCCATGTTTTTTGGATCCTTCATTTTTTGGGTTGAAGTTGAGGGTCCAACCGGTGCTGGGAAATCGTTGTTGATTGTTGCGGATTCCCCCCCTTTTTCTGTCTGATGGTTGCTTTCCCCTGCGTTGCCGCTTTTTCCGTTTTCAGCATTTTTTCTTCACCCGGCAAAGGGGGCCCTTTTGTTTTTTAACGGGAATCGGAGCACAGCACAAAACTTTTCTATTTCGCTTGCGTTTCCTGTCTGCCTTCTTTCCCAAGACTTTTTTTTTGTGAGCTTTTAATCTGGGTCCTTGAGTCCGCGGCTGTTTTTTTTTGTTTGAGGCACTCAGACCCTCCTTGTTTTCATTTCTTCCTCCTTTTTCCAATGTTCCTCCCCACGTAAAGGCTCCGGTGGGAAAGTTTCGCTGGGGAAATTTGCAGTCGGGTGTTGGCGAGTTTTGTTCCTTGCCCTCCCTTCATTGACCATTTGTTTCACCACCCACTGCTCTGAATTGTACCTTCCTTCGAGTGCGGCGAGGCATTTTTTTGACGACTTTTCCCCTTTTTTGTCCTTTTCCCGAAGAGACCCTGCGATATCTTTCCGCGTGTTGGTTTTGCATTCTAAACCTCTTTGTGCGGCATTTTGAGGTGGCTTCGCGACATCCGTTTCTTGTGTTTTGTGTTTTTGTTCCCCCGGTTTGGGGTCCTCCGTCAACCCCCCCGACAAATTTTCTTGATGGCTGCTTGTTGGAAAGTCGAAGTCCCCCCGATCCCAGTGATCCCCTTTTTTTTTTTTCAGTTTGATCCTGCGGTCTAGATCGTTATTTTTGCCTTCCCCCCCACAAGGTTCCCTTCCTTTGGGCGTTCGCTTTCGCTTTTTTCCTTGACCTGTTCGAATCCACATATTTTTCTGAATTTTTTGGAGCCGGGGGGGCACCCCAAGGTTAGCGTTGCCTTTTTCCCCTTTCCCCTTTGCTTTGCCTTTTTGCCCTCCACAATGCCGACAGTTTCCGGTCCCTTGCCCGTTTCTTCTTTTTCTCCGGCCAGAAACTTGACCTCTTGTGGATTGCTTTGCAGCCACCCTTTTTTTTTTGGTTGCCACAAGGTTTTTAAAATCTTGTTTTCGCTTTTTTTTTTATAAGGAGCTTTCCCTTCCCGTCTTTGAATTCGAGGGAAACCCATATTTTGGTACGCCTTCTCCTCGCTTTAGCAACTTCCACCTTCCGTTCAACCACTTTCCTGTTGGCCGCGTTCCCTTACCCAACCATTTTTCACGTTGTTTCACCCTTCGTGCTACGGAAAGTTTCGATGAAGGCAGGAGATTCAGGTGCTCTTCTTACCCCCGCATTATGTGAAAAATCCCCTACCGGTGTAAAAAAAGAACAGCCCGCGACCTGCCTCTTTTCTCCCTTGTTTTTTTTTTTTGCCCAACAGCGTGCCCCCCTTCTGATTTTCTTGTTTTTCCTAAGCTGGGCGCGGCTGCGTCGGGTATGCCTTTTCCCCCCCTGAGCTCATTTTTTTCCCCCTTTTCTTTTGACCTCTTTCCCTTTGGAGCCCAATCTGTCCCTTTTGCTTTATTCCCCCGGCGTGACCCCGGGTGTGGTTGCTGAGAGAGGTTGTGACCCTTAGGCCTTGGCGATCCCTTTCGCCGGTTTCTTCCCTCTCTCCCTATTAGCTCCGGAATGCCTACCCTTCTTTGTTGCCACCCTTTCTGCGTACTCAAATTGATCACCCTGAACACAGATTTTCGGCCGAGTCCTCGGCCTTCTTTTTCTTTTTTTTCCACTTTGGTTATTCGCCATTCAGCCCCCTTCTATGTTTTTTGTGTTTTAGAAATGACCTGTTTGGTGGCTTCCCTTGAAGAATCGAAGCTTTGACCTTCAACCCCTTTTTCTTGTCCTGACGTCCTTTCCAAGGAGGGGTTATTGTGCTGATCCCACGTTCACTGTCCCGGCAACAAAACTTTCGTCGATGGGTTGGGAAGTGAAAATTGCTTTCCCCTTTGTTGTCATTATACCTTCTGACAGGGCCCTGTTGACTTCTTTCTTTCCTCACAATTGTTGTACCTTTCCGGAGGCGGTACGTTCTTTCCTCTTGTTTTTCCGCCGGGATCTCAGTTCTTTTCCCCCCCTTTCCCTTCCTTAGGCGCATATCTTCCCCTTCACACCCCTTTCCCTGGAACGTCACTCTCGCGTTAGTTCGTTCGTTACATTTTTTGTAGCTGGTGAAATCGGGACCCCTCCCCCACACAATTCAACGGGTAGCGTCTTTTTCCAGCCATCCACCCCCCTTTCTCGGAACCGGTTCCAGACTGACTCTATCCGGACGTTTTTTCACACTCGCCCCCATTCAATACCATTTTCTCGTATCCCTCTTATCACGACTGAGCGCTATCGATAGTTTGGGCCTTTAAGCGATTTCTTTTCCCTCCCCTTTTTTTTGCTAACATTTTCAAATTGTCCCCTCTTGGCGGCGATTCACCCCACACTCCCTTTTCTTTCGGCAGAGTGAATGAGCTTTTTTCGATTTTGCACCCCCCCCTTTCCTTTCACCAATTGCAAGTTTTGGCCGTGCAGGGTGTAGGATTTTTTTCCCTGGTCCCTCTGATCCAATTTTTGGCGCCTCCCCTAAGAGTTTATTTGCTTTTGGTTTGTTGCCTTCCGTTGGTTTGATTGTGG
>Ga0179593_1687607_pt1 | contig 15309 bp, 16 predicted proteins | sample CZODoug2_1_08_16_FD_185931 | JGI IMG/M metagenome (GOLD analysis project Ga0179593, IMG submission 185931) | Vadose zone soil fungal communities from Angelo Coast Range Reserve, California, USA - CZODoug2_1_08_16fungal (PacBio error correction) | ecosystem: Environmental > Terrestrial > Soil >... | reverse complement strand
CTCCCTGTGGCCCCTCCCCCCCTATCGGTTTCTGTCCCTCAGTACCACCAACTTCAGCCCCTTCCGACACGGGCCAAAGAAGCCAACAGGACTTTGGCAGCATTGCTGTCTCTTACTTCCCGGCGGTGAGGCCCATTCCCCCTGTCGGTTGCCCATCCCCCCGCCGGCACTTTTTGTGAAATTTTTTTCCCGCCACCTCTTTTTCCCCTCTTGGGTCAAGGTTCTACGGGTTTTTTATCGTAGCTGAGTTCCCTCCAAAACGCGGCCAAAGCAACTTTCTTCTTCTTGTTAAAGCCGTGCGTTCCGGGGACGCCACGTTCCCGTCAATCTTACATGGAAAAGCCGCCCCAGTGGCCTGGTTGCAGCCAGACCTGATCCTTCCCCTAATTTCCCTCATCGCTTCTCCGGCCCTTCCCTCCCGTCACGCCAACGCATGAACCGTCACATCCTTTCCCCTCCACGTTGTATTACCACACACGGCCGCGTATCCCTCGGGAGTCTTTCCTTAGCAATCCGTCCTCCGATGCTGTGACGAATTGAGCTTCCTTTTCTCGAGTTTCTAAGAATGTCTGTCGTTCCGTCAACTCCTTCCGTTCTCCCGCCCCCCAGAACGCTCTGACTCTCTTTTTAAAAATCCCCCTCCCTCAGGAAGTGAACAAGTGTCCTCGCGACCCAATTAAGTGGGCCTTGGGGCTGCCTACGGAGACTTTGTTATGAAGAAACCACCCCTCCGACCTCTGATAAAGCCTGATTGAATCACTTTCCTCGTGGAGTTGACGACTACGGATCATATCCCCTCTTCTCTTTTCTCCCCGGTGTCCCTTCCCAATCGAAGTCACCCCTTTCTATCATGGGCCCATGGAGGGAATACCCCGCCCCCCCGGGGACGATGAAGCCCCTTCAAAAGGGTAATTCCCACCCCTTCCAGATCTTCTTTTTTCCACACGCAGCCCCTTACTCAGTCGTTTCCATCGCTCTTCACCCGGATTCCTTTCCCAACTCAGATGTGTTCCTGTACGTGATGCGGCCTGCGCGCGGAAACCAAACAATATCCTGTCTTAACCCTCTTCCTTTTTTTATCCTCTTCCCCAGGATTCTCATTGACCACCCCCCCACTATCGTATCTTTCTTCCCGTGCATGGAGAAGGGAATGTGGGAGAAGATACTCCTGACCCCGCTCCAACACCCAACACCCCCCCCCCCCCCCCCCCCCCCCCCCCCCCCCCCTCGCCCGGCTGGCCTTCAGCTACCCACCATGCTCTATGCGCTGGAACCGTAAGAATGGACTTCCCCCCCTCACGCGAGCGACGGCGTGGCTTTTTTAGGGATTTTTCTCATATCTGCTACCCCCCCCCTTTTTTCCCCTTGTCAGTCCCTCCATGTGGATTTTTCCTTTCCTGACCGATCTCTTGGGACGACCCACCGGCTCCCGTCCGCACGCTCACTCCCGGCCCCGACGCCTCTGAGTTTCTTCTTTGGTGCGAGGCCATTTCTGCTCCCGACCATCTGAAATCAAGAAACACGGCCCTTCGTTGGATCTTACTCCCTGACCCTTGACCCTGCCATCGACATCGAGATCCCTCCCCTGCCCAGTTTGTTCCGGTGATCCTTGCTGCTCTCCGAGAAGACTCTATGAAGCCTGAGATTCTGGTCGGAGAGTTATCTTTTTTAATTTTTCTTAAGATCACATCCACTCTTGCTTTTCCCATCTTCTTTTCACTCGCCTCCCGCGCACCCCCCCGACTTGCTATTCCCCTATCAAAATTATGAATCCCTTGATTCGTTACAATAGTCTCCCCCCATTTCCTTCCCTGACAACAATGACTTTCCCATTTTTTTGGTGGTCTTGCGTGCACTTGAAGCCCGCAGGAATATGTTTCCAGGTCGTCCGTCGTATCCTCATTTCAGCCCTTTCCTTTGTTTAAAACAGCTAAGAACAAGGAGAATGCATCAGCGCCCGAAAAAGATTGCCCCCCTCCCTTCTTTGCTCCCTTTCTTCTGCCAGTCCCAGTTGTAGATCCTCAGATCCTCTCCGTTGTTGTTTTCTCTGAGATTAGCGCTTGAAAACTGGCTTAAGAGAGCCAGACCTAATGAGGTCTCTCGCCATCTGGGGGTCTTTTGAGGCCTTCCTTTTTCCCCCGATTCACTTTCTTATGCAATGTTGACCTTCCTTCCGGAGTATCCGGGACGTTCTCCTACTTGGCCTTGGCGGGAAGTTTCTAAAGTCCGTTCCTTTTTGACCCCTCCGGCCATTTAGCCAGATCTGTGCCGTCCTACAGGACTGTCACCTGTCCTTTCGACTAAGCTCCAGGCGATCCGCTTCCTTCTGGTTGGCTATGAAATTGTGCCAATCTTTGCTGGATGAGTTTCTCGCTTTACCTCCTTATGCAAACTTTTCGATTTTTTCTTTCTCCTATTCAAAGCCTTCCCCCCTCTCGTTACCCGGTTTTTCCTTTTACACCACGATAAACTGCGTTCTTCTCGGGGCGACCCCAAGAACGGCCCCCTTCCCCCGGACCCACCGGGCCTTGCTATTTCTCGTTAGAATTTTAGTGGTCCGTCTAAATTACTGATCCCTTTCGATCCCTCCCCAAGCCGTTTTTTTTCTTTGCGGTTTTGAAGAGATGGCCTCGCTAGCAGCCCTCCACACCTTTTCTGGCTTAATTTAGCTGGAAAGGGAGCTTTTCTTTTCGGTGACTCCTCCCCCGTGAGCTGTTTCTCTTCCCAATGGCTCCTCCCGGAATGTTCCTAGGAATATTTCCCGCCCCCTTCCACGCCTGAGCTCTTTGCTGGTTTTTTTTACTGAGTTTCCAAAGCCGCATGTGTTATAGGGTTCCTTCTCCTTGAACTTCGTGGGAGCGTCGTTTTGAGAGGCGTGGCCCGAAACCTTTCCTTCTTTTTTGAGTTCCTATTTTGTTCCCTTCTCCATCGTGTTAAAAACGCGCGACATAGCCAGCGGAATATTCCAAGTATATGTTCCCTGCCTTTCCTAACACGAACTCTTTTTTTTTTGGCACTTTTCCCGCCATATTGAACGCCGTCCGGAAGGTTTTCAGAACAAAATAATCCTTTCGGCTAGTTAGGACACGGGGGACGGCCGGGGGCTGCAGCTTCGGTCTTTTTTTGCGGCCTGCCTACGGCCCCAGGCCTTTCTTGGGGGGACGGAGGCGGGGGTTTACCCCGGCCGGCCTTCCTTAAGCTCCCAGCGGCCCCTTCCTGTGCCGAGCGAGTGGTACTGCGAGGAATGTCATTCCCCTCTTGCTGATGATGACGAGCTTTGGATATCGCGGAGGTTTTCCTTACATGTCTCACGGCGCTTGGCGCCTGCGCAGGCCCAGGCCCCCCTTTTTGATTTCTCATTAAAAAATGAAGGACGTGGACGGAATCTTCTTTTCACGCAGTCTGGATCGTTTGTGAGCTTTTTTTTGTAATACCGGGGGACTCCGATCCGTTGCAAGAGCTTCCTTCATATCGCCTAGAGAGAAGATCCCTTAGTCGCCCCATTCCGCTTTTCTCGTTCCTTTTCTGTCCCCCCCCCTCCCTGTGGATACGCTGTTTGTTTGAAGAAGTTTTTTCTTCCCTCGATTTTAACTGGAATGCAGCGTGTTGCTTTTGACGGTCAACGGTATTTTCTCCTTCCGTTTCCTCTTTTTGCCAAGGATCCGTTAAGGGCCGGTAAACCAGGCCCTGCTGGCGCTCTCTTTCCCCAATAGTGCAGGAGAAGCGAAGTGTTCTTATACGTTTGGCTCCCCAATGCTTAACCTCGTCCCCTATACTCCCGGGCTATTTCGCGTTTTTCCCCTCCTGTTTGTGCCTAAGCAGATACATTCCCCCAGGACATGCCCCCTGAGCGACATTTTTTTTAAATTTAACATCCAAGAGAATGGGACACTCTCTTCTTGGCAAACATCCCCGTTCAAGGTTGTAGCCGTTGACCCTCAAAGCAATGCAGGCCGGCCCTTTGCGGATTTTTTTTCGGGTACTTTTCCCTTTTCCCTCATGTGTCTTGGAGGCGAACCCCTATTCGTACCCCCCCTTTTTCAGTATCTTCTCTTTTAATCATCTTTGTGTTGAGAGAGCCGCCGACCTGGTGTTCCAATCAGAAAGAACCTTCGCTTTCTCTCCATCCATTCACCTCCTCACTACCAGCCCCCCCAATCCGCAACAGTTAATGGGTGCAAGGAATGTCCTTTCCCTTTCTTGCTTTTTTTCCAAACCAGTTGGCACATGTCACATTGTGTTGCCCCCCCCACCCCCTCTGCCCTTCATTCTTTCCCTGGAACATTTGAAATCCATTTCCTCGGCTGTCCGTTTCAAAGCCTCTTAGATGCTTTTGACCAACGCGGGGGACCCGCCCTTTCCTTTCCTCGCTGTTCCCTGACTTTGGCTCAACGCGACGAACCTTAGCCAATCTCCTGTCTCTTTCCACAAGCTTAAAGCGACAGCTTTTCCAATTGGTTGGTCAATGACCTAACTTTTTCACACGACTCTCCCTGAGTGCGACATCCCGTTACCTTCACGCTACAACCCCTAATGCAACCTACAGTTCCAATCGAGTTACTAGTTCTTCTTACCACCCCCTTTTCTCGGCGGAGATGTGGATTTGGTAAAGCACTCTTGAATGCGGAGCGAGTGCTGAATATCTGCTTTCGCCCCTCCAGCCTTTTCGTTTTCCTTATATTCCGTTCCCCAAAACCCTCCAGCCTACGCAATCACGCTAAGCTTGCGTGAAAATTTTCCTTCCTTCTTCCTTTTGAATTGTTGTTCCTCGTGATCCTCCTCTCATCGGGTTTATGCGTACAGGCGACTTTCGAAGGGGTCTTTCCTGTAAAACCAAAACGAAGACCAGTCTTGGATAAAGACTCCTCTCATCTCACGTGAGTTTCCCTCGAATAATCATCTTTATCCCCTTCGCGGTGAGCTTCCCCCAATAAGAAAAACGGTTTTCCCCCTAATACCTGGTGAACAGCCTCTCCGGACAACCCTGGCGTGCACACCACCCTTTTTTTCGTGCCCCCGTCCTTCCCCATTTCTTCCCCCGCGCGGGTTTTTTCCCCTTCGCACCTTCCCCTGGAAGCGTCTAGAGGGCGCTTCACCTTCCGCATGTAGGCCCCCCCAATCAATGCTTTTGCCTGCGCGCCCACTCGACTTCAACCCTAGTCCGTTCCCCTTTCCCGTTTTTGAAAACACTTCTGTCTCATGTGTGTCCCCCCCCAAAAACACTTCTCGTATCCTCCCGCGTTTTTTTTTCTGTGTGGGCCGTCGTCCCCTCTGCAGCCCTTCCCCAAGCAAGTTCCTGCGCCTCAAGTGTACCCTACCCATGCCTCTAATGCATTTCCCCCCGCATGATCATTTACGCTCCCTGGCGTGGCTGCAGGTTCCTTTTTGAAGAGTCGTCGTCTTCAAATTCCGGCGTTCGATCTCCATGTGGCCTATTTTCCGATCCACGTTGCACCACCTGTCACTGCTCCTAGCTCACGTCACTGAAGAAACAGTCCCGCCCCTGAGGATGGTCGTATTTTTGCGATGTGCTTTTTTTCACATATCCTGGCCGCTCTGAAATCATCACCCGGTCAGCGATAGTTTCCCCCCCTTTACGAATCAGTATTGAAGACTTAGAAACCCAATCAGGCTCCATCGCGATCCCTTCTCCCCAGCAGGAACAGTTTATTTATCTTGACCTTATGCCGGAACAAATCTTCTTTTTGAGTTCCGTTTAGCTCGTTAAGAGGCTTTGCCGGGGGATTCATTTGCAACAGCCTCTCCTTTACCCTCCGTCTTTACTCGCGCAATCCCTACGCAAATCCCCCCCCGATTGGCGTGATAACCAATTCCCACTCTCGAGTCGCTCCCCCCAAATCGTATTTCCCCCTTGACAGGTGCTTTTATTGTCTTTAAGCACAAGATCTTTTCTTAACAAATGGGGGCGGGTTTTGGAGTCCTTTCTTACGTGACGCCGGCCCAGGAATCTTGCCCCATTTCAGATTAAAGGATCCGGATGCCTCGTTAAACATCAGCAACATAGTTCCGCCGAACGCGGCATGCGGCGCCCGAGTCCCCAGGAGGGAGCCCCCCTCTTTTTTTTCCCCCTATAAATCTTACCTTATACTCTGGCCAGTAATTTTTCCCTAGAATAATTTTCCTCCTCTCCGGTTTTGTTCTATTCGGATGACAATGATGTGCCGAGCCCGTCCTTTTCTCGAAACAAGGGCTGGAGCAATTTTGTTTTTGGCGATGAGCATTTCGTTTCGGCTGAGGTTCTTTTCCAGCACTTTCTGAAGAGTGTTTGACGTTGCCCGGGACGGGACGCGTTCCCTCCATATTATGTTTTCCCTTCAAGAACTCCCTGTAGACCACTCAAACCATTTTTTTGGTAAGAAGCATGGTGCCGTGCCTCGCTCGGCGCGGGTACCCTTGTTCTCATCCGATTGTCTTCCTAGAAGGTTCTATAATTTTTTAGAATTTTTTTAGTAGTCCCGCCCCCCACTCTGTGCGATCTTGATGCTTTCATAAGGAATGTCCAGGCAATCTTTCTGTTCTTTCACAATTACAAAGCCCACCTCCCCTCCCGGCCTCTCACAAAATAATCTGATTGGAAAGAACTTATTCCCCCCCTCCGGACCATGGGAATCTCTGACGATTCATAGGTCTTTTTTCCTTTTGTCTCAATATTATATCGCTCTCTCCCAAAGACTGGAGCCGTTTATTTATTTCGATGAGGCTTTTCCAAGGAAGATGGCACATCGTAGACGACCCCCAGTCTCTTGTTTTGTTCCGGTAATTTAGAAGTTTAGTGAGATTTCTGTACGACGGTGTTTCTTAGCCCCTCGGTCCCTTCCCTTACACCCATGTAGATATTTCTCCTTTCCCCCCCATGTATCCTCCTCCTTCCAGCCCGCCATCCGATCTTTGAGAGCTCTCTTTCCCCTTGGATTTCAGCGTCTATCCTACACTACATTCCTACACGTCTGAGAGTGGGTGCTTTTGCGCAGGTTCGAGCTCTCAACCCTTTCCCGACGTGCCGGGATTCTATCCTGACGTCTTTCTTCCATTGAGACCCCTTCCCGGGTTTTTACAAAACTTAATGATAGAAGCCCTAGGTTTAATCCTATTGTGCTCGCAGCCACACGACCCTCCCTTGACCTTTTTACATCCTCTGTCAGTTGGCTCGCGTCACGGTGAACTCGACTTATAGTGACCTGTCCGGAAGTCGGCACCCCGAAGGGGAAACATCTCCCGGTGGCGTTTTCTCCGTGGGGATAGGGTGATGCAAGCCTTCCCGTGGTTTCGCGGGACTGCCCTCGGGTGGCCCAGGAGGAGATGAGGACACCAGGATTCCGTGACCGTATGGCTTCGTTTCTTTGCTCACCGTTTTTTTTCGTTAAAGCTGATATTGGTTATGCGCCCGCCAGGCCTAAGCACAGGGTAATGAAAGCGTTCCCCATCTTCGTGTCCCCCGTTTTCCGGAGGTTACTTTCAGTCTTCCCCAGGTCTCAGCCCAAGGGCAACACGGAGTGGATCCTATTCAATGTCTACAATTCTGAAATCCCCGGCCGTTTGATTTCATCTCGTATCGTAGGGGCGATGAGTTCCTGGTGGTCCGACACGTTTGTCGTTTATCTCCGGAACCCGTAGGATATCCCACTCGAGATGCAGCTTTCACTTCGTCGCCGCCACAACCTGCTTTTCTTTCCCACTGTACCCGGTCAACACCGCTTGTTTCTCCGCTTTTTTTGGAAGAGCTTTCTTCCCGCCCAGAGGTAAAAATGGATTTTCCCAGCGTGTTGAGAGTGCCAGTAAAGGTACTAATCGTCTCCCATTGAGTTCCCCATATCCTTAATCCTTCCCACGGATGGTTTCCCCTCCTGATGTCAAAGTCGTTTCCCTTAGAATCCCGGTGCCGTCCTTGCCGTTATGATCCCCCCCTTCCGGCCCCCTCAGAAAGGATAGTTGAGGTGGTCCCCCGAGTTTGTGACACTCAGCACGATCCACTGACTGACCCTCACCCCCCGTCGGCCCCCGTTCCCCCCCCATTGCCAATTTGAGAATGGAACTTTTCCCCTTCGGTTGTATTCCAAAAGAAATGGTGCCCACCGCCCCCCTGAAATCAGCGACCGTTTCTGCATTCCCCCTCCCTTTGCTTTTCCCTTGGTATTACAGTTAAAGTTAGAGTGAAGTTGTGGAATGGTTGTAGGAGAAAGAAACTGTCTCCTCTAGTTTCCGGTCTTGGACTCTTTCCTACCCTTTTCTCTTAGATAAAGCCTCGGTGTACCTAAGAAGAAGACACTTTTCTGTCCTCATCAACCCCTTCCACTCCTCCTCTCCACTTTGACCGACAACTCCCCCCCCCATCCCGCACCTTTTCTTCCTGTCCTGCATTTGATGTCTGATTTCCCGGCGGTGTTCACAGGACTTGCGTTGCACCCAAAAGACGTCTGTCACATTTCCCTTTTCTGGTCGGCAAGCCACCCTTCTTTGTCAGTTCCCAGGGCCTCGTAGTTCTGCGGATTCCCCAAAGAGGGGACAAACTCGCCCTCGTGGATCCTCATTTTTACCCCGGTAGCTTCCTTCTTATGGTAACTATTTCAAGAGTCCAAAGCGGCACATCCTTTGAAATGGTTCCCTTTTTAACGACCGCGTTCCTTTGGACCCATCGAGTTTTCTAAACTCTCTACTTTCCCGCCCGCTCAACACTTTTGCAATCATCCATGTTCCAACTAGATCCACGTTTCTCACCACCCCTCTTTCCCTCTTGAGCTTTTTTTTTTTTTTTTCCCACCCCCCCCATGGTACTACAGTGGCAAGCCACCGCGCGATGGAAATGGCTGGGGGTTGTTTTTTTTTTTTTTTTTTTTCTTTTTCTTTGGTGTTTTTTTCGTGGGTGTTTGTTGTTTGGGGGGTTCAGAAGAGTGTCCTTTTTTTTCATACGATATCTTTCCCCCTCCTCAGTATCTCCCGTCACCAGGTTTCCTTCCACGTTACCTCCACGTCGACCAGCAGATACTGCTGTGAAAATCAGAATGCCGTTCCCCTTTAAGGAATTTTGAATCCCCTCTCCCTCCCAGCATTTCCTTTTTTTTCCTTGGCTCTCGGTCCAGGGCGACGTTTAAATGAGCGTTTGGAAAAAAACACCTCCCCTGCCACTGTATCTCCTACCCCCCTATCCCATTAAGATAGTTGTTCCTCCTGCTATAATACCACGCGCGATTACCCCGACGACGGTGAGTTTCCACCCCTCCCTTTTCCCCCCCTCCCCTCCCCGCTCCTCCCTCCACTCCCCGCCCCCCTTCGATGAAGGCACCGCTTCCAAAGTCATCACAGCGCGCCCGCTGGTGTTTCCCCTTCGCACTTCCCTTCCCCATCTCTTTTTCCATTTCCCCCCTTCCAACTCAGTTTTTTTCCCTGGCTTCGTGACGAGCGGAACCTCTTAAAAATAGTCCTCTTTTCATCAGTCCGTACCCCCCCTCATTTTTTCAACTTTTTCGTCCCCCGTCGCGGTCACAGGGTTGGCCCGCTAGCAACATGCTTCAAGAATCCCCCCCTTGATGCGTAATATTTTCTCCCCACATCTACTAGTTTTTTTCGCCTTCCAATACTCTCAGTATCCCCACATCGCATTTGCAGGAGTGGAGTGGCGGGCTTGCCAATTCGAGGACACTTTTCCCGTCAGCAATTTTTAATGTGAACTGTAATGTTTGGTAGGAAACCCTCTCACTGGTCCCCCCTTTTTTTATGTTCCCCTCACGCATCCCCTCCTCCCTTACCTCTCTTCTGTGGTCGTATTTTTCGAGTGAGACGGCCTCTCATGGCAACGAAAGCACGAAATCAATCCCAAACGGCTACTTTCAATCCTTCCCGCTTCCAGTATTGATTTTTTTCAAACTACCCTTGCTCCATCGAGATCCCAGAAGTTTTCTTGGCGTCCTCTTTTCCCTTGCTGGCGTACTATAATAATTTGAGCCCTCTTTCGAGCTTGGTAGCGAGTTCATGTAGGATTTGTTTTATGTGGGCTCTCCCCGTCCCCGATGTATATTCCCTCGACGCAGCCTCCATAACAAGTTGGATGTGATAATTGCCAATGAGACCCCCATTATAGCCCCCATCCTTTTGATTACCATTCCTTCCCTGTTCCCGGCGGTCTTCAGGACCCCAAGATCGTTAGGACAAAATGGGTGATTGGTATACACTGGGAGGGTCCTCCATTAATTCAAGTTCTCCCCCCTTTTTCCCTTCGGACTGCAGCATTAACACAATTTAAGAATGAAATCGTGTTTCCCCTGTCACACCCCCGGAGCCCCCTTCCCCCTCCCCCGGTGTTTTCCTCTGAGATCCTACGTCCATATCTTGTCAATCAAGTTGTACCCGACTATCTTTTTTCCCCTCCTCTTTTGTTTTGTCGTCTCTTTTCCCAATTTGCCCCTGAGGCCCGTATAAGAGGGATTCGAAGATGGTCGCGCCCTCTTTTGTTGTTCCTCTGCGATCTCTTCTGATCCCCGCTGTGAAAGGTTGCATGCATCCGCGAGATCTTCGAGTACGGCTTCCCTCTCTTATTTTCCTGTAAATTCTCACACTTTTTTGAAAACGATCTTGTTCTTTTCGACCCTTCCTAACTCTTCTGCCTTTCAGCCCCTAGGGCTATTAGTATATGGCTTCATGCACCTTCGCCCCCTTCTTCTTTGAGTTTTTCCCAATACTCTGCAAAGGTTGTCTGGCTCTGATAAAAAATTCCACCTAATCCCACTCCGATCCCCCCCTTCCCCCCCCCCCCCTTTTCAAGCTCCTGGGGTCCGAGGCCAAAGGATAAAGGAGAGGACCCCCACTTCGCCGCCTCTCTGGAGCCTTGTGATACTTCTTCATACTGATTGGTAGTAAGATCGCCAATGACTGAGAAAGTTTATTGATTTCCCTTGACGCTTTCCTTCTGATGTCCTATTCCCCCCCCCAATCCTGACCTCCCCCCTCAGTCGAATCTCAGACGTTGACGTGAGAGTGATTGTCCGACAGGTGCGCCGAGTTCTACCATGTTAGTTATTCCCCCCCACACTCTCTATTATCTGTTGAAATTTGGTCCTCTAATCTTCCGACCAGGAAAACAGCCACAGGAGAGTCGCGTTCTATCAATGAGTACTGGAGTCTTTTCCCTCGCCTCGTTTCTTCCTTTACCAATTAGGGCGCAGTCCAGCTTTGTGGGGTAGAGGGCTTTTAGGTTAGAGAGTTGCCCCCCCTGTTCCCTTCTTTGCCTTTTAGTAGACCTGCATTTGTCCCCACATGCCCCTCTGGGCTTCAAAAACGGGACTCTCTAGCCGAGGGACGGTTTAATAAGTCTCCTTCAGAGAGCATGCCCCTCAGCAGGACCCCGTTTATGTTGTCCTTTTATAACTCTTCGGTTTTTATGAGGAATGGAAACCATAAAGCTCTGCGATTTCCTTAAACCGGGGGAAGTCCGTTGCAGAGTCAACGGTTTGTTTTCTCCAGACCCCGTTTGTTCCCCCCTCTTTTCGCGGGGTAACGGGCGGGAGTGAACGCTGGGGAGGGTTCTAATGAGAGACCTTTGACGCGGCGTGATTCCTTTGGATTTATGCGATTTCCAGAACGAGCGTGATTTTGTGAGTTGGGTTTCAGATTACCTTTCCCTTTTTACCGGTCAAGGTTAAACCGGCGCCAGGCGCCCTCGAAGCCTCCTGCAAAGATGTTTTCCCCCTTCAAAAATTCTGACTTCCCAGTATGAACTTACTCCTCCTTTATTGGTCGCTTCGGTTTGGTTTCCGGAACTACCGTTGACGGCCCGCCCTGGAAGACTGCGGCTCGAACTTGTCTTTTAGTTCTTTGTCACTTCCTTATTTTTTCCTCGCGGTTCCCTCTAGTCAGGTCCACACTCCGCCGTTCTACGCGGTTTGTTTTGAAAGCAAGTGAGGACCCCTTCTTTTTGTTCTCCCGGTCCCTTGCGTGTGCTTGAGGGAAACCTTATTCGCTGGTTCGAATCGTCTTGACCCTTCCGTTAATTCCGGTCCCCTTCCACCAGTCACGGCTGGCTTTTCTCTGAAATTACAGGAGAAGATCAGCCGTCTAATTTTCCCCCCGATAAATCTTAACCTGGCTCTTCTCGAGGGCCCGAGTTTGTTTCTTGAAATGAATACCGAAGCCCGATTCAAATTTTTTGACCTGACCCACTTCGACCCCTTCTATTTTTTGGCCACCAGGTCAGAATTTTTTTACACTTTTGCCGTCGTATTGGAAACAGGCCTCCATGTGCCCACCTGCCGTTTTTTGAACGCCTATTTCTCCTGACGTTTCTTTCGGTCTTTTTTCGTGGTAGGTTTTTCTCTTTATCTGAAAGTTGTGGAATTTTTCTTTTAGGAGGGACAGAAAACCCCCTCATTTCTTCTGATTCGTTACCTTTAGGGTCTTATCTCCGTTCTGATCTCCCTTTTCCAGAATCAGAACTCCCACAATTTCGGTTTCTGTCTAAAATCCCTTCCCCCACAACTAAACTCTTCATTGACCCGACCACCAATCACCCGTCCTGTCTCATGTCTTTCTTTTATTCTTTGTTTTACATTGCTGTTCCCACCCCCCCCATCCAAAAAAGACTTAACAGTGTCCATTATAATGGTCAGGTGATGGAACCTTTTTGCTTCCTTTTTCCTTCCACGGACCTGCTTCTTCTTCACCCCCCTAGTGGCCAGAAAAACGCCCCCGTTGCGGAAGTGAGAATCTTGTGCCTTGACCCTCAGGCTCTTAAATTTTCAAGAGCCCCTTTTTGCCCTGGTTTTTTCAGAAATTGTTCCCCCTGATATGTGGCCTCCCGATGCGAACTCTATACTTACGTCCAACTCTTCCCTCCCTTTAAACCCCTCGAGGTCCCCAAGTTTCTTATTACCCCAAACTTGAGCCTGGATTTATAAAATCCCCTCCCGCGATTTCTTGAGAAGCATTGCCCGAGAAGATCACTATTTCCGAGATCCCAGGGATCCCGTTCCGACCCACCCGGCTCCACCCCACCAGAATATAGACAATTAGATAAGACGTGAAAAAACACCCCCCGGACCCCCCCCCAGTGCTTCCATCACGTGGTTTTGCAAATGATGAGACTTCGAATGGCTCTTGTACCCTTACACCCCTTCCAGCTCCTCCTCTACCTAACGCCCTCTAATAAGAAAGCCTCCTAGTTGCGAATTGTCCTACCCCCGCTTACTCTTGCCTTTTCCCCAACCCCCTCCACCGGCAACAAGCCCCAATCATGGTGGGACCCCCTAATGGAAAACCCCGTGAAGAAACAGCACCTGCAGCCACGGCCCCCCTTTTACTCACCTTCCCCTCCCTCTCGGTTTTCATTCCCCCCCGAAACCCCTTCCGGTACGTTTCACAATAGAAGCTCTGCTTTGACCCCCCCTTCAGCTTGTCTTCCGTTTTCGGCCTGAGCGTGAAATAGACGATTTTAAACCTTCCGGCTACCTTCGAACCGTGGTTCTATTGGACAAAAAAAACCAGAGTCGCTCCCTGTCCTATAGCGGGCTTTTACTAGACCTTCCCTTACCCCAGCTCCCCACGAATGATGCTCCTGGAATACCTATAACCCCCCCTGACTAGAAATGTCGTTTCTCATGATTTTTCCCTGTCTTCGCATTTTGGGCTGGCCTCTTCGCCCTTACAACCCTGTACGGAGAGGAGAGATCCCCATTAATTTTTCCCTTCTCCTTTCCCCGGGACCGTGTAGTGCTCACGGCCTCCGTAAACGGCGTTTTTTAACGCCTATTCTTTTTCTTTTTTGACTTTTCCTACAACTTTTTTCTCCGCCCTTTCACCACCCCCACGGATACTTCGTGGCCTGATATGCTAAAGCGAGAATCAGTATGGTAGACGGAGCACTTGCATCTCCCGCTCAGGATTCTTTGTTCCCGTCATCTTATCCTTCTGGCTCGCCCCGTTCTGAAGAAAGCTCTGGGATTTTTTCCTTCTTGGTCTCCTGTTAAGTCGGCTTGAATTTTTCCTTAAGAGAACTCACTTATGGCCTTTTCGTAATTAGGGCTAAATCGTGCACGCCCCACTCCGGTTACACATTCCAACATAGAATCCTTGATAGACTAAAATGGAATCTCCCCGTTCCCTTTTTCTCTCCCGCCCCGTTCCCCCCCACATTTCTTCTGGGTCTACGGGGCGGCTTTACTTGAAGCCCCCTGTCAAGAATATGGTTTTTCCCCAGTCGTCCCCGCTCCGCTCGATAACTTTTCAGCAAGTGCCCTTTGAAAAAGCATCATACAGGCGAATTGGATTCTTCGAAACAACTCCCGGGGCGACAGCCTAGTGATCAAGATTAAGGGCTATTGAAATTCCGGTGTCATCCCCTCTTCCCGCCTTTTGTGTTACTCTCCTCTGCTTCCCCCCAAATGGACTGGACAGATATCTCCACCGGCACTCTTTGCCCACTCGTTTTCCGATGTCTTTATTGTGCTTTTTTTCCCCGATTAACTTTTGAAATGTTGTACTTGCCAAATCTCCCTCGTCCCCTTCTGCCATATTTTTTCAAGGCCCCAAGAACCCCTTTTCTCCCAGACCGCATGTGTTATTCTCTTTTCTTTTGCCGTGCTCCCCCTTCCAACTGGTTCCTTTAATATTTCCCTGCAGATCCCGGCTTATATGGGATAAGTTGTTTTGCATATCATCCCTGCTTTTGTTCTTTTCCCCTTTTACCCGGACGGCAAGGCAGTAGGTGTCTTGCTCTGAAGCCTTCAACGTCCTTACCCCCCAGTACCAAAATGCCCCCCCTCCTCTCTTCTCGGGGTCCGCCAACAAGGATACCCCCCGGAAACCCCGGTTCTGCCCTATGGAGCCTTTCGTCTTCAACTGCTTCTCTTTGGGAGTAAGCTCCATTATCTGAGAATTTTGCCATCCCTTCATTTTCCTACGCCCGCCGAACACCTCCTTCTGGAATTTCCCTGATTGCTCTTGTGCCGCTTTCGTTTTTGCCCTTTTGCCCGGTACCTTCCCATTCTTTCCCGCTTTTGGAATTTTTTCCTAGTCCTCTCAAGGCCCGGACCGCATCCACCGGGCCTCTGGTTTCCAATGCGTCCGTTTTTCCCCCCCCAGAGCCCTGGACTCCCACCGGTCCCCTACCCCTAAACTTTCCTAGCCAGGACCGGTTGTCCTCTCGGTTCAGGGGCGCAGTCGTGACCTTCGAGTGTTTGCTGCCCTACGCTTTTTTTTCACATGCCGGGGTTCATCCAACCCATGCCCTATCTCTTTTCAGGGCCTCAGTCAGAACGCCAAGTCACCGACGCCCTCCTCTCCGTGCTTTTTTTCAAATCTATT
>Ga0179593_1670748_pt1 | contig 15309 bp, 20 predicted proteins | sample CZODoug2_1_08_16_FD_185931 | JGI IMG/M metagenome (GOLD analysis project Ga0179593, IMG submission 185931) | Vadose zone soil fungal communities from Angelo Coast Range Reserve, California, USA - CZODoug2_1_08_16fungal (PacBio error correction) | ecosystem: Environmental > Terrestrial > Soil >... | reverse complement strand
CCCAGTTTCGGGGGCGTTTCATTGACCGGAAGTCACTCTTTGACACTCCGAGCCTGGAATGCTTTTCCTTCCCGGTCCCTATCCGAGTGAAATGGGAATTCCCGCAGAGCCCCTTTCCATGCGTCCCTCCCCCGAACATATACCGACGCGGTTTTCATCGTAGTTCAATCCGGATTCTGTGTTTCCCCTTAGTTAAGAACCCTTTCAAATAGGCCCGCTGAGCCCTTCCAACTCTTTCTAACCCTTACCCAACTGAAATACTTTCGGCAATCTTTCTTTTTTCTATGAAAAAAGACAGCGCGCCACCCCCTCTGCCCCCTCCTTAACCTCAGTGAGTCCCCCCCCCATTTTCTTCCCGATTTGCCCTTTTTTTACGCCCCCCAAATCCGGCCTACGTTTCCATTCTGAGACTCTTTAAGAGATCCGGGAGGTTAACGGATTGACATAGTGGCTGTCTTCGTCTTTTAAAGCCCATCCTCGCCTAGCCATTTCAGAGGCCCAAGCTCGTCCCCCTACGGGTCCTGAAAGCACAGTTGCTATGGCTGGATTATAGGCCCGTCGTTGATTAGCACTTGTGAAGCCCGATGATTAACGTCACAACTTATCCCCAACCCCAAACCACCGCTCAAAGTGATCGGCAGTTGCTTTCCCCGTCCAGACTAAATAGCTCCCCCCCCCAGATGGAGACTTTTTGTAACTTCAATGTATCAGCGCCGTCCTCTCGGAGCCCCCAAAACTATTTTCCCCTTCTTCAGCTTTTCCCTTCAAAAAACTCCATACCACGCCTCCCCTCCATGTATAAAGACGGACCGTTTAAGCATCCAATTCGCATCCCACATGCAACGCCTTCCTTCCCTTCCCATGTTTATTGACGAAATCGGCGATAGCTCTTGATATACGAATGAGCTGATTACCCCCCCAGATTCTCCGCATAACGTTAAGCCCCTTTTTCCTGTGCAATCTGTACTAGTTCAACCATCTCCCGACGGCACTTGGGTGTTAAGCAGAAACCAGCAGGATCCCTCCCCCCCTGTACCCCCTTTCCTAGAAACGTTAACTGCCCCCTTCCAGACCCCCGGGTTTTGTCGCTCTTCCGTTTTCCCGGAGTTTTACCGTACTTACAGCAAGTGGCCACCAAGGTCCATCTAAGCATTCTTTGCATAACACACCGCCTTCTGGTACCGGTCCCGGAGCGATCTTCTTTATTCTCCTCCACGCCTGCCTCCCATTTTGTCACATCCCAGACCCCCGAGTCATTCATCAATCTTTACTTTCCCCGTTTGCTCTTTCAGCAGCCGGAGGCCGATCTTCTTTTGGTTTCTCCAAGAATGAAATGTGCCTTTCTTATGCAACTTGATCAGTGTTCCACTTTCCTTTTCTGACCAAAAAGGCATTTCCCAACCTAACGCCTTCTCCCTCACGCACCCCCCCTTCCCGCGCTCGTGTCGGCCTTTTCCAGACTCTCCAGATGAACCCCTCTTCATTTCTTTTTAAGGCACTTCACTTCCGACTCCGATCAGTTCGTTTTGTTCCCTACCCCCTGGCATACGCGTGTGCCCTGTGATCTCTGTCTAGCGGCGCCGCCCTCGCCCTTTTCGCCTACAGGCGGATTCCCCTCCCACTTTTCCTGACTTATGCTAATTTCAAAACGGCCCTCCGGCAATCTTCTCCTTTTTTCATTTTTTCTTTCTTCCCGGCAAAGTGCCTCAATCTGCAAGTGTATGATTTGCTTGGATCTGCTTTTTTCATTGCTTTGTTGCCCAGAACAAATATGGAAACGAACCCCCAATCCTCGCGATGATTGGCAGTCCGGTTTTTCCACAGAATCTTCTTTTTTTTAAGCCTCCGCTCGTGCTCTTTTTTCTCGCCCTCTTCCCCGCCCCCCCCCCCCCTCTTCACCCTCCTTCCCGCACGGCTTTCGTTTAGTAATACCCAGTTTTTTCCCCCCCTCGCTCGCGCCCGGGCAATCCGTTTTAACGTACGTTCCTTGCCCTCTAGACTGGTCGCTGCCCTCTTCCGATCCCCCTTCCACCTAGAGACACAATATACTAGTTCGCACTATCGCTTTGAACCCCTCCTGGTATCCCTTCTTCAGGTGCTCCATTCCCCCCATATCTTCGTCATTAGTTCGCCCGACTTGTCCCCCTATAGAGTTTCGGTGTTCTTCCTGGTCCTTTTCGGAACCCCCAAACATTCGGTACAAAATCATGCCCTATCGGCACCACCCCTCCCTATCCCATGGTGATGTTATTGATGGATTTCCCTTTCCCCCTTCTTTCCCCACTCTCCTTTTTTCCGTCTTTGTACACCCTTCCCGGTAGGCCTTAATCCGTTCTTCCTCTTCTTCTCCTTTTCTTAATCTCCTAAGTGCCTTGAAGGAAAAAGTTTCCTGTGCGACCCTCCCTTCCCTGCCCTTCCCCTTTCCTCATCCCCCCCTTTTGTTTCGCAACCGCTCTTGAAAAGACTTGAGATCCCCCGTTAGTCAGCCGACACCCAGCCGGACGCACTAATGGTCCTTTTTTCCACAATGAAAGAAGCAGTACCTTTAGTTCAGTCAATAGGGTTATTTACACTCTTGAGAAATCGCCGGATTTTCCGTTTTCCCCTCCCCCCCGAGACCAAAAAAATCACCTTGTTTCCCAACCAAAAATTTTACACTTTCCTTCACTCATAGGCGATAAAGTTTCTATTCGTTATGGAGGCCCCCCATTCTCGTCCAGACACACTTCCCCCTTGACCCCATTGAAGGAGGGGTAGGATCCTAAGGCCACGGAGAGCCCTCACACCCCAAGAGTGCCAAGGAAGCCGCTCCACCAGAGTTCCAAAACGGTCTGTTACTCTACCCATCGGTTACGTTTTCCCTCTCAAAACTTTTTTTCCTTTTCCCAATATCCAAGTTATCTTTGAGAGTTTCTGGCTCTCCCTCATTGATTTTTATATTATCCTCATCCCCTCTCGTCCCTTTCCTTCGATGAACCCATCAAGGCCCCCCTCGCTGATCTTTTCCCTCCAAAACGCTCTCCTTTGTGTAATTTCTTGTTGACCGTGACGATTCGGACCTATGTGTTCCCCCTCTTCGGGCAAACTTCTGTCGTGGGTCTTCTGCGTTCATTGAACGCCTGTCTTTTTTTGATTCCAGGTACTTAGTTCATACTAACCCCCCCCTGACGTAGGAGAACCGTCAAAGGAGACTTGTGTCGTGCTCTCCGATCTTTCCGTCTCCCTCTCGGACGTTAATTTGTATGGACGCGCTTCCTCTGGCGAAACAGTGTAGTTGTGAACAGGTCTCTTTTTCTTCTTGATAGCTGCCTTTTTAAAATACCCCTCCGGGAGATTCAGATGGCGGAATGGGCACAAAGCCCTTCTTAGTTCCCTTCCCAGCTTAACCCCCCTTGAGCAGATTATATTTTGATTTCTCCCTTGATTTCTTCGGCCTCGTGGTGGCTCGGGAACGACCTGATTGGCTCGCCGTCCTCCTCCTTTTTCCCTTTGAACGACTTGGTCTTTACCCTTTCGCTCGCGGGATTGCCAAGTGCCAAGGGCGGTGCGGCGCCCCCTTGACGTGGTTCCTGCAAGAACGGAGCGAGCTTTCATAAGACCTCCCTCAAGTCCCCTTTCTCCGTCTGCTTCACGGCCGGTGATTGACACGATTCCCTTTTCCTTGCGTGGCTGACTTTTGCAATTCCTCATAAATCCATCAAAATGGCAATATGGAGAGTTGAGAAATTGAACGTGTTCCCCTATTCCCCGAATGATTTTGTTCAGCGATTTTTTTTGCTCTCGTACCCTTGCAGGCGACTTAGTCTTCTGATTTTTCCCCCCGCGAGATGCCAAAGAGGTCGTGAAATGCTGTACGTCTCCCCTCTGGAATCCTCAAGATACATCTTAGCCACCGCTCCGTTTTTACGTTGCGCGACGGTCCCTCCCGAGTATTATACTTTTTCCGGCGCGTCCTCTGGTATTCTAAGGAAGCTGCCGGTCTTAACGGGGTTGCACAATCCTGGGTGACCTCTCGTTTTCTCCCCTCGTGCGCTGCGAGGTGTGAAACTCTGTTTTTTTACGCCCTCTGACAGCGATTTTACGGAAGAAGCTGGCTCTTTTAGCAGTCGACCCCTCTACTTTGAGAGGAGGTGTGAAGACCTGTTCCTCCTTTCCCTACAGTCGTCTGAATCCGTGCGGAATTTGTGCTCCCACGTGCCCTTGGTTCACCAAAGAAGAAACCTCCGCTTCCTCCCCAACGAGGCGCTTCGGAAAACACTTCGTTACAGCGAATAAGGCGTCTTTTTACCCTTTTCATTTATGACGAGAGGTTGGGTCCACTCCCACTCTTTTTTTTCTCTGACCGTGAGCGGGACCCCCGCATTAGAGGCAGGGGATGGGGGAGGTGCTTTCACAGGGGGGGAGCCGGGAGGGGACTTTTTGGTCTGGTCGTCTTGTCGCAGCATTCCCCCATTTAGACCGGCATTCGGCCAAGTAGGGAGGCTTCCCAAAACGCCCTTACTGCTAGTCGTGGAGTTGCCCTTGATTCCCTCTGGCGGCGGTTTGTCTCTGCATTTCATGGAAACTTGACCTTTTAGCGCTTGAGGGGAAGTGGGGACGACGGTGATCTTTCTCCGCCCCCCCTCCTCTTTCCCCCCAAATGCCATTAGTGTGCCCAACGTTTTCGACGTGGTGAACTGGTTCCCCTTGTGCAGACAAGAACTATCAGGTTTTCTCCCCACAGGACCCGCGATCTGACTCTACGGGCTGTGTGAAGGATTTTTCTCCCTCCCCTCTGATAATTACGGCTGATTTGAAGGATTCTGGTTTTTTATCTATGTGGTCGTCCAGGCGTTGAGTGCCGCTTTACTCGGAAGCCCTTTTTTTTTCTCTGTTACAAGAGAGCGTTGTTCTGCGCTCTTTTCTACTGTTTGATGACTGCTGATGAAATCCTTCTTTCACGGCGGACGCGCGCCGTAAGTCCCCCCCCCCGTCTTCCGGAATGGCCGTGTGCTTGAGAAGACGTCTAAAGGTGTACTCCCCTTCCCGGTGAGAGGTCCCACCCCCTGTTCCCTTCTGATTGCGATTCCCCTAGGGCACCACGATGCGCAAGTGTTTTTCTTTCCTCGAGATTTGGGGTTAAATCAGCAAATGTTTGACGGCACGGCTCCCCCCGATTCGAACCGCACTGCGTTTCTCAGATCAAAGAGGTGTACTAGGAATGGTAAGGCTCGCTTTAATTCCTTTTTTTCCCCAAACTGGTCCCTCGGGTTCATGACGTTTGCGCGGTTGTTGCCAGTTTTGACTTTTTTTGGGAGCCGAAAGCATTTTGCGAGTGTTTCCCTCTCTCAGTGTCCCGGCAGCAGTCACGGACCAGCTGGCCGATGCTTTCTGGGACGTCCCTCTTATCACGTGGATGGTTTTCCTTTGGAGGCTTTTTGGTTCCTTTTCGGAAAGGCTCCCTTACGCAGGTACACTTCAAGCGGCTTGCAGTTCCCCTTTGATTGCCTGCTAGGTAAGCTTGCTGAATGGATGAAAAGGCCTCAGTCTTGTTTTTTCCCGAAATGCGAGGCGCGGTTCACCTCCCGAATCGCGGCAGCCGTCTTTCCTTTGTGTCCATGATTGGAGGACCCCAGTTTTCTCCCTGCCCCCCCCTTTCCGGAAGAAACTGAAATTGGGGTTCACTCTCCTTTTCAGATGGACCGCGGATTTTCTTTGTTCCCCCTTTCTGCGGAGTATTTCATGGGAGGGAGTTGATTTTCTTTTCTTTCATCCCTCCTCTGTTAGAATTCGTGGGGCCTTTCATGATCCCACACGCAGTCAGGATTTTTCAAACCTTTTCACCCCCGAAGTCGGGTTATCCTGCGAGACTCAGGGCATACGCTCGCTCTGATTCATGAATTTCACCCGCGGTTGACTCGACCTGGTTTCCCTTTCCCCTTTTTTTCCCAAGTTCTCCATGTATCGTGATTCGTCTTTCATGTCCCAAAGCGCCTGCCGGGCAACTTTTGTCTGCATTGCATCGCTCTCCCCCTCCCCTCTTTTGGTGAGAGATTGCAATGCTCTCCAGTGCGGGACAGGAGATTTGCCTCCAGCTCTTCTTTTTGACTCTTTGATTCAGGCGTTTTCCTGGCGTCCTTTCCTCTCGTTTACTCATTCCTAGATCGCGGTCTTTGCCCGAGTCAGCGCAATGGTCCCCCCGGCCTTTTTTTTTTCTTACTCCGGTACTTATCGTGATCATTCAGTTCTTTCACGACCGCTTAGCCCTTTATTCTCAAACTCGTCGAACTATCCACCCCCCTTTCCCTAAGTTTTTTATGGTGACACGTTGCGCTCACACCTCTTCCGTTTCTTCCCCCGTAATTGTAGTTGAAACCAAAATTTCTTTCTTTCCAACCCCAGATTCTTTCCCTCCTCCATCATTTTTTCACCTGGGACGGGTAGCGACCCTATAATCGACTTTCCTCCCCTTCGTGTGCGCACTCCTTACGCAGGTTCGGGAAGAACAACTCCTTTTTTCTTTTTTTTCAGTCCTTTTTTAATCTTCCGCGTCTCAGTGACATGGCCTGCAAAGCCGTTTCTCACTTGGATTTCTTTTTCCATCCGGCTGATCACGGATGAAATCCTACCCCCTCCCCAAAACAGCCACGTGATCTACGCTGTCCTTCGGGCCCTAATCCTCCGTCCTTTGTCGACAGTCTTATGCCGTTAAATTCAAGTTATCCTGTCACTCTCGAAAGTCAGTGTCTCGCACCCTCTTCCGCCTTCAAACTTGAACCCCCCTCTCCATTAATTTTAAAGAGGACATAGTCTTCTTCTTCCATTTCGCCAAGTCAAATCCCTCTTCGAGAAGCAAGGCTGACAGAAATCGCCGCGATAGGCCCCCCTGTTCAGTACCCCCTGATCCTTTCTCCTGTAACCCCCAAGCTATCGATTAGGCAAAATCCTCCCTTTTTTTACCTGGTTCCCTGTCAAATCGACGTTGGTGACCGCGCCCCAAACGCCTTCTTATCCTTTTTTAGTCGGCCAAGTTACATCCATGGCCGTTTTTTGACCTTTAGCCTCGCCGAGGCGTTCTGCAGGAATCCCTATTTAAGAAGCACTAACGTAATATGCCTTTTTTCCCCCCACCCTTCCGTAATAGGCGCGATCTTATATCTGTAACTAGTCAACCTTCTCCCCCCCCCCCCATGCGAGGCAACAACCCATAAAGCGCTCTCCCCCAATTTTCTCCCCAACCCCCCCACCCCGCAAACCACCCAACAACACAACTTAGTCCTTCTCATCTCTGCGAGATATTAAAAAGCCAACGGTTTCTCTCCGATCGACGTCGGTTTGGCGCTCCGGCCAATTAAAGGATCTCCGTGGCAGATCCCCTTTCCACGTCACACGTTGGTATTCCCCAATCTTCCCCCCCTTTCCCTTTCCTTTTTTACTTCTCCCTTTCCGTCGCCAGCACAATTCCCGCGCTTCGTCCGTGTCTCTGCCCCCCCCTCGACAGATGCCCCCCGCATCATTCATCGCCTGGCGGAATGAAGCCTTCCGATCTCCCATTTTGTTTTTCCGATTACTCACTTCCGCCATGTTTCTAGGCCCTTGATGACTAGCGCGCCCTCCCTCCCTGTCCTTTTTTCTGGTACGCTACTCAACCATGACCTTCTTTCCATGATCATTGTTCCTCTCCTTCCTCGTGAACTTTCTCCCCCCCGGCAGATTGTTAGCTTTTCTCTGATACGAAATTCTGCAGTCACTTCCCCCTATGTTTCCTGTTTTCTCCGCTTTCTTGCCCCTTTGGTTCGCCAATTTTGGCACGTATTTCCACCACCCCCCCTTTCCCGCTTCTGAGTAGGGCACGTACTCTTTGTGCTGAATCAGGTCTTCCAGCCTCCTGTTCTTTTTCTCGCCTCCCTCTCCACTTATCAGAGTTAACCTCTTCTCCCGCCGGTTTTTTGCTTTCGTGCAGTAAACCCCAAAAAGGTCATCTCGTCGCAATCTCGTACGTTCGAAATTAACATTTGTGCGCGACCCTAGCTCCCTTTAAGCCTGATACCTCTTTTTTTCCACCGCGCCGCCAATATTACTCTTCGAACGTCTCCCTTTACCCCCGTCTTTCTCCATATTCTTTATTAAGGAGAAATTCACTAATTATTAGTCACATCTTGCCCCCCCCCCCCCCCTGCTTTTTTCTCTCGCTTCTCTCTCGTTGACCTGACTTCCGCCTGCAACGTTCCTTCAATGCACACCCTAGCGGGCCCCCAATCCTTCCGCCCTGCACCCCTTCCATCCCCTGGATTTCCTTGATGATTGCCTTGCCCTTCAGTACCCGGTCCTCCGGTAGGGTCCTTAGTGTAGCATCAACGGAGTCCCGTAATCTTACGGATCCTCTTCCCGTTTCTCATGCTCCGTGTGTGCAGGCCCACGTCCACGATGTTGCGCCCTCTTCACTGCCTCCGGCGCCTTGTGGTCCCTTCCCCTCCGCCGCCCCTCTTTGAAAAGACGTCGAGACAATTTCACTCTGCTCACCACCAGCCGAGGCCTGCTGAATATACTTTTTTTTTCTCTCACTGCAAATAGACCGCTGCGCTTTTTTTTTCGAAAATTTTTCTTGGGCTTTTCCCCTCCGCCATTTTCTGACCTTTTTCCCGGTCTTATTTTTTTTCTCAGTTTTCCCCTCCGCCCACACTTCCGCAGCAGTGCTTCACACCAACTTCCACTGTGTGGCAGCCCCTCCCGCGTCTTCTTGTACTTTTTCCCTTCTCTTTCAGGCCCCGCATCTGATAAACGACCCTTCTACGGCTCCCCCGGCCTTGCGATGTTGGTCATGGACCCTCCGGCCCCCCTTTGCGCAATTCATCCCAACGTCGTGGCGTTTCGCAATCTTTTTTCACACACGCTTCCGTTTGTCCGCCAGCATCGTCCCCCACTTTCTCTATCACTCACTATTGAACCCAGCCCTTTCTTCTGTGTGCTAGCTTTTGGATGGCCTGAATAGCTTCCTGTTTTTTTTTATTATCTGGTACTCCTTAAGTTGTGTTTTTTCGAGATGCAATTCCCTTCATCTTGCATCCACCAAAAGCTCTCAATTTTCTCCCATCCTTCTGTTAGTTCACTTCTTGTGTCAGTGTCCCTTCGAACCTCTTGGTCGATGCCCGGGACAAACGTTCTCGCTTTGTTGTGGTTCGATGTTTAATCCTCTCCCCCCTCTTATGAATTGCGCCCCGGGCCGGAGCTTTTTTTTCCCCCCCCTTCCTCTGAGCCCCCCGTCAATCGAACTTTTTGCCTTGCTCTTTCCTGCCGAGGCAGACGGAAAATTACTTTCGACGCCGACCGGATGGCTACCCATTGACCCCGTGAACAGGTGTGTTATCTGCGGACACCGGCCTTTTTTCTTTCAACCATTTGCGATTGATCCTGGCGTTATGTTCCCAAACCTTCGACAGTCCGAAGCTCCCGGGCGATCTATGCTCATTGAGGACCTGATCTGATTCACGATGCTTGTTTGGGCGTTTCGGACCTAACGTGATTGCTTTTTTCTTTTCCCTCCTATTGGTGGTTCCCTCTCATTTGGTCGACCTGAGGCTAGATTTTTTCAAGTGAGGCCTTTGCTAACCGTGGACGTGTGCCTGTCCCAAGACCTTCTAGAGATACTTCCAAATACGTCTTCTAGAAAGATGATAAGGACTATTAAAGGCTCCATTTCTTTTGCCCCCCGAAGTCCGACGCCGGTCGCCCTTTACGTCCTGCCCCCAGTCCAAGGGCACAATCAAACTTCCTTTTCGGAGGTTCCATTCGAGAAGGGTGAAGATGCCCCTTTTCTTTCCGCTCTGGGGCTGCCTGACGGGGCAACGGTGCCAGTTTGCGTTTTCTCGAGCCCCTCGAGATCGACCAAGCGGTCTTATTCCCTTTCTTTCTCAGGACTGCCGATATTTCGCCCTCCTGTTTTCCCGGAGACTTTCCTCCAGGAATTATCCTTTTTCTCGTTGGAACATTTAGGGGATTCTGACAGTTCAGCTGCCTGTAAGCGACCAATCATGGTGACCTGAACAGTATCGAGGATTTTTCTTTCTTTCTGCGAGCAGCAGAATGTGGTGAAATCATGGTCATGAACCTTTCTGGAATTTCTCTTTTCACCTTCCAGCTGGCCCCCGATTAGATTTACGTCACCAGCCTTAGGCGTGTACCCTTTCCCTTCCTTTTCAAGCCCTCACCATTTCATAGCATCATCATCAGTCGGAATTGTTGGCCTGTGCCCTCTTAGTGGGGAGGCACCCAGCATAACACTCGGCGATCAAACAAGTCAATCTCTTCGATTGAGGCCTTCGTCATCTTCCCCCCCAACTCCCTCCCCGGCGGAGAAGAAAGATTCCTCGATTTTTTTTCCCCCTTAACATTTCTGTCCTTTTCGCATGGGTTCTTCGAGGTGACTTGAGCGTAACATAAAAGCTGGACGATTTTCGTTTTTTCGCCCGACAACGATAAGTTTGCTGTCCCGGCATGGATTTTCCCTTTTTGATCTTCACCAACGACTCATAGTAGCGTAATTTGTAGCATTTCCCCCCCGCGACCCCTGATGGGAGGCGCGGAGGTTTTGTTCCTTCTTCATTAAAATTCCCGACCGGCGAAGGGAAAGTGTGTTTGCTCCTTTAAGTGGACCCCCGTCCACGGGGACCCCTGGTGGGACCTTTTCTTTTTAAGAACTGGTTCGTTTATTTTCAATGTTTTCAAGGCCCAGCCGTGAAGCCCCATTTCTTCCTTCATCCAAAACCTTTAATCATAGGGCCTCGGGCCTGTGGTGCAGATGCAGCCTTCTTACGGAGATTTGATGTTTCACTGATGAAGCGTTGGATTTTTTTTTTTGGTTGCGGCTTGATGTTTTTCCTCTTACAGACTCTTGCGCTTCGTTTTTTTTTTTGTTATCTCAGGATGAGATGAGGGGCTTCTTCTTTTGATGCCCCTCGATGTCTCCGGCCCTCCTATCCCGAGTCGTCCCCGAGCCCTTTGGCATGCGGAACTTTGGACGGTTCGGTTTAAAAGCGGGCGGTTTGACGAGTTCAAAGGTCCTGCGCCTCGAAGTGGCTCCGCAAGGCTGGATGGTGCAGGACTCCTAGGAGCCACCCGAACCTTCATGATGATGTCGGGCCAGGCTACGCTCGATTCCTTTTTTAAACTTTTGGCTCGGAGCGACTCGGTGGAATTTCTTTCGATTTACTTAAGGCCGCTGATTCATCCCGGTGTGTCTCGCGGCCTCTGATGAGAGAAACTTGCATTTTTTTGTCTTGCGTCGGACCGCTTAACGTGAAGTCCCGGCCCAGTTGTGACCAGATGTGCTGGAGTCTATTACGTGCTGGACCAGCTTTTTCTTCCTTTGACTTGCTGTGTTTGGTTTGGAGGTTGTGAGGTTTTTTAATCATTTTCTAGCTTCCTTTTTCGAATCCCCTCGCCACTACTTCCGTCGCAAGGCTGCGTCCCTTGAGAGCTGATCTTTCTCGGAACGCACAGGAGAATCCGCTCTCGGCTTCCCCCGGAAAGACGATGTGGCACAGCCTCAACCCGATATCCGCTTTATCCCGAGATATAGTTTCGGCTCTGTCACTGCGTTGCTTCATCGCGGACTCTTTTGGCCAATTTTTGACCGGAAGAACTTGGTTTTCCCCTTTCGTGTCTTTCCCCGGACAGTATTTTTAGAGATGAGTGTCACCACCGTTTGCGTTATTTCTGGGAGAGGATTTCCTTCTGTTTTTGGAGGATACTCTCCAATTCGCCTTTCAGATTAGTGCGGGGTTACCTGTCCTCCCACACGCATATTAAGGAGTGACCACGTAATCTTTTCCCCCCCGCACCCCCTTTTCTAGTGCAGGGAATATTCTCGGTATATGTTGCACGCGGTCTGACCTGACGCCAGGGTTCAAAAAAGAATGGAATTCCATTCTTGACTTTTCCCCCCCGCCCTCAATGAGTGACGCGCACTGCCCGACTTTGCGCGCATTCCTCTCTCTCGTCCTCATTTTTTGCTGCTCTTGCTCTCCTTCTTTGTCTCCCGCCGGAATTCCAAGATGAACCCCCTTTTCTCGAGGCCTTGCTTCATGGCTTCCCTGAGTTTCCGGACCTTCGTTCTCCGCAGATCGTCTTATGCCCTGCCTTTACTCCCGACTTTGCTGTTTTCAAATCCCTTCCCTATGCCTTTGATTTTAGTTGGACCCTTTTTCTTTCGGCGACCTTGCCCTTCTTCCACTATACCAACTTTTCAAACATCACTTTTCCCCTTTGAACGCCGCGCTTCTAACACTTGCATTCGTTCCTTCATGAACCCGTGTCCAAGTTTTTTAAGGGCGCACACACTTTCTTCAAGATTTCACGCCTGACCCTTCCCAACTCCTTACGCTCGAACCCCCAACTATTATTTCAGCAGCTATCTTTTTGGTGAACCCTCCGTCATTTTTTTGCAGCACCCAATCTGAGGTTATCTGTGAAGCCCTTAAGAAGCAAGCTCCCGCTATCGCTCTGCCAAGCTTTTGCGCTGCATAGTACGTAGTGCTTCTGCCTTTTTTTTCCGGATGCCCCAATCCCCATTGAAACAAAAACCCCGACAACGTGAGAGACAGTCGTCCTGGGTCCCCCCACCCCCTCCAAGAAAAGCGTTACTCAGGGATTATGAATTTTGTCCTTCCACTTGAGAGGGGTCCCCCCTCGAACGGAGCAAAAACTTGGCAGTGTTCGCCCTGGTCAGCTCCATACCGAGAGCCCCCTATGAACAGAGGCCTTTTCACATCTTCCATCCGGACCCCTCCACGCTTTCGTTCGCCGCAGACCCAGGGTGTTCGAATCCCGCGCGAAGCCCCGTTACGCCCCCAGCATTCGAAGGGGCCCCCACTCCTTTATCGGAAAACGCCGCAAATACCTCTATGTTAATAGTCCTAGTCTCCTGACTGGTTTTCCCTAGCAACCGGAGGCCACCTTTAACTTTTGAACAAAGTTTCCTCATGCCGGATGTGTTAGCCGAGAGGTAGCCTAAAAATTTCCATTCATCAGCCCCAGTCCCTCCTCCTTCGCATAACCTAGACCCCCCTCTTATCGATATTCATCGTTACAGAGAGAAATCAACTCCGAGAAACCCCCACTGCAGAGGCAAATTTACCTCCCCTCTTCTACCCCCCAAAATAGAAGTATGACTTGATGAGCTTTCACCCTCCCTTTTCGTAAGTCTCTTGATCGTTGTGAGAATTCTCTCCCCTTGTTTTGTACGTTATACGGAGGCCACCCTATCTTTTACTTTAACAACCCCCCAGTTTTATTAAATTCCTTCCCAACAACAAAAGGTTCTTTTTTCCCGATGTGTGGACCCTTCTCCTTCAAGTTTAGCAGCACCCCCCTTTCTTCTTCGCGTGTCTTCATTTCTGAAATTTCCCTTGAAAAAACCGTTCCTGGCGGAATGCAGCATTCTCCGACTATTTTTCTGGAGTCCCCCAGAGCTCCACTTCCGCCCCCGTTCTCTTTCCTTGGATGTCGTATAGAGTTCCCGAAATTCACTCTTCCGCTCCCGGTTTCTCGACACTTTTTTTTTCTCTGAATGATGTAATTGCCCAACCGTCCTTTTCCCCAGCGGCAATTTCTCCCCTTTGTCCTTTTTTCGTTTCCTCAGTGTAGCAATCGCCGGCTTTTTTCATTTTTTACTTTTTATATTCTTTGTGTCGAAAATCTTCTGTTCACGTACCCACCCCCTTTTTCCCGCGGCCCCGCTGGAACTCCCCTAGGCTTGTTGAAACTTTCCTTTTCCTTAATCTAAGCTAGTGAATGGTACTTGAAGTCGAAATGGCTCCGTCTCTAGTTCACGTTAGACAGGCTTTCGTGACTATACAACAGCCCACAGAGAGCTCAGGGGCAACTCACGCCTAGAATTCCCTGATGGTTACGGCCTCCTTCTTTCTAAGAAGGATACCCTCACATGTTTCCACCGTTGACCCCCCCCCTTCCCTGTCTAACGGGAACAGAGTTCGTTTCCAATGATCTATTCTGCGCCATTCTTATTTTCACGTTTTCCCTCTTCTTTTTATCTCTTCTTGAACGCCTGCGCTCTGCTCCTCCCCCAAACACCTGAGGCGCCAACTCCCGCAATCGTCACCCCTTCTCGTCATTTTTTTTGCTGGAATTGATTGCATTGACCTGCAGTACTTCTCGCCAACTCGACCTCCTTGGGCTTCTCCCCCTCCCCTCTCCTTACCTCTATCCTCTTTTCTAACGGCTCGCTGTCTCTTATCATTCCGTCTTGCTTTGAAGGCCGTGTACCCTCTTTTCCCTCCTTCTTGCCTCGCGCCACCGTGGCCTCCCCCATTCTTTCCGCCCCAATTCTTCCCCCGTCGTCCGGAGCCACAGTTCTTGCAGCGTCCTCATAAGCTGCCCATGTCTCAATGCCTCTCTCGACCGAGTGCTCTTCCCCTGCCGTCGAATTCGTTTTCCCCTCCCCTTAGTCAATAGGATGTTTTCTCGTTGTTCCGCATCCCCTCGCCAACCACTGCCGTGGTCCCAACTTTTTTCCGAGAAGGTCTTAGTATACAGTACTTTACTTCTTAATCGGTTCCCCGAACTTTTTCCCCCCCAACCCCATTCTCGTCCCGTCTCAGCGTTAGGTGGTCCTTTTATTGACTCGGCCCCGTCTTCATCCCCAATCCCCTCGGTGGCCCCATACGCATCCCCTCCCCATCGGTCCCTTTTGTCACGGCCTTCCTCCAACTCCTCTAGTCTTACACAAGTGCTTTTTCCCTATCCCCCTCCTGAGCTGATGGCCAGAAATGTTTATTTTCCCCCTCTTTTTCCTCATAATCCTTGGTGTTGTTGTTCCTTGCTATCAATCACGCTTCGATTTCTGCCACCCCGACTCAGAGAATCGGGTGAGATGGGGGTTCCCCCCTTCTCTGACTTGAACCGCTTGGGTCCTCTTCTGGCGCAAAATTTTCCTGGCCCCCCGATGTGGGCTTCTTGCGGCCTTTTTTGGATGAATCCTGCGGGTTCATGACCTGACAAACCTTTTTCTTTCCTCCTTTTGATTGACTTTTTTTGCGTTGCTATCCGAAGCGGTTTTCTCTTCCTAAAACAGTACCTTTTCCGTACTTCGCCACAGTGTCCCTTGGTGAACCACGGTGCTTTGTTTTTTTGTGGGCCACGGCGAAGAGTCAACACATCCGTTCTCTTTCCTTATGTTGAAACCTAGGTCTCGACCGACGCACCGGGCGCTGTTGCATGAGCCATTTTTCATTTTTTTCTTTTTCCTCTGCTGGTGGTCCCGAGCGTTTGATCGTTTTTTCAAGTATTGTTTAACGCGTCATTTTTCTTTCC
>Ga0179593_1514144_pt1 | contig 15309 bp, 16 predicted proteins | sample CZODoug2_1_08_16_FD_185931 | JGI IMG/M metagenome (GOLD analysis project Ga0179593, IMG submission 185931) | Vadose zone soil fungal communities from Angelo Coast Range Reserve, California, USA - CZODoug2_1_08_16fungal (PacBio error correction) | ecosystem: Environmental > Terrestrial > Soil >... | reverse complement strand
CGGCGCTTTTTCGACTTGCCCCATTTTTTCCCACACTTGGAGTGGTTAGCAATTGTGACCCTCCTTTTGCCCACGCCATTCTGGTCCTGTTTTTTGCTCTCCTTCCTTACGTGCAGGCCATCACGCGCCACTTAACTCTCGCCTACCTTTGGCGTCATAGTTGCCACGCCCATTATGATGTCGCAACCTTTTTTGCGTTCCCTGTTTGGGCATCTTTTTTTCAGCAACACTTACTTGGTGGCCACTCTTACCCCGGTCCCACCGTCCGAATCCGGCCCCCTGACAATGTCCCCCGGTTCGCCCCGATGTTTCATCGGCCAATAAAGTCTGTTCTAGCCAGATGCCTCCGTTCTCCTCTCCCATGGGGATTTGTGTCTCCGTTTATTTCGATCTTTCAGATGCCAGGTTTTGATTTGATCTGTATTCTTCTCTCCTATCTTCGGAAGGTGTTTCCGCAGTGCTTTCTATCTTCACGTGACTGTGCCCTTTTCCTCGATCCTCTTGCTTTATTTTCGCCCTGATGCCGCGTTTTTTTTTACCCACTATCTTTGCCCCAAAACGGTTGAGTGTCTCCGGCTCGTAGGCCACCTGCCCTCTTCAGACGCACCAGCCCACCAGTCCCCCGGCCTCAGCCTGGACGACGTTCCCCGCTTCCCGCCGTGCTCCCACTTCCTCCTTCCGCTTGACTGCTTCCTTTGGCCGTTTCAATCTCCAATCTCCTGCAACACTCTTCCACTATCGTAGGCTGCATGTTGTGGAAACCCCCTGGTACATTTGGTCCTATACTTCCCTTTTTTACTCCCCTTTCCTAGGCACCCTCCCTATCACTCCTCCCAGCTGATTTTTCGGCGGAAGCCTGTGTCGCGCGTCATCCCCTCTCTCCCCCTCGTCCCACTCAGACAAACGAAGCGACCATTTTGTCCCCATTCGAGGGTAGCCTCATTCCATCCTTGTCTAACTCCTGGAATACTATCTCCTTGCCCCCCCATGTCTGCCGCTCCCGTGTTTCCCCTTAGTCTCGTGAATTTGATGATCCTGGCGCTGTCGTTTTACTCACCCGTCTAAAATTTCACGTCTGTTGGTTGCTTTATCAGTGTGTGTAACTCTGCTTCTTTCTCTTTTCTTTCTTGTGCAACGTCTCCCCAGCTCTGAAAGCGGCGGTAAGTCCTCGATTCTCTTTTTGTAGTCTGTTGAGTTTTTATGCTTAGGGATGTTTTCTTGGTTTGGTATTCCCTGGTTCTTACCCTTCCCCACGCGTCGTGTTCGCCACTCTTTTAAATCACCATGTCTTCCCACCCACCCAGCCCTGCACATCCCCTCCCCTCCGTGTTGTCTGATCTCATTTGGGTGGAGTGCTTGCTTTTCCATTGCTATTCCCCAGCAGTTTTTTCCCCCCCTTCCCTCCACCAGCTGGAGTGTTACTCCCCCCTCATCGCTGGTGAAACTTATTTCCGCAATCCGATAAACCACCCCTGAAGACGACTCGCTTCCCATGGTTTTGTTACTTGCTGAGACCCCTTTCTTCTGCCCAGAGGCCACCATTTTTTGGCCTTGGATAACCGACCCGCCACGAACCATTGTAATGGACTGCTAACTTTATATTTTTACACTTGTACGTATGAACCTCCGTAACTGCAAGTTCCCCCTTCGTCGTTCAGATTTCGACGGCATCAGTTTCAGGTTTGGCCTGATGATTTATTAGATCGAATTCGAATGTCCCTTGTTGACTTCATTGTCTGCTGCTTTCTGCCCCTTTTCTTTTTGGAAGCAACTGGATTTCCATCAAACGCTCTATTTTTTTCTTTCTTTCCCCCTCTGGGATCTTTATACTATCAGGTCACCCGGGAAAGTTCAGTTGTTCCCTATTCTACGGTTCTTTTTTTTTCTGTGCCCGTCCCCGCTTGTTTTGACTCTCCTCTTCCTTTCTCCTGCGGGGTTTAACCTGGACTGATTTCTGTCGTCCCTTTGGTCTGGGGCTTAGGTCTGTGCTTTTGCTTTTTTTTTTTGCGCAGGCCTGCCTTTCCCCCCCTTCGGTTTGTGTGCCAATTAGAGTTTTCTTCTCAGTTTCCTCCCCCCCCCCCTGCTACAAATGTGGATTATTCGGCCTTCTGACCAGTTATAGATTCGTGAGCCACTCCCCTGAAGAGGATATATACTCCTCTCTCTTTTTCCTTGAGAGTCTCTTTTGATTCTGCCAAGATGGCCTTTTTCCTCTTTCTTCAAAGTATGCCCTTCGGATCCCTGGGAATTTTGCTCGTACGTTTTCAGTGATTGTCCCTTGGTGGTTCAAGATTTGCAGGAGTTCTGGGTACCGGCGCCTTTTTATCATTGCCAGATTTATGACCTGCCCCGAAGGACTTGTGACTAATATTTCCTGGTGGCCCTTTTCCTTTAGAGTCGGTCTTTTTAAGTTCTTCCTTCTCCTTCCAGTAAGGCCCTCCCCTTTCTCTGCCTGGGTAAAGCATAGCTTCCTTTTTTTCCCCTCTTTTCTCACATATGTCGGCACTCCTCCTACTCGACAGAGAGAGAGGAAGCCCTTCTCTTGACATGAACTTCTTGATTCCTTTTTTCTTTTTATCCCATACCCATCTTTTGCTGTACTGCTCCCTTCTTTCACGACCAAGCTTTACTCCCCCCTTTCCCCCCGAGGACCGTTTTAGAATGTTTTTCGGTTTTCTTGTGTTTCCAAGAATAGTTTGGTTTGACCTCGCCTCTTACAGATTTGCATCTTGTCGATCTCCTTTTTTTTTCTCTACCCACAACGAACCCCCTCCCCTTTTTTTTTCCATATTCAGCACAGTTGTCCTACAGTTTCTTTAGGTGAGACTTTTTCCATTACGAGCCCTCCCAATGCAAAGAATGGCACCGGGTTCCTTTCGTGTAAAACCTGTGAAGAATTAGTTCCCTGGTCTTCTCCTCCTTCTGAAGCAGGTAGGTTAGCTTCGCCGGGCGGTTTATTAGATCGTTCTCCTTCTTTTTTCCCCCCCCTTTCCTTTCATCTAGATGCATCTCTTCGGTTTGTCTCTTACGGACCTTTCCCAGAGCTGTCTTTCGTCACCTCTTTCTCTTTGCTCACTTTTGTACCGTTCTCCCTCTTGTCCGCAGGTCCCAGGCGCATCCACCTACAATTTTATAGTTAGGCGATGTCATCTCTCTTACCCACTCAGTCCTCCTTTTCCTTCTTTCTTTTGCGTTGCTTCTCGGTCCATGTTACCCAGACGCGGTCGGGAGGTTTTTTTTTCTTTTCAACTGGAGCCCAGGGCCGACGGTGGCCCTTTATTGCTCGGAGTCCCCAACCAGTCATAAAATCGACCAACCCCCTGGACTGGTTTTCGACTCCTCCCAGCTCTTTTAATTAATTTCGGGTGGAACGGACCCGATCTTTTTTTCTGTTCTAAAGGGTACCCTTCGTGTTCCCTCCAACTGTGAGCGACGCTTCCCCAAAGGTTTTACGTCCAATCCCCTTCGTGCAGGTCTTAACTTCCCGGCTGCTCTCGTGCCGTTTTTTTTTTTTTTTTCCGTGCCTCAAAAGCATGTTTTTTTTTTCTTTTATCAAAGGTCCTTCTTTGCTCATAGTGTTTTGGATTTCTACAATCAAGCCGTCCCCTGGAACCCTCCTAACGCTCCATTCTCCCGGACCTCCACTACTTCTCGACATTTTCTACTTTTTCCCCTCCCCCAAAATGTTTCACATGATCCCTCCTGTTTGCCGTCCCATGAGTCCATGAAACGCCTCCTTTTAGGTTCCCCCTTTTTTTGACCAAATCGTCTAGCTTTTTCTGCGATTTTGCATGCTTTCCGGCACTCTATAAATTTTTTTCCTCTTCAGAGGCTATCCGTCTCCCATTTCCCCCTGGGTAGAGCCCAGAGAGCCTTCGGTTTTTTCCTTTGGTCGAGAGTCTCGTTCCCCTCTTAGATTCCGCCCTTCCTTTATCTTTGGTTTTTTTTTAGAAAGCTTTGGGTCACCCCTCTTTTGCGGTCGCGAGCTCTAGTCCTTGCAGCCACGGTAATTCCTCCCTCAGCCAGCCAGGTGTCCCTTGAGCCTCCAGTCCGTTTTTTTCCGCGCAAACACCCCCGCTTTTTCTTTTTGCCGTCAACCGGCCTTGACTTCCAGGACCAATCGACCAGCCCCGAGGAGAAGACCCTTCTTTTTTTTTTTACCAAACTTTCCCTTGTTTTGGCCCTTAGATTGAAAATACTTTTCGTTCTCTGCACTCCCCTGTGCCAAAGCCCCTCGTTTTTTCGGTGAGCTTTCTTTTCCTTTTGCGTAACCCCTAGGCCCCCTCTCTTTCAGGTTTCCTCACTGACAACTACCCCCTCCCCGAAGTTGCCGCTCTACATCTATCCCTCCACCAGAATAGGGGTCGCGCTACCTCGGCCCGTCGAAATTTGACGGTCGTTTTAGGTTTTCTGCTTCTTCCAGTGTTTTTTCCTTTCCCAGACGCACACGTACCGGAGTGACGTGTGCCACACCCCGCCTTTTCCCCCCCCTCCCTCTCAAAAACCTGGTGGGGCTGCTGCGTCTTTTTAGAGTCTTTTCCTACTGATGACTCCTGGACCGTGTTTTTCCCTTTCGAGAATGGAATTGGTTTCCCATAGCTTCTTCTTTCATGGTGGTTTTTTTCGAGGTCGGTCTTGTGTTTTCTTTTTCAGGTTTCCTGTACCCAACCCAACCTATCCCTCTCTTTTTCCTCCCCCCCCCCTCCTAGATCGCTCAGGTTGGTTTTTTTTTTTTCCTACCAGCGAAATTTCCTACAGAAGACACCAAGATACTTTCCACCCAAATTCCCCTCCTACACATTACCCCTGGACATAGAAAATTCTCCGTCCTCTCCTATAGGATGCTGGCGGTGCTTATCACCCTTTCCTCTATTGTCCCCAGTCATCCCCTGTGAAAAATGAAACCCCTCCCCGCCCCCTCCTTTTCCTCTTTTATTCATAATTACTTCCCCTTCCGAGCATCTCCCTAATCAACCCGACCATTTCGTCGGCCTTCCCTTTGCGAAACTCTTCGTGAGAGGCTTAGTGATCTCCTCTCGTTCTTAGACTCCTAGGCGTCGTCCTTCTTATTGATCGCGGCGCTCCTTTTTCCCCCGTCACTTCTTTGTCCTCGAACACCTCTTGGCATTTTGTGTTGAGCGCTTTTTGAATTTTCCATCTATACCCCTAACGTTTTCCTTCCCTGTCATCACGCTATTGATGGGGTAGTTTGATTTTTTGTTTCAGTATTTCTGGCCTCCCTCCCCCTCTTTTTTTTTTCGCAACTGGGCCTTCAATGACTGGCTATTTGTTCTCTGGCTGTGACTTTTTGATTCGGAGAAGGCGCTTCTAGGTCAATCACTCTTTTTTTCAACCCATTTTTTCCGCTGCCTATGCTCCCCCTCCCTGTGTGAAAGGGCTGGTTTTCCATCTTGAGGCTCTTTCTCTCTTTTTCGGGGAAAAACCTGCAATAGGTCTCTTATCCCTATCAATTATGGTATTATCTCCTTTTCCTGAAAGTGGCGAACTTTTTAAGTTGAGTTCTAGTTCAGGAAGGCAGCTTTCCCCCCATTTCCTACGCTTCCTCTATGGAACTTCTTTTTTCTGGACCCTTAAATGGGGCGGGGATATTCTTTTTTTTTTTTTGTTTGAAGGAAGCACCCCGTTTTCTTCTGATACCGACTTTGCCCTTGGATTTCTAACATAGGATCCTCTCAGTTGCGATCATTGCCCTTGAATTCAGAACGCTTTCTGATCTTTTTTGCCCGGATTCCCCCCTTTCCTTTTCACAGCCAAACCCCCATCTGGCTTTGCTTTTGGTGAAAGCGCCTTTTTTTTCAAATTTATACCCACTTCTCGGTCATTTTTTTGATGGACTTAAGTTCTCTCCCCTTCTTCTTGATCAGGCCGCCACTTTTTTCCCCCTCCAGGGGGGGGATTCTTCCACATTTTTTTTTTTCTTGAATCCAGTTTTCGTCAATGAGACAAGGTTTTACCCCCCGCGCGCCCCGCACGTGTCAAGGCGGCCCTCCAGTCCCCGCCTCCCTTTATAAGTACGAGGTTTTCTTTGAGACGCTGTTTTCCCCGCGCCCCCCCCTGGGTTCACTCAGTGCCCCTCTTTGTGGTTTTTTTTTTCCGAGCTTGCACGCCTCCACCCTCTCCCTGTAAATTCATCTCAGTGTCGCGCTCCAGCCCCGCTTTTTCTTTAGTATTTTCCATGCTTCCTTCCAAAAAAAAACCAAAGCCCTGGCACACTTTACACCCTGTTTTTTAAAAAGGTCAGGTTTCTCACAGTGGCCTCGCGATTTTCTCTTTTCCGGGGGTCTTTCTTTAAAGGAGCCGAGCTGGAGCCTGGTCCTTTTTTCCCCTTTCCATCTATGTCAGCCTTTTGTGAGCATTTCCTGTCAATGGGGACCCAAAGTCGCAGCCGATCCAGTTCTTAACTTCGGCGCTAACCCTTTCTGTATCATTACTACGAGTTTCTGAGGCGCTGTCCTTTGCTCAAGTTCCCCGCCATTTTACGATGTGGCATCTTTCTTTTTCTTTTTTATTTTAGGAAATTTCTTTCACATCCCCCTCCCTGCCGCGGTCGACTTTTTGTGTCTGAACCCGAAGTCCAGGGCGACCCTGTGTTTTGTCTATTCTCTTTTTACCCCGCCTTTCCCATCGCCCCCCAATTTTACCTTGGACTTAAGCGGAAGGTTCCCCGTATCTTTTCTGCAACCGCACCCCCCTTTTCCACGGTTTCTGTGATTGATTTTTTTCTTACTACTGTGACTTTTTTTTTGATTCCGTGACCTTTTGGGAACAATTTCTTTTCGACGCTACCTTGTGCTAAAGTGTCTTCCCGTGAATGTCGTCCCTGCCCTTCGGTACTTATTCTTCTTTTTTCGCGTCAAGTTGCCTCAATTCCCTGATTTTCTATATCTGGGGGACCTCTGTGATGTTTAATTCCATTTTTCTGTAATTTTTTTCATTTAGTCTCCTCCAGGAACCATTCCCCTCTTAAGCCCCTGATCCGACACTCATCAATTACCCTTGTCTTTGGTTAGGCCTGCATCTTTTCCCCCTCTTATTTTCCATACTTCTGACCATACGGCCCTGACCTTTCAGTTTTCCCCAATGTCCCCCCTTCCCACCCTAGTCTAGAAATTTCCAGTCCAGTCTCGAAGGGGAAATGCTTTTTCACTAGCTCATTCCCTCCTTCCCATATTCCCTTCCTTTAGATATTTTTTAGCAAGGAGGCCTTTCCCTTTCCGTGGGGTGCGATTTAGTAAAATACCTCAGGATTCTCCCCTTTCCTTCCACTTTTCGTTCGCATTTATGCGCTCCTCCCTTCTATTTTGGTCCCAAAAGCTTTTTGAGGTTTCCCCTATCAGAGGGTCTTAACCGGAAAATTCCCAGCCATGTCCTTCTAAAGCCCTACCAGCGCATCCCCCTTCCAAGTGTCCTCTGCCTCCCCCTTGTCCCCAAAAGTCTGGGTTTTTTTAGCTGAAGCGGGACCCCTTTCCCCCTCCCTGACCCACTTGACTCTTTGTATGCAACCTAGTTGAAACCCCCCACCTTTTTTTGAATGCTGATACTTCTTTTCCCAATTAAACCATTATCAAATCGAAATAAAACGGCCCTACAGGATCTGTACCCGTTTCCGCGTTTTTTTTCTTTTCCCGATCAGTTGCTTCCCCATCAACGTCAGCGCCCCTTGATCACATAGTTTATAATAATACTTGATACGGACCCCCTCCCGTCGCGACTTCTTCTCTTTTTTCCCCCCTCTAATACAGGTAGCCCCCATCCTGTGCCATACCGAATTTCCTCCGTTCGCGTTAACTTTAGCTCTAACCTGTTTACTGGTCTTTTTTCTTTGTTGGCTTTTTTCACCTGTGTTCCTAATTCCCGTCCCTTCTTCCCAAAGATTTTTAGATTTTTCGTTTTCCCCTGTTTCCCAGGGTTTAAACCTTTTGTCCTGCTTCTCCTATCTTGAGGTTCGATAATTTTCCCCTTCCCGATGATTGCTTCTTTTGCTAATTTACGGGATCTTTTCTTGGCTTTTCAGTTTTCAACCTATTTCGCAGTTCGTAGGTTTTGTTGAGTTAAGCTCAGCTTTCCCCTTATCGTAGGTTTGGCCATTTTACACTGTGTCTTTTTCCTTTTAAACTTCCCCACCACCTTATTCTCCTTTAAAGCGGTGTTGTTGTTGTGATCTTTCTTTTGGTGGGTAGCCCTGGGTGTTTTGTGGTTTTTTTTTTGACTGCACCCGTGCCCATCGGTGCAGCTGACGTCTACCCCGCCCCGTCTCAACTTACCCAGAGTAGTTCCCTTACTACTTTTTCCCCTCGCTCGAATTAGTTTTAGCTCCCTCCCGTTTCCATTCTATGTGCTTTCTCAGTGCTCATTTTTTCCCCCGTCTAGCTTCCAGCCTGGCCCCCTTTTTTTTTTTTTTTGTTGCACCCGGGACCGCCAGCCCAGACCTAGCTCTCTTTGCGCGTGTCCAACAATTTTGAACGCGCTTTGAGCACTTCATCCGTACCCCCTACCCGTCACCATTTTCAGGCAATTCTGTTACTACCTTACCTGAGTCCAGATAACTTCTAGTCCTTCGTCTCTTCTTCTTTAGCCCCCTGTACGGTGACTCCTCTGAAGAATGCGGCCTAAAGTCCTTTGTTGATTATGATAGCCTTTAGAATGTGACTAAAATTTCCTGCAGTGGCTCCCCCTCCCACAGCTTGGTGCATTTATCCGCTCACCGGGTGATTTGCGATTGTTTCGGATTAGAGTAGTATATCAGCTTCCCAATTCGGTTTCAACCGGTTGTATTTCCTTTTCTTGCTTTTTTCAGTTCTGCCTTCGAGGGTTGCAGTGACCCGTTTTTCTTTCTCACCAATTCCCCCGTTTGTGTTACGCACTTCGTCTCTTTTTTCTTTCTGGCTTCTTCTTTCTTTTCTCGGAGGACAAATTGTAAGGTTGGCCTAAGGAAATACTTCTCTTCTTTCACAGGCTGTTTGTGCCACCCCCCCTCGCCGCCCCCATGCGTCCAATGCACGTTTCCAGCCCTTTGACGCGTTGCTGCGGCTTTTTTTCCTTTGAGTTCCGCCCCCTTTTCCCACTTCCCTTTTTTTAAACATAGTGCCTTCTTGCTCTACTCGATGAATCTTTTTCGCTTCCTGGTTCCTTGCCAAAGCTGGCGCGAACAAGTGATCGGCTAGTTCTTAATCATGCCCTTTTCGCGTTACTTTTTTTTATTGGACGCTGCCTTTCTGCCCCCTCGTAATGTTTTTTTGTGGGATTCGGCTTTTGCGGCTCCTTTTTTTCTTTTTTCCGAATTTGCCCCCCCCCCCTATTGTGACGCCAGCAGTGCCACTTTTCTAGTCATCTTGGACCTCCTGCTCAGTCTTCTTTTGTGATTTTTCTGCTTAATTGGACCTGTCCTGCGCAAAATCCACCCTGTTATTCCTTTTTCAAAGGATCTCCTCTTTTTTCCCCTCTCTGGGAACAGATTGGTTTAGGCCCTGTAAGCGCCCGCCCGAAATGATTTCTAGAAGACTTTGCACCTGCGAGTGAAACGGATTCAGCCCCCTTGATGCTTCCCCCCTAATGTTGTATTATTTTCTGTCTTACAGTTGTTTTTGTGCAGCAGACAGCAGTTTTAAACGCCGGTTCGTCCCCTTCCCCGGGACCCCTTGGGTGATTTTGTCTTTTTTAAGTCCAAGATCGGTCGATCCTCCCCATGGTACAGAGACGATTTGCCCTTCTGTGGTACCCCCTTTCTGGTTTCGACATTTCCACGGCAACGAATCCACTTCCCCTGTAAGCTCCTCAAGACCCTTTCTCAGATTCCCCGACTTTTCTTTTCTTTATCTTGCTCCGCCCCCGTTTGATTCGAGAAGCAATTCAAACCCCCCCAAGTCCAAGGTCCCCCCTGCGTGTTGACGCATGACTGATGGATCGCCTCTCAGATCGTTTCGATGTTCCTTTTATTTGCTTCTTTTTTTCCAACCGGTTACGCTCTTTTTGCTGTTTTTTTGTAAAATCTTCTGTCCTTTCCTCCTCTTCCGTTGGGAGCTTTCCGTAAGCCTGGACAACATTTTTTTCCCCCAGTTCCCCGCGATCATCTGTTGCCTTTAAACCGCGGTCGTTAAAACCCCTTCTATCTACTACTGGATTTACTTTTCCTTCCGCGACAGTTTTTTTACACTCCTTGGACCTCCTTTGCCTTCGTTGTTGAGGCTTTTCCCTGGCCCCTCCCTATCTGTTCTTCCACCCTTTGTTGCCCCCCTTTCTAAGTACTTTTTTTGATTTTGGGATCTGTTCTGTTGGACGTCTTTTTACCAGTCACTCCACCTCTCCCCTTCCCCCCCCCGGGCCGGAGCGGCCGACGTCCTCAAACATCTGCAAAATCGCCCCAGCCTTTTCCTCCCTTTCTGTTCTCCTTTTGCCCGACCGTTAGGATTGTGTGCGTTTCTTTCCCAGCGGGGACTCCTTTATTTAGGGCGTGAAAAGGGTCTTGACTATTCCCGTTCTTCATTGTGCAATGAGTGGTTCTCTGGCTGGCGGGCGCGTACTTCACCCCTAGGATTTGATTTGTGTTGAGTCATGTTTTTTCCTCTGATTATTCCAAGTCTTTTTATGTCATTGAAGGAATTAAGGTCTCCCCCCCCCTTCCCCATCACGATATAACTACTTCCCCGTCAAGACTTCTCGTCTTTAGTTTGGATGGTTGCCGGTTAACTTAAAGTTTCCCCTTCCCGACTTATCCCGTAGTTGACCAGCAACGTCCATACGCAGACAGGCGTTCCCCCTCCAAATTGCCCCTCTTCCCCTTATCTCCTTACTCCCCGCTTTCCCCTCGTGAGCTTTCCGGTCCCTTACTTTTTCCAATATTTTCATTAACAGGATCTCAGATGTATTTCGCCCCTATCTCGATCTTTCTTTGGTTCTCGAGATCAAAGTCTCCATTTCAGCGATTCCCAAGTAATTTTCCCACATTGACTTGGTCGACTCTGCTCCCGACCTCTATTTTTTGTTCCCCCTCCAGTTTTTGTAGACGAAATGGCTTAGGTCGCAGCAACGACAATTTCCTCCAGACTCCTCCCACCCGCCCCCTTCCTCCCCCCTTTTCTCCGCGCCCTGAAAACACCAGGATCTATCGATGGCTCCCGTCTGGGAGGTCCACCCTCCACCTCTCATTTCCCGCGGCATTTTTTTTTTATGAAGGGAAACCCCCCCCCCCTTGTACCTTCCTCCTGATAGATGACTGCCATTTCGAGAAATTGCCCCCGTTCAAAGTGCCCCTTCGTTCGCTTAGTCCGCTCAGTTGCGCCCAGTTTCTCAGAAGCGATTTTTCAAACTTCCTGAATGAAAGGGCTCCCCCTACCTGTTCCGAATTCCTTATTTGATAACGCCCACCTGACCTATTTTTCTATGCACCCCCATTCCTTCGGAGGCTTAAACTATGCCCGCTCCATTTTTCCTGGACTGATGCGGTTTTCCAGAGATATTGGCCCGGTCCCCCGAAGCCCCCCCCCCCCACCCCCTATTTTCTCCTCCCCCTATCGATTCTTGTCGGGCTTTTTTCTTTGCAACCCTTGGCCCTGTATTAGAGGACATTTTCCAAAAGTCGACTTTCCTTCTCGGAATAGTTTCTCCATTTTGAGATGGCTTCGGGATAGAAGTTACGGTCGTTACGTAATTATTTTTTTTTCCCTAGGTACGAGAGCTTGTTCCCAAGTTCAGTTCAGATGGATTACCATACGTTCAACCCCCACCCCGACTCATTTTCCTTCTACTTTTTGTTTTTTTTCGAGGAGATATCATTTTTGGGGAGGACGTTTTGTTTTCCTTATCCCCTCATTTCGGTCAGTCCTAAGGCTCTTACCAGTCGTAGGCTACACCCCAATCTTGTCGACCCCTAGTTTACCCTTCCCTTTACATCTTTAAATAAGAAGGCCGCCCGCTTAATGATTTCTGGTTCGTGATTCCTCCCAAGGATCAAGAGGACCCTTTTCTTTGGACAACCGCCCCCTGCCCAGACTTTTCTTTTTCTTTTAGTATTTTGAACACGCGGTCCACTTATGACCCCCCCTAAACGGAATTTAAACTTCGCGTGTTTTTTTCGGTATCTCCCTCTTTTATTTTGATTCTGTATGAGTCGACCTTTCAATTGTTCTTTTTCCCCCCGTTTTGATATGTCTGCTCTGTTGTGACGCACTTTCCTCCCCTAAAACCACCGCCTTTACGTTGATTTTGATTTTTTCTACATTGCTATTTCATCCTCCTTCAACGGGTACGGGTTGGTTTTTTCCCCCCCCTTGGTCTTTGCTACTCCGTGCATTCGCTGGTGTCTTTCTTTACCCCCCGTCCCGGATAAATGGCCCTTCCCTTTTTGTTTGTCCCTGATTTCAGATTTCCTTACACCTGGACCTTCTTTTCCGTTTAGTAATGGGCTGTTTTTTGATGGGAAAATTTGCTTTTTTTAAGTATTGTCCCCCTCTTCTTCGGAGAACTCAACGGCTTTTTTACCTAGATTTATTCTAGTCCACTTTTTCCCTTTCCCTCCCCAATGCAGGGATCCTTGGGGGGGGTATGGAGTTGCCGTAGCTTATCTAGATGGTCCTTCAAAAATTCCGAGCGAGTCTCTAAACTCTGTGATGAGTTCCCTTAATGGAACTGCTTTCCTTCGAGGTTAGTGCCTGAACGAATGCCCCTTTTGGTGAATGTTTCGTCTTCTTCTTTTCCCCCTATGGAAGGTCCCCTTTTCTTTGTTGGACCTATTTTGGTGGACGGATTCGGATTCCCGTTCCCCTTGTAGAGTGCTCCTATCCTCTTTACGGGGGCTGGCACCCAGGAATGGGGCCCTCCAGGTTCCATCTTTTCCCCTTCCCATTCGATCAGGTCGTTTTCGATGGCCTTCATTTTTGCTAATGGCTCGATCCACAACAGGCCTTTTTTTTTCCAGGATGCCCTTTTTCATCTCCCAAGAGACCCTTTTCTTTGAGGTCCCGGCCATCACGAAGAGACGCCAGCCGCATCCCCTCTGTAACGACCCCTTGGCCCTCGTCGAATATTGATGAACCTTTTCGCCTCCCTCCCGTTTCCCCGGCGCCCCCCAGACCTACATCCGCACATTGGCCCAAGGTTCTCCTCCAGTTGGGTGCGCTTTCGGACTGTTGTCGCTACAGATCGTATTCCGCCGCCGGGTACTTTCTTGGCACCATGCCTTTTCTATTTGCGTTGCGTGGTTCGCAGGCCCCGCTATTTTCAACTCATCACCGTCTTCTCTTCTCTGATTCCCGCACAGTTCTAGCTTCAACCGGTCTTTCGAGGAGTTTTTTTCCTTTACAGCTCTGATGACCTGCACCCCCCCTAAACGCCTTTTAAAGGCTTCCCATTTTTTCCCCTGTTTTCGCAGGTGTTCCCGAGTTAAAAGTTCTCTTTTATATTGGCTAGCTTGTTTTCTTTCTCGTTTTTATTTCTTGCTTGTCCCCCTTTTTTGGTTCCCCATTTCAATTCCTCTCTTTCTTTTCTTCCGCTTTGTGCCGAGAGAGTACATGGGACTTTCAGCGATAAGCTCTCGGACTTTAACCTCCGTTAATGGACCCCCCCTTCGCCCCCGTAGGTTTTACTAGGTGCACAGTACCCTTTGGAAGTTGTACACACGACTTTTTATTCGTTGGATGCGGTTATCGTTGATTGTTGCCCCGGTTTCCTGAAAATCCCTACATGTTTTGAGGCCCGCCCAACTATTGATGCTTTTCGAGCCCATTCCATGGAGAAGTGCGCGGATTCTCTGTCTCTTCGACCCCCCCATCCTCAAATCGACCCCTCCTTTTTAATTTTCACTTAGCGTCGCTCCAGTATCGCTAAGATATGTCGGTGGCAAACTACTCCCCCCCCCATTATTTTTACGGTATGCGTTTTTTTCTTGGGCCGTCCCTTCTTTGGGTGGTTCCGAACCTGTTAAACCGTCCCGGCGCATTGTCATCCCTCCCTGATTTCTCCTCTCAAATTTTGTAAGATCCGTCGTGCATTTTTTTTTTCCATTGGGCTGCGCTCGCTTCGTGGCGTCGTGCGCGAATCCTCCCCCAAAACGAATCCATTGTTGTTATTTTTGGGTAAATGTGGCCGCTCTGTCAGCCTTTTCTTGTCCTGGTTGGACCTGGATTAAGCCTCCTAGAAAATCCGGCCATTAGCTCCCTGACGCCCTCCTGTTGACTGATCTCCCTTTGAGTTCTGATGGTTGGCCCGTCCCCCTTTCGTGGCATTCTTGGACTCATACTTCTCCCTTCCCGCCAGACCCGTTCCCTCAGAGTTCCAGGGCCCTAGTCGTGCAAAATCTTCTCCCCTAACCGTCCGTACTCTTAAATTTTACCTGCTCAATAGACGTTCCCACTCGCCCTCCCTTTCCCTCGGCCCCTCTCCATCTCTTTTCCTTTCTTATCGAGGTCTTAGCTCTCTTTTATGTTGTTTTTTATTCAAGGACAATACGAATTTTTCGCCTTCTTTCCTATTCATTGCTTACAACGCCCCCTTAGAGGAAGACCCCCGAATTGTTCACCAAGAAGTTTGAGGGCTTCCGCTACCTAATTCCCTATGGCAAATGTTGCCTCCTCCAAAATGCCCTTCTCCCCCCGGTCGAAGCAATTTAGGCCGCCGTCGCTACCGACCCCTTCTTTGAAGGAGGGAGATGCCGTCAACGAGGGGGACGGCATTCGTCCGCACAGGACCCCCGAGACTTCCTTCCATTATCTTTTCCTAAGGAAGGCCCAACACGTAACGTGTAAGTAGTCGATGTAAACTACTTTTCCGAATCGCATTCCACATACCATCCCTAGTTTTCGATTTTGTCCTCTCCCCTTTTTTTTTTTTGCCACCTCCTTTTGGCCGCCTTCCCCATACCTCCTCCCCTGCAATGCCAAATGAGCGCCAGCACATTTCATTCTCCTCCTCTCCTCATTCATTTCTTTTTTGTCGCCAACAGCTGCTGGTTTCGCGAGTAAACAGATTTCGCTGAAATGGTTTTTTTCCTTTCGTTTTATTTGAGGGATACTCCTTTTTTCCCTTGTCCCTATTCCCCCAATTCCTTTACTGATGCGCTTTTCGGCATCGGTCTGTTTGTTTCCTTTTCTATTTTTAATTCCCCTCGGGATGCTTTTCCTATTGAGACAGTCCTGACCTCAGTAGACTCTCTGTTTTTCTCTTAGAGGTATTTTTTTGGGTAAAATCTTTATTCTCCGTGGGGGGTGCACTCTCATTTTTTGACGCGTCGGGCTTTGCACCCTTGCTGCTTGCTTTTCCATTCCCAAGTCCCCCCCCCCCCCCCCCGTACCTTTG
>Ga0179593_1471956_pt1 | contig 15311 bp, 17 predicted proteins | sample CZODoug2_1_08_16_FD_185931 | JGI IMG/M metagenome (GOLD analysis project Ga0179593, IMG submission 185931) | Vadose zone soil fungal communities from Angelo Coast Range Reserve, California, USA - CZODoug2_1_08_16fungal (PacBio error correction) | ecosystem: Environmental > Terrestrial > Soil >... | reverse complement strand
TTCAGGTTTTCGTTATCATCTGCCCTAGCCCTCAGTGACACGGGTTTGGTCGTAACCGCGGAACCTATCTCCGGGTTCCACCCCCGTCCAGCTCGGTTTTTGTGACGGACTGACCTTGCCTGCCCGGGTCTGTCAGATGATCCGTTGAGCTGGGGTTGCCTACCCCGCGCCCCGGTTTACCCCCCACCCGACCCCATCCCGTCACGTGCGGTTCAGTCAGAGTTCCCTAGGCCTCCCCTTTCTGTATGGGCTTCCGTCCATCCCCTCTACGTTTACCGACCAACCTGGTCTGTTTTTCCGCGCAGTCCGATAAACCCTCACCTTCCAGCCTTGATACCCCTTTTCTTCTCCCTTAGGGGAAACCTTGCTTTGCATTCACTCATTGTCGACTTAGTCCCGCCCGGGACACGTCGTGCCCACCACACTAGTAGTCTAACATACTTTCGTTCCGTTCATTCTTTTTTTGCAGTTTTACTGGGACGATTGTTGGACGCTCCCAATCTTTTCAAACCTCTGCCCCCGCGCAAGGCGCCCTTTTTTCCCACCCCCTGCTAATGTCCGTTCCAAACGCCAAAGGGCCCTCTGTCCCACACCCCCCCCTTTTGTACCCACTTGACACATAGCGTTATTTCTTCCCCCCTTTACTGAGCCTGGTCGCCCCATCGACTCGGCAGCAGATGTTCCAGCCCGAATTCCTTGCTACACACTTTGCCTTCTCTGAATCCTTTTTTGGTCGCGCCTTCTCTTTTTATTTCTTCTTTCCTCACTGACCCCCAATCGTGGCCAGTCACCCTTTTTTGTTCCCGTTTTTCGACGTCCCTTGATGTACCTTCTTTTTGAGAATAGGTTCGACATCACCGGACTTTAATATCCGATGGCGGCCCTAATCCCTTTTCCCCAGGCTCCTCACGTCTTGCCCGAAAGCTGTTCGGTCCCTCCGCCGATCCTTGACGTACCCATTGTTACTCCTCTGATCTACGGATAACAGATCTTCCTTTGTTTGGTGCAGTTGTCTTTTTTCCCCTGGGTTATACTCTCCTCTGTTGTCCGGGTACCCTTTTAGCCAACTCCGTTCCCCCGGTCATGACAATGTCCGTATTGGTGTCCGGTTTTTCCGTGGTATCTTTTGCCCCCCCCTTTCCCCCCAACTCCATCAAAAAGGACTTGTACCCCGCCGATCATTGACATGGTCGCGCATTTTCCGTACAGGTTTCGGTTGGTCCCTCTGTTTTCCTTGTCGCCAGACGCAGATTGAGTACTGCGATCAAGACACCCGGTATTATCCAACCCCCTTTTTCTGCTTCTCGAGGTTACGATCATCCGTTCGACCTACAGTTCTTCCAAGGTGGGCCACGCCGTTCGGACGCGGGCAGGTTTGTCGATCCCCCCCCCCTGCAGCAACTTCCGTTTCCCAAGTTCCTTTTCGAAAAAACTGATTGACGTTCCCCCTTGTCTTCCGCGACTGCTTGTTTTAGTGGTTGCCGGCCCATTTGATTTTCGCTGACCCTTTGATGTACTTCGGTTCACCCCCCCAACGCCCCTGTTCTTTCCCCATCACGGGTTTCACCTCTCCCTCTATCCGTTTGCCAACCATGTTTCTCGGGGGCAACTAGTCTGTTTCCTCCCACCCCCTTTTTTTTTCTGCCATCCCATCACCGTTCCCAGTTCCGGGATGTCCCCGGTGGAGGAGGGCTTTACCGTACCCTTCTTGATATTTCTACGTTTTGCCCCTTGAACCTCTTCTCCTTTTCGTTCTCGTTGTTTGGAGTTTCGTTTCCGAACGAAATGACCCCCCTGTCTCCACGGTTGTCAGCGCCCCACCCCTTTTCCCTCAAGAACTGGTCCCACTTTTGTTTTTTTTTCTGTCCGTTTCATAAGCGCGTTTGGAGTTTAGACCCCTGCGAGGTTGCCGCCGCGATTACCGCATTTTGTTCCGCTGATATCGGGATTACGTTCTGTCCGAACGTTCCCGTACCCTTTCCAGCCAAATGTATCTGACCAACTCTTTTGCTCTTGGTGGCGCCCTCCGCCTTTCCCCCCCAAAGCATGCGCTCTGTCCCGACTGAGGTGAACTGCCGTTCCCCTGTTCGTTGTTTTTCCCTGTTACTCTTTGATACCCTGCCGTTCCCCCCCTCCTTGATTTTTCCAGTAAGTACCGGTCTTATCTTTTAGCCGGATGACCTTTCGTTTCTTTTCTTCTCCCAGCCTTAAGGGGTCTTGATATTTTCGCTGGCTGTGGCGTCCTATGGATCAAAATGCGGCGACACCGTCACACCCACGTGAGTACGATCAGCCCATGGCCCTTAATGTCCACTTCGGCGTCCAAGCACCGTGTCCCTGGTTCCCTTCTTTTTAATTTAAGGTTTTTTTCCTCGCTCCAATGCTCACTTTCCCCCCCTTCACTTCCCCGATTGGCCCCCCTGCCGTTTAAGGACTTATTGCTGGCCGATCTCTTCCCCCGCCGTTTTTCCTTTATATTATCGATACCCGCCTTGTTCCCACCCTTCACCACGCATAACCCGACCGCTATTCATCTTCCGTCGGCCGTGGACCTGGTGATCGAGTCATTATCGGCCAGAGCCGTTTCGCTTTGACATTGGTTTTCCTTCGCCCCATACTTGGCGTTACTGACCCCCTTTTTTCTTTCCTCCCCCCGTCACTCCCTCGTGTCCCTTCTGATTTCCCCCCCACAGTTCCGTTTTGATGTCTACCTCGTTTTTCCATTGCCTTTCCCCTTTCCTAGGAAGTCGGAAAAACATCCCCCCACGAGTCCCCTTTCCCCTGTGTGTTTTGAACGTTTTTTTGTACCCGCTTTTCTAAGGTCCTTAACCCTCTTTATTCTAATATGCGGGTTTTCCCTTCTCGTTATTTCGGTTGCTGGCCGCGGGGCCCTCGGAGGACCGACCTCGCCGGTTCGCTAGGGTTGGACTTCAAAAGCACAGCTCCCCTGGCACTTCACGTATTCCCAGATATTGGCCCATTCGGTTCCAAGTATGTTCTTTTTGTTAGTTGTTGGATTTCTTGCTTCAGTCTCCCCGGTGACGTTTAGTTTCTGTTCCCCGTTTCAGGATCGTTTGGCTCTGTAAAACATCCTCCCCCTTGCCCACCCTTTTGGCCTTCGCCTTGATCCCAACCGAGAGTTCTCACAATCTGGGTTTTGACGCTTGCCCGCGGGTCTCCCGAACCAACCGGATTTTGACTTCAAGCTTTTCCCGTCTCGGTACCCCTGTAACCATTTCGAAGGTCCGAGTCCTCGTTGTGTCTTCTGCACCCCTGCCAACATCCTTTCGTCAACCCCCCGGTCTGCGCGTATGCTTTATTTTGTTTCCCCCGTTTCACCCGTATTGCTCTGGAATCTCGTCCTTCATGCTTCGGAATGAGTGTTTTTGACACCAGTTTTTCCTCGTTTGTTCGTTTACCCCCCCCTCCTCCCCCCACCAAACACCCACATTGCGAATAAAGTTTTTTTTTCCCGTCAATTTGTGGTCTGGCATGGTCAGTTAATGACCCTTACTTCCCACAGAGATACGTGGTGTCACCCCCACAGTCGTAGGTATCACTGGGGCATCCCTGCCCCCCCCAACATTGTTCTGCAAAATTGTTTCCGAGTCTGGCGCGGGTTCACGTCGCCCTCCCCCCCTTGACATCATAGTAGAGTGGACCACCCTTTGTTGGTGTTTTTTCTATTTTTCTTTTAAGGTTCGTATATTTGTTATTGAGACCCTGACTCTTTCACGTCCAGTCCACATTTTTTGTTATGGTTTCGTTTTTTTTAACCCGTTCACAGTAAGGTTTCCCCCCACACCTCCGCGCGTGTGGTAGTTGCATGTTTCGGAATCCCTGCCCCCCACATGCCCTCCCCCGTTTTCGGCACGGCTTTTTGTTGATACAGGTGGTTGTGTGGGGTTCCCTCCCCAACGTAAATGTTTTTACCCCCCCCACTCCGCAATAACAAGGCACGTTTAGTGAGGTTCAGTCCACTCAACCTTGTTCCGTGCAATGCCCCGTATGGCGACCTGTCCTTTGCTCCCCTACTTCCCCCCCCCCCCCCCCCCCCCCACATTTTGACGTGCCCCACTGGACTTTTTGGTAGTTTCTTGGCGATCCTCCAGTTTACTTTTTTATTCCCCCTCCCCGTATTGTACATTCCCCCCCTTTCCGTACCCTTAAGTTTCTCCTGTGGAAACAGGATTTGAATTGAAGTCCCTATTTTCTCCCCGGTGTAGTACATTCCTGTCGGCCCACCCCAACCCCTTGACATAAATCTTTTTTGTTTTTAACCATTCTGTTTCTTTTTAGTCGTTCGGGTCCACCAGTGTGGGCTCTGGCCTGATGTTTTGTCGTCACCCCATCGACTACCTTCAGGTCCCTTTTCCGGAACATGCTTTCTACGCTGACATTAACTTGACGGGGCCCCCAACTACCAACTTTTGCCGACGTTACCCCCCCCCCCCTCACTTGTAACGTTGTTATCTGTCATCCCTTTTCTCCGTATCTGTTTATGTTTGTCTACATTCACCGGAGCAATTACCCCTCCAGCACCCCCCCCGCAAATACGTCATCACCCTCCTTCCCTTCGCTAAAGACTTTGCCGGTGGTTCCTCTCGGTTTCGCCTAAGCCCCCTTTATGTCAGTTAAACATGACGTTCCACCACAATCGTGGGCCCCCTTTTTTCCTTTCGGTCTGTTGTTTTTTTTGACCGGGCCAGGATTTGAAACGGCGCATAGGTTAGAAACCAGGCAAAATTCCCACCATACCCGCTTTGGCGTTTCCTTCAACCCCGGACGTTTTTTTCAAGGTTTGATCGTCCCTCTGCTTACGAACCTTTTTCTTTCACGACGCATATAATTTAAGACACCTTCCCCAACTCCCGCTCTTACGGTCTTTCCCCTCGACATTTTCCCTTGTAACTTTTGGTTACCTGTCGTTTTACCTTGTTTTCATAGATCCCAGGGTTATTCATCTTCGCCCCCCTGCAACCTCCAAGACAGCACCCTTTTCAGTTAGGTCCCACACTCTTGGGTTCGTCCCCGGACTGTTCTGCGTTTAGCCCCCACCCCACCCTTACCACGTTCACTCCGTGACCCCCGTCTCCTTTTTCATCGTTGTCCAGGAGCCCCCTTTTTTTGCCGGACTCCCCCCCCCCTTTCCGGTGTCTGACCGATTGTTTTATCTCGGCTTCCGCCCCCTTTCCGCCCGATTTGCTCTCTATCCACAACCAAAGACCATCTGTTTTTCTAACCATACTGACGTCTACGTCTTTCCTCTATCCGTTTTTTATTCCACCGGCGATCTTTAACGGCCCGTTCCCCTTCGGCGGCAGGTATGTTAGTATAATTTTTTAGCCCCTTTTCTGCCCTTTCCCCCCACCGCAGTTTCGTTTCACCCCCCCCCCAACGCGAAGCTAGGTTGGTCCCCCTCTTTTGTACCTTCTTTGTGTTGAACGTCTTTAGCCCCCCCCCCCCCCCCCCGTATTTTTGTGACTGATTCACCAGTTGTCTTAATGTGTACCCCCCCGAATTTTTACAACCATGCACCGTTTCTTATAGATTCATCTTTGCCCCCCCAAATGGTGTTATCGATGTATTTCCCCCCCCCCAGATGTTCCTTTCCCCCTGATTTTCTGCGGCCCTTCCCATGACCGTTTTTAGTTGGATGACCCATCCTGTGGTCAGGAGGCGTCTCCGTCCCCAATCCGATCGTGGTTACCATGGCAACCGTGAACGGAACTTTCAATTCCCTCTACTATTTTTTTGTTGATTCTGTTTAGCGGTCGTTCCTTTTTCCCAGACCACTTTTTTTCGAACCCCCTGGTATCCCCCCCCTATCTTCTTTTCTGTCAGCGCCTTCCCGGACACATGATGTTCATCCCCCCCGCACTGGGGATTGGTTATGGGTTTCGGCCCCCTCCGCGTGGTTTTATTTTAGAACTGATTTCTCGCGTTCCCTTTTTTTTGCAATCTTCGATCGTTAGTCATTTTTTGCATTTGTAAGAAAAGGTTTCTTCCTATTCCCCCCCTCCACTTTGTTTCCTCCCCCTGATTTTTTTTTTTTACTAGTCCTCCAAAAGCATTTGCTGCCCCCCGACCCAGTAGTGGCTTTTTTTTACGACCTCCAAACCCAAACGTTGTTAAGTTTTATTTTTCTGGCCGTGATCGCCATACCTGCCTCCGGCCCCCAGAGTTTCCGTGAATTCGCCCCCTGGTCTTATAGCTCCGCAAAACAACCCCTGTATGATCTACCGGACGTATCGCCCGGTTCGAGGCGCATCTCGGCTGTAGGCTGACCTCTCCGAATGGTCGTATTGGCCTTGGTCCGGCCTCACCCCCTTTCTCCACGCCCCCTGTGTTAGTCATCCCCTGACCCTGTTGCTGTTTTATCCTTTTCTTTCCCTTGCAATTTTTGCCTGTTTCACCTTATTATTTTTTCCTTTGCCCCACTGCGTCATACCATTACCCCCCTTCACAAACCCTTTGGGAGTTTCGTGTCCGAACTCCGTTCTGTATTTTTTTGCCATCCTCTTTCCCCACTTCTCTAGGACCCTCCTCCCCCAACTTGATCGTTATCTGACTACAGCCTTCACACCGACCCCCTCCTCCCCGCTCGAGGTCCGTCCGATCGGTCATTGTACCTGGGATCTTTACCCCGCGTCGTGAGCAGGAAAGCTTGTCGTGCCCTCTTTGCTCCTTGCCAACGGATGGTTTCCCGCACCGCCAGCGTCTCGATTCCCTTTTACCCTTGTATTTCTAACCCCTTTTCCTAATTGGTCTACCTGTCCTTCCCGCAAGCCCCCTGTACACAGGATGTTGCCCCCCCCCCAATTTGGTGTGTGTTTAACGTTCAGTTTTTCCCCCCCAGTTTTAGTTCCCTTCTTGAAGGCGCCACCCCCTGCGTCTAGAACCTTTCAAGTGTTTTTGTTCCTTCGCCTTTCTTTTTTTGTGGTTGTGCCTTTATTTTACTTCGAGTGGAAGAATGTCCACAGAAATTGCCTCCGACCTTTTTTGACCGACCTTCTGTGTTATACCCCCGTTCCCAATTCGTGTTCTTGAACGTTGGCCCTTTGATCGTCGTTAGCTGTTTCGCTTTCAGGCGCCGATGTTTTTTCCCCCATTCGTCTTCTTGTTGCCCCCCAACTGTCCATTTTACGCCAACCTTTTGCTTTACCTCTTCACCAACAATCTTTTTCGACAAGTATTGCGTTGTCCGTGCAGTGTCCCGCTTTTAACCCACACCGTCTTGACCCACCTTTTCCTTAACGATGTTCCCCCCCCTACTCTTAGCCGTCATTATATATCCAGAGGCGTCGTATCTGCTTCTGTCCCTGCAACGCCAAAATCCTTGGTCACAATCCACGTTAAGCCCTCTTTTAAGATCCCGTCTCCCCTTATGTTTGCCCCCCCCCTGTCTTTATTCTGCCCCCGTAGTTGAATGTGTCAGATGTGGGTACCACGTTCTGCGTTTTCTTTTTGCAACCTCCATCACCCTTGTGAACCATTTTGCCGACAGCGGCTGCACTTTTTTTCCTTCCTTATTACCGCTCTTCATTGTGGACAGCGCTTGTCCGGGTTGAAAGCCCCGACACCCCCTTGTAGGCCCCAAACCTGATGCGGCTCGGCAGGTTTGCCCATGTCAAGATACCTCCCCAGACACCATGCATCCCTACTACGTTGTTTTAGGTTCTCTTTTTTGTAAGGTTATTCTTCGTCTGTCCCCGTTTTCTTTTGTAGAACTACATACCTTCATAATTTTTTCCTACCGTGTTTTGTCGTTACACCCACCAGAGGTGACCCTCTAGTTCGGCGTTCCCCACCTCCCCTTGAGGGTTGCGGTATGACCCTTCCTGAACACTGCCGAAAGTTCTGCAAAGCTGGAGCGTGTTGGATGAGTTGTGGTGTAGTCCCCACCCCCGTTGCCCTTTTTCCACCCCCCACCCTATTTTTTTCAAATCCTTCCGGACTGCGGTTCAGAACGACTGCCCTCCTTCCCCCCTTATGATGGCGACGGAGTACGATCCTAAAGTTTCCTTTTCCCGTTGACACTTTAATTTGTTTTCGGTGACTCTCATGCGACTCCTAGGGCACTCTTCCCCTTCTATTTATCCTTTTTAAAACTTCTTTTTTTACGTTCCCCGATTTGTGAGTACCACGCTGAGCACCTAGGTCCCACCCCAAAGTTTTTGAAGGAACCGGGAGATAACCCCCTGGGTGTATTTCGTCCTTTCAAACTTGGGCTGCTGACGATCCCCCTCGATTTCAAAGGTGTCCCCCTCTCCTCCCCTGGCCTATCCTCCCCCCCGACTCCATGTTCCCCAACCCCTTCAACTGTTCCTGGAAGTTCACAATACCTAACCTTTTACCGTTCACGTCGTTTTCAGAAGTCCTTTCCTTCCCTATTTATTTATGCACACTGTTTTTTTAACACCCCCTTTTGCAGTTTACATGACCCTTTCCCGCCCCCTAAAATACCGGTATTCACATTCTGGAGGTTCTAACTCCTTCCTTGGAGGCTTTTTATTCGGGTAGAGCCTCGATGTAAGTCAACATGCCTTCCCCCACCCCAGAGTTTTCCTAAGTGGTCCGGGCTTTCGGACGTTCCCGTTGGACTTGCTGGAAAGGTAGTTTACCCTTTCCCGTCCTGTATCTTCCCTGTGGCTTTTTTTTTGTCCTCCCAGCCCTTTGCCATTTTTCGCCCACTATTTCGGAAGTTCCGGCTCCAGACGCCCCCCGTCCCTTTCACCCTCTTCACCCAGGGTTCCACTACGAGCTTTTCCTTCTTGATCCCCTCTCCTCCGCGGTTACCGTGTGTCCCTTTTTTTCTGCAGGCTGGGTTGAGAGATAAGATCACATTGTCCTTCTTCCCGATTCATCGCCAGCAGCTCCTTCCCAACTTCCTTCCACAGTTTTTTATCCAATATGTCCGTCCCTTACGGTTCTCAGGTGGAGTTCGTAGTGGAGGCATCACTTAAAAGTACTCCCGTGCCATTGGTCGCCGGTGCTTAAACTCCGCGTCCTTGACGCCCCATTTTCGAGAAGGACTAAACTTTGTTTTCTTGTCGAAGATGTTATATTTCCTTCTTCCGACCCCGGGACCTGTGGGGGTTTTCCCGCTGGCGCTTTTCCTTCACCGCCCCCTACAACTTTTTCTTTTTCCTTTCCCCAAGTTCTCCTTCGGGACGAAGTACCTCTCAAAGTAAGAAGGTACTTCCCTTTTTTTAAACAGACTGCAGGCTGTCATTTGGCCCTCCCCTTATCTCCCGCTCCCTGCCCCAAACTTTTCCTTATGTTTCCAACACCGCCTAATGTCTGGCATTCGAACTTCTGGGGGTACTTCTCTGTTCCCTCCCCCCCACTCTCCATCTTTTCCTTGAGACCAAGTTTCTTCACTTTAACGCACCGGTCGTCAAAATCATGCCACCGGTGGCACTGCCTAAACCGATCTTAGCTTGCCCCCCCCTTGGTGTATCGCTTGTCTACCTTTTTTTCCTCAAAGAAGTCTTGGACGGCCAGCCAAAGAAAAGTCCAGTTTCTTTGTGACCTCCCGGTGTCCTTCTTCGCTTTTTTCCTACCCATCTTGTGTGTCTCCCTTTTTAATTTTCTTCCCTTCCCCGTCCCTTTTCTTTTTAATACTCCCCCCTCCCCCCTTGTTAGACTCTTCGTTCCCGGCAGAAGCTTACCCTGGTATAAAAGATAGGTCTTTTTCGGTTCATCGCCTCCTGTTTTCAAAAATGATTGGTTCCTCAGACCTTCAGGGTGATGTTTATTGGCCATCAGCGTCTTTTTCTTGCCTCCCTCTTTTTTCCGCCCAGGATCCCCTTTTTTCCGATGATTTTCGTCCGTCAGGTGATCTTTTTCACCATTTGTTTTTACCTCATTCGCAAACTTTTTCTCCCCTTCCACATTCTCTAGTGGTGCCATGACGAAGTAACCCACAGCCTTTCCCGCTAAACTTCTCGTCCTCCTGGTTTGTCCGACGCCTTGGAAGTTCGTCCTTGTCTTCCCCGCCCCTGTTTACGCCCCCCCACCTTCGCTGCCCCGTGCCAAAGTGGTATCCGGTCGTATCTTTCTCCGTATTCTCTTCCGTCCTTCTTCTTCGTTTTCTTGTTATCCAACGCAATTTTTTTTTTTTCTTTGCTTCGCATTCGCGATCCTTCGTGGCCTCTTCCGAACCCCGCGTGGAACCTACACACGTTTTATTAATGTCTCTGACCCGTCGGCCCCTGATCGGCTGCCCCGGTTGGTCCCCCTTTACTTTCCTTTCCCATTAAATTACCCCTTAGAAAAAAGGAATCCGATTGTCCAATTCCCGTTGCCGGTTTTTTGTGTAATTCTGGCTTTGCTAGCTTTTTCCCCTGGAGGCACTTTTTCCTTCTCGGTTCCTCCCCTTTTCCTACCCCAAGGGAACCCGTACTTCCCCTTAGCGGTAGATGTTCCGATCGGGAATTGGACCTGGGTGATCGATTCATTTCCGTCTTAGTACCCGTTTCACCTTTGATTATTTTCGTCGCAAATAGTCGGCTCTCCTTCCACCGTATGTGCCGTCACCGCCAATGCGTAATCGTTTTTCCATTTACGTTGATTTTACACAACTTTTCTTTCCCCCACGGTCCCTTTTCGTTGAACGGTGTGCCCCACGGAATGGCTTTGCCACTAGTGGTGGGATCCTTTTGCTTCAAATCCCTTCTCTACCTAGCTTGAGCCCACCCCCTTTCTTTCCCCCTTCATTTCGGTTGAGTAGCCGTTATGGATTTTCTGGTGTCATTAGCGTCAGATTTCAAATGTCATAAAGAACTCTACCGTCCATGATGACCGAACTGGTCTTTCCCTGGTGACCAAGGCTGGTTCTGTTTCCATGATCGGTGCCTTGTTTTTTTCGTCAAGTTAGCTTTCACAGCAGATTCCATTACCTCGGGCATCAGAGTTATAGATTGGGTCTACCAATCGTCCAGGCGCCCCCACTTTGTTGAAAGGTTTCTATGCTCCCATCGATTTTGCGACAGAGTGACGTCCGGTTGGGCCCGACTTAAAGATTTGTCCCTTTCCCCTAACCCCCTCCTGGTTTTCCCCTTTCCACTGCCCCGCAGCTGACCTCCGCCCTTTCCGGTAGAGCCGACTCGGTTGTCTTCTTCGGATTTTATCCCTTTCCGAACGCACCCCTTTCCGTTTCGCCCAGAACACTTCCTGCGTTGTTTCCCCTACCGGAGAAACCCTTCCCCGAAGTCATTTTTCTTGGACACCAGTTTTTGCTTTACCACCTCCTCTTTTCTGACAATGTGGCAATGTGTGGGCCACCGTTGATGGTTAGAAACACCGCCTCCCAACGCTCCCAGATTTTATCCTCCTGGATGTCATTTTTCATTTCATTTTCCTACGCAACCCTCGAGCAGGGGGGAACCCCCCAATTCTCTGATTGTTTCTTTTTTTTTTCCCGACCATTCCCACCCCCCGTGTTGTCGTCACCCCCTTGCGGCGATAGGGATCGGTGCACGCGACCGACCTTTACCCCTGTTTTTAACTCCTCCTTTCCTCATCCAATTTTTTTTTGTTGTTGAGATTCCTTTCTTTTCCTGCAGTTATCTGACGTGGCCAGAACCCGTTGTTTTTTTTTTTGCTGTCGTTTTTTTTTATTTGACCACAAACGGTTGTTTTTTTGGTCGTTTCAACACAGGTCGCACCCCATGATGACGGTCCCCCCCACTTCGAGGGCTGGCCATGCACCTACCTGCACCAATGCCGGGCTTCTTTCCCGCTGTTTTCTAATTTGGGGAGGTTGTTGGAAAAAAAGAGCCAACCGGCACCCCTTTTCCCTCCCCCTTCAGTTTTTTTTTTCACCGCCCGGTTTTTTTCCTCTTTCCCCCCTACCGTGTTTAACCGACTTCCACTGAAGGCTGGCGACTTTCCCCTCGCTCCTGTCTGGGACCCCCCTCACCCCACCGGACTTTGCCTTTTTTGCGCGTCGTTGCTTACCCCCGATCCCGCCTCACGAGCCTCGGTATACTTCTCCCCGTCAATTGCCCTTCCGTTCGTGAACAGGCTTTTACCTACCTGATTTCGTGTGTGACCTGTCCACCGCGGCACTTTTCGTTCCCCCCCGACAGGAATTGGTTCGGAACATTCCTTGTCTTGCCCCTTAGTTTTGTCCTTTTGCAAAGTTTTTCTCCATGGGAAGTTTTGTTTGTACGCTCCACCCCCATCCGATTCCTTCGAATCATGCCCGCTATCGCTGAAACGCTCCTTTTCTGCAAGACAAAAGGGCCCCCAGGGGGGGGTGTTTGGGTGCAAAACGTTTCCCCCTAGACTGTAACCGTGTGCCCGATCCAGTACCCTTCCCCCCAGCCTTCTGTTTTCCGCTTTTGGATGACCTTCCCTCCCAACTCGGTCCTCGATGCTCAAGCAACCTGCCACTCTTTGCTATTCCCCCTCAATTGTTTGTCCTCTCAATACGTCCGTTTGCGCCTTGGTTCGAACGATCTGATGTGTATCCCACTTACGTCCCACCCCTGGTCAAGGACTCCTGTTTTTCGGGAGTTCGAAAGGCCCCGGATTTTTTTTTTCCCCGGAGGACGATTTTCCTGACATCATAGTCACCCACTCCAGATTCCTTGTGACTCTAAAACCTGCCTGTTGCCCGGAAGGAGCGCAATCTTGTCCGACGACCCCGATGCACTCTACTCCTTCCCCGTACACAGGGCCACCCCCAAATTCCCCTCCGATCTTAGGATCCCAGCTGTCCCTTTTCCCACTTTTTGGAAAGTTTTGTCGGAGGTCTCCTTTCCATTTCACAGTGGCGGCTGGCCGATCTCTGCCATCCGATCCTTCCAGTCCATTGGCAACCGTCCCCTTTTGGACCAATCTGTCCGGTCGTGTTTTCGACGTTTTCATTTGGAGTTTGTAAAATTGAGCCACCTTTTCCCCGTCAATACTGAAACAGGCTCGGTGCAAACGGATTCTTTTTTCGCCATGGCGCGCAGGGCTACGGTTCTCTTTTTTCTTCTTCCCTTGGCTCCCCTCCCCCCCCCGCAGGACCTGATTCGTCTTGTGATTTCAAACCCACATCGGTGGATGAACAGTCCGTTTTCGGCCTTCATCCGGCACCTCTCCCGTACCTTCGATTAACCGGTGCAACTTGTCAGGCAGGCTTATGTATTTCACCCCGTTGTTTTTTTCGCAGCACCTGCGCCCCTGGCTCCTCGTTCAAAAACGCCTCACGTGCCCGGGGCCATCTACCATGATTTGGGTAGGTCTTCTTTGAGCCCCCCCCATAGCGACTTTTCCGGACGCTTGTCAACTCCCCCTTTTTCCCCAATCTGCACCCCTTGGTTCCTTTGACTCCTATTTTTTCAGCTTGCCCCCCCCACCCTTTGGGTCCGTCCCCCTCTGCTTGTTTTTCCCCTCCACGAACAGTCTTTTTAGCCCTTCCACATCCCCTTTGTCCCGTTCTTGGACCATCAGGTTCCGTTTATCGAAGACATTCCGATCTTTATCCTTTTTCTTTTTCTTACGGACCCTCCCCCTCCTCTTGTTCTAAGCATAAGTTTGTGTTGTTTGTTTCGATTTTTCCGCCCAGCCCGAAATGAACACTTATCCACGATCGTTGTTTTTTCTCCAAGCGCCTCCTTTCGTCATCCCCCCTGGGTTGATTGGCTGCTTTTTTTCCCCCCCTCGTGGTTGATTCTCCCCTCTTTTCCTCCACAACATTGTGCACCCTATTTTCAGTCAAGTGCCTCATTGATTTTCATCACCCCCACCCCGTATTTAGATTCCAGCCCCCTTGTTTCATTCAACAATCTCTATGCCCCAGAAGTCCGTTACCCAAAGCATTTCGTGCTTCCCTTTGTCGGTGTTCTGTACGAAATTCCCTTTTCCATGGCTTTTCTTTCAGACTTTGCTCGCATTTACCCTTCATGACTCCTCACAGTGAAGTATCACCTTTTTTATTTTCTTCCGTTATTATCGTCTTCCTTATTTCTGTTGGGTTATTCGAAGGGTAGGTTTTTCGTCGACATATCGTCGGTGTCGGTTTTCCCCCGCCTTTTAAGGAAAACTTTTTTTTTTTTTACACCAGCCCCCTTTCTCCCCGACCCACGTGTTATTGCACATTTTCGCCCCCACCTTGCATCGTTTTTCTTAACCTCCCCCAGGCGAATTGTCCCTTATGCATTTGATACCCTCTACAATGACTGTCGACACCGGACGGCCCGATTTGTCCGTAACCATGCCCCCCTTTTTGCCCTGTCCCGCTTAGCTGCTTATTGTGACGACGTTCACATGTGATCGTATTTTTCTTTCCCCCCCCCCGCCCATTCCCATACACTTTCCAACCCCCCCCTCCTTACCCCCGCGTAGTTTATTCCCCTTAAAGGCATACCCTTCGGAACTTTTTACCTTTTTTGTACGCTCCCTTTTTCTCGTTAGTAGTACCGTTGAACGGTCCTTTCTTTCCCCTGCCCAAGTGTTTCCTTTTCTTTTTTCCCCCCCCCAGTCTGGTTTCTCCCCTTCACACCGCCCCCCCTGACAGGTTTGATTGTTTTTTTGACGTTTTCGGTGATTACCTAACCCCCCCCGTCCATCCTGTCCCCCCCCCCCCCAATCATGTTTTTTTGCGACCCAGACCCCCCTTTTACACCACACCCCTGATGCCTTTGCCCTCGTGGTTTTTTTGAACCGTCAGTTTTGCTTACTCTTGCTTCGTTTCGAAGGTCCTCCTCGTTTTTTTTCTCGTTACCCCTCCAGTTTTTGGGTGTCAATTCGCGTCTTTTTCCGGTTGCTATTTTTACCTCCTTCTCCTTTTTTTTTTTTGGGTGTGTTTGTTTTTTGCAACAATCCCCCCTTTTTCACCCCAGCATCTTACCAGTCCCCTGACCTTTCATGACTCTATTCTGGATTCCCTGTTTCCACACCCCATCCTTTTTTTGTCTGTTTTCATTTGGTCCCTTTTTTTGGTTGTGACACACGGTCGCGTTTGTGACCCAGATCTTGCTGCATGTCATGTAGCTTGCATGCGTTTGTCTCTTTTTTTTGGTTGTTTTTTTAGCGTCCCACCTTCGTTGATTTGCCACACCCACGTGTTTGCCCGTTTCTGTTAATCTGCACCCCCGATGTCCGCCCAGATTTCCTTTCCCGGTTGTTGGGTGTCCCACTTGCCCCCCGCGTTTTTTCACACCCCGTCGAATCCGTTTTACCTTTTTTTCAACAGGGCCTTGTTCCCCCCCCTCCTACTTTTTCCGTACGCCATTGTCCGGATGACCTTTCCCATATCCCCCCTTGTTAAAGCATACTGTGCCCAGCGCACGGTGAGGACGGCCTCGCCTCCG
>Ga0179593_1304542_pt1 | contig 15311 bp, 28 predicted proteins | sample CZODoug2_1_08_16_FD_185931 | JGI IMG/M metagenome (GOLD analysis project Ga0179593, IMG submission 185931) | Vadose zone soil fungal communities from Angelo Coast Range Reserve, California, USA - CZODoug2_1_08_16fungal (PacBio error correction) | ecosystem: Environmental > Terrestrial > Soil >... | reverse complement strand
CGGGGAGGGTGACTGCCCTTGCCTCCTTCCCCTTCGTGTCCCTTCTCCTGCACCCGTCCCTGTTCTCATCTGGAGAAATTTTTTCCCCCTCGCGGGAACCCACCACTGTTCACATCCTTTTGCCGACAACCAGCTTCTTTACTAACTATGCATGTTCGTCCCTTCCTTTTCCGGCTCCACTTTTTTTTCTTTGCGTGTTTCCACTTTGCGCCTTTTACGAGCTGTTTTCTAAACAAAAAAAGGCGCTGAGTCCGTGTTTTTTAAAAACCTTCTCTGTTTTGATCCCCACAATCTGATTTGGCCCTTCCGTTTTATTTATAGTCTTTGCACCCCCCACCACTCAAGAGACAGGCCCTTTCTATTTTTGTCATGCTTGGATCCAATTGCCCCTCTTGGGGGTTGTTGGGCTGCACGTCACGTTTATTTCCCCTTGGTCTGTAAGAAACCTATTCTTTGTTCGAAAAAGGCTGCTTCCTGAAGTTTGCCCCCCCCAATCATTCCTTTGATGAGTTTTGACACAGGTTCTGCACCTCACCCTTTTTTTTTCCTCGTTTGTTTACGTTATTTTTCCTTTTCCCCTTTTTTCCAAAACCGGTTTTTGTCAAACTTGTTGTTTTTTGTTATCCCCTTGACTTTTCCTTTTGCTTCCTTCGTTTAGTCCGCTTTGCACCCGTTTGGTTTCCCCCTTTTCTGGGCCCACGAATTGGATGATTCTCCTTTTTTTTTTTTTGGGCCCAGGCGACCGTTCTGGCGGGCAAACCCTGGTCCTTCTTTTTTTCCCTTTTATCAAATCGTCACGGTTTGTTCCTCCTTTTCCCTGTTCCCCGTGAACCCAAAACGAGAGTTTAAACGGTTTGCCCTCATCCGCTCTCCAAAGCCATCCCCGGTCCCACCCCAAAATCTGGAAAACCCCCCACCCCCAATAGACATCCGGGGGAAGCCTTCCTCTTTTCCTCCTCTTGGCTTCCGCTTCAACACCCGGTTTCAAAACAATGGAGTTCCCCCCACAAAGTTCCCCCCCTCAACCCCTGGGGTTACTACCCCCCCTTTCTTTCTATGTTTTTTCAAGGTTTGCGTCAGCTCTTCTTCCTCTCCCCCCCTCGGATGGCCGACATTTTACTTGTTGACGGAGTGGCTTTTCCCCCAGTTGGCGTGGGCACCTTTTTTCTCCACTGTTTTCCCTTTCCTTGCTTTTACCCCTAGTGACCGGATTTCCTCCTCCCCCCGGGTTGTTTTTTTTTTAAATTTTTCCACAATCCCTGTGTGCAAAGCCGGTTAAAGTCGAATAATCTTTTCCTTGGTATTTTTTTGTCCACTCGCTCCCTGGAAATCAAGGCCATGTTCTTTTTTTGTCAACGTGTGTTTTTTCCTTTCTTTTCTTTTAGGATTTGATTCTTTTGTTCACCAACTTTTACCCAAGTTCTTTAGTTGCTCCCCTTTTCCCCCCCCCCCCTTCCCCCCCCCGTGACAGGGTGCGCCGGCCCCCCTTCCCCTTTCTCCCTGCTCCTCTCGTGGGGTTGGCCCATGCCCGAAGCATACCCTTTCGGCTTTTTAGTGGCCAACTTTGCATGGGAATTGAGTACGCGGGGCATTCCAATTGCATTCTCGCCCAGTTACATTGGATTCCCTTCTTTTCACCCCCCATATGCCGTGGTTGCCCCCCCTTTTCCTGTTCCAGAACTGCTGCACCCTGGCATGTTTGTTGGCCCCTTTCCCCCACTTTCTTTTGTCCTTCCCCCCTTCCCTTTGCTTTTCGCCTTGTTTTACTCACCCCACCACTCCCTATTTACCCCCCACACATTTTTTTGGGTTAGTTCCCTTTACCTTTGTCCCGCCTCTTCCCCTTTTCATCTGCGCTTCGTCTTTCCCTCCAAATTTCTGTTCTTTGCACGTCTGTGTGACCCTGACTCGTACCTTCTTTATTTCTAGACGTTACAACACTAGTAGGTGTCCCCTTTTCTTTTTTTTTTTCACCCTCATGCCAAAGATTTTTTTCTGACAGGGCCCCTTTGACGGCTGTTCAGCAACTTTTTCCCGTTTTTTCCAAAAACCAACACATGCCCCCCTAATTTGGTCCCCCCCACTTCTGTGCTCCCTTAATCCTTCCCCTCCACCCCACATTGAAAACCCCTTTTAATTTTTTTGTCCACCTGAAGCCTTTTTCTCAACCTTCCTCCCAGCCGATTTGGGCTGACCTTTCATTTCCCCAACAGCTTTTCGTTTTCCCCCCTCCCCCCCCGTGCCACAAAAAGGGGTGTCCACCCATTCCAAGCGGAAGTTGCCCGATGTTTATTCCCCTAGTTGCCGATTTTCCCCTTTTCTTTTTTTTCTTTTTTCCCCTTTGTTTTCCTACAGTTGTTGTTTTGATCAGATTATTGCCTTGGGCCCCAGTTGCCCCATTCATAGTTGCCAACCTTTGCCGGTTGCTTTCCCGACTAATTGTTTTTTTTTTTTTTTTCACCTGTGTTCGTGCCGAACAAAAAAAACCTTTATGCCGGAATTTTTCCTTTCCCCCCCCTGTTCCTCCGTGGGGTTCTGTGATCTTTTCTTGCTTTTTTTTTCCCATTTTTTTCCCCCCCCTTTTCAATGGGATGCGCGTCCCCGTAAACTAATTTGGGTCTTCTTATTTGCCCCAAGTAGCATTGATTTGCGTACGTTTGCCAGTGCGAGTGCAGTTGTTTCTACTTGTGATTCAGTTTCCCCCCTGGGTTTCGCCTCTAAAGGTCCCGCCAAAATTTTTTTGTTGTAATGATGTTCACCGGCATGGCACCCTTTACCCACTGTTTGACAAACAACAAAAACCCACGTCAGCATCTGACTGATACTTTCTTTCCCTGCCCATGGCTTTCGCTTTTTTTGTGATGTTTTCCCCCTGTTCACAGGCCCTCGTTGCCTGTAAAACTTTTTCCTCGTTGGGTCTTGACAAAAACCCAACCCCACCTTCCCCTTCTCCCGTGATGGTGATTACCCGCCCCGAACGGGCCCTTTTTTTTATTGGAAGCATTCTTGAATTTCTGTTTTTGGGTTCAAACACACAGTCTTTGTCCTTCCCCCCCCTCAACCTCGTTTTAGCGGCCCCCGAGGGCTGTATCATCTTTCGCGTCATGGTTTTCATAAAAAAACCTTCCCCTACTTGCCAACCGCTGGAAAAAATCCGGTATCCTGCGTGGGTTTCCGGCTTTTTTTTTTGCTTTTGTGTCACACCTTCAGTGTGCGACCTTCCTGATGTCTTTGCCCTGCTCTAGGTACAGTTTAAGTTTTTTTTTTGGAATCCTTCGCTTTTGCCTAGCTTATTTTTTTCCAGTTGTTTTTTTGGGGCTGGTTTCCCCCCCCCCTTTGCGGGTCTATGGCGTTTGACCCATTTTTTTTTCCCCGGTCCCGGTTTTTGTCCCCGCCGATCGTCCCACAGGAATGATGGTACCCCCCTCGACCCCCCACACAATGGACCTTTTTTTTTTTTGTTTTCTAATTTCGGTGGCTCGTTCAACTAGGACCTGCGTTTTCACGGCTTTTCCGAACCGGTTCTTTCTACACCCCCGTTTTTTTTGAGTTTCCACCTCTGGCTGTGTTGTTCCAACCCCCCCCCTCACGTTATTTGGCTGGGCTAGTAACCCTTAATGGTACTTGTGAGCGAAAGGTGGGCCCACGTCCCTGTCGGTCTGTGTGAACACGCCAACTGTTCCCAGTTTTTTTTTTCCACGTTCCTGGGGCCAAAGCACGTTGGGGCTTCGTGAGTTCTGTTTTTTTTGCAACCATTTGTGTTTTTGCCCCAATCCATTATGTCACGACGTCGACCATGTGTGGGATGTTTTTGAAACCCCTTTGTATGGAACACGGTACCCTTTTTTAAACCACCTTTCCCCCCCTTTTTCAATTTTTTAGGTTTTTGCAGACTCCCTTTCTGGTCCGTTCAAAAAATACCCCACCCCAAGTCGTGGTTCCCTGCCATTGATTCCTATTTGTTTTGTTTTCACCATTTCGGCTCTGATTCGGGGCATTCGGAGATTGGTTTCTCTTCTGCTTCTTCCCCCTTCCCCTGCCGTTTGTCCGCGCTCCTTCAGGGGCTTACACTCATCTTTGCCGTTTTTGTGCTGTTGAGGATCAAGGTGGGACACAAACCACCCTCCTTCCCCCTTGGGGGTATTTTTTTACAGACGCTGTTTTTATTTTTTCCTGTCTTCCCCCCCCCCACCGTCTTGCTCCCCACCTTTTTTTTTTTTTTTTGTTTTTTTGATCTGTGGGCCACCGACTGGACGCTCGATTGTTTGCCCGCTCGGTTTGCGGGGGATTTTTTTTTTTTTTTTTTTTTTTCCGTCCTCCCTTTTAATTCCCGACCCGTTCTGGGTAAAATTCCCATGGTATTTTTAGTTGCCATTTCAACACAAAAGTGTCCACGCCCCCCGCCGTTCGATTGTCGGGGTTTCCCTGCGTCACTCCATTTGCAGTCGCAGTTTAACCCCCTTTTTGAGGTTCTTTTCCGGTCCGGATCCCAGCTTTTACCCCTTCATTTAAGGTGGTCCCCCACAAAAGGTCGACAAGGCCCTCCGGTTGACCCACCCCACCGCTCGTTTTTCTTCGTCACGACCGGGATACTTGATTTTGCCCCCGTGTTTGTTTTTTCCTCCTTTCAGTCTTTTCTATTGTTGTCGGGGCCTGGAGTGCGGCCTTATTCCGCCATTCCCATTTTATCAACGGTCTTTTTTTCTCATTTCGCTTTTGGTTCCGCGCCCCCCCCCAATACACCTGATATTTGTGGGTTTCCTGCTGCCCCGTTTTTTTTTGTTTTTGCGCCCTACAGGGGTCCAGATTGATCCTTTTTTCCTCTTCCCTTGTTTGCAAAGTGGCTGTTAAAAAGGCAAACCCCTCCCTTTCGTGCTCGACAAAATCAGTGTGCCCAAGCTATTTTCAGTTCGGTTTGTGTAGGCTACGGACCTTCCTCCCCCCCTCACCACTTCGTGCATCTTCGCTGTCGTTGGTCCGTTTTCCCCCCCCTTTAATCCTCCTTTTTTTTTTTCCTCCTCCTCTGTTTTTCGGTGGTTAGCCCTGTCCCTCGGGGAAGGTTTGTGACGACATTTTTCCTCCCCCCTCTCCTATTACGGTCCCCTTTCGAATATGACTGCTTGGGTTGGGGCTTTCCTCACCCCTCCGCTTCCTCAATCACCCCATTCTTTTTTTTTTGGCACCACAAAAACTCTTTTTTTTTGGGAGTCCGTTTATATCGCCTTTTTTCTTTTTTTGCTGCGCCGCCCCCTCCTCCTTTTGGGCACCCCAACCCCCCCCAAAAATTTCTGGGCAAAAAACCCCACATTCCTTTGTCCATTTTTTTTTGCTGCCGGTTGGTTTTTCGGCTTTTTTTTCCCTCCTTCACCCCCCTCTTCTGGTGATTGTTTTTTTTTTCCCCCGATGAAACCGTGCCCGGTATTTACAAATTCCCTTTCCCCTTTAGGTTCTTTTGGTTTCCGAAAAGGTGACTTACCCTTTTTTTGCCCCCCCTTCACATTTTTCCTGGAATTGAGATGAAATCCCGGACTTCCCCCTTTTTTTCGGTCCCTGAGGAGGTGCCTTTCCCCCCCCCCCTTTTTTACGCTTTTTTTTTTTTTGTTTTTTTCGTGTAGGTTCAACCAGTTTCCTCCCTTTGCTTGATTTTACTTTCTTTCGTACAAGTGACACTTTCGGGTTTCCCCACTTAGGGCCCCCCGCGATATTGAAGTTTTTTTTCCGATTCATTTTTCCCTTTGCCGTATGAAAAAGTCATCCCCCCCTTTTTTTTTTTTTTTTTTTTTTTTCTTTGCGGGTGAATCCCCCCGGGGGATGTACTCCCCTGTCCGGCAGTCTTTGCGTTCCGTAAGGGAAAGTCTTGACCTTTTAGTAACCCAGTCAGCAAACACTTCTCTATATCCGCCAACCCCACTTATTTCCCCTGATTTCCCAAACGGTTCCAGAGCTAAAATGGCCACACCCCCCCACCCTCTTTCGTGAAGGTATTTGTGTTTGCTCGTAGTTTGCACAACTTTTTTCAACATTTCCCTTTTTTTGTACATGCCCCGGTTTTACACCCCTAGTGTTGGTGAAGCTCATGTTGCAGCGGTTCTTTCTTGCTTTTCCGCGCATGGCTCGTTTTTCCATGGTGACGTTCCCCCCCCCCTCAAAGTTTTATGGCACCACACAGGGTTTGGGTTGGTGGGCAAACACTTGCACATTTGTTTTTCCCATTCTTGTGGCCCATGGAATGAGCCTTTGATCTTTGGTTTGTGATTTAAAATTCCGAGTTGCACGCAGTTTTTACGGTGTAGTCAGTCCCCAAAGGCTCTCCTGGTTTTTTTTTTCCGATGCTATGAAGACTTTTCCCTTTTTCGTTTTGAGTCCCTACGTGGTTTTTTTTCTTCGGATTGCTTGCTTGCGCTGAGTGCAACGGGTTACTAGGATCCCCTTGTGGCCACCTTTACAAAACCCTTTTCATCCGGCTAAGGCGACGTTCGTGGGCGTTCCCCCCCTCATGTTTTCAGAAACGAATAAGGACAGTGCTATACCCTGTTGCGCTTTTTTTCTGTGCAAAAGCATTTGGTGCCCTCCTCCGTGAAAAGCCCGCTTTTTTTTTTTTTTTTCCCCAATTTGTTCAACTTTTTCCCCCGAACGTATTGCTTGTCCATTTCTTTTGAGGCCCCCTTTTTGTCCGCTTGAACCGTTCGCGGTATGCAACCTCCCCCCTTTCCCTTGTCCCTCCCATTCCCTCGGTTTGCCTTTGCGGGACCCCACACCACAAAACCCATTTTTTTTTTTCTTGTAGTTTCATCGCCCCCTTCTTAGTTCGGGGTTTCCAGCCTGCCTCTGTCGTTTTTTTTTTTTTTTGCCCCAACAGTCCTCCCACTTTATGCACAGAGCGCGTTCCCGATTTGCTGAAGCAGTTACCCCACAGTACTTGGGTTTACCAACCATGTTTTTTTTTTTTTTTTTTTCCGTCTAAGGACCCTTCTTTTTTTTTTGTTGTTAGGTAAAACTTTAACATCCCTGCCATCCTCCCGCCCCAAACCCTACGCCCTTTGTCGCCTCCTCCACCCATTATTCTCACTCCCCTTCCCTGTCCTCCTCAACGGCCTAGCTCCTTTTGTCCCTCTTATCCACCTCCCGAGACGCACCCACGACTGCCTCCCACCTATCATTTCCTTTCCCATTAACCTACACCCTCCCTGCCCTACCGTACCCCCTTCTCGTCAGATCCCCCATACCCCCCAACCCCCCATTTAGCGACCCCCTCGTCACCCCCTCCCTTCCCCCCCCTCCATGCCCCCATACCCTTCCTCACTCCCTCTCCTTTCATCCATTATCCCTCGACCTCTCCGTTCTCACCTACCAGCGGCTCCCTCACCCCCTTTCCCGTAATAAGTTTTGCTTTTTGTGTGTTTGCACCATGTAAGACACCCACAACCTTTGCCCCTCACCTCACTTTATGTTTCGTCATTACAGACTGTCCTTTCCCCACCTGTGGTACTGTTAGCCATTTTGTGTTACGGCCGCTATTAACGTCCCCCGCGAATGGTTTCCCTGCTTCTACCTTACATTTATTTTCTTAGTTGTTCGCAACTGAAGAACCCCACAATGAAAGCCCCCCCTGTCCTTAGAAGATTTCCGAGGATTGAAGATTGTATTGCATTTGTACTCTTTTTTCTTCATCCCCCTTTTTTTGGAGAGGGAGAAATTATTTGTCCCCTCCCCTTTTATTGTTGCATTTGACAGGGGGGTTGAAACAGAGTTTTTTTTGGTGGCTTTTTTGTGGTTTTTTATTGTCTGTGTGGGTCCCGAGCCACCGGTTTGGCCCCCACTGACAAACCAAACCCGATGTTTTAAGTTCCCCAAATCTCCGGTTGGGGTGGTTTCAAGGGCCCCCTTTGGTGCACGTTTTAAATCTTGTTTCCCTGGGTTTGTTTTTTTTGAGGGACCTTTTCTTTCTCCCCAGCAGTTGTGCTGCACGGGGGGCCCAACCTTTCAGTTGGTTCTTGACTTGGCTCATCCGACCCCCATTTTCTTTTTTTCTTATAAGGTTGGGTCCTTAACACCCAACAAACCTGCTGAGGGGGAACCCCCCTATTGGCAACATTACCCCTATTCCCCCATGTGATTACCCCAGACGTTCAACATCTCATTATTTCTTTTTAGAACCCCCAGGTTGTGTGCATTGGCCTTTTCACATTTCCTTTCCCCACTTAGAACGGGGGTCAAACATCTCGCCCGTGGCGTAGGCACCCCCACTTATTTCGTTGTTTGTTTGAGTCTTTGTTTTGTTCTTTGTTTCTCCCCCTTTTCGACATTGTCCTCTTGGGCGTTTTGAGCATTTTTCCGCAGGGGAACCCACAGGGTTGGTGATTTCCGTACCGCTTTTCGATGATCTTTTGTTTCCCCAGTTTTTTTTTTTTTGCGGAGTGGTTCTGTTTTTCCCATTACGACCAAATCCCCTGTTCGGAAAGTTGCTTTGTGGGGGGCCTAGTTCACGGTACCCTTTTTTTTTCCCGCTTTTTTGTCCATTCACCAGTTTCCGCACATCTGTCCCTGCGGTTCCAGGAGAATTTCTGGCCCCTCCCCTTCTCCGCTTACAACACCCAAAAAGCTATTCACGGTTGTCCTGGTTTCCGTGGGTGAAGCCCCCCCCATGTTGGGTTTGTTAGGGGAACCCCATTCTTTTCCAATTTTCCGAGGTCAAAAGTCCGGTTGACCCCACTCAGTTGGTGGACCACGCCAACCTTGCGGATTCGGTTTAGGAGCGCTACCTAGCCACTTATCCGTCTTTTTCCGCCTGTGGGATTTTTTTTTTCTGTCCATTTCTCTGGCCCGTGAATGGTTGGCAACCAACCAAAAAAACCCCCTCCCTTCCTAAATTTGGGGGTTTTTAACTTCTTTCACCTGATTGTCCCTTTCGTCAAGTGGTGATTTTTTGTACCATCTGTTTTTTTGAAGCCCCCATTAACTTTTCACGTCCAACCCCCCTTTCGTGTGTCAGGACTTCCTTTTTCTAGAGGTTTCCCCTTTTCCTTGGCCCACCCTTATTTTTTCTCGGGGACGTTTTGGGTGACCTGCTGGGTTTTTGATTTTACCGGTTTTTTGTACCCAATTGATTTTTTGGTCCTTTCCCTTTTTGTGTTCCATGTGTCTTTTTTTTTTTGTTCCGCCCACATTGTGGGTAACTCTACGTGCGGGGGTTAGACCATGTTTCCTTTTCGTTCCGACCCCCTTTTTTTCTGCTAGATCGGGATAAGGACGATTTTTGGAGTCCATGGCGGCGTAATCTCCCCTTGTGGTCCCTGAGGCCCCCCCGTCCCACCCTTTCCTTTGGACCGCTTTTTGAGATCCCCTGACATACCTTTCCATGTTTGGATAACTCACCCCAGACTTCCTGTTCCCCGTGTCTTATTCGTGATAAATAACTTTCCTGGTCGTTCTGGGGGGAAACCGTTCCCCGAGGTCTCTGCGCATTTTACACAGTGGTCTTTGGGATACCTTTGTCATCCTGGTTTTAAACAACAGGTTCTGTCCATTGCCCTGCGCCACCCCCGTGTAGGTGCCCCCCTCGGTTTTCGTTTTGACCACTTTTTTTTTGCCCTTCCCAATAAGGCTGCGATCCAGTTTTTATCGTGTTGTTGTGGGATTCCCATCTTTTCCTTGATTGAGTTTTTTCCACTTCCGCCCCTTTTCAGCTCCCAGACAAAAAACCAACCCAAACACCCCCCCCCCGATTAGGTTATTTCACATGGGGACACACCGGCAATTACTTTTTTGATCGGTTTTGTGAATTTACCCTTCTTTTTTCCCATGTTTCCCCCCAGAAGTTTCAGGGTTGGCTGGAAGGTCAACAACCCGCGAATTTCACGGTATTTGTTTGCTTTTTTTCTCGGGGGTTCCAACCCCCCCCTTCTTTTTGTGGAAGTCAAGATTTTTGCTTTTTTCCCGGCTTTTGACCCTCCGTTGGTTTGGGACGGTGTTGTCCCCACTCCTCATGGCGTTGCGTTCTTTTTGTGTCCAGTGGTCCCCCCCCCAGTCCAACAAGTGGCGACGATTACGCAGTTTTTTATGTTCCAGCGCGTTGCCCCCCTTATTTGGTTCAGGTGGTTTTTGACTGGTTAGGGGGGGTTTTGTTCCCCTGTCTTCTCCTTGCAATTTCCCCGAACTTGAGGGGTTTGGGACCCCGTTCGTGCTTGGAGGACTTTGGCAGGGTCCCCGTTTTTTGATTCTCTTTTGTCCCCCCCCTTTTTTGTTTTGTTGTGTTTTGTCTAGAAGGGCGACCCGGTGGTTCTGCCAGAACTCGGTTTTTGTCGTTCACGAAGTTCCCTTCTTGGCGTGTGTTGTGCCTTGCCAAGTTGCGGAGTCTACTTCCTGACACTCTTTTTTTTCCCCCACGCCCCCGACTTGAAGAGCCCCTGTTTTTTGCGAGTCTCTTTCCCCCCCCCCACATTCGTGTCTGACAGTGTCCCCCAACCTTTTTGTGCAAAAAACGGCGCATTACGTTTTTTTTGTTTTCCACCACCCCCGTTTGCGGTTCAGGGCCTTTTGGACACCCCCCCCCCCCCCCCCCCACATTTCCCTCCCTTGTAAAAAAGTTGGTAGAAGCGTTTCCTCTTCTTTTGTTTCTGCCTTTGATCCCCCACACATCTTCCCTACCCCCTGTGAACGATGTGACAAAGCAAAAAACCACCCCCCCCCTTTAAGAGCTCCCTTCGGTCTGAAGTGGTTTCCCCGTTATCGGTGGTTTTCACTACTTGTTTTCTCCTTGCATTCCCTCTTCCTGTAAATGGGTTTAGCTTCAACTTACCAGGGGGTTTTCCCAGAACCACTTTCGCTCCCCCCCTGACTTTGCGTTTTTGCAGGGGAAGTCCCCCTTCGTATTTCTTTTGCGGTGTGCCCAGTTTTAGTGCCCTTTTTGCTTTATTTTCCCTCCTGTTCCCGTGTGTCTGGACATGTACTTTTTCCAGGGAGTCTTTTGTTTTAAAGGTTCCCCATCACCCGGAGCCACTGTTTTTTTCTGTGAAGTGTCTTTTTTCCCAACCCCTTCTGGGTGGTTTCCCCGGGGAACCCTTTTTTTTTGTGTTGGGTTTGGGGGTTTTGGTACATCTCCATGGTGGGGGGTCAGTGAATTCAACTTTATTGGGATGTTTATTTTTATCACTTTTTTTCGTGTCCCTTTTCACTGCTGGATTTGTACTAGTCCTTTGCGAACCAGGGACGTTGAAGGACCGGGGGTCATTGCCCCCCACCGTGCTTTGCACAACCCCTTCTTTCCCCTTCTTGTTTTTTCCCCCCCTCTTTTCAGAAGTCGTTCCCAACCTTTTCGACCACCCTTCGTCGTTGGGGTACGTCCCCACACTCCTTTGTTCCTCTTTGCTTTTATCTTTTAACCCCTTCCAACCCCCTGAGTTAAACCATGTTCCAAGTTCCCACCTCCCCCCTTTGGTATAACCCCAAAACAACGTGGACATTTTGAAATCTAACCTTCTTCCCTTTGCCCATCCCTCTTGTGCCCCGGCGGAAAAGCTTTTTTCTTGTTTTTTTTTTGTTGACAGGTTTCTGACCGGTACAAAACCAGTGATTTGGGGTCTTCACCACCCAAAGTGCTCCAGTTCCCCCCACTTTCCTCCCTGTTCCCCCCCCCTCCTTGATTTCCTTTACCGCACCAAGATATTTCCCCTTGCAAGGGGGGGGAGTCCATACACCTCATGACTTGGTTGAATTCCGAAATTGTGAATCCCTGCTGTTCCCCGCGTCTCCTTGGTTTGTCGTGGCCTTCTTTAAGACAAAATAACATGGAGTGTTGTGTTTCGCCCCTTGTTTATTTCCCTTACTCTGTTGGTGTTTTTCCTTTTCGTTTTCCCCAAAAGTGCCTTGGCCGGCCCTTTCCCCCACTTTTTTTTTGGAAAAACAATTACCCCACCCCACACCAGGTTCCTTTCATAAGCGAAGTTTGTGGACTAAAGCCCCTTTCCTTCTTGGAAGAATCAGGGCACTGCCTCCCAGGTTACGATTTTTTTTTTATGCCCCCCACCCCACAGGGTAAGTTTTTTTTTTTGTGCCTTTCGGCGGGAGCACACTGCATTTTTTTTTTGTTTTCGTTTATTTTCCTTTATTGATGGGGTTTCCCCCCCCCCCCCCCCACACCCAAAATTCATTTGTTTTAAATTAGGCCAAAGTTTTCAACCTTGAATGACTTTTTCATGCTTTCCACCCCCCCCCCCCCCCCCCCCCCTTTTTTTTTTTTCAAATGTCCAAATAACTTGCTTTTTCCTTTTTTTTTGCCCCCCCCCCCCCTTTTTTTAAACAACCCCCAACAATCTCCGATAAACATGTCCCTTTGGGTTTTCGCCCCCCCTGCATCTTAGTGGGTTTTTTTCCCGTGGGGTATAGCTTTTGTGGCCTGTTTGCTTTTTTTTCCAATCGGTCGCACTGTCCCTGATGGGAAGTACATTTTTCGTTTCTGGGATTGCATTAACCCCCCATTTGGTCATGAGTATCCTCGTTGGCCCCAATTAATGAATTATTGCCCCCTTTCGCTTTTCTTGTCAAATTACGGGGAAAAAACACCTGTGAATTTCCCCCCCCCCTTCCGAACCTCACGGTGTCATTCTTTTTCTTAAGCGTAACGCCCCGAATCAAACGGTGCATTTGGCCACGAGCCCCTCCCCCCCCCCCCTCTTTCCCCTGCCTTTTCCTGGCCGTTTTTTCCCACTTTTCCCCCCAATACCTGTTAGGTACCGAACGCAAACCCCCACCAGTACCCACAGACTTAGTTTGCGGTTTCCTCCCCTTTTTTTCTGTCCCTTCTTTTCTTTCCCTTTCCCCTATAATCCGTTGTTGTTTGTTTTTGGTTGAGTCTGCATGCACCTCCGTGCAATTCCTTACCGGTTTTTTTTGTCAGCTTTTTTTGGTCCCCTTTTTCCCCTTTTTTTTTTCTGGTTTCCTTTAAAAAACGTTTTCAACACCAGTGGTCAATTCGAGAAGGTTTCCCCCCCTTCTCTTGTCGGGGCCGTTTTTCCCTTTTCTGTCTTCCCAGCCCAACCCAATTTAAATGTGCTTGAGCACTGCCAAACCCCCTATTTTTTAGCATTCCCCCCTTGGGACTTTTCTTTTTTTCCCCCCTTTTGAAGTGTTTTTTTTTTCAGTTTTTTTGTTTTTTTTTTTCTACGTTTGTGCTCAGCCAATTTACCAAGCCAGCACCAAAACTTTTTCGGGTCAGGACACTTGAACACCCCCTTTCCGTTGTTAAAACCTGCCCTCAAATTTTCACCTCGGAACATTGTTTACTGATTCGGCCCCCCCATTTTTTTTTTCTATTTGTGCCCACACTGTTAAACATTTTCCCCCCCCATCAACCATTTACGATTTTCCCCCTTTGTGGTTTTTTTTTGTGGTTTAAAAACCTTACCTCTGTTTTTCCCTGGGTTCTGGGTGAACCACCAAACAACTTCCTCGGTCTTTTTCCTCCCTTTGCTTCCTCACAGACCCTTGCGATTCATGGAGTGGGCCCCATAGGGTACCAACCGTGGTTGCCTGGGCAGTTTTCCCCGGCGCATCTTTGCAGGAGGGTCCGTTTTGCCCCCTCTTTGTTTGTCTTGGTGTTTTCCCTTTTTCCCCTCGTCGGGTTTTTTTTTTCAGTTTTGAACCTTCATTTTTCCAGCGGGTGTCGGAGGCCATTGAGTTTTTTGTCCCCCCAACCCTTTAACTTTTCCCTTTTTCCTTTCCCTGTCCATTCGTTTTTTTTCAAGTTTTTAATTGTGGACTTTCCCCCCGTGCGCCGTTCGTTTGCTATCCTAGTGGGAAGTGGGCCCTCGTTTATGAACTATGGGGTTTTTCACATTTTTTCCCGTGGCATTTTCTTTCTTACCTCCCGCCGACTGGATGTAGACCACGGTCGACCTCCATGTTCCTGATTCTCCGGTTGTCTTTCTTGTATGTGGACCCCCCTGTCTCCAGTTTAAGGCAGCGCTTCCTCCCACTTGTGTTTTTTCTTTTTTACACGTTTCGGAAGTATTGTGGGATTTGCCCCCACACCCCCCCACCCCCCCTTCGGTCAACCATATCGTTTTTTTTCCCCCTCCACTTCTGCCCCGTATGGACATGTCCAAGGAACTTCACCACCCGCCCCCCCCGTCTTGTGTTTGTAAAGCCATCACATTGACGTTCCTGTTTTCCCTTTCTGTTCAGCCGAGCTTTACGGGCTTTTTTTGTCTTTTTCATCGTCTGACCCCCAAACCAGCTGACCCCAGCGCTAGCACCTGGTTTTGGGGGGTACGGGGTTAGGTCCAACACCCTTACCGGCCTCCGTTATCTTTTGTTAAGTTCCTTGACAACACGGGACCCCTTATCGTTCCCCTTTCTGAGAGCTTTCGGTTTTTTTTTTTTCCGTTTTTTCCTGCTCTTTTGGCCTTTTCCTTTCGGGTTTCTGAGTTTGGTTGTGGATGGTCGAGCGTTTTTGCAGAGTTGGGACCCCTTCCCCTTGTCCCCCTGGCGCGGGTGGTTAAAATTTTGCTTAAGGGGTCCTCTGGTTTGGATTTTTGATTTACATTTCCCCCTGTCGTTCGTTCCAGCCTCCAGCTGCTTGCCTTTGTCGGATTTTTTTTTCTGTTCCTTCCCCTTCATTTTTGTGCACTAGGATTTTTGGGTTTGCCCTGGTGGACAAACGGGGCCGTACACCCTTTTCATCCCCCCATTCCTCCCGGGAAATCTCTTACCCCCCTTTTGGCCCCCCGAGGACCCCAATTTGCCCCCTCTTCGCCTTTGGTTTTGGTGCTCGGCATGCGCCATTCCAGGGCATGTATCGACAACCATTTTTATTTACGCCTGGAGGATTTGATTTCCCTTTCCCCTTTTTCTTGAGGGCAAATATTCTTGTGAAACCAACCACCTGGTAATGTCCCCCCACGTACACGGTGGTGGACCCTTGCTTTTTTTTCCAATTACGTTTTTACCAACTTCGCGCTGGTATGTTCCGGACCCAACCCCCGCAGATTTTTTTTTCAACGTTTTTGCTAAGTGGGCGTCCCCACATGGATGAGGTGGGTCGTTTCTTTCCCCCCTTTCCCCCTTTTTTTGTACGGGGGCACAATCCGTTGACGTTTGGCTGTTTTTTGTTCGCAAAAAGGTTTGGAACTGTTTGTTTCCCCCCCATTGAAGTCGTTTTTTTGATTTCCTTGTCACGATTTTTTCTTTTCCTGGTGGAGTAGCGCGATTTAACCCTATCCAAATTCTTCTTTGTTTCCCAATTCTCGTAAACCCCCCCGAGGCTGATTTGATGCGGGCCTCTTTTCTTTTTCTGCGTCCCCGGGTCTTATTAT
>Ga0179593_1439741_pt1 | contig 15312 bp, 17 predicted proteins | sample CZODoug2_1_08_16_FD_185931 | JGI IMG/M metagenome (GOLD analysis project Ga0179593, IMG submission 185931) | Vadose zone soil fungal communities from Angelo Coast Range Reserve, California, USA - CZODoug2_1_08_16fungal (PacBio error correction) | ecosystem: Environmental > Terrestrial > Soil >... | reverse complement strand
ACTTTTACTCCTTTCACCTTCCTTTTAGAAATTCTTCTGCTCTTCCCTCCAATTACCTTTCAAGGCAAGTGTGTCCTTCTAGACCGGTCCGTCCCCGCGGCTTGCCGCGCGCGCGCAAACGGTTGCGCGAAGTGGGCCGGAACCTCCCTCTTCCCTGTATCTTGTAGTATTCCCCCCTCTACCTTACCCACCTTCTTCCCCCCCCTTCATTTTGATTGTCTTCCACACTCACCGCCGCAGCCGTCCGTTACGTTGCTCCGTTTCCGGTGGCTTTCGCCGCGTTGACTTTCTACCTAGACTTTCGTGATGCTACCTCAGCTCTCCGAGGAGTTCGGCTCTTGCGCCGACAATGGTGACTTACCCGAAGCGCAAGTGCGGTCGATCGGGGGACTCTTTCCCCCCCTTTTTTTTTTTTTGTTTCGAAGCTTTTTCTTTTTCCCCGCTTTCGTTGCGTGAGAACCTATCCGCCCACTTGATGTTCGCGACCCCCCTTCTTGTGGTATAAAGCTCCGGCATCTCATGCAGATATCGTCTCCTTTTTTTTTTAATGTGGTTTTTCTTCGGGCGGAGAGTTTTTCCTTCGCGGCTTAGTGGCGGCTCGCCTCCTTCGATCCCCGCGGCGTTCTTTTCTTCTTTTTTCAAGTTCCCTCTAGTTGCGCGGGCCTTTTGAGCGAGACTTCCCCGCCGCGCGTCTCTCATCCCCTTCCCAGGTCCCCACTCCACTTCCAGGTTTTCAGCCTTCCGGGCCCATACGGTTTCCGATCCCCCCAAACTTTGGCTGCGGCGCGTCTGGCGTCCCTCTTGAACTCCCCCTTTCTTAGAGGGCTAGAGGGTAGCCGGCGTAGCTGCCTGGTCGAGGGCGGTTCGCCGGCGTTGAGGAATCCGTTCCCCCCCGCTGCTCGTAGTCTTCTCGCTTTTGATTCGTCCCTTCAGCGAGCAAGATTTGGTCCAGCTGTCCTAGTTTTCTTCTTTTCTTCCGAGACAAAGCGCTCTACTCCGCAACCGCTTCTGAATGGGTCGCCTCTCCCTTTCTCTCTCCCCACTGTCCGATGTTTCTATTTAGAGTTGTGGGGGTTCCGTCCGCGGACGGCGCGCATTCTCGTCGGCCTCACTCTGCTGTTTCCTGTCTCTGAACTATGGCTTATAGCTTTCCTTCCACATTTTAACCGCCATTTCGCACTTTGCGTTGCGCGAGTCCGCCGCCTTCTTGCCTCAGGCCATGCTTCCATAAGTTGTTTTTCCTGTCTTATTAGTCATCGTTTGACAGCGCGAACGTGAGGTGCGGTCGGTTTTTCTGGTATTTTAGCCTACCTCTCGCGTTGACCTGACCTTTCGTTGCGCTCGGCTGTTTCTCCGGATTCGTTCACGCGCGGGCAGGAAACATTCTTCTGGCCGTTTTTTCCTCTTAAGAGAGCTACTCCCTCTCCTCCCCAGATTTGTTAGGGGCGACACAGGGCGCGCAGTTACCTCTTTTTTTCTTTTATTGTACCCCTTTGCGTTTGACCTCCTGAGAGGCCTGCTTCCCGAGCGGCCATCCAGATCGCGTTAGACGTTTCCGCCCTACTGTTTGCCCCGCAAGTTCAGAAGGTGGTTGCTAACGTTTTTTTGATGTTAGATTGTGACTCTTTGTAGCTGCTAGGATTGGGGGTGAGGGCTGGATTGTGGAGACATTTTTCCACGTGCTCCCCTGCCTTATCTATAGTCCTTTACATTCTGAGTCAAAAATCGCTCCGTGTATACGGCCCGGATGCGGTCTTCACAACTGTCAGATGTTCTTGATGCACGAGACTGACTCCTTAAAGGTTTACCTAGTACCTATTTAGTCCTCACAGAATGCATTAACCATTCCTGAAAAAGTCCCGCGGCTGAGGCTATGGCGCGTGGTTTTCCTCTTGACGCCGCCGTGTTTCCCAATAGCTCTGGAGAATCTGCCGAGTACTCGGCGTTCGCATGGTTTTTCACTTTTTTTCTCTTTTTCCCCGTAAAGGCTTATCCCTCTAACCTCACCTTCGACATGACCAGAAATGATAGGGCCCTTCCGCATCGAACTTAGTTTTTTTTATAAAATTCTGTAACTTCTCTCCGAAATAGACGCAGTTCGCGGTTTGAGATTGGACTTACAATAGCTGATTGTCAGGAGAGGTCCTTCAATTAGCGCCCCTAAAACTTTAGGCGGTGCATCGCAAAGTCGTGCTTTTTGCTTTAGTTTCTAACTGCGCTGTGTAGTCTTTCTCATTCCCTGTAGTTCTTTCTGATTCCCCGAGAAGGGCTCAGGGGACCAGAGGAGGAAGACGATGTTCTGTTTTTCTGTTGGCTCGGGGGTGTAGGCCGTTCCCGCGGGGGTCGTGTTGGGGGCCGGGGGGGCCACACGGTTTCGTGGGGCGTTGGTTTCGTCGGGGTCCAGCGCGTTGTTGGTGCCGTCGTGCTCTGTGCCGGTGGTCCCTTTTGGGCCGAGGGGCGTAGCGTGGCGTTCGTGGCGGGGCGTTGCGCTCGGGGTTTAGGCGGGTGCTTGCCTGGTTTCTGGGGTGCCGGGCCTTCTGGGGGCTGCTGGGGGTCTCGGCCGGTCTGGGTGTGGTAGGGGGGGGGGGGCGGGTGTCGGGCGGGGGGTCCCCGGGAGGTTTCGTTGGCGATGGGGGGGGGGGGTTTCGGCGGTTTTGGTCGGGGGGGCCTTTCGGCGGTGCGGTGCGGGGGTGGTTTGTGGTGGGATACGGCGGGGGTTGGGTTATGGGGGGGCGTTCCTGTGGGGGGATGTTCTGGGGTGTGTTTCATGCTAGGGGCGCGGCTTGCTCAGATGGATGGGGTTCGTCGTTTGGGGAGGGGTTTGGGTGTGTGATGGGGGTGGGGTTTCGTGGTTTTGGTGCGGGGGGGGGGATCCATGGGTGGTGTGGGTGGGGGTGTTTTGTGAGGGGGCTGTTTCGGGGGTCTGGGGAGGTGCCGGGGGGCGGGTCTCTGCGCGGGGGGGCGGGGGTTGTTTGGGGGGGGGTGGGGGGGGGGATTGCGGGGGGGGCGGTTGGCTCTTTTCTTTTTTAGTTTTTTCCCCATTCGTCTTTTCCTTTGGGGTTTCTTTTTTGTGGTGGGGGGGGGATTAGCTTTTTGGAGGGGGTGGGGTTTAGTTTTTGCGGTGGGTTTCTGGGTTGGGTGGAGTTTTGGGTGAGGGTTTGTGTGGATTGTGCGGGTTTTTAAGGGGGTTTTGGTTTTTTTGTGTGCGGGCCTTGTTGGGGGCGTGTGTCGGCGTTTGGTGGGTTGCGGACCGCAGTGGGAAAGGTTTGATACGGTAGAGGTTGGGGGGGGGGGGGGACCGGTGGGAGGTTGGGGAGTTGGGGGGGCTTTGGGGGGGGGTTTTTGGTGGGTAATTTGTCTGTTTTGGGGGGTTTTTGTGTTTTATGGTGGCGTGGGGGGGTGGTGGGCGGGTGGTCCGGGGCGACGGGTGCGACGGGGGGTGGCGCGGACTTTTGTGTCTGGATGGTCGGCGGGGGGGGTGCTGGGTGTTGGGGGGTCGGGGGGGGGGGGTTGTGTTTGGGGTGGGGGGGGTGTGGGGGTTGGGGGGTTGAGGGCGGGAGAGTTTTGTTGAGGGGGGCGGGGGATATGGGGGGGTCGGGTTTTTGGGGGGTGCGGGTGGGGTGGGGCGGGGGTCTGGGTTGTGTTGGTTGTGGACCGGGTGTGGGTGGGGTTGGGGGGTTTTCTTTGTTGGGTTTTGTGTGTTGGGGGGGGGGGCGGCGGGGGGGGCGGTGGGCGCTGGGGTTGAGGGGGCGTGTCGCGTTGCGGGTTGCGGTGGGTGTTCGGGGGGGGTAGTTGCACTTGGCCGCTGGGACCCCAGGGGGGTTCCTCGGGATCTTCGGGGGTTACGGGGGGTCGGGGGGCTCCGTTTGTTCGGAGGGGGAAGGGAGGGGGGGTTGTGGGAGGAGGGTGTCCGTATGGCGGCGGGGGGGTTTTGGGGGGGGGGTGGTTGTTTTTCTGTTGGGGCGCGGATAGGCTTGGGGGGTGGGTGGGCAACTGGGATGGTGGGGTGGAGTTTGGTGGGTGGGTGAGGTGGGGGGTGGTTTTGGGGGAGGGGGGGGGGTTTTTTTGTGGTTTTTTGGGGGGCGTGTTTTGGTGTATGGGTAGGGGGGGGGTTGTGGGACGTGGGGTGGCTCTGGTGGGGTGTAGTCTGTTGGGGGGCGGTCTTGTATTTGGGGGGTTCTGGGGTTTGTTCAGGGAGTCTTGTCTGTAGGCGGGGGTGCGGCGCCGGGTCCGGTAGGGTTGTCTGCCTTCGGGTGGGTTCGCCGGTGGGTGCGGCGGTTCCGTGCGGGGCGGGGGAGGCCGTGGGCGGGGGCGGGTGGCGTTGTGTGCTGTTGGTGGGCGGGTTTGGTCGAGGACGGTTTGGATTGGGGGTGTAGTTTTTGGTATGTTGTGGGGGGGGGTTGTGTTTTTTTTGTGGGTTTGGGGTTGTGGGTACTTTGGGGGGGGGCTTTGGGGAGTTTTTTTTGGTTTGGTTTTTGTGGGGTTTGGGTGTGGGGGTGGTGGCGCTGGGGGGTTTTGGTGGGTCGGGTTTTTGGTGTTTTTTTGGGGGGTTGCGTGGTGCGCGGGGGGGGGGGCTCTTTCGGGGGCGTGGGTGGGTGGGGGGGGGGTGGGGGGTTTGGGGGGGGCTCTTGGTGGGGGGGGTGGGTGCGGGGGCGGCTGGGGGGGGGGTGTGGCTGGGGCGGTGGGGGGGGGGGGGGTATCTGTTCGGTGGGGGTTTTCATTTTTTGGGTGTTTTTGGTTCGTTCTTGGGGTGCGGGGGGTACGTGGGGGGGTCGGGGTTTTTGGGTTTCTTTGCGTTTTTATGGGGTTGTTGGAGGGGTTTTGTTTTTTTTTGTGGGAGGGTGATATGGTGGGGTTCGGGGGTGGGAGGGGGGTTGTTGTCTTTTCTGGGGTTGTTTTTTTGTTTGGGGGGGGGGTTGGGGGGTCTTTGTTGGGTTGGGTTGGGGGTGGGGGGGGTTTGGTTTGGTGTTGTTTGGGCTTGGTCTCTGGTGGTGTGGGGGGGGTTGTGTGTGTGGGGGGCTGTTTTTGGTTTCTGGGGGTTTGGGGGGGGGGTGTGGGGGGGTGGGTGGTTTGTTTTTTTTTGGTTTGCGCGACGCCTGGTTCCCGTAGGACGTCCCTTTACAGATAACCGTTCGGCATGGCGGACCCCCAAGGTCGCCCTTCTTCTTGGAGCACGCGCCGTTTGTCAAGAGCCCCCCTCCGGATCGACGAAGCCAAACTCCACGACGTTTTGATGCCTGATTTAGTAAGGTTGGCCCAGGATCCTTCATCTAGCCCTCGGGTTCCCTGGTTCCCCCGCGGCTTGTTTCAACAGAACTTCCCCCCCAAGTTAGTTGCGTTCCGACTCTCTTTCCCCCCCTCCCTCTTCTTTCAAGAGGAACGCACCATATCAGGGCTATCTCTCTTTTTGCGATTTCCTGTCTTGTTCGCTTATCAGTAACCGCTTTTATGTCCTCCCCCCGACTCTTCCCCTTTTCGCTTCCCTCCCCCCTCCCTCCCCGACAACCACTGCAGTCCGCGCGGTGTACTCTCCGCCTGACCTAGGATAATCGAAAACGTCGGCGCGGTACATGATTCTGGTTATCCCTTCCTTCTTTCCTTGGTCCCCCTCTACCTCTTCTTTCTTTCCTCCCTGCAAACGTTGAATCTTCACAAATCGCGTTTGCAAGTTTGCCGTTTAGTGGACGAAGATTTTTCCCCACTGACTCCCGAATCTCCTCCCTTTAGTTTTGATTGATTTCCCCCGATTTTTTGCGCGGTCCACCTCTCCTTTTCTCCCCCGAGATTTTTGCTTTACAGCGTTGTACGCATGCGGCCCTTGATCTTAAGGACTGGCGTGTTGACAGGCGATCGCGTTGCTTCCAGATTCTCCACCGCTTCCACCGTAGTTTTTGAAAGCGCTTCCACTACCTACGGTTAGAGGATCTCTTCCGAGCTTTCACCTCAGTTGGAAACAATCTCTTCCTTTCGACCACCGCGTCCCCACCCTGCTTTTAGAGACTTTCCCCCTCCTCTTCTGATACAGCACAGATAGTCCCCACAATCCCCCCAAGAGATGTTCGATCGCTCAGACAATGATGATACCATTTTGCTTCCCTCTTTTATCGGCGTTTCTTCTCAGTACTTAAACTTTCTTGGTTCGCATCGATCTCCTTGATTTGGCTTCTCAAGAAGTGAGGGAACCGTGATAAATTTCCCCCCCCACTCTTTAAGAATTTTCCGACCTGCGCCCTTTCTCTCTTCCCCCCCGTCGCTCGAATAGGAACCATCAAGCTCAGGACGCGACTCTTCCCATTGGAACGTCGTGTGAATGATTTTCGTTTCTCCTAGATCTTTTCCTTCTCGGGATCCCCTCTTTCCCTCTCCATTCCCCAACGATGAGTTTCCGCATAGGGCCGTTTTTAGAACCTCTTGAGCGCGGTTGTTCTCTTCATGGCCCTTTCTGATCCTCCATGCTGCTCGCCCTGGTTTTTGGCCCACCATCAGCAGTTTGCCACACCCCACAGCCGAGGCGATCTACGTTTCCTCTTTCGCCGTCAGTTCAGAAAGTTTTTTTGATCCCTCGACCCCCCAACTTGGTTCTTGTTTGCGCAACCCTTTTGTCGGTCGGAACGCGTCTCGCTCCGAGATTTGATTTCTTATTTATTGCGTCCTTCTCACGTCCCACTTTAATACCCTCTTCTCCCTATTATGTTCTCCGCCAACTTCCAGAGAACATCTCTAAGATTTTTGTGCGATGCTCCGCGCTTCAGCTTCGTCTTTGGCCGAAGCTCTCATGAATCACCCCCCTGTTGTTGTTTCGCTTCCCTCCCCCGTCGCCACCGAATATTTTTCGAAAACGACCCTCCTCGCGCAGATCTCTCCATATAAAGACCCCCCCCAATCCCATACCACCACCTCCCCCTTTTTCCCCTCTTGCGCCTCCCCTGGCTCTGGCGCTTCCTCTACGGTCTCTGAGCATCGAGAAATGTCCCCTTGCACCCCTGACGTGTGAACCTGTCTTACGAGCCGCCGGGGCTTGCGCGGATTCTTTCCCGCCTTTTTTCGAGGAAGATTGTAGAGCAGCTTTTCGTATCGAACCAACCCACCACGCCCAAATCTTCCTCCTTCCATGCCTTTTTTCCAACGACACGCCTCGTACCTTTGGCTTTCGTACTCTCTTGTCAGATGAATCCCCGTAGTCCCCTCATCCCTAAAAATCTTTTCTCGAGGTCTGCAACCTCGAGCGCTTACGACTACTCACTGATCTTTCATTATCACTGCCGAGTACCTTTTTCCCTTCGCCATTTTCCTTCCTCCTACTCCGGGGTGCATCTACCCTGGTTTGCCGAGCCTTCGCCGCCGAGCTCTGCTCTCCCTTTGAGTGGTACAAAAGTCTTTTTTGACCTTCCTTTCCGTCACCCCCCCCTTTCCTTTGAACTGGTAGTCTTTTTCTGGTTTGATTCGCTTGTCAGGATACTCTTCTTTGCATTTCATTTCTATATCCCTCCCCTACTTAGACAGAGAGAAAACCTCGCCAAGCGCTGCGCGCCGAGGGTAGGTCTAAGTAGTCTCCCGCTGTCGAAGCTTGCGATTCTTTTTTCGTAACCTCTCCTTACCCCCCCTTTCTTCCCCCTTCTCTCTCGATGAATTATGTTTGAGCCCTTTTCACCACCAGGTGTTTTCGCGTCCACTTTTCCAATGGGAGGTCTTCCTTTTTACCCTCCTCCTACAACGTGGAACTCCTATTTAGAAAACGATCGCGACACCGGCCATTGCGTCTTTTCCTTTTTCTTTTCCTCTTTTGCTTTTCATAGGTTAACTCCTTTTAGAGACGATTTTTCTAAATCCCCTTCTGTTTCCCCCGATCTTTCTTACGCCTAGTCCCGTCCCTTCCGCGTTATACGACTGGGTCGGTTACTCCCTCCAGTGCTTAAGGCCCCTTAGCCAAGTCAGTAATGTTTTTCATCGATGGTACGTCTCCCGCTCTACATTGTGGACTTGGCGTCACATCTTTTAAAGTTTCTCTTCTTTTTATCTCCTACTTCTGAAGGGGCATTGTTTCTTTGCTCTCTCCCTCCTTTTGGAATTGGTCTTTTTATTCTCAGATCCTTTTTCTTCCTTTCATAGAGGAAAATTATCTCTCTTTTCCCTCTCCGTTTGTTGATCTCTCTTCCTTTCTCCGTTCACTTTCCCTTCTTTTAGACCTCCTTATAATAAGAAATTACTATTTTCCCTGGGACCGTCTTGTCCTTAGCCGTACCTTTCCCCTTTCCACCTTTTCTTGTCGCGCTTAGGGAGTCGCAAACGGTTGCCTAGTTTCCCCCTTCACTTCCACTTGATTCTCTTTTGTGAGATTTTACCGTCCTTAAACTTTAGCCCCGGTTTGGCGATGTCCGTCAACCAGTTGCTTACCAGACGCCATCTTTTTCAGCGTCGTTTTTTTCTTTCGTAGAAGCTCTTTTTCGTGAAACTAGACTGTCGTGGATGCCCCTCCTCTGCTCCCCTTTCTACCCTATGTGCGCCAATCGGCCGAGGTACCTTCGCCACAATAGGCCCTTCTTTTTTCTTCGATCCCCCTTTCTCTCCTGATATTAGTTTTCTGCTTTCAGGTTTATTCCCCTACTCCACGTCCAGATTTTTCCCCTTTCCCTCTGATTTGGAAATTCTACCGGATATAATGCATCGAGTTTTAGTTATTTTTGATTGCCTGTTTGTTTAGTTCTTGCCGAGGCTTTGCAGTTAGCTTCCTCATTTGAGGATTCCTCTTCTATGTCTTTCTCTAAGGCGTTTGGATTTTCGTTCCATTTTTTGAGGTTTCTTTCTTTTTTTCTCTATTTCCTTTTCCTCCCCCAGAAGAGTATAAGTTTTCCTATAAACCGCAACATTTCTACCCAACCCACGGCGGGTTCAAGTTATCTTGCCCCCCTGTTTATTCAGTTCCCTCTTCGTATGATCTCTCCTGCCTTCTTCTTCAAGTTGAATTGTCTCTTTCTCGATAATGCTGCGGTCTGTTCCCCATGGTCGCTTTTCTTCGTTGCCTGGCGCTCTTACGCCGGCCCTTCTTTCGTAGTTATGGCTCTTCTATTTTTTTTTCTTTCCCCTCATCCTCTATGAAAGAGGTGGGCGTCTTTCGTGTAAGTTCGTTGTATATTAAGCTTGCCAGCCGCGTACTCCGCACTGCTTCGTCGACTCGGGTATCTTTTCTCGGACCTCTCCCCGTGAAGATGTGTGGCTCTGGTTTCGAAGTTGGTTATTTATTTTCAGGCTCCGGTCGGCCGCGCTAGGCGGTCCTATCTTTGACGCGCCGCGGCTTCTCTCTACTTCCCCCTTGTACCTTCCATGTTTTAAACCTTTTTCCGAGACCTAGCCCGTGTGGTAACATGTTTTCGGTTTGTGCGAGTATTCTCGTAGCAGCGCGCCTTAAAGGGGCCTTTTTTTGCTGTCGGGATTGTGTTTTGAGTATATGCTGAACTTCTTAGAAATCGGTTTTGTCGCTTTTTTAACATTAGACCTGTTGCTCGGACCATCTTGCGTCCTGCCGATCAAGCGCGCGTCAGCAGCCTCAAAACCTCTGTTTTCTCTTTTAGGCAGAAGTGTCGCTTTCACCCGATGATAGGTCTTAAAATTGTTGTTAGGAAGGTTTTGCGCTGACGGCTGTCCACATCGAGGCAGCTCCGAAGTGTTGGACGTTCATTTCTGAACCGCCCTGGTGCGCCAAGCGCCCAAGGACGTGGGTTTCGGTCCTTTTTTTTTCGTTTGACCTTGAGAATTTGCTTTATAGACTGCGCTTGGGGGAGTTGTCCCGTTATGGGGTTTGTACACTTCTTTCATTTATCTGACTGATCTGCCTACTTTGGGCCCCCTTTCCCCCTCCCCTCCCCGCGGCCGATGTTCTACCACGTTTGGCACTCTTTGGACACCCGCAAGCGGTGTGCTTTTTTGCTTCAATTTTAACTTCGCTCCCTTGGGGACGTACCTGCTAGCGATACGACGCTCCGCACCCGACGTTACAGCCGCGGCGTCGAGGCGATCCGTGGCTCTCTTCGAGCCGACGTTGGGTGGACTTAGCTTCCTCCGAGGTCCCCCCCTCTGCCTCGTAGTCTCGGGGGGTACCTTTTCTAGTTCCCGCCACGGCTTAAGCACCCAACACAACCCCCCCCCCCAAAAACACCCCACCCCCCCCCCCTGTTGACATCCATTCAGTCCTCTTAGTCCCCCCCGTACCGTCAGGAGGTTTTCTAACGCATCGAAATCGTTTCGTTTTTTTTAGCGCATTCTTGTCGCTCGAAACGTCTCCAGCGACTTTTTTTGATTTTCCCATCGCTCTGGGAGGCGCTGGCGTCCCCTTCTCTAACTCCACTTTTTTTGTTTCTAGACATTCCGCGATGTTGCCGTCGTGGCGAACGCGCCTTTTGAGCTGCCTGCTTGCCTTTGCCGTTTTAGGGAGTCTTTCGGACGTATCGTTGATCGACTGACGTCCTCGATCTTCTTTCTAAAACGCCTTCCCTGTCTGAAGTCTATGGTTTTCCTTTCGGCAAAGGTTTCTTTCGTACGGGCGTTTTTTGCGTCCCTTAGATTTTTTTCCCGGAGTCGGTCGACGCCGAACAACCTAATGCAGCTTGGTTTTGATCTTGTTTCCCCCCCCGGATCATGGTCCATCTAGACCCTTTGGACGCGATTTTGACCCCACCTTCATCCCCTTTTTACCTCCGGCCTCTCTCCCTCTTTCAGGACAGAGGAAGGAAGAAAAGACGAACGTCATCCCGACGTGTTTCCTCCTTGCTGGTTAATTTTCCTTCTTTCACTTGTGGCTTTTCCCCCTTTTCCCGAAACTCCTTCGGTACTTAGTCGTCGCCCTTACGTAGCAAACCACGTTCCGCCCATGAGCTGTGACGCTCAGTCTTTTGTTTAGGGAGAATCAGAACACGTCGCGATATTTCCCTTTCTATGTGTTTTCCCCTTTTTACTTATTTTTCCTCTTCATTCTTACGAGACAACCGCGTTGACTTCTTTTACAATGCGTTTAGCCCATTTAGATGGATTCATTTTTTCCGGACTTTTCCCCTGCTCAAAAGACGCCGACCTAAGCTCTTTGGGTTAGTCGGAGATGATTTCTTAGTTTCAACCGAGCCGTTCGCCAGCGCCTCCTTCCCCGCTGTTTGCTCCTGCCCCCTCCCCTTCATCTCTATTCATGACGTCCAGTGTGCAAGCCTTCTCTTTGCAGTCTGGCCTCTTAGTCCACCTTCTTCCCCTTTCTCCAGAGACCTCCATACCTTTAACGTTCAGTGGAGATGCTCGACGTCTTAGCCATTCAAACAGCAGTGGAATTATTCCCCCAACCCCGACCAGACAATTTTTCTTTTGCACGGACCGCACTTCCCTTGATTTAGAAAAAACCACCCCCTCGGTTTTCGATTCCCTATCGACATTCTGCTGTGAGTAAATTTTGCCTTTCATATTGGTTTTGGCGAGCTTCCTTCCACGTAGTGTGTAGCTCCGATTGCCTTGATTTTCTTTTGGCTCCTTCGGCTTTAACAGACCCGGAACACACCGCCTTTTACTGCTGCCTCGAGAATCAGCTTTTCAGGCGCCCTTTCTTTTCAAACCCCCTTCCTGTGTCCCTTCGTTTCCCGAACGGCTAAGAGCACCTAAAGACGACGGAGTGTGAATTTGGGTGAATGAGTTTTAGTTTTTCTCTGAGTACTCCTTTTTCCGTATTTGTTCTCGTTTTTCCTTTCGAGCCTCCCTTTACCAACGATTCGTTTCCCCGGGGAGGCTGGTACGCACCTCCGTCTAGATTGAGTTGTCGGATGGAACATGTCGAATCTTTTTTTCATGCTCTTCTTTCCCATTTTTATCCCCTCCCCCACCAGCCTTTTCCCATCAGCCGTTGGCGCTCTATCAAGTATTCTCGATCAGCTTGCCTTTCGCGCGTTTACCAAACTTTTTTCCGTGTTGTTACCAGGTCGGTTTTACCGACGTCCCGTCCTCGATCTATTTATCAGGAACGACTTTTCGACCTTGACGAGCCTTGTACCCGCAATTTTAAAAATTCTGAGGTCAGTTCTTCAGGGGACCTTCCCCGGCCGAGACCCTCTTTTGGACAGCATGCGTCGCGCTTTCTAGCTTCGGACGGTACTTTTCAGCTGGATTAATGAGTACCCCCCTTTTTGTGTCTTCTACTTCTGCGACACAGTCTTTTGTGCGTCCCAAAAGGACCCCTTCTTTACGCGACGCTTCTATAAATCCCAAACATCACCTCAAATCCTGCCCTGCGTTTTTCGTGGAATCGTGCCACCGAGTCGGCTGTTTATTTGCGCGTGATTTTTCGTCGGATCTCTCTAGACCTCCCCCACCACTGACCCGAACATTTCGGTTAAAATTTTAATATAGGACCTCCGCGTGGCGAGGACATCTATTCCCGTTCTTGAGTTAAGCTTTTTGTCTCAGTTTTTCTTCCCCTCTATTCGACCCAACTCCGCCCACCGCGGCCTTTTTTTGATCTTTCATTCCCCCCCAATAGCCCCCTCTTTCTCCCCTCCGCATGGTTTTTTTCGCGTTTGAGACCAGCCGACCCTGTCAATAGGACAAAATCCCCCCGGTCAGGAGCGAATAACACACATAGAGCTCCTCCTCCGACGTTCTCCTGCTTCAGCTTTCCGCCACTCGACCCTTTGCAACTGCTACCATTGCATACTTGGTCTCATTTTACCCCTCCCCCTTGAAGGTGTAGACTAGATCGAGACTCTCCTTTCCACCTGGCTCTTTAAACCCCTTTTTTGGAGAATACAAACCGCGTGGCGTGGAGTAGCTTTTGATTGGATCTTCTCCGTAGTCCTCTTCTTTTACATCTATTCCCTAATGAGTCCTCTCCTCTGGCACACACCCTTTCGCATTCTCCTCTTTTTGCTTTTCCATGGCTCTGACCATTTTTCGCTGCGATTCCCGTTACCGAAGTAAAACATCCAGCAACATGTCCTATAGGATGGAAGTTCTCCCCTTTACCCCCCGCCGGGGCGCCAAACTCTTCTGGGATTTCCCTTTTTTTTGGACGAAGTATTTGTTTTGCAAAATGCCTCGCTTCCCCCGCCAATCCGCTCCCCCTGATCTCCCCCCGATTTTTCTTAGTGGGATGTTCTTCGATTTGCTTTTTCTTCCCTCGCGTGCCGTCCTCATAGAAGCGCTGCTGGAAGCATCAAGACATTTTTTCGGTACTTCACTCTTTGCTCCTCCCTCCTCTATCCGCCTCCTTTTTCCTAAATGATGCTTACTTACGCCTTTGTTGCCTTTACATCGCCAACTGAAGTTGCCGCCGTCTCGCTGGTCCGCTTTGGACCCAATCTTCCTCCACTCTTTGTAAATTAGGTCCCTGCCCCCCCCTTCTTTCCCACCCCGTTTTCCTCGTATTCGCTGGCCAAGCCGGCGCCGGTGCTTCAGTACCGGGCTAACTTAAGAGGTCGGACCCCCATGGTTCTTTATGTTATCCTATTCTCTTGACCATTTTAACTTAGTTTTCCCTCTCGCTCTTTCCCCGTCGTTGTTGTTGTTTCTTGCTAATTCTCTTCCGCCCGGGGAGTTCTTCTTTTTTCCTTCCTTCCCAGGCAATCCTTTTTCCTTCCCTTTATGTAAGGATAGAAATTTTTCACTGTCCCCTTTTTCAGTAGTGCGATCCTCCTCAGCGTCAACGGTTGCCTCCGCCGTGGGCCTCCCGTCACGAGGATGTCCTCTGTGGTTCGCGCTGCAATATATTCCAACCTTCCCTTCTCCTTTTGTGCCTGCTTCCTTACCCAAACAGTCGTTGTTTTCCCTAAGAGCAGCGGCGTTTTTTGGCGCGGGAAGCACCTTGAACATTCGAACCTTTGAATTTCTTTTTCCGCAAGGTCGAGTCCTTCGGTACCGAGTTTCCTCCAAATTCTTCTCTCCTTAACCGTTTTTGCAATCGGCTCTCTTGTTTCTATCTATCATTTCACTGAAGCCTTCCTTTGCCGCTTCCGGAGTCTCGACCGATCCTGACCGTTCCGAGTTCGCGCCATTAAAGTCCTTTTAGCGAGCGTTTTTTTTTTCTTGCTGTGCCCATTTGGCTCGTTTTCTAGAGCTTCCGTTGCGGCTCCCCACGGGCGGATCGCCTTTCGACCTGCAAGTCTTGCGCTCGTTCTGGCGAGTTTTCAGCTTTGAAGTTTGCGGCGTGTTCGAGCTATTCCTTCCCCCCCCCTCTTCCCTCTGGATCCCCCACCAGCTACATCGCCACGGTTTTTTTCTTTACGTAATGCCCCCCCCCCCCCTTGGTTCATCTCCCATTTCTCTTTTTTTTTTCGTGCGACTGCCGCAGACCGGCTTTTGGTGTAGAGTGCGAGCCAGGAGTATTTTTTTGTCGCTTTTCGAGCATCTTTTCTTTCTTACTGGAATTGATCTCGCGTCGTAGTCTTTATTTGTTTGATACGCTGTTTGCGGTGGTGTTGGGGGTGTTTGGTGTTGGTCGTTTTGTGTTGTTTTTTTTTTGGGGTTGTTTGTTTTTGGTGTTGGGTGTATCCCTCTTGGGCGAGGCGATTTCGGCTTTCCTATGCCAGCGCCCAGCGCGTACCCGAAAAGTCCGTAGCAGATGTTGTCGATTTGATCAGGTACCGAGCCCCTTCTCGGGGAGACGTTTCTATTTTTGGTAGAGAGCTACTGGCGCCTTCACACCGGGCATCATCCTTAAGCTAAGTCTTCCCTAGACCCTAGTCTGATCTGTAAGTTCCCCCAATTTTCCCCCTCCAGTTCACTTGCCGGCGCGAGCCCGTCCCGTCGCTCCCTTGCCAGCGTCCGGGGAGGGAGTATTTTTCTCCCTCTTGAGCTCTCGTTCCCTTTGCCTTTTCTTTTTCTTGATTGGGGCTTCCTCCCCCCTCCGTTCTCGCCTCGGGCGACTGGGTGTTTAGCCCCTCGGCGGGCTTCTTAATTTAGAGAACACCGTTGATAGGTTTTCCAATCAGCTTTCTCCTTCGCCTGCCTCTCCCTCTCTCCCTCTAACCACCCTTTTTTCTTTGTTAGAGACTGTGCCCGCGAGGCTACCTGTCTTTCCCCGATTTGCTTAGGTCGTCTTCTCCCTCGCGGCGTCCTATCTCGCGCGACTCGCCCGACCGACCTGCGTGCCCAGACCGCCAGTTGTTTTTTTTTTTTTTGGTGGTGGTGGGTGTTTTTTTGTTTTGGGGGGTTGTTGTCTTTTGGGGGGGGGTTGGGGGGTGGTTGGGTTTTTCGTTGTGGGGTTGTGTGTGTTTGTTTGTGGTGGGTGGGCGTGTGGTTTTTGGTTTTGGGGTGGTTGGGGTTCTTTTTCTGGCGTGGGGTGTGGGGGGG
>Ga0179593_1357387_pt1 | contig 15312 bp, 25 predicted proteins | sample CZODoug2_1_08_16_FD_185931 | JGI IMG/M metagenome (GOLD analysis project Ga0179593, IMG submission 185931) | Vadose zone soil fungal communities from Angelo Coast Range Reserve, California, USA - CZODoug2_1_08_16fungal (PacBio error correction) | ecosystem: Environmental > Terrestrial > Soil >... | reverse complement strand
TGTCATTGTTTTTCTTCATGTGACTGCGTTCTCCGCTTCTTCTAGACCAGTGTGGACCTGTTCTTTCTGTGTTTTTTAGAGAGCCGAACCTTTCTCGTATTCTTTTTTGCTGCGTTATTTGATATTCATCCCCTCGTTGGATTTTTTCACTCTTCTTCGATAGCGGTTACGATTGCACCGCCAGTCTGCCTTGTTGTACCCGCGCCGCCCCCCCACTTCGAACTCGGTGGAATCGTACCCGACCTGCATTATTCAGCCCGTAGATTCGGGCTGCTTTCACCTACACCTGTGTGCTGCGATTTTTCTAATTGCTCCTCGACTTCTTCCCACCCCCCCTTCCCATTTCTCTGGAGCGAATGTCACTTGTGTTTTTCTATGGTGGGGGTCTCTTTTCTCCATTGCTCGCGGCCGGCCGCCTGGTCCTTGCGCCTTCATGTAGAAACGAGTCTCCTTCGTTCCATGCGGTTCATTCGTTCTTTCGCCCCCCCAATTGACTACCTGCGATCGTTTTCTCCCCTTTCTTGTGCAACCCTCCCGTGCATCGAACGCCCAATGCCCTGTTCCTGTGTCACGTTCAAAGACATAACGCCTCGCACTGCGTCCCTTTCAATTCCTCCCCCAGTCGCCTCTCCCGGTTTTTTGATAAACACAGATTGCCCTACCTGGCCACGACCTTTCGACTATATCAAGGAACACCTCGCATTGTTTCTTGACCCGCAATTCCCGGTAATTTCCTGCTTGCGTCTGCGTGTCGAGTTAACTCTGTCTGCTTTTTTTAGTTTGAGAAAATGTCTCCTAGTCCAGTCGGCTGAATTGAGCAGATTCCCCTGACTCTGATAGTCTCACGTCATAGAGCAAAATATTGACCTGATTCCCGAATCCTGCTTCTTCCCGCCCCCATTTTTTCTTCTTAAACCTGCAGGGATCTTCATCTTTCCCTCCTGATCGGTTCGCACAGGATGTGACCGTCTTGCATCTTTGACCCTCTTCGAGAATTACGCTCGTCTATAAAAGAAGGATGCACGGCGACCATTTCTTAATGAGCTAACAGCTCGTTTGCGTAGTTTGCCGTTTCCTACTGCTTTCGCGCGAGTAATGTAGTCAAATAGATATCCGTTTTAGCCCCCACGCATGGCCTCTTTCACCTCCCCTCTAGCTATGAACTGAAGAGACTCCCCCCAATACGACGCCCAGATGAACATCTCTTCTCTCCCCTTTCAATTGCTTCGCAGATTGTATCAGAGCCCCAAAACAGGAAAAAGGCGGTCACCATTCTGCGGCTTTGTAGTCATCATACCCCCTGTCTCATTGAAACTTGCATCCTTACGGCACGCCGCCTGCTAAATCTTCTCTTTAGTTTCGGAATCTTACTCTTGTTCTTCTGAGAGAACCTGTGTTCGTTGTCTCTCTGACTGTCTCGTCTTTCATCTGAACGTCCGTGAACCCCCACCCGCGCGCTGGGTTTTGAGCTGGATGTTTTGCATTGCGGCGTATGTCGTTCGGGCGCGATCGTAGATGGCGAGCCCGTGGCTTTTTCCCTCTAGGGCAACTTCTGCTAAAAAGCCTCCTACTCTCTGCTTTCCCCCCCGGCGCACTTGCACGTAGATATGCAGCCCCTCACCTTATACTTGCGTCAACTGCATTCTGCATTGTTTTCGAGCTGTCATTTCCGACCCCCAACAGGTTCTTTCGTCCTACGCCAGTCGGGCGGTTTCCATGCTGTGAATATCCACCTGTTTCGTACCGGTTTTTGATTTTTTGTTCCATCCCTGGAACTGCGCGTGTCCGTACCCTCGTTCCTAAATCATTGTTCGTGTCACGAATCTGCCTGGCGACCACTCCCCCTTTTTCCCTTGTGCCGCGCTGATAAGGTGCCGCGCGGACAGGACCTGCTCGTGACTTTACTTCCCCCCTCCCAAACCTCGGCATTACGTTTTTTCCTCCTCCTTCCTTTGTTGTTTGAGTTTACCTTGTTGGAGGTTTTGCTGGTATTTGCTTCTGCGATCCTCCGCGTAACTTGAAGCTCGCTTACCCCTCCAGGCGGCGTCGTCGGCATCGTTTTTTCCACGAACCCAGACAGGAGGTGATCTGCGGCCTCCTCGCTTAAGACCCTTTGAATTTCCAATGACTGACGCTTCTCTTGACCCTTTAGAATGTGATATCGTTTTGACAGAGGGGACCTGGCACGAGGCGTTCTTACTCCCCTTAAAGTTTTGAGTCAGATGCATTCGGATCAATTCTCTTCCTTCGGTACTGATGCCGTTATTTTCAACCCCTTTGATTCGCAGACATTTTCCTCCTTGCTCCTCTCCTTTTACCTCATGCGTGGAATTTCGTACGGCCCCATCCACGGGTTCGCCTATCCTCGACCGAATCATCCCGTTGCCTAAAACGCAAAGTGCTAGCTCATCTCCTCTCCCATACCCTTCTTTCGCTTGGCTGTTCGGTCCTTTTTTTATCCCTTTTTTCTGAATACTTTTGAGTCACGCCCCACTCTCTTTATCGTACTGACGAAGCACCCTCCTGCTTTTCTCCTTTCCCCGTGCACGCGCGAGGTCGGCCTTGTCTTCTTGTCTGTCGGAAAGTTCATTTCTTTTCTGCGTTGTCCCCAACCCTTTTTTATAGTTGAACGGATTTTTCCTTTTTGCAGGTCCCCTTTCAGTGAAACTCAATGTCGTCCATCATTCTTCTAACTTGTCTTTAGGCGGATTTTTCCTTCTTGAGGCACGCTTATGATTTTCACGTATTTTTTATTCCACTTTGTGTTTCGAATTTTTGGCTCTTTTATTGACATACACTACGGCGATCTATGGCCCCCCTTTTCTTCTCCAACAGGCGAGCCCACTCCCCCCCTTTAGATGCACTTACTATCTGGTTTTCTTTCATGAGGTTTAGCTTATTTTCTTGTCGAGGCGATCGAAGTATGCTATGAGTTCGCTCCTCTCGAACCCCCCGTATAACTATTGCACTTTTCTCATTTGATGACGCTGGTCTTGACCCTCCACGAGGTTCAGGATCATCATCGATAGTTTTTTGAGCGTTTCTTGCGTTTCGAGTCTAATTGTCCCCGCTCTTCCCATTTCTGTCCGGCGACTGGCGTGTTCATTTCCTCCTCTTATCTGTTCCCTCCCGTTCGGGGACGGTTTTTCGCCTCCCTTGAGTTTTCACCTGTTCTCTTTTCTCCCTTAGTTCCGGTCGTTTTGTCTTGTTTTACTCACCTTTTGCGTTCGACACCTTGCGAAGCCTTCTGACCTCCTCAGTGCGAGTGCTTTGCCGGTGATGGCTTTCACGAACGGCATGCGTTCGTATTCCTTGCCAACGCCCCCCTGATATCGATTCAGCAATTGATGTTTATCCATCTTTTAGTGTCCCTCCGCCTTTTCTCCTCTCCCCTTTTTCTGAACAATGTACAGCGTAGTACAGGATTCCAGCGGTCCAAGTTCCTGAACCTCCCCCCCCCCCCCTGATTTTTTCTCCCGATTTGGTATTCCATTTTTCTCTCCTCTCTCCTAGGCGTCCGTTCATCGCGCCACCCTTTGTAGGTAAGCAGAAAGACTAGCCCGCCTTATAAAATCTCCTTACGCTTCCTACGCCCTCTTCGCCTTTGTGTGCTCGTGTGACCCGCACTGTGAGAACGGAGTACCGTTTTCTCTGCTTTAGCGTCGTGCATGCTTGTTCCCCCCCACTGTGCATGACTAAAAGTGATTCCTCCTGCCCACTCAGTTTTTCCTTTCGTTCGAGCTGCGAAGAACTGCCCTGAACGTGGCATTGCAAGCATTGTTTTCCCCTGCCTTCCCGCCTGAAGGCGAAAGCAGTCTGTCCCTGAAAATGAGTATCCTCTTTCTTTTTTCTCCTTTTTTTTTTGATGCCCAGAAGAGATTTGTCTTTTCGTTCATTTCCTGAGTTTTTTTGACGCACAAGTGATGATGCAATGGAGTGCTTTGCGTGAGGTGCCTCTTTTTCCGAAAACTCTATCCGGTCGCTTTCTGGAGAGCTTTTTCCCATCACTCTTTATTTGACCCCCCCTATGTTTCCGTCAACAGACACTAGATAACGCCATCCCCGTGTTTGGGTTTGTGGTTGGGTGGTGGGAGTGACTTTGTCCCACCTCTCCCCCCACCGTTTACCGCGGGGTAAACCGTTTCCTTCCCCGGATCTGTTTCGCAGCTTTTCTACTCGGACCTAAGTGTGGGGAATTTTTTTGCTCTCTTCTCACTTATTAGCGTGATGCTCTACCGGTTCCCAACTTCCCCTCCAGTCTCTTCCTACAGTGGGTCTGGAGGATTTCTGGTTCGATTCCATGCCTCTGCCTTCCTGTGTCTCGTCGCTTCATGTCTAGCAACGACTCAATCGCCCCTGCTGCTTTAAATGCTTCATTTATCGACATTTTTGACTACGTTCGCGTGGCTTTTGTCCACATTGTTTTCATCACGACCGCACATGAAGATTTTTTTCCCGGTTTCAAGGCACTTCCCCCTGCATGCACGCCCGCGATGCACCCTGCCTCCGGCCGACAAAACATTTTTACCCCCCTAATTCCAACATCACACCCCCAGGAGCCCGCCATTCCACAGCCAGGGTAGACGATCTACAAGTCCCCTTCTCTTTCTTTTCTCCGTCAATGATTGCAATTCCGACCTTCCCAGATGCCTTTGCTTCGTCCCTTTGCAGTTGCCCCTTACCCTCTTCATGTGTTCTAATCCATTTTCGCTCTTCGCACGATGATCTTTCGCCATGCCAGAGCGACACTGGCCTTCTCTCTGCCCACGACTTCGTGATTGATCCCAGTCTAGAAGCAGCATATAGTCCCCTAATCGCCATGCCCGTGTCCCCCTCTCTTTTGAACTGCTGTCGCTTACACTCTTTTGTAAGCGCCTCTGTTCCTCGTAGAGCAGCCCGGGCCGTCCCTTTCCAATTTTCTTTACATCCAAGGTACTTGTTGATACTTCATTTGGGTCTCGCAGTTGGTGTACGCAGCCCTAGCCCGTTGGAGACTGCTCACTTCTTCTTTCTTTAGACGGGGGAAATCTCCCTATATCTTAGACGCCCCTATCTGGAACTCCCCTATTCGTGCTCTGTCATCTCGCTTCTCAGAAGAACTTCACCCCTGTCCTCAGGTACGTGTGGTAAGGTGAAGTCAGTTTTTGCAGAGCGATGTGTTGCTGTTCCCGTTCTTCCCCCCCCCGAAACCGCAGGCAAACCGTGTTTAAACTGGCCGTGTCATTGTTTCCCCATTCTCCTACCCAGGGTTCCCTCCCGTCCACGCTTTCTCCGCCCCCCCACTAGCTGCGTTGCCAGTGGTACGAGACGAGCGTGTCCTAGATTCACGATCCCACGAGCCTGGTGTGTCGGATGGGTGTTGTCGTGAGGTATGAGGTTTCTACTGAACTTTGTCGGGTGACCACCAGCGGCGCCGACGATAAGCCTGAATGCTGTGTTATGATTTTGATGGTTGGCCATTCTGGTCTCTAGTTCTTGCTTCCCGACGTGCGTCGCCATTATTTTTCACTGTGCCCTAATTGAAATTCCTGCTCCTGTTAACGCCCTTTGCGTCCAGCGTCCTTTGATTACCACTCACCTTTTCGCCGGAGCAATATGAGCGCACTTCTCTTCGTTTTTGGAATAAGTTTCTTTTTTCCTGGTTGCCGGAGGAGATGGCCATTGTCCTTCCCTGTCTGTTCCCTTTCATCGTCCTCAAGGTTGAATGAGAGAGTCCAGTTAGTAACTCGCTTGCTTTTCCTGCCTTTTTTTTTAGGTATCGAATAGGCCGCGCCCGGACGACCACTGGGGTTGATTTGAGTCAATTTCACTTCCCTCATTTCTTGTCAAAGTCCCAGCAGCGATTCCATCTCCTGTTCTCCTCTTGGTTTTTCTTTTAAACGGGCTGGAGATGTTTTGCGGGCCTCCAAGTGATTCTCCATTTATCGCCGGCACCTGCCCGTTTTGAAACGCCAGGTCGTGGTTTATAGGTCCTGACATTCAACCCCCTTTTTCTCTCCTTGGAACTGTGCCCTGCACCCAGCGCACCCCCCCATTTTCTGGACCTCCGTGGCAACCTTAAGTCACCGGTTGATACGACTAGGTTGGGTCACTCCGGCACGAGTTCTCTTCACGCACGAGCCACCTTTGCACTGTTTGGATTTCAATGCGGCTGACAATTCTTCCGACTCAGGTCCTACCCCTCTATTTATTTCCGACACCATGGCTCTTACTCTCTTATTTGACTTATTCATGGTGTCAATTGGCAGATACGGCCGCCCCCGCCCTGTGCGCGCGTTCCTGACAGTCGCCACAGAAATTCCTCGTCAATTGTCCACCCATCTCTTCCGAAGCCGGCGCGCGATTTTTTCCTGCTAGTTTTGAGAATTTCGTTCTGTTCCATCCCCGTAGCGCAAACGTCCCGATTATACGAGCCACTTTCCAGTGCGGTCTGTGTGTGTGTTCCGGCCAGAGATTCTTTTGTGCATTGCTCGTGGACGTTGTTATGGTGGGGATTCACCTTTTTTTTGTGGTCTTAAAATAAGAGAAATTTTCCTGGGTTTCGGTTGGTCCAAGTCCCCTTCCAGCTTTTGCGCTGCACAAGGAGAAGATCTTTTCTCGCATTGTGTACGTCTTCTTTTTTTTTTGAGATTTCTTCTTCCCCCCCGCTGTGTACTTCTGTGCCATGGAAGGATCTTGCCGCCCCCCCCCTATGTCTCTTCCGACCTGGCTGCGGATCCAGGCGAGCCATCTCCCACAATTTTATGCACTTCCTCAATCTTGTTTTTCTCTTGTCGGGTTCTTGTTTAGCGTTCTCTTCCCCCTCCTTCCCCTATCTCCATTTGTTCAATGCTCGAACAAGTACAATAGTACTATTTTCCATGTTTCCTTTCTGCGCCCGTGTTTTAAGTCTCCATGTTCCTTCCTCGCTCGCGCGTGGCGTTCCTCTTTTTCGCATCTTTCGCCATTCTCTAAGTGCAGAATGGCATGGCTATTTAGCCTTCGGTCGCGCGTTTTAACCTGTGACATCGTTCGACCCGTCCCATCCGGTGGCCAGCCCCGAATTTTCACGTTTCGGACGTCGTTTTCTGCCCTTTTTTCTTTTGCATAGAGACCGTTTTGCCCCCTGTTGTCTCGTCGGTGCGTCGGTTTCCCGCCTTGATCCTTCACCGAACCCCATTCTTTCTTCTGATCCCCTGCTTGATCTGCAGGTTCTGACGCGATTCTCATTTAGCTATCATTTTAGATATTTTCTCGTTTTCCCACAGGCAGAGACAGACGTTCTTCCTGTCTTACACAGCGACCCAACAATATCCCTGACCTTTTGACCTTTTTCTTAGAACTTTTGCATTTCTTTTATTGTTCCCCCTCTATTTCCCTTCTTAGCAGAATGAGCACATTTCGTCCCCTCACTCCCTTTCTAATCTTATACTCATTTTTTGTGGTACCGACAGGAGGGAGAGTGGTGTTTGTCGCCCCGTGTTCCTTCGCCTCGCTTTTTCCTTCGTCCACCGCTCGGAATAGGCTAGTCCCCCATACCAACTCTTTCAGTTACTCCCTTCTCGGGTGTGATCATTATGAAGGATTTTCGGGCGCGGCTCGTGCACTGACCTTCCGTTGCAGTGCATGTTCTGAGGAGCTCTTCTTCCCATTCATATTCTGCTCTGAAAGGACAAAGTGCACTTATTTTTCTTTCACAATCTTATGTTGCGCGATTCTCCGTTAGTCATCTGCGGGTTAGGCCCCCCGGACTAGCCATTCTTGATCCGTTTTCTGGCGGTTTTGTTTCGCCGCGAGTCCTACACAGCGAGGGAAGCTGATGAGCCCCCTCGATTGTTCTCTCCCCTCCACTCTGTTCTGGCCCGTTCCTCTGTTGCTAGCTGGTTCCCTCGAGTCCTTTGTGGATTTGACAAGGGTTTAAACCGGAGCCCCCACCCCTTCTCCTCGGTGATAGTAACCGCACTTTTTTCAGTCTTCAGCTTGATTCTTGCTTCGTACTCCCACCTGTTGGTTTGGGGATCTGGCAATATGATACTTTTCGTCCATCCTTCTATATCAACACCTTACTATAAGGCTCCCAGACATGGGATTTCATGGGGAGACGCAGAAGGAGAGCGGGATGGGTTTGGGTCTATGGTTTCTCCGTTCCTGAGCGCTCGGTCATGTTTATAGGTCTTCGGCCTTTCATCCTTAGGGTTTCTTCTCTACTATGCATGGAGAAAAACTTTTGGCAGAGTTCAGGCTTTTACTGCCCTCTTTGTGCAAACTCCCGTGTTGGCCCCATACTGGGGTGTAATGCTGCCTGTTGGTTGCCCGACTGCCCCGCTCCTCCTCCCTCCTTTAGACTTGACCTCGCAAAAGTGAGACGCTACCCTTGTTCAGATGCGCCAGACTCCCTACACGTGTGGATTACGCTCTCCAATGAGACCTTCAGTTTTGCTCGTCAGATTCTTCTCCACTATTTCTTGGCGCCCCGATTAACTAGCATAGTTGTTTGTCTTACACCCTTTAACTCCTCACGTGGGAGAAGGTATTTGGTGGACCCTCCCTCTGGGCGCTCGAGGGCGGTGTATTACTTCGCCCGTGGGCTCAAACTAAGGTCCTTTCGAGCGATATCCTACTCAAACTGCCTTCTTTTCATTGGTCCGTCATGTACTGGTTCTCTACCTTGAGTTGGAAAGCTGAAGTTTCTGTATCTCTTGTCATCAGTCCTCCTCCACAGCAGCTACACCCAGGCTCCTTTCCTTTCTAAGTCCTGGGTCTTCGCAGGTTGTTACCTAAGAAGGGTTCGTCTCTTTCGGGGGTTCGGCATGTCCAGACGGACGCGCTCCCCATTGCCCTGGTTCGTTTTTACGAGGCATGTCTCACCCTGGATCGAGTGCAGATTCCGCTACTCACGGGACGACAGAATCCTCGAGTCAATTGAAGATTGGACCATCTCGAGTCGTTCAGTCCTGTCTCTTATATTTCCCATCGGCAGCAACAGAAGACCCGGTTGTGTATTTTCTGTTCACCCGCGGCCCTCACGGGCCGTAACCAAGGGTGTTCTCTATCAGCTCCCGTTGAGCAAGCCCGATTCCTCCATCATTTCGCGAGTGCGTCCCCTTTGAGGCACCTGCGTACTTTCTATGATTGCGGGTTGACAGTATGTAAACATCGATGGTACCGGTCACAGTCTTTGCAATGCGGAGTTGGGAGTTCTTACAGTTGCTTCACTAATCTTTATTCTTGTTAAAATGATAGAGTGGAAACCATTCTCTAGGATAATTGTACGTTTTAGGCTGTTCTGATTCCACACAGGATTGTTCAGTGCTCGATCGGTTTCCGGTTGATGCGGTTTCTTCTCGATTTTTTCCCAGGAGAAACTGTTCTTTTTCAGTTGTAATCCATTTAAATTGTAATTTAGATATGCCGGTGCTCATCTTCTTTGGCTTCCCCAGCCACTTAGCTTTGATTGACACCACCTCGACGCCTCCCCGTCATGAAACATGAGTCTATATCCTTTCCTAAGGACGCCACCATCATACTTTTGAGTACGCTCCGCTGGGACGGCTTGACCCTCATGTGTAATATCACCTCCTTAACGGTGCCCTCTCCAGAATAGCCTTTTCCCCAAGTTCCCTCTCTTTCTTGCTTTCTGTTTCAATCGATCTCCCCTCCCTCATTTTGTTGTTCGTGTCGAGAGTATTAAGACCCACGTCATTTTCTTTTTTTGCCGGCGAGTTTTTCACTTTCCTTCGAGTTTGCACTGCCGCGTCCCCCTCCCCCTCCGTTTTTTTCATCTCCCTCCCGTTTGTTTGTTTGACTTCTCTGACTTTCGTTTCTTCTACCGCCGTCTTCCCCTTCTCGCCGGCACCTTGTACTCGCGTCTTGCAACCCGCAAGTTTCGTTCGTATCTTTCGGCCCCTGAGCCCAAACCCCCTTTTTGATCGCGGTGTTTCAAAAAAATCGCTTGTTGCGTTTCTACCTCTCAGTCAAATGCTGTTGTGGTACTGACTACCTTAATTCATTCTCTGGGGCACTCCGGCCATCGTTGAGGACGCACGGCACCTGGTTTTTCGTCGCGACCGGCGTCTTCACTCTCTCCAATCTTTTGTCGGTGCCGGGTGAGTTGGTCAATCGATACTCTAAACTTGTGCGCCCCTCTAGCACTCGTTTCAGAGGACCTTTCGTTGCCCCTGGGTGATTTATCCTGGTGAGCCGCCTGATTTCGGCGCCCTCCCTTTCTAGACTTGGCAACATCTCTATCTCCCCCGGCCCTTTCTTACTTAGGAGTGTGGGTTCTTCTCTCTTTTCAGAATACCGCGCCAGTCCCACACGGACGTTTTCTTCCTGTATTCCTTCCTCATCTTCAGACGCCTGATGGTTTCTCCCCCTCTTTCTTGATGCGGTTCCCTTGTATTCGCGGTTAAAACAAGCCGGCATATTTGTCCCCCCGTTTGGTCGGTTTTGGCAGCGGCCCTTCCCCTCTTCCGCGTGCAACTTCACGCGACGACTTTCAGCGACTGGTCGGATTTGCCTCTCCTTGCCCCTCTGATCGGACGATGTGTGATAAATCTTTGGTTCGAACTTTTCTCGCTTTCCTAGAACACTACGTGATGAGCTGAGCTTTTTTCCCGGCTTTTTCTAAAAGGTTCTGCTCCCCATTTGCAAAGGAGATTCCTGGACTAGCCTGGTTTCTTGCCCCTTTTTACCGAGTAGATGACAGATCCGATTTCTCCATGTTCCATCTTAGCTACCTGACTGATGCATCTAATTTTGTTTATTTCCTGCCTTTTTGACTCCGTTTCCAGATTGCAGTTATAAGGCGCTATTTTTTCTTCTCTTTTTCCAGGTTAACGAGAAGGGTTTTGCTTGAAGGTTTCGCTCGACGGCATCGCATGCCTCCCTTAAGTTCCGATCGTCGAGTCAATAAAGATCCGTTTTCCCTGTTTCTATCAGTAGACATGTATGCGTGTATTTCATTTTTCTCAACTTTTTTCGAGGGAGAGACTGTTGTACGCGCAGACCGCCCCCCATTGCTCTGGCACTCTTTATTTCCTTACGACCCCAGGACTTGCGTCCTCGTCCTGATGCAACCCAGCGTGCGACCCGTAAAGAATCATTTCAAATCTTTCCATTACCGATTCCGCTTTCATGAGTCTTCTGTTCCCATGCTCTCTAGACATTCCGTCCCGCTTCATTCGCAGCGAAGCCCCAATTTTCAGTCCATCTGCCCGGTGTCTGTTAGTCCCATTTTGCGTTCCGCCGATTTTGGAAGTAGGAAAATCTCCACACCGTTTGTCTGTCCTTTTTCCCTCGAAGCGGCTGATACGCTATATCTCGTCGGTTACCGCCCCGCGGCCCGGTTTTTTTTTGGTTTTACCCGGTTTTCACACACCCTCGCCTTTTTGCGTTTTCTGTTCCCGAGAGAGTAGAGTTGTGACACAGCAAACCTCTTTCATGGTCCCACTTCTCGCCGATCATCAGCTGTCCGAGTAGTTCTCGGCGCGCGGAATCTCCCCAAGCGTTCCTCCTTTTTCTTAGCCTTTTCTTACTCATTATCCGTCTCCACCCTCTCTTCCATCAGTTGTGGTGTTGACTTAGCATACGTCATTGCTCTTTATTTCTTCTTCTTTTTCGCCGCGGCTTCGCGACTTTTTTCTGTGCTTGCTGTGCAGTGAGGAGGTCTGCGCTAATATTATAGGAATCTTTTAGCAGTCGCGTTGCTTTGTGTCAATGCCCAAGAGTTGGATTTCCACTCCTATGATCTCTGGTGACGTAAGAGAAGCTTCCTGTGAACGCCCTCAGGTCTTGTCCCATTCGACACCTTCTTTGTGATTTTACCCGCGCTTGAATTCTTCCTACCATCCTTTTCTTTTGGGTATTTGACCCGGTGTGGTCATGATTGTTTTTTACCTTCCTCACTTTTTTCTCTACTTGCAACAAAGTTCTCATTTCTTAGCAGCTTTTTCTTTCATATAGTATTGGGGTAGATTCTCATGACAGCAGCGGCCTAGTCTAGGTTTTTTTTCCTTCCCCCTCCCCCCTTAATTTTTTAAAAGCTTCCCCTTGTTTCTTTGCTCTGTAGCCTTTTTTACTTACCCCAATTGAGCTCCGTTTTCCTGAGGTCTTTTTTACACATTCCCTTGCTCTGCAGGCCATCTGTCCCCACGCCCAAGGCCTCCCTCAGGCACGTCTTTCTTTCGCGTCTCATTCTTCTTCCCCCCCGTTGTTGGCCATAAAATGTGATCCCCCGGAGAAGAGGACCTCCAGTTCCCACATTTCTCCTATCTCCCATTCCCCCCTCGCATGATTTTGGCTCTCCGTCACTGTCCACGGCATGTTCAAGCACTTCCCCCCCTACTTGTCGGTGTGAAGGTTTCTTCAAAAGGCCTAGCCCTCTTTTTCTTTTCTACGCTGATGAAGGCTTGATTTCCTCAGCTCTGCGACAAAAGCCTCAGGATCTGTCCGCTTTGCGTCTCTCCCTCCATCTTCTATTCCCCATACACTTATGGCTGATTTCCTTTTTCTTGGAGGTTGCGAAGCCGTATGACGCTGTCCATCTGCATGTGTTTCTTCGCTGTCGAGTATCCCTACTAAGAGTAAGAAGTTCATGTCCAGCGTATTCCCTTGTCGGGTTCCTTTTACAAGAAGGTCCGTGAGCCCGACGCTAAGATTTGCTGTGAAACTCCTCAGCGTTCTGAAACCAGACCCGGCGCCTTTTCCCCCCGCTCTCTCAGTTTCGACCCATGAACCTTTACCACCCCATCTTCCCCCTCCTCGATGGGTGAACTATCTTTTGTCGAAGTGTTGACTTGAGAGAGAGGAGCTGTTGGACCGTCTGCACCACCTCCCCCTCGATGTACAACGCTGAGTATCCTTTTTACGTTTTTGCCGTTTTATTTTATACCCAGGTTCATTCTCGCTACTAATGCGTCCACTCCTCTTTCCCCTTCCTTTTTTTAGGTGATGACGCGAAGTTTCATTTCTCAATATGAAGAGGTTGTCTTCGAGGACTCTGTTCTTTTCTTTAAACCCATGCTGAATGCTACCACCACTCGAGATACTCCCCGTTTTTGCTCCTCATTGTGCATTGCACGCTCTTTATTTCTGGCTGGATCTTTCTTTTTAGCAAGACTGACTGACGTGAAAGTGTCCCCCCCCGTTTCGAAAGTCTCTCGCTTCTGCGAATCGCCCATTGCGCAGTAGCTTTCGTCCACCCTGTCACGGCGAAATTCTGTCTGAGCCGTTTTCATTTTTCCTCCTAGTGATCGGTGCGTACCCAGCCGCCTTTTTTTTGCGTGCCCGTTCCCTGGAATATCAATATTTTCTTTCCCCCTTGTTGCAAGAGCTTGTTAACGCATTGGACATCTCCTTTCCTTTCCTCCTTTTTCTGACTCGCCCCCTTTCCCCTTTTTGGTTTAGTGGTTTGAACTAGCGAAGACCGACCTGGGATTTGCCCCCCTTGAGTAAAGGTGCCGATAAAGCAGGATGTCCTTTTGTGCAGTCCGGCAAACCCCCTCTCCCTCCGCGCTCGTTCTTTCCCCGTTTTTTTTCTCTATATGTTGAAACGTTTTGTTCCTGTTTCGTTGCCAGTTCCGACAGAGATGATTCTTCCTGCTTCCTCGCGCGGGTTGCGCCCTTTTTTCTTGGTCGCGGCTATTCTGACCCTACCTGCCCAAGGCTTCGCTTTGCATTCTCTGAGAGGCAAGAAGCGTTTGCTTTCCTTGACGCGCTCCCTCGTACGCAAGGTTCTCGTCAATGTTTCCTTGGGCCTAAGTCCCTTTTGGTCTTCCGCCCTATCCATGGTGGTTCCCAGATGATGGTGCCCCCCCCTTTTGCGTCTCTTTCCTCTCCTGATTTCTTTATCAATCCAAGTTTTTTCTTTCTTCATGTCAGACTCGATTGAGTTAATGAGTCCCTTGTTTGGCCTGCTAACGTCCCCCCCACTGTCACTGTGTACTCCTCTATTCCGACAGAACTCATCGCCTTGCAATGCCCCCCCTCTCGTCATCACTGGACTATCGTTGCGTTTTGTGTCTTTCTTTCCGAATCCTTGACACTTCCCCGCGTCCTCCACCTTTAGTTTCCCTAGCGCAGTCAAATTTCGTTTTGTCTGGGGCAATCGGCGCTGCGGTTCAGTTTCGTTCTTCCCCCTTCAGTGTATTCGCGTGCACCCCCTGCCGGCCTCTTTGAAGGCTGGTCCTTTTGGCCTCACGTGTCGTACCTCTCTTGCAACTTTCAGGATACCTCTGATATCCTCTCTTGGCGGCGGATTGCTTTCTGCTGAATATGGCTAGCCCGTGGTTTTCCATTTTTTTTCGCTTTTTTTTGTGTAGTCGTAAGAAACCGATTGCTCTCTGCCGTCCCTTGCTTGATAAACGTCTCGCCCCTCGTCAAGTCGATCTCCTGACCTTAAGCCTGGTTCTTTGTGTTTGACCTTCGACCGTCGACTCTCCGCTGTCCTCGATCTGCTCCCCCCGCTTTCATCCCCTCATGCAGGTTATTGTTCGTACGATGGTCTTTGATTAACCGCATCCTGTAAGGCTTTTTCCTCTATTTGGCGCCTCTCTGGGCGCGATCCTTCGTCATCGCTGCCATTCCTTCTCCTTGATTTTCGCACTCCTCTCCTCTTCCCCATTACGGGGACATGACGGCGAGCACTCCCTTCTCCTTCCATTCTTTCCCATGTTGTGGTCTTCCTCTTTCAACCGTTGTTGTTTTTTTGTTTTTGGTTTTGTTTGTTTGTTTTATGTGTTTCGCCAAACCCCCCCCCCCTTTCGATCCTGTGTCCTTTTGAGTTCCATCCCTTGATTTCCTTGACCCCCTAACACCCTGGCATTTCAGTCCCTTTATCTGCCAAGCGGAGGGTGGCATAAGGTAAGTAAAATGTCATTTTTCCTTTTATTATAAGTCCTTCCTCGGTGCTGTTGTACATGCCATCTGCAGTTCCAAATGACCTCCTCGGTCATGGAGCCCAACTTAGTCCCCCCCTCGTCCACCTTTTCCCATTTTCTAGCCTCGGAGATTATTTTTTTTGTTTTCTTTTTCCCGAGTTTGCAGTTTATCATCCATTCTTCCCCACAGTTTTTTCCCTAGACTCCTTCTTCCTTCTTCACGGTTCTTCCGTCTCTCTGTGGTGTTCCTTGGTGACCTTGGCATCACGCTGCGTTCTCCTTCTTTCCCCCGGAGATACAGTAGGTTTGAACCCAGTCCACTTTTACATAAGTATTCTTATTCCAGAAGTCTTAGTGTTTGTGTCGAGGAGTAGAATCCCCCATACGCCAGGCAGCCCAGGAGTTTGGGTCGCCCCTAATCTCCTTCTCACCTCAGTAATTCGTGCACTTTTCT
>Ga0179593_1664367_pt1 | contig 15313 bp, 17 predicted proteins | sample CZODoug2_1_08_16_FD_185931 | JGI IMG/M metagenome (GOLD analysis project Ga0179593, IMG submission 185931) | Vadose zone soil fungal communities from Angelo Coast Range Reserve, California, USA - CZODoug2_1_08_16fungal (PacBio error correction) | ecosystem: Environmental > Terrestrial > Soil >... | reverse complement strand
AGTCTTTTTTTCCCCTTCGAGTCTTCTTTTCCGCCCACAACCTCCCGTTCTTTCCTCCGGTGAGGCTCGACCCCCCTTTTTTTTTTTGAAAGTTTCCGTCGAGAGATGTTTTCTTTGTCGAATTTGACGATAGTTCGGCTCACTTTTCTTTTCCTCCTTCTTCAGAAAGGTTTCTGTCACTTCCTCCTCTGTGACCCATCCGGTGTGACGCGCCGAAACAGTCCCTTGCGAGTCTCTTCTAAGCTCTCTGGGGGCGGAATCCTTTCTGGCGTGTAGTCTTCTCGTTGACTTCCTCTTCTGTGGCGTTCGGGCCCAGTGCGAGCGGCGTCTTTTCCTCATTTCAAGCTTTTTACAAAGGCCTCCCCCCCCCCTCCGGGCATTGACCAGGTCCGCAAGTCCTCTGACCAAATTCCGTTTGATTTGCTTTCTAAGACCTTCCCCACTTCAGCAATCCGTAACAGACCCGTCCGCTCTTGTTCCAGTTATCCCCCCCCCCCTTATAGAGGCTTTTTTTCCCCGAACGTGCCCCGGCCCAGTTTTTTCTAGCCCCACCGCCACCCCCGTCCGTACCCCTTAACCCAAACAATTTCCATATCCCCCCTTTTTGATGAACTCTTCCGGAATTCTTCCCTCTCGGGAAAACCTCTCCCAGGTGGCGTTGCACAGGCAATGATTGTCGTGTTCTTTAAACCCTCCTTTTTCCAGGCTATCAGCCTTCCCCCCCCCCTACATGATTTCACACCTACAGAGTTTTTCACGACCCGTTTTTTTCCCCCGTAGGGTCTGCTACCTGGACTTTTACTAATGACCGCGACCCTTTTCCCCCCCATTCTATAGCGTTTTTGTTTTTCCCCCTTTCCCATTGACTTTTCGCCCCTCCAGAAACGCTTACATCTTACAGTTCCCCGGCGGCGGGCACGTACGAAAGTTCTTCTTTCCCTGCTCAGCCTTTTCGAGTCGAGACCTTATTTTTGTTCGATAAAATCGCCGCACTCATAGATTTTTGCAAGGGACCTTTTTCTTTCCCCCCCTCTCGACTAGCCCTTTTTTTTTTCTGCAGGCACCAGATCCCCCCCCCTTCTTTGTTCACGGAGTGATCGAGCAGGCTCCCGATAGACGGCCTCGATTTTTTTCTCCCCCCGAACTCTGTGAAAGTTCTCCCCCAATCCGGGAAGTCCGCTTCTTTCTTTAACCGAGGGGTTTCTGAGAGCTATTTTTTTTCAGGCGGTGGGAAAGAGGCTCTGATTTAACCGTTTTTCTTCGCGTCCCACCCGCTTCGGGCCATCTTAGGTGGTCCAATGGTGCTTCATAGAGGTTCCCCCCCCCCTTCAGAACTATTCTTGACGAAGACACCTTTTAGTCTGGGGGCTTACGATCTCCTCTGGTTAAACCTTCGATCCCCCCTTCTCCTGGGCCCTTCCTTTTTTTAGCACTCGGTTTTTTCCCCTTTTGGCGCCAAAGATAGTCCGACAGGTCCGCTCTCGACCGAAAGCCTCCTCTCAGCAACTCATCTTTTCCTAAGCTTTTTTCTTCTAAGGACTGCCCGGCGTCGCAGCCAAAGAGGATTAGGGGTTGGTGCAGGTCTTCCCCTCATTTTCTCTAATGACTTATTAGTACTCTCATGCTATGCCCTCCCCCCGTCTCCGAGACACATATATCTCTCTGGAACAAAAAAACAAGCTTTCCAGCGTTGATGTAGCTGAATTTCAGGCCAATGACCTCCTTTTTTTTCGCTTCTCCAGTACTTTCTTCTAATCCTGCCTTGTCACCGCTAAACCACCTGATTGCCGCGCCCCTAGTAGGTTTAACCAGTTCCCAGTGGCCGTTTCTCTACTAGTCGTTTGAGCACCGGAAGGACCCCTTTTACGGCGTACATTTGTCCTTTCACCCCCCCTTCCCCACTTTGTTCAATAAAGACGCCCGCGACTTCCCGCCAAGTTGAACCTCCCTTCTTCACGTTAACCCGGCTACCCCCTTAAACTTGCATCTGCGAGCTCGGTGCAGATCGAGTTGGTTAGAGGACTGTCACCCTTTCCTCCAGAGACCTTTTTGGTCGAGCCCCCCTTGAATCCCTTTTCCCCTGAGGGCTGAAGCTTACGGAAGGGACTGTATCTTCCCAAGCCCTTTGACGGCTGATCGGAGGTTCAGAAAGTTCAACACAGAAAGTTCCTCTGAAACCCTCTGGGAAGTCTTTCTTATCCCTTTTGCCCCACTATCTTGCTGTAGGGGAGTAAAGCAACGATTGATTTGCCGGAGGAAGAGGTCCTCTCCTCGTCTTGATTTTTTTCTGTTCAGAGATCCTTTATTTAAGCTTTTTCTTTTTCCACCTTCGCGTTTCGATTCCGGCAATCGACGTCGAGGCATTTTGGGCGGTTTTCTGTTTCTTTTCTTTTTCCCAACTTTTGGTCCTCCAACCTTTTATGACAACTCGTGGAGAGTGCCAGCATGGTAGCCGGAACCTGTGCGGAAGCTTTTTCCTATCCCCGATGTCATCTTTTTTCTGAATTTCGGTTCGATTATGGGGACGCTACGGACGGATGAGTCAACACTGCCGTTGCGCTTTCCCCGGGCATATAGAACTTATTTTCACAGTTTCTCCGGGACCTGCACCTTTCCGTAATCAAAGAGGAGTTTTTATTTCCAGTTTAAGACGCGGCGCTCCGGGGTCGAATTTTGTGTAGCCGCTTTCTTGAAAGGAAGGAATTTCTTTTCCACATATCAAGCTGGAGATTTTGCACTTCTTTTTTCCCCGTCTCTCGCGCCGAGGGCAAAAGCAGATTTTCCCCCCTGTATCTTCGGCGATTCCTTCCACGGGGGAACGGACGAAGAACTAGATCGGAGTCGGCTCTTTCCTGAGCCCCCCAAGGTCTTGGCAGCCCTTCCCCGTGCCGTGTCTGATTTTTAGAAATATGCCCAAGGACCTTTGTTACTTAAATCCTTTAAGGCGTTTACGGGGGTTTCGACGCCGGCTTTCACAACCCCCTGAGCTGCCGTTTAAGAGTGCAGGTGATCCCTTTCCCCTTATTGTTTTCGCTCTAGGAAGCTTCTTTTTCTATCCCCCCTTGTGTGTTGCCAATCAGAGAAGGAAGAGTAGCCGAGACCCTTCATTGAGGCGAACTCTGTCTGCTTTTATCCCAACTCTTCGGTGCTCCGGATGGTCGACACCCCCTCTTTTTCACCAACCGACGTCCTATCGATTCCGTTAACACTAGGCCTCCCTCACCGAATCATCGCCTCCCCCCTTTTTTCTGAGACAGGTATGGCCTTGGGACATTCGCCGACTCGAGGTCGTGGCTTATCCCGTTTTTGTGATGATAGCTCTGTCTCGGACCTTTTCCTTTCTTTCGGTGATCCCTCACTTCTTTCGGCAATTTTGAGTAAAAACCGAAGATAGAAGCTTGTCTTTCTTTGTTGCTAGATTAGGAATCCCCCTTTGAAGTTTTCCCCAACAAAGCATTGCTCTTTTGACTTGGGTACCTAAAAGGCTAGAGGGATGTCCTCCAAATGGTGCGGTCCCTTTCCTTTTTCATTTCCCTTCTAGATACTTTTGCGACTTGAGGCGAGTCTTTTTAATGCCTTCCCACTTTGAGCCGGACTTAGCCCCCCCTCCCCTGAACACCTTCCCCGGACTTCTAGAAGCATGAAATAGAAGGAGAGTGGTAAGAGGGTGCGCGGCAGAACCCTCCCCTCTCTCCCAGAGTTGGTTCGGTACCCCCCCTCAAGATTTAACTTTAGAAAATGTGATAGTTTGGAGACCATTTTTACTTCCCCGGAATTCCCAAACGTACCACTGATAGAGCATTTGAGTTTGCACTATCTGGATTGCCGCCCCCCTTTTTTATCCCAGTCCCACTACGACACTTTTCTGATAGAGACTCCTAGCACCAAACCAGACGGACGAGTGCGATCATCTTCTTTTGCCTAAGGACTTTCTTTTACCAGCACCTTTTTGCCCCCTTTCACAATCGCATCCTTTTTAGTTGGCCAAGAAAAAGCTGATTTTAACACCCCTCCCTCCTTTCTTTTGATGATATCGATCGGGAAGGTGTGAGGGAGGTTTTTCCAGCCGATAAAAGAGCTCGCCGTGGCCGGGGCCCCCTTGCTATGTCCCTTTTTTAGGCTCGACTCCGGAGAGGCAACTACTGTGATAGACACCCGGGTCCTCGGACAAATGAGTCCCCCTTCTATATCTTCCTGGTAACTTTTAAGGTCATCTTTCTTTTTTTTTTCCCCTTTTTTTCGACGGAGTCGGTTTTTCTTGTCTGGGCTCCTGGAGAATAATGGAGAAGAAAAAAGGGGAAGATGTCCTCCCAGGTTGAATTTCCCCCTTTCCTTTTTTATAGGTTCCTTTTTCCTTGTTCAATCCTTCCTTCCTCACCGGGTTAAGACGCGGGTTCCCTGATTAGACCACAAGTACTTCTTTGAGATCCTTCGATGATCTGCGGTTTCATTCCTTCTATGTTTTTCAATTTTTGTTTTTTGGTAGCGTCCCTATGGCGCGGTTACCGCTTGCAGATTGATTAAGAGAATGAATTCATTCTGGTTGTTTTTAGATCAGCGGGTTCCCTTCTCCCCAAGACGTTGACCCATTACCCCCTTTGGGCGCACTGTCCTGCCGTTTTTTCTTATCCTCAACAGCGGAGGACGATTGCTTCGAGGCAGGCCTCCCCCCCTTTCTGGTTCGTCTCTTTCCTTGAATATCTTGTCCGGCCCCCCTAAGCCAAGATTTTCCAAGGTGATAAAATTACGGGTAGTTTACCTGGACCGCGGGTTCCTTGACGCTCCCCCCCCCCCCGTCAATTCATCGCCTTGTTTTTCCCGCGATATAAGGAGAAGCATCCGGTGAGAATATATTTTACCCCCAGTGACGTGTTCTTCCTCTGGAGAATTTTTTCCCTCCGAAGCTATTTCCTCACTCACAATCTTGTTCAAAACAGATTGACATATCTCCTGCCAGGGATGTGTCGCAACAAATTTTTTTGGCAATCTCGCGTCATGAGGAGGTGCCCTTCTTTCCCCCCCCCTGATGTAACTCTTTCTTTCTCCCTACGGGTTTCCCCTTTGCTGATTCTTTCAATTTTTTCTCCTCTGGTTTACGAATTATCTCGAATTCGGATCTGCTCGTCACAACTGAACCCCTAGAGCTCCCTGATTTTTCCTCTTTATAAATGCGCCCCCCCACTTCCTCCACGCTTAAGGCTGAGCCTGTAAGGTGCCACAATGTGAATCCCTTCCTCCCCCCCCAATCTTTGCCTCCCTGTTCGGCTTCTCTGGCGGAGGGTAAACTTCGGGTCATCCGTACCTTTCGCCCCCCCCAATTTTCTTTTTCCCGTAGTCCCTCTCCCTTTTTCCCCTGAAGTGCTTTGGGCCAAAACCTTTGGCATTTCTTAGAGTTTTCTTTTCTTTTCCTTGCCGATGGTTGGAGCTCTTCTTCTCATAGGTCAAAGATAAGACCACATCATTTTTCCTGTTTCGCTGTTTTTTTTCTGAATTGAGTTCTCCTTTTTCCCCCCGAGAGCAGTTCCCCCCCCCCTTCTCTTTCCTCTGACTCCCCCCCGTGTTCCGCCTTCGATTGGACATGATTTTGCGTTAAGGGGTACTACGGGCTCTCTTCATCCGTTGGTTTTTTTTCGGAAGTGCGGTCCGCCATCTTTCATTACGATAAGGAGTTTTTCCCTGGAAACGGTCTTTTTTTCCCCCTGATGCATCCCTTTATCCCTCACATCTTGCTTTTTTTCCTTTCGGACTGGTCACAGACCGGCTATTGCGGTAGTTGACATTTTCTTTCTGCCCGTGTTCCTCCCCCTGATGATTTCTCCCCCATCTTTTTTTTTTTTTCCCCTTCTTTCTTTTAGGACAGACCTCCCCCCCCCTCGTAGCTGTGACGCAACCCGGCAGATAGCGGCCTGCTCGCTAGGTGTTTTTCCCCTGAGTCTCCCCTTCTGTTCTCCTCGGTTCTGCGAGGCTTCCTTTCTGCATCTCCGGCAATATGTCCAATAGAACAAGCGGAACTCGCTTTTGCTCGACGGTACGTTCCTCAACGGCGGTTTCCTCCCGCGGATTTCGTTTTCTATCAAGGACGAACCCCCCTCAAGTCCCCCTTTTCTTCTCTCCGAAGATCTCTTCTCTTTTCCCGAGAGATGAGGCGTACGAGGATCCACCTGATTCTTCCTGTCTTTGACCCGTGCCCTTCCCCAAAAATCCCCCTGGACTCTTTCTTCCTGGAGACGACACCGCTTTTCTTCCTCGGACTTTGTTCTTTCACTTCGCTTTGCTAGGGCTTCCGCATGGTTTCACTGTCGACCTCCCTAAGTCTGGATCGCTCTCGCCCCTTTCCCGAGGCGAGCCCGATCTTGCTTTTTTTTGAATCGTGGCTCGGCTTGGAGACCTTGGCGTATTGTCGCAGTCCGAAATGCTTTTTTTTTTTCCCTTAAAGAAGTTCCCCGAACAGTTCTCTCACGGAAAAATTCCAATCTCCCGGGCCGGTGGCCCTCTGCCAAAAATCGCTCTTCCTCAGAACCCGCAAGTGTTTTCCTCTCTTGACAGTTCTCCAACCTCCTATATGGACCTACCGCACTGCCAAGGCCCACTTCTCCGGTCTTTCCGTACCTTACCCCCCTTCCCCTAATGTCCCTAATTTTCTTTTTTTTACTCATGGGTCCCCCTCCTCGCATCCTTCCTTCTTCCAAGTCTCCCCTGCGTAGGCGAACCATGATGATGGTTTCTTCGTGCGTTACCAGTGATATCACCTCCCTCGTTCCCTGATCCTTCTCTTCGCTTTCCGTGACCGGTTTTACAGAACTTTCTTTTGGCAATTACCTTTTTTTTTAATCCTTTATGCGTCACTCCTTTGTAGCCCCTCGCTTAGCGAGAATTTTCTTCCCGCCCCCTTTCCTGATTTTTTTTTTTATCCTCTTTTTCCCTGCTTCCACTTTTCTTTTCTTTCAGAGTTGGCACGGACAGCTCAGGCGTCGCGGGCGAGGGATTTTTACCGCGATTGTGGTGCTACCCAATCGACCTAATAGAAGAGACTTTCCGCGACGCAGGGCGGACCTTTGTTTCCTCCGAGAAAATAGCGACTCCTTCGTCTCCAAAAAGAATTTCAGAACCTTTGTTCGCTTCTCCTAGAAGCTCCTCCTGATCTCGACCCCTGCCACTGGCGATAGAAGGCCCCTCCATGTTGCGACAAATCCCTTGCAGTAGGCGATATGGGAAGATCGGTTCCCCCCCCTTTTTTTTTTTATGTCGTGTTCTCCGGCTTAGGCAATACGTTGCCGTCAACGGGACGCGCCCTCCCCGCGTAGGTTTCCGGAAGGGCCATGGTTTTTCCACAAATTAGACCCTTTCCTCCTCGACGAGGGTCCTTTTTTTTTTTTCTTGTAGAAAGACTGCGCGTGACAGGAACTCCCTCTGTAAACCCTTCGATGGTCGGAGACCAAACCCTCGGGTTTTCCTTTCCTTTAAGTCTTAGGCTGACCCCCAATCTAGTTCCCAAGCTGCAGTCCGATTTCCCAGCAAAGCCCTTGAAATGCATCATTCACGCTTCCCGGAGAATCTTTATTACACTAATTTCCGGAATCCCCCCCCCCCCCCCCCCCCCCCCCCCCCCCCCCCCCCCCCCCCCCCCCCCCCCCCCCCCCCCCCACACCCACCCCCCCCCCCCCCCCCCCCCCCCCTCCCCCCCCCCCCCCCCCCCCCCCCCCCCCCCCCCCCCCACACACCCCCCCCACCCCCCCCCCCCCCCCCCCCCCCCCCCCCCCCCCCCCACACAACCACCCCCAACCACCCCAAAAACAACACCCCCCCCCCCCCCACCCCCCCCCCCCCCCCCCCCCCCCCCCCCCCCCCCTTCCAAGGATCTCGTCTGGGGTTCACGACACATGCCGAGCAGGTGAGATAATGCCCGGCTGATCGTCACAACCACAGGGCATTTCCCCCCCCTAGCTTTCAACTTTACTCAGACCTCCCACAAAACCCCGTTCCAGCGTTGATTTTCCGCAGGGGAGGTAAATGCTTCTGAACCCCGCACCGACGGGAACGAGACACTCTGCTTCCAAAACTGGGTAGGTTTCTCCCCTTGTTTCCGGTGAAACCCCCCCCTTTCCCTTTTCCATAAACGATTTTTCACCCCATTTTGGGGGGGGTTTCTCAAGGGAACCTCTGGATCGGTCCCCCTTTTTTAGACGTCCTTCCCCCAGTGCTTCCTATCCCAAGAGAAAGGAAAGCGTTGAAAAGGGAAAGTTCTCTGATTCCCTCCCCCCCTTTTACTATTTCTTTTGGTCCTACTCCTTCCCTGCACTTGGTGGTCGTCACATTACCGCTCTAGTATATTCCTAAAATAGAGAGTGTCCCTACCATGCTGGCTCGCCACCCCGCGTTATAAGGTTTTTCTTTGCCCATTACACAACCTTACTCCCCTTTTCCTTAGGCGGTTTATCATGACCCCCCGACTTAAGGCGGTGAGTGCCAACTTACGCATCAGCGCGGAAGTCTGTTTTCCCCCCACAACCTTTTTGACGTAACTTCAGGGCCTTTTCCTTTCTCGGTTCCCTTTCATCTTTCCCTCCCTGCTTTTGAGTTAGAGTCTTCCCCGTCAGGGGAGGATCATATGGAGAGTTCTCTCTCTTGAGCTTTGATAATTCCCGCTATCGTCTCTTTTCCCCCACGGTCGCTATTTCGCACTGTGTGAAAGTAGTGTTTTTCGAGGTCGTGACATGTCGCACTTTCCATGTTTCTTCATTGTTTTCCCCCTGTTCTAACTGGTCGCGGAACTCCCGTTCGCACCCCTCTCTTTCTTAGCCGCTGTTCCCTTTAGTATTTGAGTTGACGATACGGCCGGTCTATTTTCTCGTCAAAAATCCAGGATCCCCCCTGGATATTTTTTGAGGTCTCCGCCCTTACAAGTCCCCACTTTTCGTCAAAAGACAGCGATCCTTTTGATGCAAGTGCCAGCCTCGATGCGAATTTTTGGGCCACCCATTTTTACCTCCTTCCCTTCCTCTCGAGAACACTACTTCCCCAAGATGCTTAACGACCTTTGAGAAGGTCCCCTTCGGTCCCCCTCCCCCCTTTTTGCACCCCTGTCCGTTTCTAGAATAGCACCAACCGGATCGTGACCCTGGCGACGACTAGATTTTTTCTGCCGAGATCCTTCCCTTTCTTGACGATTACCCTGGTGTCCTTCTTTTTCTAGAATAGGACCTTACTCATTTTCCCTGCCAGGTTTACTGAGGGTGTTGGGTTTTTTCCCTGGAACCGCACTCTTAGAAATTGAGGTGCGGTCGGCCCTAGGTTTTCTCGGGCTCCCTTCATGATGAGGATCCCTATTTTCCGTTGTTGTCTTGAGGAGAGATTCATATCCTTTTTCCTTTCTCGAGGCCCCTTTCGAGGTTTTTCTCCCCTTTCCTGATCCTTGCCAAAGATCGATTGTGTCCTGGCTGTACACAGAATTTCAACCTCCTTTTCCCTGAAGGTCACAAGTCTTGTTTCGGCCGAGACATCTACCGAACACTTTTCTTTCCCAGAATTCCCCTGGAGGCCTCTCTCGGCCTCCCTTTTTAGTTTCAATTCGCCGGTTGTTTGATCTTCTGCCCTCGGGAGTCATTTTTTAACGTGTTGCCTTTTTTTTGAAAAACGGAGAGAGACTCTCCCCTCAAGCGTCTTCGTACCTCTAGAAGCTTTTTTCGTTCTTTGGAGTCAACGCCCTTTTTGTCCTCCACTGTATTGCATGCGTCGCCGGGACGGAGTCCGAATAAAAAGGTTCGCTTCGTTGTTTCTTTCTGTACCCCAATACTCCCTTCTTGATGGCCGTATCAGCCCTTCTGGACAGAAGAAAATCTGGAAGCAGTCCTTGGACCCTCTGCATCCGCTTCTTCTCCTCGTTTCAGAGCGGAGCTCCCGCTGCCGCACCTCGGACCATTTTCCCCCCCTGCCCTTTGGTCCTTTCTCCCCCCATTGTGCTCGTTTTTATGGTGCAAGACACTGCCCCCTACGAGCATTTTTCTCTCGCCTTCTTCTTCGCGCAGGTGATCAGCGCAACGGGAGCGGCACTCGCAATACCGCTCGACCCATCACCCCCCTTTTTCCTTTTTTGGAACTCTTCCTTCCTCAATGGACCTTTCTCGCTTGCGGGACGCACCATCCCCCCCCCCCTAGGGGCGGTCACTCTTTCTTTGCCAGCTGATTCCCCCGTGTTCACGCCCTCCCCCCCACTACCTCTCCTCCTACTCTTGCTTATCTCTGCGGGTGTGAGTGCGGGACCGAAACGCGGATAACTCCCGCGTTTTTCCCAATGGATTCTTCGGTCAGTTTATTTCTACCCTGGGTGTCGCTTAGACCCTCCTGTGATAGACACGAGAAAAATGTTCCCCCCTATCTCTCCCCCTCACCTTACAGAAATAAGACGGCCTTCTTTTCCCACGGAGGTATTTCTCCTGGTCTTAGGTATCTTTAGATGGATCTCACTCCCTTTTTACTGCCTGTAACTTTGGTAAGTTCGCCCTCCGGTTCGACTTGAACTTGGATAGGTTCCCCCTTTCTTTTTCATAGCTCGGCACCGGTTCCTTGCCCGGTGTAGACCCGGGAACAGGAAATTTTTGGTTTTCGGCGCCGAAATTCGGTTTTTTTCTTGCCATTTTTTTCCCATCCCCCATCCACGTCCCTCGGCTTTTGGTTCCGGAGAGAGGATATGGTTTTTCCGCGATTGGCGATGGTCGTAAGGAGGGAGATTTTTCTCATACGAGTTTTTCCTGATCGACCTTCTAGGTCGAACCAAAAACAGTCGCGATATCTAGGTGTCATTGAAGTTACCTCCCCCCAAAGACGCTCCTTTGCAGTTGCTCCTTGGCGACATCGCTTCGTGAGTGGAGTGATATTGTAGAGACTAGAGGCCTCCCTGAAGGAGGTATCCAAGGCCCCTGGCTGAAACCCCCCCCAAGAGAGTTGAAGATCGTGAGACCCACCGACTCCTCGTTCCTTAGACCTCTCTCCCCGAAGTCCCTTAGGGTGACTTATGACGGCACAAATTGTCTCATTTTCTGGCACCGGAAAGCGGGGAGCGACCAAGGGGGTTTGTTCGCCGCCCCCTTCCCCCTGTCAACCCCTATTTCCTCAACTAGGTTCATCTTAATATAGAGTAACTGCCCCCTTTTTTCTGCAAACAAGGAACAATTCTCGAAGTTTTTTGACCCCTCTCCGAGGCGGCGATTGTCCATCACGGAGAAACAACGGTTTCTCCTTTTGTCCGACTTATAGATTAGAGATGGGCTTGACAGCTTTAATCCCTGCAGAAATTTTTAATAATCCTTAGGGAGGCCCTATTGTACAGGAGAAAACCCACCTTAACGATCTGGTTTTACGGCCCAAGCGGAAGCCCGCAGACATCCTTTGTCTGGTAAGAATTTTTAGGAGGACTCTTTCCCCAATTTTTTATCCCTTTCCCCTAGATTAGAGATAAGACCCCATTTCCCCCCTTCGTAGAAGCTTTTTTTCCCGAGCTTTCCCTCCCCCCTTGTCACAGGAATTTTTTTCCCGTTCGTGGGCACGCTTTCTAGGGGTCGTGATCGGCTTTATTAGGATGATAGCCTTGCCCCCCCCCGGGTTAAAGCAAGACCCCCTTTTTCGGGCTTGGCTTCTTGATGTTCTCTTCCCCTAGCGCAGCCTGATCTTCTCCTTGCATCACCGGGATGAAAAGTGATAGAGTCGATTGGTCACATGATTTTCCGTGGTTACCTTTGTCGCACTTTCCCTCTCAGTGCGGGAGTACACACTCACCTTCAGATTCTTCCTTACTGTCTTTCCTTGGGCTTCCGTCCCCTGCTGTGAGTTGTCCCTTTCCATAGACCAAAAGCCTGGCGATGTTTTTGCAGAGCTTTTTTTGAAGGTTCCGCCTTGTGGTGGCATTTTCATAAGTATCGAAGTCCGTTGTTTTCCCTTTTCTCCTATTCCGGACGACAGCCCCCACAACCATAACGGGATGACATGTTTGCCCGCAAGCTTGGGTAAAGACCCCCCCCCCCTACTTCGCAGAACGCCTACGATCCGAACAACTTAGTCCTATTTTCTTTCCGGTTCTCGGTGCTGGCTTCGATCAGATTAGAAAGTCTTCTTCTTCGAGGGGAAAGGTTTCTTGTACTTCTCCTTTTCTCTTTAAGCCCCCTTTTCTTTCGTTTTTTCCCTCGAAACGTCCATCAGCGATTCGCCGGTCTTCCTCAAGGTTTCCTTCTTCCCCCCCCCGCGGCCGTTTTTTTGTCCGGCCCTCGGGGACTGGGAGACGAAAAGACCTAAGCCTCTGTTGATCTCTCTCTATCTTTTTCTTTTTGAGAGACTCTTTTTCCCCCTTATAACATCCACCTTTTACCGCGTCATTTCACGCATCCCCCCCCCCCCATGGCAAAATCGACGCCCGGCCGCTTCCTTCCGAAGACACTTTTTTTTTTGTTCCACGAAGCGATCGACCAGTTGAAGAAACGCCTGTCCCCCCGCTCAAATGAGAGAACTTTTCAAAGACCCCCTAACCCTTTCCCCCCCCCCCCCCGACGTTATAATCGGCTGGTTTCCCCGAGTCCGACACGTATGGATCTTTCAGAAATGACTTCCTTGAACGTGTCTCGTTTCCCGATGGCCTGTCCCTACGCTTCGATACGTAAGCATTGCTGGGGGAGTTCAATAATTTTCTTTTTCTTAGACCCTTTTCGTTAGATCACCATCCCATACACCAAAAGAAAGGTCTGGGTGGCTTTTCTCCAAGTACTGACCCCCATCTCGGATTTGGCTTCCTAACAACGGAAAGCCTCCAGTGGCCGCGAACCTCCTCTTCTTGAAAGTTCCCCCCCCCCGCCTTTTCTCTATTTTATTAAATCCCACTGTCGGCCCAACCCTTTTCGATAGTAAACCTACCCCCCTAATAATGGTCCCCCCCTAGCCTCCCCCTGTTGCGTTTAAATCTCATTGGCTTTTTTCCCCTTTTTTCTACATTTCCCCCTCTAGGACCTTTCCCGGTCCGGTTTAGGTCGAAACATTCTTTGTAGTTTCTTAAACCCGGCCCTTTTTCAGTCTATCAGACATCGACCTTCCCTGAGGTCATTACCCCCAACTCCTGCGTGACCCACGACCTACCGGGGGTTTTTCCCTCCTAGGGGCGATTCGTACGGCTCTTAATCATGACCCCCCCGTCCGATCATTCTTTTCTTTTTAGCGGAGCTCTTCTCCCAGCCTTTCTCAGACCAGGTCTCTTCCCCCACTCTCAACGGAGGCGGGCTTACGAAAGTTGTTCCTTCCAGCTAAGCCGCGTCTCTTTCCTTGAGAGCTTTTTTTTGGCAGGGATTCTCTCAGGCGGCGGATTTCGCCGGGATTCAAGCTGGTCCTTGACCGGAGAGACCAGTAAAAAGATCATCTCCCGTTGACGATCAGCACCCTTGATAGGCTTTTTTCGAGCTTCTTTGAAGCCCTCTCCGCCTGAAATTTTCCCCCCTTTTTTCTACCCATCCCTGGGCTTCTAGGGCAGATAGTTTTTTTTTTGCTCTCCTCTTTTTTCCGGCGGTGCAGACTCAGACGGCTGGCTTCTTCTCAACGGGTCTCTTCCGAACCCCTTTGCACTCCTTTTTAAATTTGCCCTTCATACCATTTTCTCTGCTTCGAAGGATCTCCTGGCGCAGACACGCACTGTCCAGATCTCCTATGTAACAGGCGTTTCGGAGTGCCATTCCGGGTAACTCTTTTCTTCTTTTCAGTTCTGCCGACAATGATGCCTCCCAGCGCCTCTTAGGATGTCGCCGCCCAGACTTCAGAAACCCCCTTTCCGGAAGTTTGTTGATTCCATTTTTTCGGCAGGACAAGCCAAGATATCGCCGCGGGTCTTTTTTTCCTAAAAGGATCCTCCTCCTTGGAGATCTTTTTTCTAGTCTCCCATACATGAGTGCTCTGCGCCATTCCCTCCGGACAATAATCTATCGACGAAACAACCCCCGGCGGTGCACCCTCCGTGAGACACCTACTGCCCCAGGCTCGCGGTTCCCCTATGAGGAGAGCCTCCACAGGGCTTGCTCCCTTTCCTCCATGGACCCCGGTGCCTTACTGCCCAGCGGTCGGTGAAACAGTCCTCCCCTTTCTTATTGTAGACCCTTTCCTTGCTTTTCTTGTTTTAAGTCTTTTCCTGATGCTCCTTGCCCCCCTTGTTTTCAACACCGACGCCGCGAAAGGAACTTTTTAAACAAAGAACCTCCTTCCCGGTCTTGCCGAGGTTTCCTCCTATTGGTAGCTCCCCCCTTGTCGATCACTGATGTTCGACAATTGTTCGTCGAGCCTAACCTAGTCCCCGGCATTATCCATGATGGTTCCCCTGGGGCCCCTTTTCTCAGCCTTGCACAACCTTCCCTCCTTCCGATCAGTCACACCGGTGAGAGGATAGTTTTTTTGGTCATTACAAAGCATGACCGTTTTCTCAACGCTGTCCCCTTTCCAGCGGACTTCTGAAAGCCCCCCTTTTTTTTCTTTGTGGGGTCCCGACGCGTGCGGGCCATGGCTTCTGTCATTTCAGTTCTTGACGCACTCTTTCCCTTTTTTTGATTAGGCCCATTTTCTGAGCCTTCCCTTTTTCGCTGGAAGCCGGCTGTGTGCGGAAATGCAATAGACGCCTTAGACATTGCGCTCCGTGTTTCCTCACATTTTCCCGTCCCTAGCAAATGTGTTGAGGCGACATTTACCCCCCGTTGGCGATTCTCATTGTCCTTCCTCGTCTGCAGCGGTCTCTGCCTCCCAACTATCGGCGACCTGAAGATTTGGGATGTCTCCTATTCAGGGACGCTACGGCCGGCTTTCTTCCCCCTTCCCAACCTTTCTTGCCGCACCCCGAGATCTTCTGCCGTCGACCCCTTTTCCGTTCACCATTGGAGTCAAGAAAGAGGAAGCTTTTTTTTTCCCTGTGAAGTCCACCCTTCCTATGAGCAAGGTGCCGTTCTTCCCTTCTTCCTTCCCGGCCGGATAACTAGACAAAAGCGAGATAGTAGGGTTTACAGGAAACCTCTTTCCCTTCCCCGCGCCCCGGCTTCCCCACAGACCCCCTCCCCAGCACTCGCGGGCGCTTCCCCCCCACAGGAGGGAATAATGCTCCCTCAGTTGTCGACGAGAGATCACCGTTCCCTCCACCCCCCGCTTCAGACCCTTTCCTCCGGCGATTTTCTCGTTCTCCAGGCGCTTGTGAACCGGCCAGGCGGTTCGTATTGTTGGTTTTCCTCGTAACAAGCACCCATTTATTGCCCACCAGTCCTTGCGGTGCGTTCTTCCTCGGTTTTCTCGTCCTCTCAGGCTGATCCCT
>Ga0179593_1424595_pt1 | contig 15313 bp, 21 predicted proteins | sample CZODoug2_1_08_16_FD_185931 | JGI IMG/M metagenome (GOLD analysis project Ga0179593, IMG submission 185931) | Vadose zone soil fungal communities from Angelo Coast Range Reserve, California, USA - CZODoug2_1_08_16fungal (PacBio error correction) | ecosystem: Environmental > Terrestrial > Soil >... | reverse complement strand
CCGAGCCGTTAACATGATCTCTTCCCCCTTTTTGCAACCCCAACTCGCTCCCCCGGTCACCCCCACACACGGTTCTTTTTCCTCTAAATGCCTGATCCTGCGTCCTCTCCCAATCCCCCTCGTTTCGTGGTTTGTTCTCTCCCGTTGAACAAACGTTTTCTGGAGAAGTGCCTTTTCTTCTTTCCGAATTTTATCTACACTTCCGAAGGTGTCCTCCCCCTGAGCAGAGGGTCCTCGACACGTCTGAACTGGTTTTTGCGCCTCGGCGTGTGGCTTCTTGCATTCTTTTGCTCATTTCTTTCCCTTTCCCAAAACTCTACTAACAGATACATCAACCTCCGCATCCCCCTGCTGCCCATTCAGACTTAGTTCCATCGTATTCCGAGCTTGTCGGCGTTTCCTATTCGTCTCATGTAAGTTCCCGATGAATATTTGTCTACCCCCTTCTTTAGGTCTTTTCCGTTCTTCCCGGCGGACCTTTCCGGGCCTGCTTTCCCGCTGGGACGACGACCCTTGATTTTTTCCCCCTCCCAGCTGCACGATGTCCGGCCAGAGTTGTACGACCCTATTCCTCCTTTTACTATCCCCAGCCTTCAAGCGTGAAGCCTGAGTCCCCTCCTCTTGCTTTTTGCCCCTTGCCCTGCAAGGGCCTCCTCTTACTTTCTTCCTACCTCCGTTGTTGAGGAGCTATCCATTCTCTCTTCTCCGGGCCTTTTTCGTCAGCTGCGAACCCCCCTCCCCCTCCGACATTATTTGCGTCCGAGCTTTGAAATCTGTGTTCGTCAGGAAACATCGCATTTTATCATCTTTTCCCTTTTTTTCTTTTTTTTTCCTCCCAAACAGGATGTCTCTGCTTCTTCATCCTTCTTTTTGCGTCGCGGCGGCATTTGACGACTTCAGGCCACCCCCCTGTTACCTCGGCAACCATGATTCAAGGTCCATGAGAATGCGACTTTTTTGCTGCAACTCTAGTTCCCCCTGGCTCGGCATCCGATTCACACTGACATTAGAGCATCTGGCTGCGGCTTTTTTTCTCTTTTTCGTACTTTTCTTCCCCAAGTTGAAGTTGACTCCTTCCCCGGCTGCCGACCGGCCCTTGCGCACACACGACGTCCTTACCCCACCTTCCCTGTTTGTGTCTCTTCCCCTCCGCGCCTTCAGCAGACCTAGTGACTTTAAACGCTCTTCGTATGATCCCCTCTCCCATTCCTTTTCCCTTCTCCCCCCCAACTCTCTTTTTTATCCCTATTGCGTGAGTAATAGCGCCGATTCCTCTTAGTTTTAGCCTACGGGTTTTTAGTTTTCGATGGCGCGAGGTTTGCATCAATGTCGTCTAACTCTTTTGTTTTTCCTGCCTCTTTACCCTGCCGTTTCCCTGTGCCCTTTCCCTTCACCTTGACCTTTGCTTTTTCACTGCTCCGTTTAGAAGATAGTAGAGGATCAACCTTAAGTAAAAGCTTGCTGTCCCTTTTTGCTCTTGATTCTTCTTTTGTTTACCCCCATGTTTCCCTTTTTTTTGACAAAACAGCCCCCTTTTTTCCAACTTGGGGGGGGGGGGGGGTTTGGTTGCCTTTTTGTTTTTCCCCTTCTTGGGGACCCCCCCTTTTCCCCCCGCCCCCCCCCCAGTGTTGTTGTCCCCCTTCCAAATTCACCCCCTCTTTTTTTTTCCCCCCCCTCCCCCCCTTCCCTTTCTCTCCCCTCCCCTGGCGGTTTAATTGGTTCTCCCATAGAAGGCCATGCCGCCCTCGGTACGAACCCCCAGCACCTTCGAAATAATCTTACGAGTTCGCCCCTCTGCGTTTCCTCCTTCGCACATACCCATTCCATTTCGACACATGGTTGTTGTTTTTTTTTTCCAGCCGCCTCTCCTTTCTGTATCCGCATTCTTTTTTTTCCATATTTTCCCCTGATGTCGCGACGACCCCCTGCCCCCATGCCCGTACTGATTTGTTTCTTAGATCCATTCCTCTTCCCCCAAGCCACCAAACCCCAAAAAATTTTCCTGTCTTTTTCCTTTTTGAAAGCTTTCCCCTTGATTCTCCAACCTCCCCCCCCACGGCTCCTTGTCTTTGGCCAACCTTTTCCTTTTTGACCTCTTTGAATTTTTCCGGACACAATGCTTGGCCGCGATCCCATTCACTTCTACTATTTTCTCTTGAGCCCTTTCCGTGTTCACTTTCGCCTTTCCCCCAACCTCATAAAAGATTCTGTCTCTCTTTAGCCCCCTCTTCTTGTTCTCTTTTCCCCCCCACCTTCTTCCCGCTTGCCAATTGCGCGTTGGCGAGTGCCTCATGTTACCTATATCCTATTGGAAAACCCGATCTTTTTCCCCGGTGCACTTTCGGCTGATTTTCTACTCCCCGGAATAAGCAGTCTCTTCTTTTTATTAGTTTCTGACTACCGCAACTGAGCCACTACTTTGGACTGCTCCCTTTCTCTTTTAGTTCCCCCCTTCCGACCGATTTGAAATCCCCTGCAGGTGTAAATCGGTGGCCACTCTTTTTCTTTTTCAGTCGGCATTCTAGTTTTCTTTCTGTGGGTTTCATGAGCTCTCTGCCCCCGTTCCTACCCCCCCTGGCCCGTCTGCGCGGGAGACGTGTCTGAACTTTTCTCTGGGCTCTATTCAAATCCGACCGTCGAATTCTCGGATATGTGCGATTTTCCAAGTCTGCTTCACTTACCCCACCCTACCTGGATTCGCTTTCAGGTTGCCAGTCTTATCTCATCATCTCTGCTTTTTCCGGAGAAATCACCGATCTTCCCTTCTTGCGTATGTTTCTTTTTTGCCTCGTGAGAGCGATGTCCACTTTGGTTCTCCATCGTAGGAAGCAGTCATCTCGTTGGTAAAAACCCTGAGCGGTACCATTTGGTCCGTGACTCCCCCCACTAGAAACCAGTGCGACGCCTTTTCTATCTCGAGCGACTTGAATGCCATCTCTTTCTGGAGGCATAATTCTCTCCCAAAACTCGTCTGTTTAAAGCCTCTAAATAAAGCTGGTAATTCACGGCCGAATGTACTCCCCGGCTACCTCTGCCCCAACCCCCGACCTCTTTTTTTTTACCTTTTCTCCCTTTTAAGTTTTTTATATACATGCTTCTTAATGCCCGATTTCCTTTCGTTCTGCTAATCTCTTTTCCTCCCCCTCTTCATTTTCAAACCTCGCTTTGGCAATCGTCATGCTTCAGATCCTCGATCTCCCTTTTTTTTTTTTGTCCTCTTAAGAGGTTGAGGCATGCTGACAACTTTCTTCAATCCTCCTTCTTTTTAAAGATTAGTCTCCTTTCCCCGGGTTTTCCGACGCCCCCTCGGGGTGAGTATACCCCAAACCCTTTAGCTCCCTCCTTGGACCCGGACGAGATCCTCTCTTTAGGCGTTTACATCCGACCGAGCATTGTTCCTCTACCACCTTCCTTTTCTTCCCCCCCCTTCGTGTATGTGGTTTGAAGAGATTTTGGGTGTTCTCCTTTCGTTGGTCAACGCTCCAGAGTGCTGGATCTCGGCGTCCCGTCTTTTTCCGGCCACCAAAGTTACGTTGTTTTTTTTTTTATACTCTTCGGTGAGGATGTTGCCGGTGAGCCCCCCCCCCCGGTATCCGCTTCCCATTTCCAGTGCCGTCTTCTGTCCTATCCTCTTGCCTCCCCGACCTGACAATGCGGAAGTCTGAATTATTTAGTGCCTATGATTAACCCTCTTTTTTTCCCCCAAATGCGCCTTTTTCCCAGCCAAGAAGTCTGTGCCAACGCTTTGACCCTCTAGTTGGCATAATAATATCGCCTCCCCCGTGGTCATGTCCTGTTTCACACCTCCCTTGTGTCTTCTGGCCTGAGAGGTAATTAGGTTTTCATATTTCTTCTCGTTTCCGCGTTTCTCATGAGCTAGGTTTAGAGACATACTGCGATGGCACTCCCCCCTCTTCTGGCCAGTCACATTCGCTCCTCTGTCTCTCCTCTTTTCTTTCGTTCAAGGTTTATGGTTAGCCCGGAAAAACTGGTCTTTTGGTTTTCTTCTTCCTTCCCTTACCTGACGATGGATGAAAGTCCCCCCCTTTTTGTCCCTTTGCCTCGACGCACTATGTTATTAAAATCTCCCCCTCCCCCGGGCTTTCAATTTTGTTTGGGTGCTCCTTTAGCACCCCGATCTTCTTTCTACGCCTCCTTCCCCCTGAGAGCCATCCCCCGATCGCCAATTTGTTTTTTTTGCACCGGGGCTTGGCACTCCATCTCTTCTTTATTCCTCCTCTTTCGGGATTTTTTCCGCTTTCACGTTGCCATCATCCAGTCGCCCGCTCTCTTCTTCTGGCCCTCTTCTTTTTGAACTACTGTCAAACTTTCACCCCTTTTCCCCCCTTGACTGTCCCTTGAGCTGAGGCGAACCCAGGGTCCCCACCGTTTCCCTTTCTTTCTTGCCCAGAATCGATTCTTAGCATACATAAGGAAGCGAAGGGCGCCTCCCCCACAACGATTCGGGTGGAACCTTTTCCTCCTTCCCACAATTAGATGATCCCCCTTTTCCCCGCGAGCCTGTGCCGAAGCGTGCAGCACCCGAAGCACACTTTTTGTCTTTCCCAATCTTTTCTCGGTCCTGCTTTTCTTCCCTCCCCGTTGAGCGCTCTTTCTGCCCCTGTCGACTACGTGTTGCCCAGACTATTATAACCCCCAGATATTGTCGAAAGGAATGTCTCCTCATCGGGGTTTCCTTAGTTATTTGGCGTTGCGACAGGATGTTCACATTTTTCCCCCTTTGGTCCCATGTTTTCAGAAATTCTTTTCTTCGGCCATGCAATTGTTGGCTTCCCAACGTTTGCCACGTCACTCTTTTTGCGCGCAATCCCCATCCCCTTCGCTGAGCTTTAGTTCTTTTCCAAGCAGCTTCACCTTTTCCGTTCCATTGATTTCCCTTTAAAAATGGCACCCAATTTTTTGGATATGTTTCTTTGTCGAAACCACTCAGCATTTGCCTGGGTTTCATCCTTGGCGCGCTCCATTGTATTTTTTCCCCCCCCTTCCCCTTCATATGTCCAAATTCTCTTCTAGAGAGGTGATTTGCACCCTTTTGACCGTCATGGACGTGTTGCCGTGCGCGCAGGGCACCTTTTTTTCTTTCTTTGCAGTGGTCACCCGCTCTCTTCCCCGATTCTTGTGCCTTTTTTTTTTGGGTTTCCCCTGCTCATGGGCCCCCCACTGTATGACCAGGGCACACGTGTCCATCCCTAGAATAGGAACGTTGCTGACCCCCAACCCTTCTTCCCTCGGCTTTCCGTAGAGGGGATAACTTCCGATAAGAGTTCGAGCAGTTCACGCCGCTTTCGTTGAAGAAATGAACGTGCCCGGTCATTTTTCTTCTTTGGGTACTTAGCTAGGCATTTTTCTCCCCCCCTACCTTATGTCCCCCCCCCCCCCCCTCTCCATACGGAAAAGATTAACTAAACTTCTGAGTCTCTCCCGCCGATATCCCTCCTCTCGGGTTCAACCAGCGTTTTTTTCGTCCGTCCCCCGTCCCCCGTTTTCCTTCTCAGAAAGTAGTCTGCGAAGTTCGCTTACCCGTACTATTCTGTGACCGAATTCTTTTCAGTTCATAGAATCCTTAACTGAACCTTTTTGTTCGTGGGTCGGACTTTCCGTTAGGATTCCTTTTATACCGAATCCTTTCCCTTCTTCCTTTTCATTTCCTTTTCCTCCACCCATCCAAGATCTCTAAATGTCAGGCGGACCTTTCCTTTCCCCTTCGAGGATGTTTCTTCTTTTTCCCGTATATAAGCTTTTTCTTTTTTTTCCCCTGGTTTCAGTAATTCGCCGCTTCTGACTTCTTTGGACTCCCATTGTCATTTTTGAAGTCTTCACTACGGACTCCCTTTACCCTAGCCCTTGACTTTCCGGAAACACCGTCTCTTTTGACTTACACCTCATTTCCACGAAGGTAGGAGTTCACATACAGCGTGAAGCTGATGTGCCTTTTCTGCTCGCTCGTTTCGGTGCCCCCTTTGCATGAAGGTCCCGCAGACGATGGATATCTCCCCTCTCCCTCTTGTTGTGTCACTCGTATCTGGCCTTTTCCTTTCCCTTTGCACCTCTCTCTGAGTCCTTTCCTCAGTTTCCTTTCTGCTTTTAATCGTTATTTGTCGTTTCCTTTTTTCCGTACATTCTTTTTTTTCTCTTGAAATCACCTCGGTAGTAGCTCCTCGTCCCTTGCGTCCGTTTGGAGTCTACGGCTGAGACCTTCCATAAGTGGCAAACATGTCTTTTTTGCCTGAGAATTGCTTTCCTCCTCGCCTTCCCACCGCCTAGCCAGGGGCCTCGAATTGCTTTTTCTCCCTACCCAATGTCCCCTAAGGCATGTCTTTTAGCCCTTTTCGTGATTATTGTTGAGTATTAAGTTGCCGTCCTTCCTTAATCCTTTTGCAGACCGGTTTCTGAGCAATTGATTCCGCCCCCCCCCTTTCCTTTGCGTGTCTATTGCCCTCTTATAGCTTTTCTCTCTCTTTTTCTTGCCTTTGACGCTCCTTGTTCGCTTTCCCAAGAAAAAGTTTTTATGTCGCGAGGCACCCTCCCGGATCGCTGTATTTTCTTCCCCTCCTCTCTTGTTCTCGCCCTTGGCTAGCTTTTCTTGGTTTTTTTTTATTTTTTTTTTTTTTTTTTATAATCGTTTTTTGGTCAGATTGGTGTATTTGTCGGTGTATACATCATAACGGGTTAGGCTCCGTCCCCTCCTTCAAAACGGACCGCACGTTCTTTATTTTCCAGCTGCGTTCCATGCTCCCCTTTCCCTTTACGTCGCTTTCTTCACATCCCCGTTGTTTTTCCCCCTTTCTGTATCCTCCACGTTTTTTACTTGACATAGAATGACCATGAAGTTTTGAGATAGGTACTCCCCTCAGCCCTTCCATATACAGACTCCCCGACCTGCACGCTCTCGTCCCTCCCTTAATTCTCGCCCTGCCTATTCCTTTTTTGTCCGCATATTTCTCAAAGTTAATTTCTGAGTGCCCCATGCAGTCTTTCATTTTAGCACCCTCTTCTCTCAATTTTTTTCACCCCGTGCCACCTTACCTCCTTCATTGAACGTTTAACTGTGGGGTGTGTGTTTTTTTGGGGTGTCCCTTCCCACGCGATCCCCCCGGTCCTTTGTATTTCTCCTTCCAAATTTTTGCATCGGCTGTCCCCTCACCATTGTGGCCGCCGTATCCCCTTCACATTTTCTATCGAAATGTGAATAGCCGCCTGTGATCCTCCTTTCTCCTTCCAACCATCCTCGCAAAGGTCTGCCCGACTCATCCGCCCACTCCTCTCGTTTCCCTTCCAACGTAGTCTCCCCTTCATTATCAGGTCCGCCCCCCCTCCTCTCCCTTCCCCCTCATGCCAGAAAGACCAACATCTCTTCCGGTAGATATGCTCCCCGTCTCTTAGAAGCGAACGCCTCATAGCTTCTTCTGGGTTCGTAGGGCGGATACTCTTCCTCGCCCGCATAGTGGGCGCTTAACTTCAGGTCCCCTTTCATCTTACGCCGGTTTCCTCCCTGCTCCAGCTCGGCATTGTTTTACGGTGGGTTTTTTCTTTTTTGTCCCCTCATGATTTTAATCTTTCCCCCGGTAACCCTTTTGCTCTTGGGCTGAATTTTCTCTAAATTTTCTGGTCCCCCCCCCCTCCTCTGTCTGATATATTTCTTGGTTGGATTTGACGTGCAAAGCTTCTTTGCCCCACAAGCGCACACCATTCCATGATTCCTCCTCTTGTTTTCTCCTCCCTTTTAGTTTCTATAACATCGTTTTTGTCAAACAGGATCCAAGTTAGTCCCGTCTTTCTTTTTCGTGTTTCCGACTGATCTTGCTGCGCGGATCGTTAACCTTTTTCGTGGTCGGATAGGCCCCCGCGAGGTAACCCCCTGCTCCGTCCCCCTTGGTCCTCGACTGAGAAAAGGCGACGACCTCGTTTTCCCTGCCTTTTTCTCAGCTGATTCTCCTATCGCGTGTGCCATCGGCCTCTTTCCTGACAAGTCTCCCTCTAAGTCCTCACGTGTTAATTCCCGAGCATGCCTCCTTCTTCCCCTCAGCCCAACCTCTCAACCAGAGGGGACCCCTCTTTCCTGACCACGTTCCTGTCTTCTCTATACAGGTTTTTCCTCTCTCTCGGTTCTGGTTTTGCCTTCAAGCTTTCAAGTGACAACGCGCGATTTGTCCCCTTCTTTTTTCCCAGATTTCAGCGCTCTCTTCCTTTTCTTGCCGTTCCCTTTTTCAGGAGATTCCGCTTTGACTTTCCCTTCTTTTTCCCCCCCCCAATCTCTTGCTCTGTTTATTCCTCTCTTTCTTTATAAAGGGTTGGCTACGAAGCCCCCTCATCCCCGACGTCGGGACTCCCCCCAAACCCTCCCCCTAATGTTTGTTTTCTCCTTTTTATCAGCCGACGCGATCCCTCTCCGGTGAGCCTGTTTCCCGACCGAGCCTTTGTCCTATTACCCCCCCCCCCCCTCCTCTTTCCCTTTTTTTTTTTATCCTCCGTGTTTGTTTATTCTCTTTTTATCGCCCCCCTTGACTATTTTTGCCTTCCACCCCCATGGCGTGTTGCTCTCTTTTTCTTATTCCCTTCCCAATAGTCCTCCTTTTTTTTTTTGGTCTATCCCTGATTTTCTTCCTCGGCTCCCTTCCCTGTATTCAAAGTCAGTCGAATCTATACCCAAGTCGCATGTTTTCTTCTGACTTTCTGTCTTCCTTTTTCAAGGCCCTTTGAAATCTTCCTTCCCCCCTCTGACCTCCCCAAGTAGAGAGACATGATATTCCTTGTCACTTAAGTCTTACCCACACCATAGAGAGGTTTTTACATGATGTGGTCCCTCCTGCTGACTTCCCCCCCAGACTGAAACTGGCTTCCTGTCTAATCCCTTTCTATAGTGAAGACAAAGTTTTCCCCCCTTTCCTCTGTTCCCACTCCGTTATAGTTTTATGCGGCGTCGTTTATTCTTTCCTAATTCTCCGTTCATTGATTTCCCTTTCCCTCCCTTCTCCTAGCCTGATTTAATGCTCTGTCCCGCTTTCTGGCAGTCCCCCGTCGCTTCGATAATGCTCAGGTCGAGTTCTCACTTTTTTCTCTTTTTTTTTTTGCGTCCTACCCCAACTGTTTCCTTTTTCTTTTTTTTGAATCCGGGTCTGCTCTTTTCAACCCCGGTAAGAGTTCCTTTTGAGCTTGCCGCGCATGCAGCCAGCTAAAACGTTCTCCTACTTCACCCTCCACGGTTTTTCTTTTTCTTTAGCACATCCTCTATGATTGCTCTCCGAACAGTCCTCTTGAGAGAGAAGCCAAATCGGTTCGACATCCTTTTTTTCCTTGACACCCGTGACTGCTTTCCCCCCGTTCTCCCCCATCTCGGCTTGGGGATTGTCGTATATCACCAGAACCCCTTTTCATCCAAGGTCTTTTTGACCCCTGATGACTTTTTCTTCCCCTTTCCAACTTCCTTTGCTAGGAAAAAAACCCCTCCCTTTTTCCTCCTTAGCTGCGGCGCTATGTGCCACTTTCTTCCCCCTCAAGCGGTTGCTGCTTGTCCCCACCTTCTTTCAATCCCTCCGAGGTACTCGAAGTTCGGACAAAACAGTTTCCCCCGTGCTTTGTCCTCGATTTCCACCAACACCTCATCAGATGCTCTTCATTTTTTTTCTTTTCGCTTCCGAAGAGAAGTTTCTTTAGAACCGTTCCGACCCCTTTTCTTTGCTTTAGATAACATGGATTCGCCCCGTTTCGGCCACCTCCCAGTTTCGAATGACCTAACCGTGTTTTTCCACAAGCCCTCCCCTCCTATCGTCGAAGGAAACTGTCGGTATCTTTCTTTTCTTCGTTATTTGGCAAAAGTATTTGCCTTCCCGGGTTGTCCGTCCCTCCATTGACGTTGAATGTTCTTTTATTCCCATGTCCCTTGTTTGGCCCACCCGCTCCCGGGACTGCTTTGCCGCCGCCCTCACCCCCCACGTTCCTCTTGATCTTTTTTCTTTTTTTTTGACGCATGCCGTAACAGGTTGCCAGAGTCGTTTATGGCCCAACTTTTTCCTTTCCTTGCATCTATTTGTCCACAATTCAGTCGGCATGGTTATTCCTGGGCTTTTCTCCCTTTCGGTGCCTCAATATTGTCGATTTTTTGAGTTTTTGAATTTCCCCTCCGGACTTTACCATTGGCTGGAAAAACGGGGTGCTTTGAACGAGTCTTTTCCCTCCCTTTATTGGCGGTCTTTTCGTCCCATACTTCTTGAGGCCATCTAGTTTCCCGGGCCCTTATACGTGAACCTCCCCTTCCCAGTTCCCGTTTTCTCCGATTTTTTCAAAGCTCAAGGAAGAGTTTTCTCCTCGTCACCTCTTTCGAGACAGCTTGAACTTGATTTTCGTGTCTCATTCAAGTGGTGCACGATGAGTCCGGTTCTCCTTCCCCCCTCTTTCTTTCCCGCCATTCTTGCACCTCCCTGTCATCCGAACCACCGATTACATAAACCAGGTCTGAGACCCCTAGTCCCCCCTATGTTTCTTTTTATCACCCCCTTCCCTGCCGTCTCACCCCCAGCCGATCTGTCGGTAGTTTTTTTTTTGCCCGAAAAAACGTGTTTACTTATTCTCATAATTGCGGAGTTTTCCCCCCCCCCCCAAGTCATTCCCTTTTCTTCTTCAGAATTCCGGCTAGAAGGGAGACGCCTCTTTCTTTTTTTTTTTGTCCTTCTCGGCGGTTGGTTTTCACTTTTTTTCCTTCTTGTCATTGACGTTCACTTTTCCACTCATGCCAGGCCAGTTCTCCTCCCCTCTAACTGATGCCTACATGTCCTTCTTCCTTTTTAATCTCAAATAGTATTCAGATGCCTTCTGCCTCTCTCAGTCCTTTAATCTTGTTACCTTTTCCTTTTGCGGGTTCGTCCTGTCGACTCCCGCTTCCGCACCCTGTGTATTTTGATTCAAACGCTCCTCCGCTTGTTTCATCTCTCCCGGAAACGCCCTTTACGGAAAAAGCCGGTTTTCCGATTTTTCCCTGATCCGCTCGTTACTCAGCGAAACCCTACAGAGTTGATATTGTGACCATTCGCTCGCTCGCTGCTTGTTCCCCCTCCCCTGAGTTTTTTTTGCTTCTCTTCCCTCCTCCCGGTGTGGTTGTTCGGATCCCCGTCCTTTCTTTCCCCCCCCCCCCCCCCCCCCCCCCCCCCCCCCCCCAAACACCCCCCCCCCCCCCCCCTGGCAAGTCCCCCCTCAGCTTCTCCCATTCATAAGGGAATTCCCTCTTTCTGTTAGAATTCGGACATCGTGAAAATTTTTCGTAAGTCAAAATAGACTTTTTTTTCAGTCTCTCTACCTCCCCTTCTTGATTGTCTTCTCGTACGGACTTAGCAGTCCCTTGATTCCGTGACGACGGGCATTGACGGCCCTTTTCCTTCAGTTTCCCTCTTTATCAACCTTGATTGCCTGAGAATGCTCGAAGTAAACGCCGAGCCCCTCCCCCCCGGAAGTAGGGGAATCTTTAACCCATCCTTCCTTTTTTATTTTGCTTTTTTTGATGCTATTTTCTGGTTCCAACATTGCCGTAATGAATTAAATATCGTCGCCAGTTTCCGGCCATCGCCGCCCCCCCTCCCCTTTGGCCCTTCCCATACGGTCTTTTTCTGACTCGCGAATTTCTTAGCAGACTTAGTGGAATTGTACCGGCAGCTCCCCATACTGTTGACCCGTTTTTCGTCTCGATTTGCCCACTTATTATTGTATTGATTCTCTTTCGTATGGTGATTCTCCTCATCTTTTTCTCAGACGTTGTGTCATATTTTCTTTCATTGGTTATTTTTCATACCCGGGATAAGCTAATGTTTGCTTTCCCTCTTCAAACACTGACCTGTTTTTCTTATAGTTCCATCTTGCGATACTTCTTCTCTTTCCCTTGTGTAAAGCGTTCTTCCCCTCTGAGAGTCTAAAGTGAATACTTCCCTCCCTCCTTTTGTCCCCCCGGCCTTGCCTTTCCTCCCTATAATGGAACCTGCAGCCAGAACCCAAGCAAAGTCGGCAACCTCATCTTTTTACCGAGCTCGTCACCCCTAGATGCCCTTCCTCCCCTCACAGGCCCAACCCCGTCCTTCCTCGACACCCTTAAGAAAGCCAAATTTCTTTTGTTCTTTTCTCTGCTTTTTTGTCCTGCATCTTCTGCACCTTGACAAGCGAGAAAATTAAGTACCATGCTTTTCCTTGTTGTTTTCGCACTACGATGACTTCTCCTTTTCCACTTGGGGCCCTTTTTTCCATTGGTCCACTCCCCAATGGTTCCCTTGCTCCCTCCCCCCTGGCTCATTCTTCTTGTACTTCTTTGAAGCAGTCCTGTGTCCAGCGGTCATGTTTTTTCCGCACAATTTGCCCTGGCGCCCCTCTCAAGGACACCATGTTTCCATGTCCCACGGACTCCCTTCCCTTTTGATCTGCTGAATGTCCCCACCAACCACAATAAACTCCTCCCTCATCTTCCCCCCCCTTACGCCAACGTCATGAGCGTTTTCGGTCTCTCTTTCAACCCGCTTTCGTGTGCGAGTTCCTTTTTCTGAACCATTCCCCCGCCCGGACCATATATAAGATGGCAAAATCCCACCTCTTATTTTGCTATGCTTAGGTTGATTTTTTTTTCGAAGCGTCGAATTAAAGAGTCCCTGAGGGTCTTTTTGGGTGATTGGTGTCCTCTCGAGGCCAACGCTCGTACTATTTTTTTTGCCTTGAGTAATTATTTCCATTCGCAGATCTTTACCTCCTCCAGCATGTGTTCCCCCCTCCAACCGTGCTTTTTTCTCACGAGTTCTACCGGTGGTTCTTTAATTACCTCTTGAGTTGCCCCTCGTTTCGACTACCAGTCTCATTTGAAAGGTGGTTTTTCCCTTCTGCTCCCTTTCCTTTTTTCCCGACAGCGTCGAACTTTCCGCGAGATTCTTTTCTCTCTTTCCACTCAAACTTCCCCTCAATGATTCCCCTCCCGTTTGTCGTCTGCATTTCTGCCTTTCTTCTTCTCTCTGGTGCAACCCGAAAACCGCTTTTCTTTTATTTTCTGTTGCCTTCTCGCTGTCGATTTTGTGGTATAAATCTCAGGTCTGAAAGGCAACGCCGCTTTCCCCCAATCCGTCTTTAATCACAGCTCCACCCTGCGGCCTGACCTCCTTTTCCATTTTTTCTCAGAATTGTTCCTTCTCTCAGTCGGGACTCTCCCCCTTGCCCCTTTCGTCTTTCTTTCGTACGGCCTCCTCCTAAAACTGTAGTACCTTCACGCGAATGACCCGTTCCACCCTCCCCCTCACCTTTTGGCCCCCCCCCATAGTCAGGAAATTGTTGACGTCGTTTCTGTTTACTTCCTTCCTTCTCTTCGTTTGGCATGATATTATTGGCTAACATTAGAAACTCGCCTCCTTTTCCCATCCGTCAGCGGCCTCTAGCTCCTCTTCTTTCCTTTTTTTTTTCCGTTCAGCGCTTTTTCCCCTTTGAGGTTTGTACCTTGTTCCCCTGACACATTTTTTTTTTTTGTTAGATTTCTTCTCTTTACTAGGTTACGAAGGCACCCCCTCCCTGAAGCAGGGGGAGTCCCCCCCACCACACCCGGGTACTGTTTTTTGTTTTCATCCGGCTCCTCTATCCTCAGCCTTTTTTCGCGTTGCCCCCCATCCTCTCATTGGCGATTACACCCCTATCTCTTTCCTCTCCTCCGTTTTGTGTGCTATCTTTTGGGTACTCCCCGAACCACTGATGTGCAACGCCTCACCGGTCTTCTTCTTAGTACGGATTGGATTCCCCTCCACCCTCCTCGGTGTTTTTCTATCCTGCTTAGGATGGATGTTCCTTATGTTCCCCTCCTCACACTCTCCTTTCCCTCTATCACAAGAGCTTGTCTGCTGCTAATTTCTTCAGCATGCCTCAAGCGCCCTTCCCCAAGACGCTTGACGTCCCCCCTGAACTTGAGAGGCTTGACCCCTGATCCGCCTTCCTTGTTGCAACTCCTCTATGAGTTTCCTTTTTGGCCTCCCGAATAGTCTTCATCCCCTCATCAAGTTAACTTGTCCCCCTTATAAGCATGGTCCTTCCTCCCGATGCCCTGCTCATTCTTTGTCCCATTGTTCTCGTCCCTCCTTTTCGAAGTGAGGTAATTCGTTCCTTATTTTTTCACGCTTCTCGTAGACGATTTTAGCAGATGGCTGGCTCTGTCCTTTCCCCCTTCCCCGGAGAATGCCACTTCTTTTCGAGTCGCTTTCCCTTCTTCCTCAAACTTGGTCGCTCTGTTTTAGCCCGGCTTTTGGATTTTTTCCTTCCGACTTGGAGACCCTTCCTCCCTTGTTTTACACCTATTCCAAGATTTTGCCCCTACCTCCCCCTGTTTTCGCTTCGCCCGTAATGATTGGATGGGTGCCCGTTAGACCATCCCCTCTCTTTCTTAGAATATGAAACTCATTTCGTTTTTGTGCGCCGAAAACGCGTTCATCCTTGGTGTGAGATTTTATTTTTTGCCCGACTTTTTTCCCTTTCCCATTTCGTTTTCCTTCGTTCCCTTTTCGACCCAGAGCCCAAAAGTTTCTCCTTTTCAAGTAGAGCGTTTGGCACTGGTTTGGAACTTTCGAACCCTTCCCCCACCCATGGATCAACCCAAAACCTCAGAAAAAGTCCGACTCCTTTTTTCTCGCGCCGTTTCCCCCAGGGTTTTCCTGGCGTGATGGCCAAGTTAATTTCCACTTCCCATTATGACTCTTTATTATCCCTCCCAACGCCGTTCTTATAGGGGTCCTCGATAGTCCTCCACTCTCCACCCTACCAGCTTTCTTACCTTCGTCCGTCTTCTCGAATTTGCAGTCAGAGCTCCCTCTTCCCCCTGACCTCTCTTTTTTCCTTCTCTCTGTAAGAGGGCCCTGTCTTTTTCTAATTTCCCTCTTCCCCGCTGTCTTTACGTTGCAAGCTATCGCGAACAAGCTCCTGCGTTGGCGCCTGAATTCTTTGATCTTTGTCCTTCTTTTATTTGGCAATTGACCTTTTCCCTTGCATTAGGATCATGTGTTTTCCCCCTTTTTTTTGCCTTTTCTCCTGCCGTCCCTGCTTTTGGGCGGACAAATTACGATGGTTCCCCCTTTCAACGGACTGCTTTTGCGCGAAATACACCCGCTCCGGTGAGTCTTTTTTTTCTTTTGTTTCCGAGTCGTTAGTTAACCAGGTGTTTTTGCCTGCTTTTATTCCTGGTCTTTTTCATATATTTTGCTAAAACAATCCCCCAGTACTTCCCCTGTGTCATTGGCCCTTTCCCCCCTTCGTTGGAGAATATTGTTACTTCTTCTCCTCGAGTTTGAATTCGCCCCCT
>Ga0179593_1630839_pt1 | contig 15314 bp, 10 predicted proteins | sample CZODoug2_1_08_16_FD_185931 | JGI IMG/M metagenome (GOLD analysis project Ga0179593, IMG submission 185931) | Vadose zone soil fungal communities from Angelo Coast Range Reserve, California, USA - CZODoug2_1_08_16fungal (PacBio error correction) | ecosystem: Environmental > Terrestrial > Soil >... | reverse complement strand
TGATGTGCCGCCTTCGTTGTCGTTCTCCACCGTTTTCTTCCAGGTGTTAACCGCCGGCCAGTCCGGCATTGCCTGGCGGCTCAGAATCTTCCGTGTTCCCATTGACATCCTCGACGTGTTTTGCCGTGGCGTTTGAGCCTTCCCCGCTTCGTTGCCGGTAGAATCTCCCACTCTTTGATGACTTTCCGACCAGGGAAGCACAGAACCTTCATGTCCCTTAAGGCCCCCATTCCCCTTTAACGCGCTGGTTGCCCCCCTAACCAAGCCGGCAGAGTTGAACCTTACATGATGTCCCCCAGGTGCTCGATGTCGAGTCTGAAGACCCCGCTGACGTGACCAGCGTTGGTCACAGTTCACCCCCCCCCCCCTCGGCCTTTCCCCCTCTGAGGAGCCCACCTTGTGGTTCCCTATAACAGGTCGGCGGCCATCGAACCGCAGGATTGTCGCCTAATGGTCGGCGTCCCTGTTCTTTTTCCCTCTTCCGCAGGACTAATGCAGAATTAAACACCCGGCGATTGAGACGTCCGGTAGCATCGCGTGCCCGCTACCCTTTAGTTAGCGTCCCCCCGTCTTCAGCTGTTCAGCTAGCTAAGTCAGACAAGCCCCATTCGCGTCCGAAAAGCCTTTGACACATTGAGCGAACGAGGGCCCTTTTTGTTCCCGGCTTCCTCCCGTTATTACCAACGTTCATGCCGCGAAGCGGGGTGCAGGAGCTCTCAGTTGTGCTTTTTCTTTGCTGACAGGACGAGCACCTTTCACCGGATTTGAAAATGGTGTTCCTATGCGTTTCCGCCTTCTGTCCCCGACTCCTGCATTGACTCCGTCTCCTCCCCGCCGGTTTGACGCCCCCTACAGCACGCGAACTCCCCTAAAGTCCAATCTTCCCGTTAACATTTTGTCCCCCTATTTCGGCTTCTAGCTGCGGAGCATTTCCCCCCCGGGTTGGAGGAATTTCCTTTTTTCACGTTCAACCTCGCCGCAATCGCACTATCCTCTCCTCCCCGTGTTGTTCCCTTATGAGGCGCGACGGGTTTCTCCCTGAAAGTTCTTTAGGCCCGACTGCTCGTTTGGTATAAGTACTTCGGAGAGTGCTGCTGTCCTTTTTAACACCCCCCCAGCTAAACTTTTTTTCAGTTACAGATGGGCTTTGATCCAAGTTGCTGTATGGTCTGTTGGTTTACTCAGCATTGGGAGAAATACCTTTTGCGCGACTATTGCATGTAGGCCAGAGAGGCTTGTAACTGTTTCAGATAGGAACCACATCAGGGATTTTTTTTCCTTCGGTTGATATCGCACAAGTGCTTAATACTTCTAAGGTCTTTTCGAAGTCAGCCAGCAGTTTTCTCCCCCCAACGTGGAGTAGTCAGCCTCAAGGAGTCACAGTTTACGGTTTTGGAGGGTCTCGATAATGTGTCGAATAATTCTTGCTTTATGATGGGTTCCCAGGATAAGAGACCTGTATGAGCATAGGCTGGATACTTATTATTAACACTGTCTCAGTGGATTAACATTCGCCCTGCTTTGACTTTTTCGGCCTTGCGAGCGGCTAGTCTCCACATCCGGGTCCATCTCCCCATGTTCATGCCATGCCTGGACCTGGAATAGGGTGAAAAAATGGCCACCAGTTGTGGTCTATTTGTCCAGTTGTTTTTTTTACGCACTTGATGAATAGAAGCGGTATCAAATCAGGATGCTTCCCCTCCAAGTATCTCGGCCCCTTCGTCCCCTCCCTATTCACGGAAAAAAATGTGGGCGATTTCGTTGTAAGGTTTTTCTTCCGCGTCTTGTCGATCCCGCGCGTTCGCCCCCGTGTCTTTACACGGGTGGGGAACCCCCACACCACCCTTCTTGTTTGTGATTCGCGGTTACCCCGTTTGACACTGCCCTCCTTCACTTCAACTTTCCTCCAAGGAGGCCTGTCCTTCGTACCGCCCCCAACTTCCCCGCGGTTCTAGTTCTTCCCTTTTAGCCCCGGTCTGCCACGATTATCGCGCCTGATATCTCATCCTTAGCTGTTCGGTCTCGAAAGACCTTGGCTTTTCCCTCTCCCCGTTCTTGGATCTCTATCGTCCCTCAACGACAACAGGCTTCCCGCGGGTTTTACCTCAAAGAGACCGGAGAAAGCAAACAGAAGAGACGACGTCTAAAAAGTCAGGAAATTCGTAGACCTCCTTCCCGGGAATGTAGACTTTGTTGGCCGGGAAGAAACACTAAAGTTCAAAAGCGGTTCGACCTGATAGGACTTAGGCCCGAGCGGCGGGCAGAGGTCTCAGGTGCCTTGAGGATCGGGGGACCGTGAAAGTAGGGGTAGAAGAGGTTCCCAGCCCCCACGTACGTTAGACATCATGTTTTTTCAGTGGTGCCGCGTACTGCCGGCGTACTTGGTGTTTGATCCCCTTTTTTGCGTTTTTGCGCTGTTTTTTCTTGCTCGGGACACAATCGCGGACATTCGCTTTGGCTTGCGCTGGTCATCGTACCGGTGTCTCACCCCTCTCGATGCCCCCTTCCGCTTTCTGGAACGCCAAGTCCCCTCCGAAGGTCCGGGACCCTTTTTCTCGGGGCCTAAGTGAAGTGAGGTTTAAAAGGGAAAACAAAGGACCCTGGCCTTTTTCACAAGTAATCTCACAAACAGAAATGATGTTCTGCGGTGCTTCCCCTTACGTCCCCAACCCTTTCTAGGGGCATTTTCTTGCGGGCTGAACCTGTTTCTTCGATTTGCTTGCTCCGGAACATTCCCGACATTGCCAGGAATTGTAAGGACAATCAGCTCCTTCGGTTGCTCTTTTGTTCCTTGGCCAAGGTCAGTAAATACTGACCGCGGCCCATTTCCGTTGGTTGATAGCATGCCATCCCAGTCCCCTCCTGCCTACTCTTTTTTAAAAATGTTTGTTGTGCGTCAACGCACTGACGGTCAATCACTACTGGGGCCCTGTCGGACTTTTTCCCTGCGTCATCCCCCCCCCCCCCCGGAGCTTCATGTTTCCCGCCCTTCGAACTTCCCAACGGAAGCCATTTGCGAATTGACTTTTTTTTGTTGGCCCCAACGCTTGAGACGCACTTAGTAACTATGGCCCATAGTGATCTCCCTCGCGATTCATTTGGCCCACCCCCCTCCTTTGGGCCCCTCCTCGTTCGCCGGCAGCTTATGTGCTCGATCCATTTGATGGCCTTGAGTACCGCCATTTCGCCCGTCTTCGTACGGAGGACGTTAACCAGTCATCCCCCAGGCGTCTGACTTGTTGGCGATCGCCCCTATCACGAAACCCCCCCCCTCCGTCAGGCAACACCCTCATCTCCATCCTGCCTGGAGTTTCGGTCGCGGAAAGGACGGAATTTCCCCTATAGACTCCTTCCAAACTTTTTAGACTCCAAGTTGTGGAGCCATCGACAAAGCAGACCGATCTCTAAGCACCTCAAGAGTGTGCACGAACTGATCCGACCAGCTTTTCCTTTGCGATCAATTTTTTCTCTTTCTTGTGATGAAGCAGCGCCTCACGCCGCGCTATCGTAGCCTTTGACCTTTTTTGTTTGCTGGGAGATCTTCTTGAACTTCTTTCCGGCAATGGCCGGCCTCGGTGACTGCTTCTCACATTGTCGCGCCAGTTCTTTGGACTTTGGCATCTAATGCTTTTAGCATGCTATGGGTGAGCGCCCCTTCCCCAAGGCTACTCGTGACTTCGTTGTTTCATGGCGGAGGCCTCACGCCTTGCATGCGGTGCCGTCGATCGACCAGGTCCCCTTATGGGCTTGCCGCCCTTGACCCACAGGTCATTTCCGTGCAGTGCGTGTGCCCCACCCGCAATTCCCCCCCCCCCCTTGTGTGATACAGGATCGCCAAGGAGGCTTTTGCTCCCTCCTGTTACACATGATTCTTTGTGTCCCTGGAGACGGGAATAGAGAGCGGGACGGTGGAAAAGAAGAACTGGAACTTGCAGTGCGCTGATGAGCCTGACGCACGTGCCAAGATGAAGAGAAGGGCCAATTGGACTCCAGGTTCACAAGACCTTTTTCATCCCCCCCCCCCCCCCCCTCCCACCCCCCCCCCTCCCCCCCCCCCCCCAACCCCCAAACACCACTCCCCCCCTCCTAAACCCCCCCCACCCCCCCCACCCCACAACCACACAAACCACCCCCCTCCCCCCCCCCCAACAACCCCTCCACCCCCCCAACCCCCCACCCCACACACCCACCCACCCAAACCCAAACACCCCCCCACCCCCCCCCCCCCCACCCCAACCAGTAGGAGTCCTGCTGCTAAGATTAGAAGACGTTGTTTCTTTGAAGGATCTTTGACTATGTTGCGGCGTAAGCGTCGGGAGCCTTGGTGATCTGCCCCCGTTTGCCCCATTTCTCCCCTGAGCGCTCCTTCCTTACCCGCGTGATGCCGACTAACGACAACTTGTTTCCCCTGTCCTAGAGGAGTTTCCAGAAGTCGACAACATCTCGGGAAATTCTAGCCGACTGAAAAAGCTTGGAAGAACGTTACTTTTTTCTTTTAACTCCCCTTTCCGTGCCCTGTTTACCGAGAGCCGCGGCAGGAAGCATGGCTGCTTATTCTCTCGCGCGCTTCTCGACTGCACTATAACCCCCGGTCCCCCCAGAGTGGCGTATAGCGTTTTTCGGCCAAGTTGAGGCGTTGGCTGAGGAGGACGCCACGTGGACTTCGGAGCGTTTAGTTTTTCTTTTGCCGGACCATACAATTTTGACACACCCCCTCCCTCCCCCCCTTTCCCCCCCTGTTTGATACCACCTACATCCCGGCGATACGCCTTACGACGGCCAAATGCCGTTTAGATTTTTTCCTATTTTTCACGGCGTTAGCAGGCTAGCATACTGGACCCCCTGGCCTTAGTTGCGTATAACTAATAAGGACCTTTCGCAATCAAAATCTCTTTTATTAATAATAAGTGTTGTGAGAGATCCTGTGCGTTCTTTGCGTTTCTCCGCGTTCTTCCTAAGAATCCTCGCCAGGGGGAGAGGTGGAGGTCCAGTAGAGGAGTAATCTCACGGACCATTCCCCACTCGGGCACAAGGTCCAACAAACTATGGTTTTTTTTCTAGAAACCCATTGGCCAGCTTTCGGACATTAAGGTTTTAAGCTTTTGAAGTTGGTCAGCCAAAGGTCTTTCATGGCCCCCCGACACTTAAATTAAGCGAATTTCAGGCATACAGTCTTTTCCTTTTGAGGAATAATATTAACGTTATACATCTTGGCAGCTTTTTCTCTATTTTAGATTATCAGAACTGAGCCGGTAATGACGATGCTCCGCCTTTAAGAGCGCCTGGAAAAAAGGGATGGGACCCCTCTCTCACGTGTCTGTAGGAGAAGAAGGGGGACTGACTTGTCCCCAGGCCGATCCCCCGGTAATAGGGGGAGGCAGCTCTTTTTTTTTTTCCTTTCTCTCCTGGTGAGGGTCGTTCGCGCGATCACAATGGGTTCTCCCCCTTCGGGGCCTGTATGGACCTTTTCGAACCCCCCCTCTCCGCGGAGAGTCCTGGTCTTGATCATTTTTTCCTTTCGAGGAGAACTTCCCCGGCCGTGCGTGGAAGCCCCGGTCGGACAGTGTGGGCCGGTGCCCACTCTAGCTGTTCCATCACGAGTTTGTCCGCCAATCCGGCGACCAATGTCTCACAAGTGCGACTCGACTCTTAGAAGTTACATGGGTGACACTGGAACTTTTTCGATTTTGATCTTAGTACGGTGAGAGATGATGACCTTCCTTGGGTAATCTTTTTATGATCCCCCTCTACATTATTATCCTTAGGGCCCTTTCCCCTCCAAATAGTTTTTTTGTTTTTCCTTTTTTTCGTGGCCGCCCGTTAGGTCACGCTCATCTGGTTCGAAACGTGGTTAGCCCATGGACACGCTCAATGGGACCTTTCCACGTTTTTCCTTTGTGTTTGCTCCTGGTTTTTTTGTGTTGAGAGGAGATGTCTCCTGTTAGCAGATTATGGAAGGGGGGCTTTGTCGGTAAGACTTTTTCCCCCCAATGCCGTCTCGCGATGTCGAGACCGTTCCCCCTTTTGATCCAACGACTTTTTTTCGGGTTCGGCCGCCATCCTCCCCGCCATTGTTCTGGCCTCCGTTGGGGCAGACACCCGCTCCCCCCTTAATGCTCTTGCGAGAGCTTCAACTGCAGTGCGCCCCCCAAGACACCCTCCGGGCTGTACAACCAAGGCCTGTAACCATTTCTACCTGTCGGTCCTTGGCGCCCGTGGTATTACACATACTCTCATCGCAGGGAAACGGGCCGACATTCTTTTCGACTCGGTCGGTCTGGGGAGCTCGTTCTTCTGGTCGAGTCTATTTTCTTGCGGCCCGTCTGTCGGGTCGCTACGCCCGCCAGTCAGCCGTCATCATGCCATTACGCGGGATACCGCGTCCTTAACCACCCCCCCAGCGATTCCAATGCTTCCGGGTGCTGTCGCCCTTTTCCGGGTCCAAACAGTCCCCTTCGCTTGAGTTTTTTTCGGGCGTGATCTCAACCTGTCGTACCATCTCTGGGCCGTCCGAGGACCCAAGTACCCCACCTTTTTGAAGAATGGATAGGAGTCTCAATACGGCTTTTCGGAACCCCTTTCCCCCCCCGAGGACCCGGACCCTCCCCTGCTGAGTACACCATCCCTCTTTTCTTGTTGCTGCAGGGACAAACACCCTTCCAAACCATTCGGACGGCATTTTTCTTTGTCTTCCACGCAGTTTCCGCCGTTGTAGTGCTAATTTTCTGCTCCCTCCCGGCGTCCGTTTTCACCCCCGACAAGTTCGAGGACCGTTTGCCGGTCGCGCGCCACCCGGGGGTCTCTCTAGGTCGGCCATTTTCCTATAAGTGAGTAGCACGCGCCTTCTTCTTTTCCTTTTTTGTTTCGCTTTCCGCGTGATCCCCACAGTACTATGCCTGGCTGACTCGGAGAACACCATGGCTGTGCGACCTTTTGAAAGGAGACGCCTCCACACACAGGAAAATGGGAGGGTACAGTAGCGGAAAGCAATCCGAGAAAGATGGAGACAAGGAGCGTGATACTTCCTTCCCTGCGAAGCCACCCTTTTAGGTGAAGTAGAGGTTTGTGTGACGCCCGGTTGCTTTTAGCTTAACAGACAGTCCGTATATAATTTTGTCATGGATTGCCGAACAAAGTGTTTCGTCGCGTTTTCATTTTCTTGGCTCACTTGCCGCCGAGCCCTCTCGATGTCCGGCGTTTGTACGCTTCCCCCATAGCCCCCGAGTCCCAAGTCTTCCTTTTACCCCCTGCGCATTCGGACTGTTGTAATCCGCGCTCCCAAACGGGTCCGCCCCCAGCGAGGGATCTCCTTGATCGCCGCCTTGTGGCATGTCAAGGAGCCTCGTCTGTCATGTGCCCTGCTGTCGAAATGACCTGAACCGACCGGCTGGAGCTCTAAAGCCAGACCGAGAATAGCTAGCAGGCCTAAGAGTAACGATTTTTTCTGGCGAGACTTATTTCTTTTCCGCCAGTTGCTGAAAGTAGGAGGTCAGGATTTTAAAGACAAAACCCCAGGGAACAGCCACGAGCCGGCTCTGTTTAGAACCGTGACGCATGTGACTTTTCGGAGCTTTTTTGTGTATGGCAATCTTTTGTCTCCTCGCTTGCGAGCCATTGTCGTAGTGCACCCATGGGAGCTTCTCGTGGGCTTGCCCTATAAGAAGGCCGGCGACGGGTTCTGACGGCGCAACCCTCCGAAGCGCCGTTGATTCACTCTAGTGTTTTTTCTCCTTTGTGGTGTTGCTCTGCCAGGTTGCCCCCTTGACTTTCGTCATTCGTTGTTTCGCCTCCACACTCGCTGGGTCCCGGGAGGCCATCACACCTTTTCCAGGTGTCGCCTTGAGCACGGCCCCCTTTTTTTTTCCCACGTATTGACGACAAGTCTTTCATTCGGCCTAAGAACCGTTTTCAGGATAGAAGCCCGGCGCGCTTTTAATGACCTAGCGTTTCTTAGTTAAATCGGCTCCAGCAGTCTTTTTTTCCCCCCCATTCCCCTTCTCTCCTGGTAGGACGTGTATCCTACGCCCTCCCTCCCGTGAGCCCTGACCCCCCATGAGGTTTTGAGACAAAGCCACCTCGCCGACAAACTTAGTTTGAAGATGACTTTAATAATACATTTTTTTGTGCAAAGGGGTCAATACGAGTGAAGATTATTTAAAGGCCCCCCCCTGCTCCAAGCTTTGAGCCTCAGAAGATCCCGGTTTTGTCAGAACAGCCCACTGTTTCGCGAGAGGGGACACGCCGAGTGCAGCTTTGGGTCAGCCCCGGGGTTCCAATTTTCCGGAGGATTCGAATCCCCACACCCCATCTTAATTTTAGAAGTGGCACGATTGATGACCGGAGCGGACTACGCGAGAGAAGAAGGAAGAGATCTTGAAAGGGAGGAGGGGGAAGACCGCGATACAAGTTGTGACAACAAGGTTAAGGTTTGACCCCATTCTGGATACCAATACATCCGCGCGTATCTCTTAAAAGCCACAAGACCTTGTGATGCAATTACGCTTTTCCGCCCCGTCCGGACGGAAAAACCCACAATGGCTGATGGGCAGCACTTACTCCCCCTCCCGTTCTTGTTGGAGATTTTGGCATAAGCACGGGAATTCACGATGCGATTTTTAGAAGGTCTACTACCTGATTTTTCCGTAGACACGCGAGCCGGTGCGTTCTGTTTCCCAGTCTAAGAGTCGTTATTGTTCCACGCTTCTCGTCATATTCTTCACACACGATCGCCCGCCAAGAAGAGGTCCCAGTCCGGTTTGCGGAGTGCTTCCTTCGATCTAACCTTGAGGATCACTCGTTCCGTGAGGGGATCCTCGCCGAAGATGAGGGGGAGTCGGACCTGTGAAGCCCACACCCAGCCTTCCGGAGCACACCGTCCTCATCGAAAGAGTCAAAGTGAAGCCGTCACCAGGCATTGACCAGCCCAAAGTGGTCCACAGGTCGAAATTAACGGCTTTGATTTTTGAGCCCCCCGACGGAACCCCCGGTTTGAGGAGGTGCAATTTTTTTCCCGCCACGCATTTTTTCAATCGCATGAGAGATGGGCAGCTCCCCCCGTGGGGGGGTGAAGCTCTGCGCTTGAGTTGGCGATTGAGGAGAGTCTAGGGTTTAGACCAGGTCCCCTGCCTCCCCTTTGGTTTTAGGATGGCCCCCCTCCCCTCAGGTCTGGGGGTCTCACGCAAGTCGAGGTTTTTTTAGGATGCCCAGGGTTACCCTTGGAAAAAACAGGGGAGTAAAAAAATCTATCGGGTTTTTCAAGCGCTGCAAATTAGCTTGAACCGTACGTGATTTTGCTGGGGTACACCTCAGTCGTGCAACGGACCCCCTCAGAAGAACCCTTCTCGGCAAGTCCTCTCCACCACCATCTAGCATCTGGTTCAGTACCCTCCCAGCGATTGCCTCGTCGGGTCCATGCTTTTCTTATGGCAGCCATTCTCCTACCTTTTATACACGACGACCCACTTCCTGTTTGGACGCTGGGGAGTCTACGTTGATCGACATGACTTGTCCGCTTTCCCAGGGAACGGACCGGACCACCCCCATCACCACCCACGCGAACAGGGGACGCTCCCCCCAAGGCACAGGACCGCATTTGGTCTGTTCTAAAAAACCGACGACCTCGGTAGGTCCGTCCCAGATAATAGGCTTTTTCGCGCCCCCCCGTAATGCTAAGTGAGGGGGGAGGCCGCATCCCTCTTTACCCTCGTTGACCCCCTCCTCGGGAGAGGTCCTTTTCCCTTCCTATTTAAACCTTTCGTGCTCGAGGACGGTACCCCAGTTTCCTTACAGAGGAGAACTCGTTGGCCTCAGCGGTTGAAGGATTTTTGCGGTCGCTGAAGAAGTTCATACCCCCACCCTCCGCGACCCACCCGTTTTTTCCCAACAAGGGCAGCCGACGTCGTACCTGTGGACATGGTCGACTCAGAGGCCCCGCTGGAATCACGCCTTACCATCCTCCGCTTCGTCGACACCTTCTCGTACTGGCGCCCTTAGATGGTGCAATGCCGGTCGCTCGACTTTGTCGTCGATCGTTAATTTGCCCTTGGAGAACCACCTGGAGGACAGCAGACCATCCCTGGATAATTCCCCCTTTTTTAGTGGAGATTCACTACCACAAAGAAGCAATTCCAAGGAGGTCAGCCGGAATAACACACCCTTTGGGCAGATTGAAATGGAATAGAAGTGTGACGAGCTAAGCTTGGAAGCACGTTTTTTTTTTTTTTGCTCAGCTCAGGCCCGCGCAGCTGCTTGGTGCCCTCGGCCTGGTCCGCCATGTTTATCATGAAACCATCAGGGACAAGAACGTTCCCCAGGAGGTCTTATCGGTCTCTGTAACCACGTAGTGTTCGCGATGTGGCCTAAGCTTTTTTCTTTGATATGCGCTCCTCTGCTCCTGGAAAGACCTGTCTGCCCGCCATCGACCCCTTTGCCATTTTTTTTCTCGGCATTTCGGGCCATGACTGATTTTGCACTTGACCGATCTTTAAGGGAAGAGAGGGGGTTTTTTTGTTTTTCTCTGATAGTATTTGTTTTTAGACTTCCAAATTTCGCGCTCGACGCCCCCCCCATTCTGGCCTTGCAAAAACCCCCAAGTATCCCCATGCTTTACGCCCTTCAGTGCGTAATTTGTGTTCGCCACCCTCGTCTACTACTTCCGCCATTCTTTTTTTTGAAGATCTCCTTCGGCTACGTCTGAGGCCGTCTGCTTTCCTCTTCTCTGTTATAGGCCTTCCCTTTGCGGACCCACACCGATTTTCCCAGGTTTTGCTCCGGTCCGACGGTCCCCCCCGATCCCCCAATTCCATGTCATGCCCGACAGTAAGCGAACTCACCGCGGATCTTCCCCCGTTTAACCCCTTTTGCAGGTCTTTTTGGTTGATTTATTTTGCGGGTGCCTCCCCCCCATTTCCGCCTTAGTGTTTGTTATTGCTGGGTGCGTGATACTGGTTTCTAAGATGATCGACTGAAATCATTCCATCTCCTTGAGACATTTAATTCCGGATTCTAAGGACGAGAAGGGCACCCTCCTGTTTTTCCACTTTTTGGCACGTCTTTCCTCCCTCCTTTGATCACCATGTGAGACAGTGCTCTCGTGCAAGCGAAAACCCCCCTCCCCTGCCCCGGTCGCAGGACTGGCTTTTTCTTTTCTTCCCTCCCTTTATCTTTGGTGCGCCCGATTGCTCTTTCGTTGGCGTTTAACTTCCGACTTGGATCTTCAGCAGCTTCCCAGTTGTGACGGACTCTGTGTTCTCCGCGTTTTTCCAGTTCAGTATTTCTTAATTCATTATTTCCCTAGAGAGTTGCCCCATTCCCGTCCCCCACCCATGATGGCGAGGTCAGTTTTTACCCACCTGGTGGCACGCCTCGTTTAGGTATCCCCCTTCTGGATGTTTCTTTTAAGTCCCCAAGGCCCGTTCCTGCAGAGCACATCAGTTTTCTCTGCGACTCCCGCAGGAGTCCCCACCTTAAAACAGCTCGGTCTTACGGGGCTGGTTTTTTTCTTCGGCGCATTGCGCCACCTTTTTTAAAGAAGGAAAAGGGTCTTCCCTCCCCAGCCTTGCCCCCCCCTTCACGTTGGCCAAACTTGTAGTTTGCCGTGTACGTCTTATGTTTTTTGCCTCCGATCCTCCGCCGCCATGGCCCTCTAGATTGCTCACCATCCGCCGGCTAATCTGGAGCTAACAGGCCTCCCGCCCTCAATGCTCCCTTCGAAGGTGCGGACTTTTTTTCATCGCTCTAAAACTTTGAACAGCGAGTTTCACCTTCCTTGAGCCTGGTGAGTTCCCCGCCATTGGCCGGTCTGATGCCGGGCCCTGTCATTGGCGGACCCTGACCACCTTCGCGACAGCAGCCCATTTTTTCAGTCGCCGCCGTTAGCCTCAACCACGCGTATTTTGAACTGCGGTTTTTACGCCTTCCGGTTTTTCTACGTCGTCGAGGTCCGCTTGTATTTTTTCGCGCCCAACATCGTGCTGTATTCGTTGTTGTTGCTAGCGCCCGGCGCGGTGCGCGGTCCCCACCGTCCCCCGCCGCTGGGGTTGTTTCCTTTGTACCATTTTTGCGAGTTGCCCCACCAGCGGCGAGCGCCTGGGTTTCCGGTCTTCCTTCCGCGTGTTTTCTCATGGCCGCTACGAAGTCTTCACGCCGGGGCATCTCCATCTTTGAGTCCCCGGCTGTTTTTTGGGCCCGTGCTTACTTTCCTAACCTTTTTGTTCGTCCGTGTGAGAGTCCCCACCGTTGAGTTTTTTCCACCAGAAAACGTTCATTCCGGAGGTCTTTCTAAACTGAGACCCCGGGTTGAACGCCAAACTTTGCGACAGACTGTGTCACAGCCCTGTTCGGTCTTCCCCCCCCGCCCTTGCATCGACAAATGTGTTGCGTACGTTTCGATCTCCTACTCCGAGATCGAGTGCTTATGCGCCGCGATGGACGTGATAGGTCACCCTGGTCCCCCACGTTTCCTTCACGAACCTCATTCTTTCACCAGGACAGGTGTCCGAAGGTCTCGACCTTTTTCTCGCAGTGGTTTAGGTGGCGTGGTGGGGCTTTCTTCCCCGTAGACCGGCCTTGCACGAGGGGCATTGTTCGGGTCATCCTGGAATTTTCCCCCCTGTTCGACTTTAAATCCTTCCACCGCGAACTTGTTGAAGGCAAACGCACGAAGGGAGTCCTCTCCGTTACGTCCCTCTCTCCTATAATTACGTACCCCCCCATTGGGCGATCATTGACTTCCAGGATTTCAGAATTTTGCTATCCCCCACTTGGGTTCCTCAGCAGCTGAAATCAGACAGCAACTCACATTTCTTTCGAAAGAACAAGACCCTTCACAAGGTTTTAGCAAAAGCCTGAGGAGTCCCACGGACTTTTAGTGTGGCGCCCCCCGATGTGAAGGGAAGTTGGCAGTCTCAGCATGCCGGCCCAGGGCCCGGCCATTACACAGCGCGTCATCTAAGACTCTGTCGGTTTTTTGCCTTTTTCAACTTGATCTCCCTCTGATTTGTAATCGAGATTTTGCTTTGCCCCATTTGCTTTTTTTCCATTGCTGCTTTCGTTTCTTTTGCCATAACGCTAGCGGTTACGACATCCAGCACGGCAGACGTTTTAGCCTGATTTCCCAAGAAACGCAGACATTTCTAATTTACTTTCTAAGCCCTGGCGTTCGCCTCAATACAATCTCGAGGCGGTTGCGTCAATGGAACGACTTACGTTTCACCCACTTCGTGAAGACTCCTTTTCATCCTATATACCTCCTCAGTTGCACGTTGATTGCCCCGCGAGTTGGTTTGAGAAGGAGGAGTTATGCCCTTTTACGCACATTTGTAGGCACACCTTATTTTCGTGCGCCCAGGATTAGAACTCCCCAATTTTTGAAAGTTTTACGTTCGGGCCTCGTACTGCGATGTTAGAGGGATGGGAGTACGAGGTTTTAGGGACAGAAGAAGAAGTCACCGAATGAAGTGAGACTTTCAGGAACTTCCCCCCAAGAAGACTACTTCCTACGAAGTACGAGTGACTAGTCGGACCTTTTGTAGGATAGCCATCCGTAACTTCCAGTCGGTCGAAGACCATTCCCCTTTTGCAGCGCGCCAAAATGTTGCCGAATCCCAGTGCCGAACCATCAGTTTAAGACATGGAGCCACCCTTTTTGACGTGCCTCCCCCTCCTCTCATCAACGGGGGAGTAAAATTCTGTGGGGAGGGGTCTCGTTTGTTTTGTAGGATAATAGCTTGATCACATTTTTTGACCCCCGTACAGCGAGTTCCGATCCCTTGAAGAGTTGTTCTTTAGGAGGAGCTTGAGCTTCGATAGCTTGCAGCGGTGGACACAGAGGAAAAAAAGGTTGCTTAACGCAAGGAGGCCGGTTCACCTCCGGCACCTGGAGAGAAGGCATAAGCTTTCCACGTGCCAAGGATGCGAGAAACGAACAGGGTCCCCCCAATGGACATGCGACGTTATCCAATGCTGGAGGCTTTTGCCTAGGAGTCCCGTTGACACCCCCTTTCCACCCATGTCGGTTTTCCTCAATATAGTGTCCATTTTTCGGAGGTTCCCCTTTTGATCCCCCCCTTTTTTCTTCCGTGCCTCCACTTCTCTCGCTCTTCGTCCGCCCTTTTCCGGGCCCATTGGCTAGACTCTCGCCTCCCCGCCCGAGGCGTCTTTCTGGTTCGCACCTGGCTTGGTTTGGTGGCATTTTTCTTTTCACAGGTGGGACCGCTTTCCGTTCTCTGTTTTGTTCACCTGGGCCCCTCTTATCGTGTTTTCGAATTACTACACCCGGACCGATTACCTCCCGGTCCAAGGTTTGCACCTTCCCGGTCAACCGCCCCCCCCCCCGCCTCAACGTTTTTTTTTGTGACGGGCCTGGCTTTCTTCTTTTGCTTCCGGCATATGACTACTCCTACCGACTTAGCCAAGCCTTCCGACACCATGGACTTGCCGGGGGTGGTGGCACTTCCTGTCCAATTTTTCGTACCTTTTTTAATCGCAGGAAGTTCGTTACCTGACCATCCGGCTCTGCCTCCGTCAACACCACCACTTTTCGGAAAGGTCGATCGGGGGTCTGTTTGCGTTCGATGCCTCACCTCGGACCCCCCTGACCCTTTCGCCCGGTTTTTTATTTTCTTTTTTTTTTTCGATCCATAGGCCTCCCCTTCGTGTGCCTGCTGTCGCGTGCTGCCGTACCCGGTCTGTCGATGTTTCTGTCCCCACTACAGTCGTTTTTTTTTCTCGAATTTTCAGGTCCGCCGTTCTCTCCGACTGCCCAGTGACGGGTTTCTCAGACCGTCCTGACCAGGCGGCGATCCCCTTTTATGCTCAGATTTTTGCCGTTCCAGTGTGTTTTCGTTTCTCTTCGGCAGCGCCCCCCCCCCTTTTCGCCGTAGTTGTGCGCCGTTTCTTTGGCGTCTTCCCCAGTCCTTTCGTGGCCCATCCTGACCCCTTGCGGTGGTGTACAACCATCCCTTCGAGCGGCCCTTCCAGTGAGCGCATTGCCGTGACCGGTCCCCCCTTCGGCACCCACAAGTCCCCCCTTTGGACCTGCGACATCTGTTCATTCACCACCTGCGTTTTTTTCTGTTTCGCGGTGCTTTTTCATGGGGCCAACCCCCCCAACGCAAAGCGTCGCCTCCGGGTCTTTTCTGGCTCCCTCATTCCTTTCTTTTCGGTTGTCGTCTTTCCCGTCATTTTGCTACTCTTTGGCCGAGAACTTACCCCGCTTGACAAGGATTTCAGGAAAGTCCTAGGTTCTTTTTCGAGCGAACCCGGTGATGTTCTTCCTTTTCAAAGGTTCTCGCCTGATTTTTTTCGTTGCACCC
>Ga0179593_1623983_pt1 | contig 15314 bp, 14 predicted proteins | sample CZODoug2_1_08_16_FD_185931 | JGI IMG/M metagenome (GOLD analysis project Ga0179593, IMG submission 185931) | Vadose zone soil fungal communities from Angelo Coast Range Reserve, California, USA - CZODoug2_1_08_16fungal (PacBio error correction) | ecosystem: Environmental > Terrestrial > Soil >... | reverse complement strand
CTTCCACCTCAACCAGGAATGAAACTTCGACGAGTTGTTGCGCGCACTGAACCCCCCCTCAGGTGCGGCTTTTCTTTTTTTTCTCCCTATTGAATTCATGACTCTTTCTTCGCCTCCCTGTTTCGTCCAGCTTATTGTTTTCCTGGTACCCCCAATGCCTTTCCCCGTAGACCCGCCGCGGCCGTTAGCATACAGGTTTTCTCCCTTTCCGATGGCTTAAATAGTTCCCCTCCCCCCATTCCTTGCTCGTCCCACGCGCGCATTAATCCTTCCCCTTCAAATTTTACGCTGCGCCCTGATTCAGATAGGTTTTCCGGCGCGTTCCGACTTTTTTTTCTAGTGGCTTCTCTTCAAACCCTGTGTCCTGAACAAGACAGGACCCGGCTTTAGCTGTGCAAGTAGTTTTTTTTGGTCTCCCCTTCCTTCGCGAGCCTTCCCGCAAATTTCTGCTCGCCCTTCCTTTCTTCCTGCTCGCAAGGATTCTTTCTTTTCCTCTTTTGCTTTTTGCCGCCTGAAGATGGCAGGATTCCCATTGTGGCTTTGTTCCCCCCTACGGTCTTTTTCCGCCGCAGAAACCGTGCCTGACCTTTGAAGCCCTCCTAGTGAGCCCAGAGCAGCCAGATGAGTTTCATTTACTTTTTTTCTTTGGGGGAGCCTACTCGTGAGTAATTGGTAAGTTTGAAATGGCCCTTGCCTTATCCAATGATGAAGGTAGTGTCGGTCTAGATCCCTCCTGGAATCCCCTTATCTTCCACGAAGAGTAGTAGTAATACAGTTCAGTTTAGAAGAGTCTCTTTGACTTTGTGTGAGGTTCATCCCTGTTCCCCAGGCCCTCGAGGAGACTCCCTCCAATCCTATTTACGACGATTTTTTTTTCGACTTGGAACGAGTCCTTTCTCCTTTCCCCCCTTTCGTACCGATAAAAGGGTTTCCCCTAAACGCGAAAATCTCCATCCCAGATCGAGTCATCCTTCCACTTCCAGAGTTATTTGCACGTCCCCCCTTTTTTGCGCGATTTTTCTCACAAGAACCCCTCACCCGCCTCAACTCCCTTAGCGATATTGCCCCAAATCAGGTCCCCTCAACCACCCCTTTTTCTGTGATCTTACCCCCACCGCCGAGGCAGGACCCTTACTTTCCGTTTGGGTTTGCCCCTGAGAACTCTATCTCCCCCCCACCAGCTTTGCTTTAGAATCCACTGGTAAATCCTCCCTGAACCCCCTGCCTTTACTTCGTCGCACCTACCCACTTTTTTTCTTTACACGTTTATTACAATAAGAGATATCCCCTATTTTTTTTTCCCCCCGGACAATATTCCCAGACGCTCGGCCAGTTTCCCTTGTAAGTACGCTACTCAAATTCTCCCATTCTAGTGCTAGGTTTCCTAATGCCTAGTCCTTTTCTTTTTTATTTTTCGCGCCGGTAGATACGCGTTTCTCCCTCCCGGCGCCGTGAAAAATGGCTGCTGCCGCGTCCTCCCGGGGATTCATTTGCAGTTTGATAGGAGTTGGTGTGGCGTTTGTGTTAAAGACTTGATATTTCCCGACGGTTGCTCTCTTTCCCCCCCTCCGCAACCCCTCTCCGGATGTCTGCATACACCACATTGAGAAGCCAGATCTGAAGCCCGCACAGCAGTCAGTTCTTGTCTTTTTTTTATCCTCTCTTCCCTCCTCCTCCGTGGATCTCTCCCTCCCCCAGATATCCGCCTTTCCCCCTGCTGTCCCCTGCCATTGTTTTTTGCACTAAGGCAGCGAAGTTTCTACTTTTTGCTGAGCGCAACAGGTCGGTCCTTCTCTTTACTTCCTCTACACGCTCACCACCACCCTATCTCCCTCCAGTTAAAACCCCCTTTCCCGTCCCTGCCTCAGCCATGGTGACTTTTTTTCGCTCTTCTCTGATTACAGGCGAGGTAACCTTCCCGCTTCCCCCACAAGCCGGCCAAGTACGCGCGAGAGCCCCTCGAGACCGGCCGAATGCCGTGGCTCGGAGTAATCGTCCCCTTTTTCTCCTTTTTTTTTGAGTTCTTCCGGCTATTTTTTCGTTGATCGCTGATCCCCCCCCTTGCGCCGCTTCCCAGTCCCTTATTTTTTTTTTTGTGAAGTCGGGTTCGGGGCGTCGGACCTCCCTTTTTTCTTCGAAACGCCCCTGGTTTGTTCTCTTCAACCCCCCATCGTCAATTTCGTTCCCCGCTTTGTCAACCACTTGACTTCCAATTCCTTTAAAGGATGTCCTTTTTTTTTTTTTTTCTCCATGGGGAGGACCCCCCCCCTTCTCCAGTCTTTCCTTTCTTGGCGTTCTTGAAGGACCCCTGGACCAGCGGGCGGTTTTTTGGCCCCCCCCCTGAGTGTCGTTCTCGTTCCGATTCTTTTTTGTTTGTTGACTGAACCAGTATGCTTTGCTTTTTCGCTTTTTTCCGGGGTGATCTGTACCTAAAGTGATGCCAGGCCGCCCGTTCCATCCTAATAAGTTCCTGCCATCTCTATTTTTCTCGGCATGCTCGCGGAACCCGACCTAATCCCCCCGTCAACGATTTCCCGCCGATGTATTCTTCCAGACCTTGTAGTGTGCCTTCTGGTTTTTCAATTCTGCGAGAATCGCCGCGCACCTCGCGCCTCCTTGCTTTCGTCTTTGGTATTAATACATCTTCCACGAGCACTACTTGACACTTCTTTCCCACCCTTTCAGCTTGGAAGCTTCTTCGCTGGTTTCCCCTCCCGGCTGGATTAACTCCTTTTACTTCGTTTTACTAACCTTCCTTCTTGTTTTTCCTGCGTTAAAGAGTTGAATCCTGCCATATTCCCCGGCCTTCCCATCTCGTCACTTGCAAGAACTTAGAGACCTTTCCTTCATCCAAATGGCCCTTTCGATTTCTTAGAATATCCGCCGACTCTCTTAAAACTTCCCCGCCGAATCCCCTGCTTTATGTTCTATCCTTTCACATCAAGCTCTCCTCCTAGTTGACACCGCGCCGCCTTACGGACACTCAGATGGAGCGTTCTTTTGTTGCGGAGGGACTATCTCCCACTCTTTTCCAGAGGATTGCGCCATCGGGCATCTGTCGAGACTTGCCTTCGCCCCCCTCTTTTCGGCACGGTATTTCGTATGATACGACGTTGACCAAGATCTTTCCCTGCCAAACACTTCTTCGCGCGGAGCACCCCCTATTCAAGCTGCCCCTCCCCAAGACCGATTGTCCCTTGATCCTCTCTCCATGGATTTTTTTTTTGCGGGTTTGGACCTTCTATTACCTCCTCCTCACTCGTCTGAGCGCCTTTTTTTCCCACCACGCAGCTGCCTTCAGAGACAGATGCTTGTTTCAAAGTATCCGGTGAGGTTTTTTTTATCGGGATTACTTGATTGACTCCCCTCCCCCGTCTCCCCAACAACTTTTAAGCTTTTTTTTAAGTTTTTCTCAGTACTCTTTCAGAGTGCACCAGATGGTCTCCGGTTAGAATCAGGTCCCCTGATACACGGTAACTCCCGCGGCCCAACATCCGTGACGATCAGCTGAGAGCAAAATTCCCCGTTTGCGCATTTTCAGTTTCTCAGTCCGGCTTGTTCCGAAGATGCTTCTCTTGATCTTCCCGTTGATAAACCCCCCGCCCTCTCAAGAAGTAGTCGTTTGAAAGAGACGTTTCCTTTTCTTCCCTTCCATTTCAGCGCGAGCCTCCGCCTTTTTTCGCTAAGTCCCTCGGGCGCTTGAAGTTCGTATTCCTCTACCGCCCCGTTTCCCTGCTGCCCGATGGCATGTTCCAGATCGGGTCATTTTTGCCCCTTTGGGGTAAAACCGCCTCCCCCCCCGTTTTTTAGCCAAGCCTAGTGAGCCCCCACTTCTTTCTTCCGGGAACTGTACAGCTGGATTGGTGAGCCTACTTCGTAGAGTAATGATAGTAGCTTGTAAAGGTCATGGTACGTTACCCCCCCATGACGGCCCCAGGTTAGCAAGTCCCTTACTTATCTCCCCTCAATGTTAACTGCTCCGAAACTTCCGCGTAGGGCCTTCCTCTGCTTTCCGTTTCGTTGTGATGCGTGGGCCGTCGGTCGGCTTCCTTTGCCGATCTTCCCCTCATCGTTTTTGACTGACGTAGGAGGACTTGGAAATTCGCGATCCCCCTTGTAGCAGACAAAATCACCGAAAATAGGAACTCTCCCCCCCTCGCCAACAGCATCTGGGGCATGCCAATCTCCTCCCTCTTTCTTCAGCCGGGAAACTCGGAGATCTGTTGCACCTCTTCCCCTCCCTTTCGAAACGACCCCTCAGCAGTTTTGCCGGACTGGATCCTCCAAATTTGCATGAAAAATTCCTCCCCCTTTTATTGGCACGATATTTGGGGACCGCCGTCTTCGAGGACCACCTCGCCGATGGGTTTTCCCTAGACCCGACTCTCATCCCTTCCCCAATCTGGACGTTTTCAGATCACTCATAGACAAATCTCCACAGAACTTTTGCACCTTAACCCCCTCCTGATGATTTCGCACTGATGATATTTCCTAGCGCTTCCCACCATCCCCTTAAATTGCAATTTTTTCAGCCGCGCAAGTCCTTGCAGAGTCTCCCCCCGGCTTCCCTTGCTACAGGATTTCCTGAAATGACGCCCCCCTATTTTTCTATTTTGTTTGTTACCGCGCAGGTTATAGCTTTGGTATCTCCGCCAGCCGGCGTAGTGAGGCTCTCTCCCCATGGTGTTTCGGGTCTGAGGTCGTCCTTATTTTTTTTTTCCCCAGTGGTAGGTGTTCCATGTAACATATAGGGTGTGCTCTTGTAACCCCTATTGGCTTCGCTGCCTGTTAACACATGCGAAGCCATTCCCTTTCTCAGCGCGTCCTTCAGCGCGTTTTTGTTCTTCTTCGTTTACTCCTTGTGTTGTTGTTACTGATTTAAACAGCTCCTCCCGTGTGATCGCTGAGCATTTTGTCTTTGCGAAGCCCCCTTCTTTCGTCTTGCCCCCGAGCGCACACCCGGTCGGCAGATAATTTGAACATCCCCCCGGCCCTATCACTACATCAGCCTTCCCCTTCCCTTGGAGGTTTTCCGCGGCAAGCGCCCTGACCGTTTTTCTCCCCTTTGGCGTCTGGTACCGTGTACGGTGTTTTTTTTTTTTTTTTTTTTTTTTTTTTTTTTTTTTGTGCTTTTTCCCACAAGGCTGAGCACCACGCCTTTTCTGTCGAGTCCAATCTGGTCGGTTGTTTCGCGGCTACTTCTTTTAGACTTTTTCGGGGTTGCCCAGATTAGTTCGAAGTTCCCTATCCCTCTTCGGATATCACCCATTGCGTTCGTGTGTCCCGCCGACGAATGAGGTTTGCTTCTTCAAAGTTCCTTCTTTTTTCCCACGCAAATGAGTTTTTTCTTTTTCTCGGCAAACCCCTTCGGCCATCTGCGGCGGTTTTTAGTTTCTTCGCTACCAATTCCTTCACCATGGTGAATTTTTCATCACTTTCTCCCCCAGTTCGACTGCGCTGCGCGAGGTTCGTGTCTAAGAAACAGTTTGCCATTCGGCTCGATTAGAGGGGCCCTCTCAGTTGGCTTCCGCTATGATTTGATTGGAGAGTGAGTGAGACTTACTGGTGATCTTTCTTTTCACCCGTACGCGCAGTCACTCCGTTCAACTCCGTCTTCCCCGATCGAATTATCGACTGCACCGAACACTTAATCGATGAGAAGCCGCTGGTTCTAACTTTCTGATATTTTCTTTTTTCCGGGACCCTTGTTTGCTTATGCGTCTCCTCCTCCGCGTCCCTTTCTCCCCTCACAAATGCTGTAGTCATTGTTAACCCTGCAACCCCGAAACTCACTACTGATACTATTTCTTCTCCCCCCCCCATTTTTAGTTTTTGCTGCGCTGGTAACTCCCGGCTTGACACTTCCTCTTTCCTGCCCCTGTTACGGTGGAAATCCCCCTGTCTCGTCAACCTTCCCGATCTGATCTTCTCTTCGTAGCACCTCCCCTAGCAGTCAGAATGCGTCCTAGATAATTAGGGGCAAGTACCCTTTTTCGTTGATGCGATGCTTACTGTCTAATTTGTTGCAGGGACTCTTTTCCCCCCCGAAAGCTTTTCCTTCTTATTTTCTTATGTACCCCAAGTTGAATCCCCCCTTTTTTTTCAGCTCGTCGGAACTCGCGTTCCCCCCTCGCAGATTTCTGGCGCAGCGCCGGTAATGGACTCTTTTACGCGTTCCCTAGTACCCCAGTCTTTTCGTACTTTCCCCGGGATTGCCGCCCCCCTTTTTTTTCCAGGGAGACCTGAGGAGAGGTGCGCTTTTGTTCGGCATAGGCATTTTTTACTTCCAACCAAAAGTGTCCGAACCTTGGGCAATCATCCCCCGATTAGACACACCCCGTTGATCATTCCATTGCGAACCCTTCCCCTCTGTGCAGCTGGTTGATTTTTGTTACGATATCTAATTTCCTACTAAGTGTTGTTGTCGAGATCACAGACCCCCCCCCACGAGTCTTCGTGCCCGCGACGCGGTTTTGTTTTTCCCCCCCCTGAAAAATTCTACGGTGTTCTTTGGTCGCAGTCGTTCCTACACCTGCTTGTCCCGCATTCAAGAAATTGTTCTTTGTTTTTTTCATTACCAATTAGTGGTCGCATTTCTACCTTCCTTGGTGTGAACGACCGAGGCGCGCATAAATTCTGATAAATGATGAACGTTTTTCATAATCACCCCCTTCCGATGCGAGTCCTCGGCGCAGTCCCCCCCTTCCGGCAGGGAGCTGACCATGAGCTTCCCGTTGGGACTTCTGCGTTCTTTTGCTTTTTCTCTGGGATTCCAAAACCTTTTTTGCTCCCCTGAACATAAGCAGGTCCGTTCCCTTCCTTTTGCACTCTGGATCCGGGGATCCCGCCAGTTCCTTTTTTTGACTCCGCCAATTTCCTTACTTCCTTTCGGCTCTTTTCTTTCTTTTTTCTTGACGTTTGAGGGCGCCTCCAGACTCCAGATTCCTGGAATTTCTCGCACACTACGTTTCCTGTTCTCCCCACCCGAGCAGAGCCACCGCTTTCAGTCAAAGCCCTGGGAGTGACCCCGCGCTTTTTCTGAGTTAACGGTTTATGATCCTGTCTGGTGGGGTTTTTTGAGGGGGATTCCTACTCGTGTTAGTAATTTTTGAGTTGTCCCGTAGTGTTCCCTTCAGGAAGCGCCTGCCTACTTCCGAGCAGGTAGCTGCGACCGGGCGTTTTTTTTTTCCCCTTCGCATGAATGGCAAGCTTCTTGAAAAGAAAGATCCGTTGCTTCCCGAATACCTCCTTGTCGGTTCGAAGTTCTTTCGTCGGTTTCCCTTCGAGATCCGCGATCGCGATAGAGTCTTGAGGCTGGAACGGAGACTACTGCACTGGTTCTCCTTCCCCGATCCACAGGGCCCTTCCTTGACCCTGCACATCGCCAATCCAAGGACCTGCACCCCGACTTCAAGCATATATGAGCTGCCCTTACAAGCCCTCTCGCCCTCCTTTCTTCAAGAACATCCATCCCCCCCCCTCCCCAGCAGCGCAGGCGAAGATTGCCTCCCCCATTACACCATTGTTCCTCATTTACAGATTCTCCTTCGTTTTTTCCCCCCCCCCCGCAAGCGGAACTCGTGTCTTTTGTGTCCTAGAAAGACGTTAAGCTTTCGAATCCCAAGTTTCCCCTCCCCGAAACGCCCTGCACTTTTAGTCTGGGCAATACACACGGCTCCCCACGTTCGTTTGATCTACCTCAGCGAAGTAAAACAGGAACTTTTCTGGACGCAGACTTCTTGTTGATGTTTGCCCTCCCGACGCCATCACTGTTCCGTAGTGCGCTACCTCTTTCTCCCCCTTCCGTTTGCTGGATTTGCGGCCGGCTGGTAATATCTTCAGTCAGGTCTCATAAGACCATCGGACGTGTCACCCCAGTTATTTTCGTCCGGTCCCTGGGCATTGAATTTGTCTTTTTTTGATGAGTCGATGAGCTGGTTGGCAGTTTGTCGGCGTGTGCAAGACCTATGCGTTTGCTCGGTTCCGCAACTCCTTTCATTTTTTCGCTGCCTGATTTTTCCAAACCCCCAATTTCCGGGAGCGCGCTCGCCTGAGTTTTTGATTTTCTATATCTGTAATCCTCCCCCTCCTTATCGAGATCTCACGTAAGACTTCTTTCCTCTGCTGGCACGTCATCGCTTCAACTTTTTCCCCCTCAGTTAGATCCCAATGAACTGATGTCGGCCCCGGGGTGAAGTATAATTCTCCCTCTACCACTGTCCCCCCCACCGGTCCATTAAGCCAGTACAAATTTCTTACTTTCTCTTTTTTTCAGGACCAATTTTTTTGCAACCGTTTTTTCTCCGATGGCGGCCTGTCTGTACCGTTCGCGAGTCCCCCCACCAGCCCCTCTGGAATCGAAGGAAATCCTTATTACCTCCGGCCGAATGGCGTAGCGGCTAAACTTGAGACTTTCGAGATTTCTGCTTTTCAGAAGTGTTTTCTCGCAGTTCTCTCCTTTTCCTTTCCTCCGGGCAGGCGGCTTTGTGAACTCCTCTTTTCTCTGTGGTTTGTCTGGGGAACGCTGGGCCTCAACGTGGTTCAGGATTCGTTTCGGAACCCCAATCTTTCCCCCCAAGCGTTTCCGCTCTGGCTGTGTTAAACGCCGCAATACCTTTGAACATGGGCTTTAACCATTGGGAGTGAAAGATTTTTTTCCTTGCTGGCTGCGGTTTGTTTCTTCCCCATTGAAAAGTTGAAACATGCGTTGTCCTTCTAGCATATCATGAGTCTGCAGGCTCTAGCTTGATTGGGCTTGGTTTTTCCTGGGATCCGCTATGGTTCTACTGACCGCAGCAAGGCGCCCCCTCTACGTCTTCCAATCGGATCTTATTCTATGTGCACGTACTGCCTCATACATCCCCTTTCCTCCTTGGTTCTCCACCTTCTTTCTTTACTCAGATGTTTATGCCATTCTACGGACTGACGTCCAGAAAGTTTCAAATGATGATCAGTAATTGTAGATCGATTCCTTCTTTCACCGCCCACTTTTCTTCTCCCTTACTTTTCCGTTAGGCGCCCCCCATGATTCCTTTTCCCATCTAATTTGCGCTGGGGCTCACGGGCCTTGTATGCCCCGGTGTGCGGACTTTTAATCCTTCCTTTTTCGGCCCAGTCATCTGCCATCTCCAGCGCCCGTCTCCCTCCCCCTCCTCACTTTAAAGAATCCTTCCATTCTCAAGGACCTTAGAGGGAATAAATGCTTGTGCTGAACTGTGACCTCCATATCCGCAGATCCCCTACGGAACGCAGGTCAGCTTTATCGATACACCTTGAATATCATTCTCCCTTTTCCCTTTCGTCGGAAAAACGCGTGTCCCCCGTACTTTACGCAGATGGGCCGCGCCCGAGGCCACTTTTCCTGAGCGATCCTTCGTCAGTGTCGGTCCTTTTCTTTCCGCATCGGGCAATCGGTCCCCCCTACCATGCGAAAGGTCCTAGGTTCTGAACTGTTCCCCTTGATGTCGATCCTGACCATTTCCCCACAGAAGCTGTACGACCCGTTAATGTTAGCGCGGCGCAATCACCCGCTGCCACCAAAACAGCCCGGTTCAGTGCGCAGCTTTCCCTTTTTCCCGAGGAATGCCCTTTTTTTTTTAGAAGATATCTACTCCCCTTTTTAAACGGTGTTGTTGTTGTTTCCTCCCGTCCACCCCGCCACAAACCTTGGCATGAAAGCAGCGATGCTTTTCCTTTGGAAAAATTCCCCCCCGTTGTGCGCGTGGCGTGCTACTCATTCCCTGGATGATAGTCTTCCCAGAACTTTTTCCTCCTGTTTAATTATCTGCCATCATGCCCGCCCCTCTTTCCCTTCTTTTCCTTCGCCTTTTCCCTTTCTCCTGATGAAAGATGGCGTCCAATCCCCCAAATTGAGGAAGATCCGCTGAGCTCCCGTTAAGGCCCAGCTCCTGAGCCATTTCCTTTGGGATCGAGTTATTCCCGATTTCTATTCAAAATGTGGATCCATCTCCCCTTTCCAGCGGACCGGAGGGTTCGTAGATTAGATTCAAGAGCGTTCTGTTATACGTCACCTGAAGCCCCGACCACTTTTATGGATGCACTGCCTCCTTTTCTTCCTTTTTTTTCCTTTTGATATGGCTTGGGAGGTCCCTGCAGGACTTCCCAGGATCGGGCTTTGCTCTCCCCCCCTCGTCTGGGGTTCCAAAACTTTTCTCCCCCTTGCAGACTACGGGCTACACCCTTGTGAGCCCCTGCGAAAGCAAGGCAGCGGATTTTCCTTCCCCTTTTGTGGGATAGTCAGAGTTTGTCCATTTCTTTCCTTTCTTCCTCCCGATTCTTTAGACCAATGACACCTTTTTTTGGAGCAGATGTGGTTCCCTTCGAGCCAATGGCATTTAAACTTCTCCTCGCTCTCTCGGAGAATACCCCAGGACTGTCGCAAGATTGAGAAGTTTTGAGTGCCAGGGAGGAAATGACCTCCCCCTCGAAGCCGGTTGCTGCTTCTTTTTTGACACGGAGCGTTTCTTCAGCGAGTACCAGATCTGGCTCCTATGAAAAGTTTACCGCCCGTCCAATCAAGCCCTTTTTTGCAAGCCCCAAGCCCCGATGAAGGCTCTCCTTCGAAAGGAGTCGCTGTTGCAAACTTTTCTGTTCTCTCCAGAAGCCAATCCCCCTTTCTGCGATGCGACTTGATTGCCATTCCCAATTCATCCATTGTAATGCCCGTGTGGTGAACCCCCTCCGTCCTTGAAAAGATTGCCGAGTTTGGCCCCCCTTTATCGGAAACCAGTTTGCCAAGGAAAGGAGTTACTCTCCCAAAAATTAATTCCTTCCCTCCCCCCCCCTCGCCTGCCTTCTTCCGTGAGATCCGGATAAAAAGCGAGAAAGCCCCCTCGCCTAAGATCAGGTCACTTCTCCGACGCAACGTCACTTGTCCCTTCTTTTCTTTTGCAGTTCTTTACTCGCTACTCTCTCCTTTGCTCGGCTTGTTTGTCTCCTGTAGGTTATAATAAGACTTTTCCCCCGGCTGCTTGCCGGCTGCGGCCCATTGAATTTGACTGTCTGCTGTCGCGCGTGTTGGGGTGGGCATCCCAGCCCAATTAGATTTCCCCCACATTTTGATTCTTTTTTTCCCACTCCCAGTTCATTGTCTTCGAAGTTTTCCCAACCCAACAATGCGCAGCGTTGAGACGTAGGAAGTATCTTTTGATTCCTTCCTCTCCTCCGTTGGTTTTTTTTTTCCCCATCCCCCGCTACGACGGATGACGCCCTTTTAAGGTCTGCTGGCGCATTTGTTTTTTTGTTCCATTCAGCCCATGAACTTTCTCGTGGCTGGCCTCCCCCCGGTCGTGGGAAGACATTTTTCAATTTTCTTTTTTCCCCTTCCAAAACGGCCACACATGTGACATACCCTCCGTACAAATTACCCTGGCTGGGAAGAGTCCCCGTTTTGCCACTGCTCGCGGGCGTGATGTCATTGTTTTTCGTTTACGGTCGAGAGGACAAACAAGCTGCACCCTCCGGCCCCTTAGAGGAAATCAGGGAGAGGCCCCCCCTCCACGTGGAGTATCTTCTCAGTCTGCTGCGGCGGCGCCCCCTCTTGAAGGTTTATCTCGCTGAGCATCATCTGAGTCGGCAGGACGCAGTTTTTCTATTGCCTTCCTGGTCTTGGTTAGGGCGTTTTGATCCCTCTCTGGGGATTCCGAAACTCACTCGTTTTTCTTATCGTCGTTCTCGCAAAAATCTGCTTTTTTTAAGCTCGTGTCACCACTCCGTTTTCGAACCAGTACTTTCCCCTGAACCCTTGGAGGCCAATCCAGTCTCCTTGCCCCGCTGTTTTTTTCTTGCGGTGATGATTTTATTTAATTGACAACACCGGCTGCTTTTTTCTCTTTCTCATATCTGGGCTTGAGGCGTTGCAGCCGCTTGTTTTATGGGCGAGTGCGATGGCGGTTTTTGATCGCTAGGGGGAATCTCCTTTGCCCCCCCCCCTCCATCGCTAGTACAAGAAATCCTTTTTTTCCTCTTTCACGGCATTCTCGCCGCACGAAGGCCCGCTACCCCTTCCTCCCTCTGCGACGCGATTTTTTATTTTCGACAGGATTTTAGTTAAGTTGCCTTGGCCATTTGAGAAGAAGATCACCTCGCGCCAAATGTTCGTCATGTCCCTAAGAATATCTTCCTGAATTTACCCCTTAAACTACCACCAAAATCTAAGAGTCTGTTCCCAACCTGGTTGAGATGATACCCCGGTTTCTCTTGAACGGGTGCTTTCGGTTGATCACCGTACGGTGAGCCCCCATTACGATTCCCCCCTCCCATCTTCCCGTGGAAACCATCCATTTCACCAAATAATCTTCCAACAAGCCGAAGTTAATTTAGCCTGCCCCAGACCGCCTCTGCTGAAATGGAATTCCCCCCTTCCGCCGCTCTTCACTTCCCGAGGTCCTGCTTTATCGGGACCACCTTTTTTCGCTCAGTTTTGCATCGTCGGACGCCCCTCCCTTTACTTTGACGTTTATCTGGCGTTTTAACTTGCTGCGCGTTGCTAGTAATCGTCCCGTTTTTGACCTGGTACGCAATCGTTCACCTTTATTGGATGCACGCCCGTTTTTCGGCCTGGGCATTGATGTGCTAGAACCCAAGAAGCTGCTACTCAAGCTCCCCAAAATAAGTTAATCCCGCTTCACCCCCCCCCACTTAATTTCAGTGCGCCCACTGATTGGCTTCTCCGTTTTTTTTGTTTTTTAAGATCTCTCCTCTCAGTTTTTTTTGTTGAGAGCGCGCCACCCCCGAACTCCTCCCATCCTATTGCTGCGCACTTGAACCCTCCCGGTGGGTGAGCTTGGAATCATGTGGTCCAGAGTCCCCCAGCCCCTTTTTTTGTTTTTTCCTCGGGTCTCTCCTCCGTGCCGGCCCTCCAGTGGCGCGCCGTTCGCATCCATGGTCTTTCTGCTCTTTTCGTCAACCCTCCTCACTGTCCTTCCCCCAGTCCGCGCGCATGTCCGGCCAGCTCTGAAATCTGTCTTTCTTTCCCTTTTTTCTCGTTCCTCCCTCTTCTGATGTAGGGTTCTCTTTCTTCCCCCTTGACCCGCAACATACCCCGGCATTCTGGTCGTAGACCAGAGCGTTGCTTATTTTTTAATTTCATCTCTCATCCGACCAATGGACTGCCCCTCCTAAGTAGGTATTCCTCTCCTCCCGTCTGGGCTTGGCGTGGGCGATGGCCTTTATTTCTGTTTCAAGATTGGGTTGTTTTGCTCCCCATTTTCGTTTTCAAAACCCAACCGTGCAGACCTAGGAAGACTCGGGTAGTGGTACTCAGACAGTCGTTTTTTTCGTTTCCTTTTGTGAATTTTGGTCGGCCTACTGTTAGTCGTTGGTATTCTGTTTCAAGGCATGAAGCTATTCCTCTCCCCCGACTAAGGTTAGATCGATTTTCTCTCTTTTAAGAAGACGTGCAGTACTTACGAAAAGAGCCTAGACGGCCCTTAACCTGAGGACTTCCCCCCCTTTTCTGACGTTGTTTGCTTTGGGTTCCGGTGCCCCTTCATTCCCCCCCCCCCTTCGAGAATGCTTTGATTGACGACGTAGGATTCTTGGAACGGATCGTCTGGAGCGTTTCACGGTCGAATCCCTTGACAAATCGGCCCCCTCGCACACCAAAAGGCATAGCGGGCGCCTCCGATAGATGGAAGCCTTCCATCCCCTTCGCGTGTTGCAAACTTTTCTCCCACTCCTAGTCCACTGCCCCGCCCGCTCCGGCTCTTTCTTTCCTCCCCACCTTTTTAAAAATTCAATACCATTGTCCCTTCCTTTTCCGGTTGTGACCTCCTTAGCGGAACTCTTTCCCCTGAGTTTGGTTGGAACCTATATACCACGGTTTCCGTGAATCCCCTTTTCAATTTTTCCCAGGATCCCCCGAACCCTCGCCTTCCTTCTTCCCCACACCCCTTTCCTGCACTTCGTGATGCCTCTCTCGATATAACCTCCTCACGCCCTCTGGCCGACTGCTCGGCTCGCATACGCCTTCCCTCCCCCGGAATTATTCCGACGGCTCCAGTTCGAAATGCACGCGAGTCTTTTCCTGAGGGTTTGTCCTCAGCGCGGGAAAGCCGCTTCCTTAAGAACCTAGCCAACAACAGGGATGTCTCAGCAGGAACGGGCATTCATTTGTAAGGTTTTCTGAGTTTCCTCCGTTTGGTTTGTTGGTTGGCATTGGTAGGCGCCAGTCCCATTCTCCCCATCCGGTGTGTTGCAAGTCCCTAGCGTTTCTCCTGAGGTTTTCCCCCCCCCCAAAAACCCCTTTGTCAGAGACCTGGAGGCCGCGTCATCCGTTCGTTTCTTTTTCTTTTTCTCTATTTTTCCTCCCCTACGTTTGTTCTATCTTACCCCCCTGCACGCCGATCTACTATGCCTCCCGTCAACGCATTTGTTTCACTAGTGCATCTCCGCAAATTTCCCTTCGCGTGGACCGATGAACACCTTGGGAGATATTTTATTTCACCCCCTGCCTACATTGCCAAACCCCAAAAGATCCCTCCTCCTTCACAAGGTCCCCCTTCGCGGCACCTGTCCTCCACCTTTCATCTTCCTCAGCTGGGTTATTACCGCGCTTCACCCCCGGCGTTTTCCCCCCCCAGAAGGGACCTTTCTCTGTAGAGAACTCCTGGCCCTAACGGACCTCTTTGCGCCGCGGTCGTACTTTTGAGTTTCGGCGTGCCAGATTGTCTTCAGTTTTCTTTTCTTCCCTTAGATATAAAGTCTCTCAGCTCCGTGTGTTTGCCGCGACCTGAAGGTTCTGATTTAGTATTTTGCGCATTATGGGTTCGAAACCGTCCCCTAGTTTCCCTTCGATAGGAGTTCGGCAAAAACCTATTAATGACTTTTCCCCCCTTATGTTTTCCAACTACATAGAAAATTCCTCCCCATTTCATGTCATTTTCAGCCCCTTGGACTCCCCCCCCTTACCTGCGATGCTGGGCGCGGGTATTATTGAAGCCTCCCCTTTTAACCGAGGCGTTTGAGGGTCGTCTCCTTTTTTGAATTTCTTTGAAGGGCCGCTTTGATGGCGATTTGGGCCGTACTTTTCCCTTGAATTTTGGTACTCGACTTTTTCGTCTTTTTTTTCCGTTCCAGCCTACTACTTTGCGTTTCCCCTTTAGGGTGGAGTATCGGCCTGCACCGACGGATCCTTCCACCCCTTCCTCGACCGCGCTGGTATTTTCCCCTATCCTCCCCTTCTCTTCTTTTGACGAAGAGGGCTACTTTTCGCCCTTTCGACCGTTGTCGTCTTGGTCTCTCACTTTTCCTAGTCCCCCGCGAACTCCGGTAATTACGTCGGCGCCACAACT
>Ga0179593_1562729_pt1 | contig 15315 bp, 21 predicted proteins | sample CZODoug2_1_08_16_FD_185931 | JGI IMG/M metagenome (GOLD analysis project Ga0179593, IMG submission 185931) | Vadose zone soil fungal communities from Angelo Coast Range Reserve, California, USA - CZODoug2_1_08_16fungal (PacBio error correction) | ecosystem: Environmental > Terrestrial > Soil >... | reverse complement strand
GTTCTTCCCTGTTGAGGGTTATTTTCCTGACGTTTCTGACTCCCGGAAACTAGCTTAGAACATTTCCTGTTACCCTCTGTCTGCTGAAATGTTCCTCCCTTTCTCACATTGTTTTCTTTTTCCAGCCGTGTGCCTTGTTCGAGATCGGACAAATTCCTTTCCACCATGGACGATCGTCAGGAAACTTCGCTCGTCGCCCCAGCGACCCCCCCCCCCCTCCCAAGCGATGAAGGTATCGGAATTGACTCAATTTTTCCCCGTCTTACTGCCCAATTTTTGTCTTTCATTTTTATTTCCTTGAAAAACCAACCCATTGCATTCCTTTGCTTTTTTTTTTTCTACGTCAATCAGATGTTAAACGGCCCACGTGCCTCCTTCTCGAAAAATCATCCCCTCCCTTCCCCCAGGCACAGTTGGCTTTTTCATTCCAACCCCCCGCCCCAGAAGCCCCTATCCCCCCCCTCTCTTCATTTAATCACCAACTTCGCGTACGCCAGCAGCAAAAGCGGTCAGTCTCAACATCCAGTGTTCTTCCCCCACAAACGATTTACAAGGTCTTGTCTCTTTCCTGCGATATGGTTTTGTCCCCCCGGCTTCGATCCATTGACTGCGTTTTTGTGAGAGATAAGACTTTCGTTTTTTAGTCCCCCCGGTTTTATCTTCCTCACCTCCCACGGACCTTTTCCCCCTCAAACTCCCCGGCCGCCGTTCCAAAGCGGCCAGCGATTTGAATGTCCTCTCCGAATCATCGTTATCACGGAATTTTTGCGAGGGTATCGCGTCGTTTACGTTTCTTGCCTGTTCCCCCCCCTTTATTCCCTGACGCGCTCAGTTGTTTTTTTTTGCGCATTCACATTGGCTTCGTACGTGGGTGTCTTTTTTTCGTTCAACTTTTTTTCGTGTTACCTTTAACCAAAACTCGCGGCGTTGTTTTTCCCCACCAGATTCTTTTCACCCACAGCCATTGCGTAGAGCGCCCTCCGCCGAGATTCTTGTCTCCTTTTCGTTTTAACGACACTCTTCAGCCCGGCCAGGTTTCTCCCCCCGAGTCCCTGAAGACCCAAAATCGGCAGCCCCGTTCTTGATTCAAGATTTCCCGCCCAGGCGCCGACCACCGAGTTTTTAATTTTCCTCCAATTTTGACCGCGGAGTGAAATGTTTCGATCTTTGACCCCTTCTCGTACTGCATCAGATTCATTTGCTCGACGCCCCCCCCCCTTCCCCTCTATATCTATTCCTTTTTGTTGTGAGAGAGATGCGGTTTTCTACTTCTGATTGTCTTAACACACTGAAAACCGAGCGGACAGTTGGCCACTCCCCCTTCTTTTGCGCCACCTCGCGGTCAAGCAATTGTTGTTTTTTCCCACCCCTTTTTTCGGTATTGTCCTTTAGGGCTGGGCAAAATCTTTCTTTGGCAGGCTCATCCCTGTTCCCAACTGGCCGTTCGCCTGCGCAAATTTCGTTACCAACCCCTTCTTTTCATCGCAATTCTCGTTGCGGTGTGGTGGGGGGTTTTCGCTCCGTCCTGGGTTTTCAAGCGTCTTGCCCAAAGCAGCCGAGCTTTTTTTTGCAGGGCCCTCCTTCCACGAGAATCTTTTTTTCCCTTTCCCCCCCCTCGCGCCGCCTCCTGCACCCCTGAATTTTCGGCACATTTTAGAACTAACGTACCCGACCCCCCTGAGTCTTTTATCTCGTGCCCCCAGTGTAGTTTCTTATCCCGAAGCCGCGTCTTTTCCCACGCGTTAATTCTGCGCTCTTCCCATTCTTTTGTCCTTGCTCGTTCCCTTGACTTTTCTCCCTTCTGTCCCCTATTTAAGATGGGGATGGAGGCTGGCAGCGGTATTTTTTCCTCACGAGGCCACTTCCCCTCTCCTATTTGGCTGATACGGCCCCCCCCGTTTTTTACTCTACGGCGGTCAATGTGCGCGCCACAAGACGGACCCTTCTGTCTCTGCGCAGACTTGCACCCCCAGCCTTCCTTTCGTTTTTTTGGGGTTGCCTAAACCCGCGAGCTTTTTTTCATTCGGCTTTTTTCTTTCACGACCGGTTGGTTTCTTTTCTCCCTGGCTCCCTTTGTAGGGCGCTTTCTTTTTGTGTGCTTCCCCTGGTTTTTTTTTCCCAATTCCCCCGACTGGCGTTCGTTCATCTGTGTGCCTCGCTTTTCCAGGGTAGTGGAACTTTAAACTTTTCTTTTCTTTCCCTCCTTGCCCTCCCAATGTTTTTTTTTGCAATTCACGCCCAGACCCTGACCTTCCATTTCAGTTTTATCGGGGCCGTCCCTTTTCCAGTAATACGCGATCCCTCCTACATCGGCCTTTTGCGTCGGTTGTTAGCGGTTTTTGCCGAGTTCCTCTCCTACAATACATTCAGAGTACTTTTTCCTTGGAGTGCTTGATACAGGCCGTACACTTCTTCTTCCCCTAGGTTTTTTTTTTTCTATTTCGGACGCTTCACTTTCCGCCGGCACGAGTCAGTGAGAGTTAACCGCTTTACCGTTTTTTCCTTGGTTGGCCCGATTCCCATTGAGCAAGCACCGGCTCCGAAGGTCCCCCCTCGGTCAATCCCGCGGTCCCCCGGTCCCACGGTTTATGTATTTTTTTACTTGCATTCTTTCCCCTTCCCCTCACAGGCTAGCGCTTGCCGCGACAAACACCCTCCCCCCTTTCGGGGCTATCCTGCATCCAAGAAGGACGCCTCTGCATATTTTTTTTTTCGAGGTCTTTTTTTCACCATGAGCGCCTCGTTTTTTTTTAGCGGGTTTCGACGATCAGTTTTTTTTAAGGATAAACTGTCGCTCCCTGTTCCCTCTGTAGAAGGTTGCGGATGCTTCGCTCTTTTCCTTGAGTGTGTCACCTTTCTTTTTTTGCACCCCCCCACTTCTCTTACCCCTTTCCTTCACGTGCCTTGTCGTATTTCCCCCTTCACACGTTGCACCATAAATCTGGCCCCACTGACCCTTTCTTTTTGCGCAATGCTCCCCTCAGCCTCGGTACCCGGTACAGGACCTTGCCCCCCCCCCCTCTCAACACTGACGTCCTTCTGTCTCCATGCCTGGCCTCTTTTTCCCCCCCTTTATCCCGCGTTCTTTCTTCGTACGGCATTTCTTTTTTTGCTATGGATTGTTCCCCCAAACTTCAGGTCTACCGTTTCCTTTTCTGCTGGGTGATACTCCCCCCCCCCCACATCCGCTTACTTTACACTCCGGCGACATCGCGCGTGATCGAGTTTCATCTTAATTTCATTTCGCAACAGCCGTTACCGCTTCGCCTAGTGAACTGTGACCTTTTTTTTGATACCTTTTCCTGCGAAGGAACCTCCTTTGGAGATTCAATTGTCTTCCCTTGGCTCGATCCTTCCTGGAAGAGGCCCTGATTCTTTCCTTTTCGTCGGTGCTCTCCCCGAGAATTTTTTCCCCCCCTTTCCTTTTTTTTTTCGCAAGTGCAAAACCCGACAGTGGAATAACTTCCCAGTTCATTCTTACTTTTTTTTTCCGGATCAATCACGGTTGCGTCTCCTTTGTTTTGCCCCAACCCTGCAACCCCCCCTTTCTTAGGCGCCTTCCGGACGAGCAGATCGCGGTCTTCCTTGTAGCCGGTTCTCCTGGATTCCAGACAACACCTTCGATTTCCCAAGTCTCTCCTTCGTTAGGCCACTCAAAACCCCCCCCCCAATAGCCCCCCGCGATCGGGCTTCCTCCTCGGTCCACTTTTGTCTCTCTGCCGGTTCTTTCACGACATATTCCGTCCTTTTGATCGCATTGCTCCACTCCCCATGGCCGACGCTCCAAAAACCCCTTGACCGGTCGCCAGTACTCTGGTCCCTTTTTTTTCAGGTGGCTCGTTTGATTTGCGCTGCGGACCCACCACCCCACTTTAATATGAGATTGCATCTTTGTACGAGACTTTTGACAAACTAAGCTTCTCCGTTCAGCCTACCCTTTTTCTCTTTTCTGATTTTGGTTGCCCGGCAGATCAGTTGTTATGCTTTCCGTTCCGCTTTTTTCCTCTTATCACCATTGCCGTCTTCCTCTCCCACTTAACCTGGACATCTTTGCTGGCGTTGCTTGGGCTTGTCGACCGTCAACCCTGTTTCCCTTCTCTTTTTGACACTTTTTCCCCCCTCCTTTTTGGTTGTTGTTTTATATGGTTCGCCACGAAATACGGTTTTTTTCATTTTCTTGACTCCCGCGAATTACCCAAGTCCCTCCGGAGTGGCCATTGCACCTTTTCTCCTTGCGCTGGGTATTTTTTTTTAAATGCCATCCTATACCCTCACCCCACCTCAATGATCAGACCCGGGTACGAGTGTCGTTTTCTCCTTTAGACTCGAGGGTGTGGCATTGGCCCAGATGATCAGAGTCCATCGCATCTTCCGTTTTTGCCATTTATGATTTTCGCCTGCTAATACAGAAAGCCCAACAGTGCCCCCCACCCCCCCCTGGTTGGTTAAACCCCCCAGCCCCCCCTGAGGATATTTCTGGCTTTTAAGAGTCGAGCATGGTGAATTGGCGACGATCCAATGCTTATTTCCTTTTTTTTCCACGAGGCGCATCTCTGCCCCCTGTTGCCAGACTAATACTTATTTGGGTCGACTTTTGCGGTGGCCTTCCTCTTCTCGGCCCCCTCTTTGCCCCCTTCGAACCGGGTTTCCCGCGGTGGGATCCATCCCCCTTCCTCGCGATCTCGCCTCGACTGCTGTTTATTCCTCTTCTTGCACTCCAACTTGCCGTAGTTGTTTTGGTTCCACCCAATGGCCGTATACTTTACTTTAGCCCTGGGCAAACGCAGTCTTTTCTCACTGTCGGAGGCCTTTTTCGCACCTGGAAGGGAAAAAACTTTATCCCCCTCTTGACCTGGTCCTTGCCCTTCATCCTCTGTTTGAAGTTGAGAGCCCTTAGCAGGCGGGTACCGTGCCCCGTTTTTTCCTTCATCGATCATTCAAAAGACTTACGTATTTCACACAGGCTGTTTATCCCTCCTTTCCAATTCTAGTATGAGATTTCCTCTAGTTAGGTCCCTTTTATTTGTTGTGTCTTATCCCATTCAGACTCCCGTTCTTTGGGAGATCGTTTTTCCCCGTAGTTTCCAATACTGCTTTCCCCGCTCCCTCCCCCCTCAACTTCTAGTGTAATTTCCCGATGCATTTGGGATCCCTTTTTTTTTTTCATTTTTTGACGTAGTGTGAGAGTTTTCACTCCCCCGAACGAAAGTGTCCTCTGCTGTTCTGGCGGTCCTTGCATACAGATTCCTGATTTTTTTTTCCGGGATGTTTTTTTTTTCTAAATCAGCAAGCATTTTCCTTTCTTTCCCCGGCAAATTAAGGTGGTCATCCCGTGATTTTATTCCCCCCCAAGACGCAGACAACCCCCCTCCACTTCGCGCTACTCCCCCCCATGCTCACTCAGCCGTAGAACGGATATATGTTCTCCTTTCTCCCTCTTTTTTTTTTTCCCCCCGATTCCCCACTGCCGAGGTTTTTCCTCTCTGAACCCAACGCGCGATTTTTTTTCATCGCTCTTTGGCTGCATCGAGCACCTCGTTTTTTTTTTTTTTTTGCGTCCAATGGTTTGAGACCTGCTTCCTCCTTTACCTGACATTCAAAGTGGAGCCCCCTTAACTCTCCTCAAAGGTTTTGCGCCCAGGATTCCGCGGGATTCGAGCTTGGTTTCTGAGGTTGGGACCTTGGAAATTTCCACCCCCTCTCGAGACACTTGCCCTGTATCTCGGGCGCCCTTAAAGGATTTTCCGCCCTTCTTCCCAATTGGTTGGCCGCGCGTTGTTGTCCGTGACGGCACGAATTGCCTGTGGCTTACGCTTCGGTCCGGCGAAAGCGACGCTTTGTTCTTCCCCCTAACCCCCCTAAGAAAAGGCCCCTCGTTTGGGGTGAACTTTTACTTTCAGGGCCCCGCGTGCCCTGCCAATTTGTCTCCCTCTTCCCGCTGATTGCCCCCCCATGAATTGCAGTTGCCAGGGGTGTCCAAAGATGTCGGCCACGACCTCCCCCCCTCGCTTTTTCTATGCGTCTGCAAACGTTTCCCTGCCCTTCACCCCGACCCCCTTTTTTTCCCACGCGCGGTCTTCAGCCCCCCTGTTTTTACGCAGCAGAAAAGCGGCCTCCCCCTTCGAGTGAAGTCCCACCCCCCGCGTTCCCCCTGGCTTGGAGAATTCGATTTTCCAGTGGACAACGGCGGCCTTCGTCCATTGACCGGGCCCTCTTCCTGTGACAGCATCGCTCCATTCACGTCGCTTTCTCATCCTCCCTTGCACCACGACACAGTTTCGTTCGCCGGCGCCGTCCATTTTTTTCTTTTTGCAGATTCGACACTGCCCCGAGGACTAATAGGTTAGGCGTTATTGCAATTTCAAATAGCTGGATTACTTGAGGATAGTAGCAAGGTAAATTCATTGCCCCCAAGGCCCGCTAAAGCGCCATTTTCGGGTAACGTTTCCTTTTCTTCGCCCCCCTTCCAGTTTTACTTACAGTTGGAGGATTTCCCCTTATGGCGTTCTGTGTATTGTTTTCAACAAAACCGCGGCGCTTCTTGGCCCGTTAGCAATCGCTACCCCTCCCCTGTTCGAGGGCGCAGCTTTTCCTCGATGGACAAATAGCTTCATCTTCCTTTGCGTGTTTGTCAACCTCCCCATTCCGTGACGGACAGGTGTCCCACCGCGTAGGACCAAGCCTGCCGTCATTTTCCTTCTGTTTGCCTCTGATTGCCACACCCAAGGCGAACTCCCTTTTGCAAGGACCCTCACAATTTCGTACCTCGTTTTGAAAAATGGCTCCCTTCTTCCCCCCTGCATTTTAGAATGTCCTCGTTTTCTTTTTTTATATCTTCATGAACCGACTTTTTTTCCTCTCCTCGTTGTTTTTGCTCCCTCTTGTTCAATTTTTTGGGTCGTTTCAACTTTTCACATTTTTTCCCCTCCCCTTTTACCGCGTTCACAGGTTTTAACGGTCGGGCGCGCCTTCCCCTTCGGGTCGAAATGTTCTTTGACGACAAACCGGTTGCTTCGCCCTTTGCGTGCGGGCATAATAGGGCTTCCCCCCTTGGAGGTCATGAGTTGGAATCTCCTTTCCCTCGAGTGATACATCACCCTGCCTTGCTACTAACTGTCGTTTTTTCCAGTTTAGATTCTCGAGTAGCCTTTTTTTTCCCCTGCCGTTTTCCTCCCCCCAATTGGTTCGTCTCTTTTAGTGTCACAAGAAGAAGACGCTGTTGGTTTTCGGACAGGAAAAATTTACGCGCACCGTTTAGCTACGACGAGCCTTGCTATTGGGTTTTTTTACTTGTCTCCGATTACCCGACACCTGGCATTTATCGATACCCAATTTTTGGCCCCAAGCCTTCAACGAAAGCCCTTCCCCGATCCCAAAGTCAGGTCCTTCCCCGCTCCCATTATCTTTATTCAGGACGGGTTTTGGGGCTTGTTCCTCCCTTCTGCTGCCGATTTTCCTCTTTTTCGGGCTGCTTTGAAAGCAATCCGTGTCGTGTTCCCCTGTTTACTTCTTTTCCCTTGCCCGTTTCAGTACTTTGATCTCTTGAATTTTTTTTCATCTGCCGGCCTTCAATTTTGCGGCGCCCCCCCAAGGTTGCCAAACTCAGATTTCCTGTCTCTCGCAGCGCAAGCCGGTTGACTCGTTTTTTTTTTTCCGTCCCCGAAGGATGTAATTTTTTTTGCTTTTGTCGGCGAAAAAAGAGGTGGTGCAGCCCCTACTTTGGCGCGAGAAGGTTCCTTTTTCTATGGCTTAGGGTTTTCTCCCTTTCCCCCCCATGGACGTTTATTTCTGTTCCGCCGCTTGGGGGGCGCTTTTTTGCCTTGACACATGCGTTCATATTGGCCCCTGGCCCCCCCCGTACATTGCAATTCACGAAAAATCCCCCCAACTTAAAGGACACCATGGAAGCTTCCGTGTTGGCCCCCTCCTTTTAAACCTTCCTCAGCGCCGTCAGCTTCGTTAGACGGAGTCTTGTTTGTTCTTCTTTGTCCTCGTCGCCTTGCCCAATTCCCCGAAGTTACTTTTTTTGTGACGTAGGAACTTTTTGACAAGAATAGAGCTTTTTTTCTCCCTGACCCCCATGTTGTTGTGACGCTTCAGTGGCCCTCGAGCAGCCCCCCAGTGCGTTTCTCGGAGATCTCCCCCCCCCTTGTTTGCACCTTCTTGGCCTGGGCGGGAACACAGTTTTACCCCCCTTGGTTACCCAACTCCCTATAAGTCATTCAAAGTGCTTTAGCTGTTCGTTCAACTGTTCCCTTTTCCCTAGACCGCTTTTTTGAAATCAGATTTTGGTACTTTGCCATCCTTAAAGAATTCCACCTCATATTGTTTCTAGAAGCCCAAAGACCTGGGGCGATACGACTTCGTTTGCCCCCTTTCTTGGCGCGTCGACCCGTTTTATTTTCTTTGGACATCTTGTGGGGGAAGATAAGGTTAGATTCTTCCCCCACCTACGGATCCTGCTGTTTAAGCCCACCTGAAGGTTTGGGATTATGTGACCGCTCCTTTTTTTTGGGTTTCTAGCTCTTGGTGGACGACCCCCCACCCTACGGACCCGCCACCCGTCATTTGACTTCCTACTTGGCTTTCGGCCCACGGCAAACCACATCCCCCCCCCTCGAAAGTAGGTTCTTTGTGAGCCCCTTTGACGGCGATCCAGCATCGTCTGTCCCGGTCTCCCTTTCTTTAACCTAGAACAATTCCCCGTCCCCTTTTCCAGGTTGGTAGACCAAAAGGCAGTCCCGGTCCCCCCCCAAAGACTTTCTACACGAGGGTGCTTGTATTCGCTTCCCTTATTCCTTTTTTTAAGGATGGAAAAGTTTTTCACCACCCGTAAGGTCGAAGTGGCCTTCGGGGCTCTTTGAACGAGTCTTTTCCAATCGCAGAGCCCGTCAGGATTCTCTTGTTTCCCCCGCCTTTTCGCGTGCCGCCCTTTGTCAAATCTTTGAGCTGATTGATCCCCTGCGAATTCTCCCCTTAGGTCAAGATTCCCCTTTTCTCCTGCTTGCTCCTCTCTCCTAAGTTTGAAAATCTGGTCGGGCCCCGGGTTTCCTCAGAATTTTTTTTTTTTCACTCGTGTTTTCTCTGTTTTTTCTTACAGAACCTTGCGCGGGTATTCATAACAGTCCTTTTTTTTCCCTGGAAAGACCAGTACACGCTTTGAATTTCCTTTAGTTTTCCCAATGGTCCTCATCTAGCGTCCTTGGTGCCACCACCCCTCCACAAGGGCCCAGTTTGTTGCAAAGTGTGACGTTTTTTCCTCTCTCGTTTTCGCCGGACTATTCGCTGCGGCCGTCTTCCCACGACGGCAATATCTCCCTTCTCTGGAACAATCCGTTTCGGCGAGAAGGAAACCCCTCACCCCCCAATCGTCCCCGCGATCGGGATCATTCTAGAAGGGCCCCCTTGATTGTCCAGAGAATTTTTTTTTTTCTTTTCTTTAACGTACCTCTTCCTTTCGCCAATTATCCAGCACCTGCCTTTCCCTGGAACTAGTGGATTCTCCAGTACTTCTTGACCCTTTGTTGAACTTTCTGGTGTTCCGTTGGCCGCGACCCCCCCCCTTAAACACCTAGGAAGAGGCATTCCCTCTTCCTCTTCCCTGGGTCCCAATGCCACTTCTCCGCCTTCCTGCCTCAACTTTATGATAGGCCGTCGTCAAGGGGTTTATGCCTCCTCGTTTCCTAAGGGTCTTTTCGGGCATGTGGCACAACGGGATCCGGCCTTTTTTACTTCAGCGGTCGCCCGTTTCCTTTTCCCCCCTCTACACGATCGGGCGAACAGAGCAATTATTCTCCTTTGTTTTTTTTCTTTTGATTTTTTTTCCGAATAGGATGGTCATCCCCTTGGACTTTTTCGGCCCCAAGCCTCTTCATCCTCTCGTGTTCCCCTTTGTCCTTCTCGACCCATGTCTTACGAGGAATAACGGTCCCTCTCCTGATTTCCGTTCCCATGTCCATCAGAAAACGGTTACGCGTTTTCTTGCTTCCCTCGAGATGTGGTCCTTTCCCATTCAGACTCGGCATTTGTAAGTTTGTTGCATTTACGTTTTTTTCCGTTCCGATTTATCCCCCCACGACACAGCAACCCATTTCAACTTCAAGGCCCGAGGCTCCTGCTTTTTCGCGGTCCCTTTTTTTGAGCAATTGGCATCCCTTGCGCTTGTTTAAACCTTTGATCTCTGTCACGCTTACCCGTACTACTGATTCCGTCTTTTTGGCGATTGTTTTGCCTTTGGCCGGTTTCGACCCCCGGTAAGACGTCCCTTTTTAAGGTGAGGCGGCTCCCACGCGGTTGATTCCCCTCCCTTTCGCTGCTCGAATCGGCTCCCTTCGTCTGCTTTCCTGCCCCGTAAGTAGTATGTTGTGTTTCCCCTTTTTTTTCTTTATCGACTAGGGAGTTTTTTTCCCCCTTCTGCTGAATGTCAGCTTTTTTTTCTGATTCTCCCCAATGTTCTTGGAGCTCCCCACCTTGTGCTCCGTATCCCTGTTACCCCCTTATTTTGCTGACACTGTCCGCTCTTGTTTCCCTTTTTTCTTCCCGCGTGCAAGCTTTCACCCCTTACGTTTCCTCTCGACTTTTTTCCCTGCATTCCCTCCGGCTATCAACAGCCTCAAAGATCAGACCTCTTTTTCCCGGCTTGTGCGAAAGCCCTCGTAATTGGCCAGTTCTTTACTGCGGTTCCCTACCAGGACTTCTTTTTCTTGTTCAACATCTCCTCCGGACACGTTCCCCTGTCGATTTGGGATGGCTTTTTTTTTGCCCCCCTAGCTGCTTTCCTCCGAGTGACGTACGACTGACCCTAAACCGTTGTAGTTCTTTCCCCTTTTTTCTAACCGGTCCCCCGGTCGAGTTTTTACATCACTGGCGGCCTTTCTTCTTAGGTGGGTCTGCAATTTCTCCCCTCCTAGTTTTTTCTCTGCTTTGGTGTACGTTGGCACTTTTCTCAGAATCGTTGATAGAGTGTCCAGGTGTGCTTTTCTGTTTTTTACAACCCAAGACGCCCCCCCCAACTACTAGAGAGCTCCCCCTTTCCCCTACCTCTCTCGTCATCCCCCTGGATCGTTCTGTGTCTCCTGCGCCACCTACACCCGCTTGCCAAGATTTCTTTTTCTTTCCTTCCCGAGATGAGGCGACGGAGTATCCCCTTTTGTCCTCTAGCCACCCTTTGACTGTTTTTTGGTCGGGCTTTGACAAAAAACCACTTTTTTTTTGAATTCAACTTTCCTCCCCAGACTACTACCCTTTGCCGCGCGATTTCTTCTTTGGCGGCTTGGACATGCCATGGAGCCGGGCTGCGTTCCTTCCTGGGATCGGACCTCGTTTCTTCGGAACGGAAGAGGTTAACCCCTCCTCCCTTGATGTGATAGGAGCTTCCCCCAGAGCCCCCCGTGCGCCTTGTCGGCTTGGCAGCTCCGGCCACGCGCAAATTCCCCCCCTTTTTCATTGGCAAAGGAGACGCGGAAGCCCCCCCCCAAACGACGCCAGTCCCGCTCTCGCTTCATTGACTAACCATTTGGCCCGCGATGCCGATCCCCCTTTCATTATTTCTTCTTAAAAACCCACATCCGTGCCACCCCCCCCCCCCCCTCGGGTCATGGGATTTCAATCTGAATTTTCCGGCACACAATCCCCGCCCAGCGGGAAAAACGATTTCTTCCGCGGGTTTCCTTCCCGAAGCCAGAACTCCTTGAAGCCCCCCCTCCCTAGAGCTCAGCACCACTCGTTTCTGTCTATAACAGACGCCCGATTAACATTCTCGCTGCCGGCAACCCCACGCGACCCGCTTTTTTTCAGCGCGCCGCCCTCCGGCTGGGCAAAGGTTTCGGTCCTCCTCCCAAATACGTTTCCTGCGAACGCTCATCCATTCGGGGTGCGAAAGTCGGCATGCCTTCCCTTCTTATTGAGGATTCTCCGGCGTTACAGCGGAAACAGAGTCCCCTTCGAATCGAACGTCCCTCTCCATCATGACTCTCGAATGGCCATCGTAGTTTTGCGGCGTGACGGCTTGAGATCCCCTTGCAACTTCCCTTTCATCTCAGTTTTCGGGTACGTTCGGACTCATTCACCAGTGAAGTGGCTTCTTTTGGTGGGTGTGGGTTTTGGTTTTGGGGGGGTTTTTTTTTTTTTTCCACGGTGCTCTTCTTGCCGTTGAGCCTTCCCCAAACCTCGCGGCTTCTGCTTTTTCCTTGATCGCAATTGCTCGCGCGCGACCTGAGGAATCTCACGCGATTCTCTGGAAGCCCCCTTTTTACCGCCCTTTTTCCGGTCAGGTTGTTTAACCGCGTCCTCTCCCCTTCCTGCGTCAGTTGAGAGTTTGCCCGTCCCTTCCACAAGCGTCTCTGGTTGCCTCGGATAATTTTTTCGTGACACGCGCGTGACCATTTTGACTCCCCTTTCCGGACAAACCGGTCCGGCTTCCGCCTTTTCCTGATTCCCTCCGTACATTCTCTATCTCTCTCCTTTTTTTGAGATGCGGTGCCATGCCTTTCTTCTTCCCTGAGTCGGAAACTTCAACCCGAGTCCCCTCCCTTTTCCAGCGTTCGGGGCCACGATCCTGTGCTCGCATCCGACCGAGGAAGTACCCCTGAGCGAAAGGTTCTTGCCCCCCCTTGGCGTTTTTTGACTTCCTTTCGGCACGAGCTTGGAACGGCCTCGAGCCAGACCGATGATAACTTCGGGCCTGTCAGCGTAAATTGTCCTTTTCATGAATCGAGTTCCTAGTTTCCGTCGGGCGTGCGGCTTGCTGGTTTTTTCCAGACGTTGATAGTGCCATCCCGCATCTCGATGTTTTTTTTTTTTCACGGAAAAAATCCCCCTTTAAAAACGTTTCTAAAAAACTGGTTAACCAACCGGCCCTCTGGAGGAATTCAAGAACTCTGCCACTTCACCTTCATTCAGTATCGAACTGCCACGAGTGTCCCCCAGAGTTTACCCCCTTAATCCCTTTTTCACGCCGCGAACCCTTCTACCTCGCTCGGCTACGATGAGTCCGGCGTGTTTTTTCCGGTTAGACTTTTCTTTGCCGATGGTACGCTTCCGAGTTCATCGGTCCAGAGTTCTGATCCTCCTACCTTCAGCCGTCGTCGAATTGTTTTTCCCCGGCCCACGAGGAATCGACCGGTCAATTTTCGGCGTCCTCCGTTGTCCCCCCGTCTTCATTCCGAGCTTTCTCCGACTGGGGATCGCGTTTTTTTTTCCTTAAAGTTATGGATGGGCAGATTGCCTGGCGGTCCCCCCCCCCCGCGTTGGGGATGACTTTCTTACGGCGGGCCCGGGCGATTTGTGGCTTGTTTTCGCATTCCTCACCTTCCCCGTTGCCTCTATCCTCCCTTTTCGATGGCGGTTTTCAGTGCCGTTTTCCCCCATTTCCCCTGATTCCCGGTGTAAAGGACAATTCTGGTTTCCTTCACGAAAAAGCCCTTTTCCGACAAATTGGAAGTATGGCCCCTGGTGGCCGACTCCTTCACCTTCTACGCGAGCGCCGCTTCAGATTTGTCGGTTTGTTAGGGCCGGGGACCCCCTCTTTCCAATTTTTGCGTTTCATTTTCGAGGCCTTTTTTACGCTAGGCAGTCCCGCCACGGCTCGCCCCTCTTCCCGTGCTCTTGGGACTACTTTCGCAGCATACTGGGTTTGTTAAACGATTCCTTTTTTAGTTCCGAGGTTTAGCCGGCTCCAGTCACATCATGGAATTCCCCCCCTTTCCTAACGTGTTCCTCACGACCTATTTCACCCGGCCCCCCAAACTGCGTCGTGATGTCAGCCTTGCTCCTTTTTTTTGTCCAGTTTCATCTGTGTTGTTTCAGCGACCTTTGCAGCGACACGGACTAGAAGCGGTTTTTTTTCTCGATGCAACCGGCGACTCTAGATTGGTCCTTCGAAAAGAGTCCTGGCTTGCGGCTCTTTTTTTTTTTATAAGGTCGTTTCCGCACACCACATAAGCGAAGTGAGTATTCCCCCCTTCTGGCATGTAGGGGTTGCTTCTTTTGAGGCTGCTTCGGGACGAAGTGGTAGTTGTGGTTGGAGCTTCGTTTTTTTCATTGCACAACAGCAGCGTCCTTGGACTTTAATCGTACACGACTTCGTTTTCTTCCCACGTCAAACCCCCCCAAATCCAAGCGAAAACTCTATGTTCTGAGCCAGTGAAGATCTGCAAGAAGGCTAAGGGACCAGAGTGAGTGCCCCAAAAACCGCACACTGCGCCGGATTCTCAACCGACATTATGGTTTGTTTAAAAGACCATACACGCTTTATTTTCTTAGCTTCCCCTTGATTGCCCCCTGATGCCCGCGTATCCCCTTCGAAGGTCGCCGGTTTATGTGATAGACCCTTTTTTATTTCTTCCATCCGGCCTTATCTCTCCCTTCTAGGATTTGACGAAATTTTTGAGTCCTCCAAAGGGTCGTTTTAGATTCCATCTTGAAATTGGAATCTTTTGATGTGATTTGTATAACCCCTGGCTTTTTGTCTGCACCCGTCCCCAAGTTTTCAGGGGGATGGTCCAATGTCCCCGTTTTGCTAGGATTTCCGTTGAAGCGCCCCTTTCTTTCTTCCCTTGTTATACTGACGCCTTGCGCTTCCAGCAAGTTGCTCCTTTCAAACCCGGCCCTGGGAAATACGAACCCCGTCCCTACTCAGGTGTCCCAAGGCTCCTTCCAGTTATCGTACGGATTGGTCAACAGCAACTCGGCGGAGTTTTAGCAGCCTGCTTCTCAGTGCCCTTTTTCCCCGATCGTTATTTTTGGTGGCGTACTCCCAGGGCGGACAACCTCTCCCCTTTTCTTAACCCTTCTTACCGTCGGGACCCCGATCCTGCCCAAGCAATAAAAATACCCCCCCGCGATCGTGGATCTTTTTAGATCTCTCACCTTCCCGAGTTACTCCCCCCTTTCTTTTCCCCTCCCCCCCTCTAATGCTAGCCATTGGCCCGTATGCTCCTTCCGCTCCCAGCGTCGAGTAATCCCCTCCTTTTGCTCTTTTCAGGGGGTTTCCCTTTTGTGTTCGTTTGAATTCCGTTTCGATCGACTCCCCTTCAAATGCCACCTTCTTCGTCTGAGATGAACCTGTATGGGCCCCCCTTTTTTTTTAATGACAAACTCAGGTTTTATACCCCCAAGACAATAGTACGGCTTTTCTTTCCCCGTAGGACTGATTCAGGGTAAGCTCGCTTCTCGCTCTTCTCCCTACGTCCGTTTTTCTCCAAATGTTCCCCCCCCCAGGGGTCAGGATCGGATGCGCTTTCTTCTCGGCGGAGTACAGTCACTTTACGACCAAGGCCGATTTCGGTGCTACCCTTCTTGGATATATTTTTTTTT
>Ga0179593_1560531_pt1 | contig 15315 bp, 17 predicted proteins | sample CZODoug2_1_08_16_FD_185931 | JGI IMG/M metagenome (GOLD analysis project Ga0179593, IMG submission 185931) | Vadose zone soil fungal communities from Angelo Coast Range Reserve, California, USA - CZODoug2_1_08_16fungal (PacBio error correction) | ecosystem: Environmental > Terrestrial > Soil >... | reverse complement strand
GGCGGTGTTTCTGCTTTCAACGAGTTTACGAACGGTGAAGGGGTGAGGGCTGTCCCCCCTCGGTCGTCATCTTCCTTCCCTTGCGTTTTTCCCCTCTTTTAAGTTTTTTATGAGTTTTTGAATGGCTGCGCGTCACGGCCTGAATACGTTCTCGTCACCACCAATTGCTCCCCTTTTGACGGCGTTTTATGCCATCGCTTACGCCATTTTTTACCTTTTTCCCACACTCTTCCCCTGCGTCCTTCCCTCCCTTTTCATACTTCCTTTTTCCCAATTCCGTCCCCTTTTGCGTTGGGCCGCGTGCGGTTCATTTGCTGGTCAGTGACCCTCTGTTGTCTTGAGAAGACTCCAATCTTTCTCAGCTCCGACTACCTTTTCTCGGCCGCCTTCTGTTTTCCTTTTGGTCCTTCCGAAAGACTACGGCGAAATGTCTTCCTGTTCTCCCTCCTCCTGGGCTGTTGGGCGGCCAAGGGCCTAGTCGGGGACCATCCTCTGTGTTTTGCCTCCTATTTTCCGAATCTTTTTTCTGGTGGTTGGCTTGTACGACCCCCGCGGGATTTCCCTTTGATCGGGCCTTTCTCTGCTCTGCCCTTGTGCTTGAGGAGAGGATCGCGTCATATGCCTGGGTTGTTCTTTTTTTCCTGGTCTTTGTCCAAGGTTCTTTCCCCCCTTCGTTCCAGTGACATCGATGGGACCTTGTCCCTGAGGGCTTAAATTCATCTAACCGTTCTAAGAAGATCCGTTTCCTTTTGCTGCGAGTACAAACCCTTTTTTTTAACACTCTCTCCTATTTCTAGTTTTTCCCAGGATACACCGTGTTGGTCTAGTCGAGCTCCGGTTCTTTCCTTCCCTGTGCAAGTTTTCGTCTGGGAAATAACTTGTCTTCTGGCGGAGGTCGCGTACAACCTTATATTTTGTTACACTTTTTTTTCCCCCTTTCCCTACCCCCCCCGGCCCGAAAGTTGCTCCTTTCGTTACGCCCTGGCAGCCTTTAGGGAAGGCCTTGACGGATAGACGTCCCCTAATCTTGGTCCCTAGGCGTTTTTTTCTTGTTTTTTTCCCCTCCTCCCAAGGGCTGCGGGATTATATTGATGGATTGGGTGAACGAGTCCCCGGGACGGGTCGTACTAACAGGGTCCCCGACCGCCCCCCCCCCCCCAAAACGATTGATCCGGTTAAAGGAGGTTTTGTTCCCTTGACATGAATTCATGCTTTTCGTAATCCAAACGTTTCCCCCCGTTTCTCGAGTTCTTTTCTTTTGGTTCACGAGGAAACCACCCTCCTACCAGTGTCAGATGTGCTAGGAGAGGGTCCTTACTTGCTCTCTTTTTCCAGACCTCTTCGACGCCCCCCCGAGGCATCATTACGTTAAGTTGACTTCTTTGTTTGTTGCTCTGCTTTTCCCCCCCCTCTCGGACGCGCGACCCCACCAACCCCCCCCCTTTATTAAAGGTTTTCTTGTTTTTTCTTTTTTTGAACATCCTAGACCTTTTCCGGTGATCAAAACCTCTTTAATCCGCTTCTGAAGGGGTTCTCGACGCGTCTATCAGGATTCTTTGTCAACGCTGTGCTGCCCAGCCCCCCTTACCCCCCTTGTTTTCCGTTTTTTCTATCGAAAAACCCCGGTCTGGAGACGCTCTTTGTTCCAGACAGAAGGGAATGGCGGGGCGGTACTTCGACTCCTTTCGATCCTTTGTCCCTATCCCCCCCGGAAGGGGACTCCACGGTGCACGATTCAAGCGGCCCTACGTCTACCCCTCTCGTTTCGCCCTAACCAGGTTCTCCGCAAGCATTTTATTTCGTTCCCTACCAGTTTTTTTCCCCAAAAGCCGCTGTTCCAAGCACTTTCAGGTGATTCTCATTCTGGATCTTCCCCTTAAAGGGACCCCTTGTCCCCCCTCCAAACGTGCACTTTTGATACATGGTCCCCCTTTCCCCGTTTTTTTCAGTTTTTCCCCCCCCCCTAACGGGAGGGCGGACCGGGTTCTGACAAGTCGGGATTCGGAGAGAAGTTCCTTCCGCATTTTCTCGTCCTTTGGATCCCCCCCCTTCAGACTTGAACGGAGGTTTTTTTTAGTTCCTTTCCCCCCACTGCCTGCTTTAACAAAATATTCGGCGGCTTTTTCTTTTATGGGAGGCGTTTCTACTTCCCTCTTTTCTCCCCCCAAAAATCCCTCCCACTTCCGCCCGCCAGTGGACCTGTCCATTTTTTGAAAACCGTCATGCGGCTGTGGCTCAACTCCCTCAATTTTGACCTGAGGTATCGAAAAGGAGCTGCAAACTTCGTCTTATGCGGCTTTTCGCATGGGGGTTTGGAGTTCCCATGGCTTCATTCGGCTCTGACAGGAATTCAGTGGCCATGTCGAAGTTTTTTGTCCCCCCTTTCCCCCCCCTGAGGAGTTCCACTATCAGGGGAGGCAAGGGTCTTTTTGGGATTCGGCCACAGGTCTGACCCCCCAGATCCGTATCAATCCATGCCCTGGGTAGAGGCTTTTTCGGCGCCTTCGGAACGTCACCGGCTGGGGCCTTTCTGGTTTTCACATCATGCGAGTCAACGCCCTCGCAAAAAACAGGCAATGGGCGGCCATCCAGACCCTCGTTCTCCCCTACACCCCCCCCCCCTCTTGCTCTGCTGGACAAGCATTTGTACGGTTTCTGTCAAACTGCTTCCAATAAACACAACTTTCAGCCTGGTCTTTTCCTTCGGCGTCACCCTGTTGCTTTGGCCCAGCTGGATAAGGCGAGCAGGCCCCTTATAGGATTTCACTCTCTCCTTGTATGCCTCCCTTTTTTAATCGCGGCATCCACACCTGACTCGTCTTTTTCTTCATGTTAGACCTTTTGAGATAATATCCCCCCCCCCCCGCTCCCTGGCAGTCATCTCCGCGGGCGCCTGGATTGACTTTCCTTTTTAATACCCCCCTGAGTTTTCCCTCCGGCGAATGCTGGCAGATTCTCACTTTACCCGGACCATGGTCTACAGTTGAAAGGTATCGGCTGGTTAGGGCATCAAACACAGATCCATTTCCCGGATGTTCTGAGAGTGATCGATCTCTAATTCTCCTTTTCCATAAGTTTTTTGGGGTTTAGTAGATCTACGCGCTACACTGTTTTCTCCTTTTTTTTCCTTCAAAAAACAGTTAAGGCGGGCGTGGACGAAACCAGGGCTTCTTCATGGAAGTTTTCCACCTCTGTCCCAATTTTTTGGGTTTCGTTTCAAGGTCTTCGTCGCACAGAATTTAGAATCCTCTCTTGTTTCTTTGCAACTATAGCTTGCTACCGGATACTGCAACTTCAGGCGGGCCGAGTGAGATGAGCTCGTTTTTCTGGTTTTTTCCTCCTTTGGTTCTCCTCTTTTTTCAGTTCCCCCTCCGGGATGGTTATTTCCTATTTGAGGTAGGATTATCATAGTAGCTGACCCCTTCGGCCTTTTTTCCTCTTTACTGTTTTCCCCCCCCCCAGAAGAACTTGGCCGTTCCTTGATGGCAAACACAAGCCTTTGTGTGTATGTTGCATCACGCCTGGTTTTCACGGATGACCCCGATTTTTGTCCAATTCAAGTTTTTCAGCGTTTCGAATTTAGTTCGTCTGGGCCTTTTTATAGCTATGTTTCCTGATCTTTTTTTTGACCCCTTCTTGCCTAGTTTCTCCCTGTCCCTCTGACCACCACGACGCTTCCAAATTTGCTTTCTCAGGGGTACAGGTGGTCCCCCTGTTTGTGGGGGCAGGTCATCACTTCCCTTCTACAACTGATTAAGGAAAATCCCGGACGGTCCTTTCTTGTTCGGTCGCCCTTCCTCCAATCTGTGCATCTACATCGTCGGCTTTGCGGGAAATGAAGTCCCCCCCCCTTTTTCCTAACCCTCGAAAAAACATTCACTTCGCCTTCTCCGAAATCGTGCAGTGATGCCTCCCGTCTCTTTGCTTTGTTCGTGCCATTCCCCCCCCAGCGGTATTTTCATGAGCATGTGCTCGCTTCCCCCCCGTGCCGAGCGTGCTTCTCATGACTTTTTCGGGTTTCTCCCTCCCCCCCCCCGTCTTTTCCCCATCCTTTCTTGAGGGTAAAAAAAAGCCTGTAATCCGCTTCTACGAACTTTGTTTGTTTTTGAAGCCATTCCCTAGTTTTCTTTTTCTTGATCCCCCCCCCGTAGGCAAGTGATGTTGCTTAATGGGAGGGGGGAAGGACTTCCCCCTCCTCTCGCTTTCCCCGAGCTTCCCCCGCCGCCCAACAACGGTTCTTTCCCCCCTCACGATGGATTCAAGTTGATTGGACACCTTCACCACGGCACGATGTGGGATTGCCCCTCCGGTTTGATTTTCCACCGATCACCCGTCCCAGTTCTTTCACAGCTTCCGTTTTTCGATTCGGTTGCTTGGGACCTCCCGCTCCTTGATTGAGTCCTTTTGTTTTTTTGGGAACTCCCCCTTCCTCTTGGTTTCAAATCCCCCCACCGCAAGCGTGGGATTCTTTGGGAAATAGGGACACCTGTAATTACCGTCTCAGGTTCGGACCTGCAGGTCCCTACTTTATGAAATGAGGCGTACTCTATTCCTTATGTGTATTCTCTCCTTCCATTACGGGAGCGCCTTTCATTTTTTTGTTGCCCAGAGTGACCAGCTTCTAGCCTCTGAGCAAACGTACCCCCTTGGTCCGTCTTTTTGTAGAGAATTTTTTTAAGATCTCAAGGCTCCCCTTTGGCTCCCTTTCCGTTTGGCCCCTCCCCAGTGTTCAGTGAGAGAACATGCTCACGCTTGGGTTTTGAGGTTTTTCGATTTCCTGATGTCTATTCCCTGGAGAAGACCCCTCTGCCTTTACGTTAATAAACCCTTGGATTTTAAAATAACATTTGCTCGGTTGCCGTTGGTGCCACTCACGGTCGACCTTTTCCGGCGTTCTTCCGGCGAGTACCCTTAGTCAGCTGCATCTGCTGTTAGAGCTGTTTTCCCCCTCAGGTCCTTTCGATCCGAAGCTGCCTTCCCGGTGGGGACATACGAAAAAAAAGCCTTGAAACTTCATTGACCTCCTTTCTTTTTTCCCCCATCTTCCCCCCTAGTTGGCGGTTGTCCGTTGGTTTGCAAAGGTGTTTAGGTAGGTACAACGGGTTTAACTGTCGCAAGTGCAATAACCATCCCTTTCCTCCCATTACTTTTTGAGTTTGAGGCCGCGGCGGGAACCCCCCAAAGAAGGATTCGGCTGATGGGATCTTTTCTCCCTTGAGCTTATCGTAGGAAGTCTTTTTTGCTCCCTCTGATCCTATTTTTGGTTTCTTTTATTGTCCGGGACTTCTGGAGCCTTGTCCCCCCTCCCCTTGCACCGTATAGTTCGATAATAGAAAGTCAATCCCTTAATGTCACCTGAACTTTTCCTTCTGGTTCACTTTGGCTCTCTGACGATTGCCAAGAATTTATCCTGGGTGGCCCAGGACGCACGAAGATTTGTTAGTTCTCCCCTTTTTCCAGGGTTTTTGTTTGCCGGCTTCTTAGCGACCACGTAGAGGTTTGCTCAAAGTTTGATAACTTGAAGACATCGTTAATTCCCCTTATTGGTAGGTCGCTTTTCCTGGCTGGAACTGTGCCGGGAGCGTTTTAATTTAGTCGTCACCCCCGATAACCTAGGTTTTCCCACAACAAAGCAGATTTGAGTCTACTCCAAGGTTTTTTCCTAGAACGGATTCCCGGAAGGGCTAAAGGGTTTTACAATTTTTTTTCCCCCCCCTTTTAGCCTTCCAGACCCCCTTTCCCCCCCCCACAGCTGGTCTTCTTTAGGGTGCGGTTTCTCCCCCACAAGAAAAGGGCGGGCAGGAAGAGAACTCTTTTTTTACACCTTCCGGTACCTTTTTCTTTCCCATAGGTTGCGCCAATCGTGTCTTTCAAAGCGGGGAGTGCTTCTTTTCCGTGTGCGTAGGAGATTTTCGATTGTTTTTTTTACCAAAGGCTCCCCTTCCCCTCTTTTTTCCCGTCCCTCCTGAACAGACGAAGGCCCGCGTCCTTTCTTCCCAAACTCTTTCCCCCGATTACCAACCCCTGACTCGCTTGTCGGCCGTCTTCTTGAAAGGATTGGGTAGTGGGACAGCTTTGTTCTTTTTTCCCCTCCAAGTCCTGTGCAGTGAAATGTGACGAGCATTTTTCTTCGTTGCCCGGCGGCTCCACAATCCCCCTCCCCCATGGTCCCTTCACTCTCTTTTTTTCTTTGAGCCATTTGAAACTTGTCTGGTTTCCGCACGCCCTTTTCAACGTTATACTATGCGTGCAGCCCAGCCACACAATATCTCTCTTTTTCATCCTTCCCCGTTTTTTTTTTTTCTCTTTTTGGGTTTCTTTCTTTGTGGTAGAAACGGTTGACCGGTCCCCTTGTTCCTTTCTTCATTTCACGTTAAATTCCCCTCGTTGGCGGGCATCACTGGAATTGTGATGACGGCTGTTGGATGGATTGTGATGAGTTCTCCTTCCTTGTTTTTTTCCCTTTAATCACGGCGTTGCCAACTTTTCTCCCCTCTTTTCCTCCCCTTTTTCCCCGGCCCCAGGCGCCCCCCTGATAAAGGGTGATAATTCGTCGACCCCCCTCCCCCCGGGTTTTTGGTTGGCATTTTACTTTTTTGTGCAGGGGACGGCGGTTGGTACAAACTCTTTTTTCGGACGATCCCTTCTTTTTCTCAAGCTCCGTCCTACCTTTAAGTTCGTCCGACAGCCATCCTGGGCGACCTTTCCTCTTTTTTTTTGCCCCCTTTTTTCCCTCCGCTTCTACCCTGTCAACCTGTTCTTATCACCTTTTTTGGTGACTTTTCTCCCCCCCATGGCCCCCCCTGCCCTGAGGGTTAGGACAGCTGTGGTTTCCGGATTTTTGTGTTTTCAAATTTTTGGCCATGTACGAAACATCCTTCTGATTTTTATTCGGCTCTGCTTGGCCGTTGAGGCGTCTTTGAAATCTGCCTTTTTTTGTGCCTCGGTCTCCTTTTTTTTCCCTTTTCTTACAGCTGCACATGTGACACGTTTTCTCGAATGCTCCCTTTTCCTCTTTGAGTTGACGTGGGCTTCCAACGGGTAGTCACCTTTCTAAGCCGCTCTAGCTTTCTCTCCCAAAAGTCCCCCTTTCCGGCGTACCCCCTCGTCGGCGTTCCCCCCCCCCCCACGGATAACGTTCGTGTGCATCGTCCCTTTTAGCCGCCGGTTCTTTTTCCCTTCTTTCTTCTCCGGCCCATGTTTTTCTTGTGAATTTTTGTCAGTGGACGTTTTCTCCGGATCTTTCCTCCCCATAAGTCCCCTTCCAATTGACGTCTGTCCCCTGCTCAGTGCTTCGGGGTTTATAATTCCCATCCTTTAGTAGTCATTCTTTGATACGGACGGACCTTTCCCCTCGGATCTCCGATTTTCTCTCGGGGAACCCTCCCCATTGCTGCCTATCGTCGATGATGTTTCTGTCACACTTTGGAGCGTCACTTCCCCCCAGTTTCCTTCCCCCCCCCCTCCCGCCAAAAAACGAGTTCTCCTTTGACTCAAGGATGATACATTGAAGTCATGTCTTTCCCCCTTCCCCGTTTCGAGTTTTCCCTTCCTCCTGGGTCGATCGGAGCACATCTTTTCCCCCCCTCTTTTTCTAGCGAGGCAGGCAGTTGTTTGACGTGTTAGGCCGGGGACGCCCACGTCCCAACTTCTCCCCTTTCCATCAGAGGTGGGATTCTCGTGGTGCTCCCCCCTTTTCTCTATGGCAGATCTCAGGATGAGCAAGGAGGATCAAGTTCTTTTCCCCCCCCTTTTTTTTTTTGTCGGTCAGATTGGCTTTTAGAGATGGAGGTGAGTCCCCTTTTTCCAAGGGGAAGGATACTATTCCACGGTTCCCCCTTTGGCCCTCCCTTCCCCTTTGGTTTCAACACGTTGCTCTGCCTCACAAGTACCGCCCCCCTCCAGATTTCCTTCACTCCTCTTCAACCCACCCTCCCCTCCCGATCTCCCTCCTTTTTCAAGGATCCAGACTCTGGGCCCTTTTGGGAATTAGACACACCTGTCGCCCCTTTTGAATATTCACATAAAATTATTTTTCCTCACACCTTCGTTTTGACCGATTTGCTCTGACCTCTTGATCTTTTCCCGCAGGCTGAACCCTTTCTTTATATATTCGTATGAGTCGTGACAGCCCTACCCAGTTTTTGTCCCCCTCCTCCCCACCCCCCCCTTTTTTGCTGTTCCATTTCAGTGTGTCTTCTCAGTAGTAATCCCCGCTAAACGTTCACATCCCCCTTCTGCCTGTGTTCTCGTCCTTCCGCCTGTTCACAGCGACCGTGGTTTATTAGGTGTAGTTAAGGTTTCCTACGCAAAGCTTGCTTTCTTCGTCTCTCCTTCCCCTGGCCATTCAGCGTCCACCCTCTCTTCCTACGTTCTTAATGTTGACGAACAAACTCGCCGGCCCCTTCTGGGTTTCCTTCTTTTTTTTCTGAGTTTCCGCGTCCCCGCGGCGCTTTCCCAATCCCGCTGGATCGACACGCCGCTTTCCCTCCTCGGGGTCCTTTTGTCGAGTATTGCCGTTTGTTCACCCGTCCTTGCTTTTCCCCCCTGACTTTTTCCCGCAAAAGGAAATTTTCTCCTATCTTTGAGGCCCTGGGTCCCCCATCTTTTTCGGTCGTTTCAGTGAGAGCTCGAGTTTTTATTGTCCCGACCCCTTTCTTTTCTGTCGCTTTCGAAGTTGGCTTCTCGACCTCTTTGGATTCGTTCGCCAAGCACATCCGTGCGTTCCCGATGGTCTTTATGGTTTTTTCACGCCATGACAACGCTCCCTCCATTTTTTCCGAGGTCAAGGCGTATGGATTGAACTCCGTCCCCCAGGCTAGTTTTTTTTTTCCCGGGCCCTTTAGGGGGTTCGAACAAGATCCCCAACCCCTCCCTGGTGAACTCTGCTCCTTTTTCGTTCGACTTTTTTTTTTCTCCAACCAGCATTGTTCTTCCTTTCTTTTGTTTCCCCTCTCTTCAAGGGTTGAGACAACGGCTCCACTTTTGTCCGTTGACGCACGCCGGTCTTTTTTCCCTTGTTGAGATTTTGGGCCAATCAGATCGTTTCCCCCCCTTCTATCGGTTGGACCTTCCCCCCCTGCGCCAAAACTATTTTTCCCCCTTTTTCTGAACCCTTAGCCATTTCCTTCCTTTCCCAGTTCGCCCTGTTTTTTTATTATCCCGCGGGGTCGTCTCTCTTTCCCTCATCCCCTTCTAAAACCCTTGCTGGACGGAGGAATTTCTAGACTCCCCCTTTCCGAGTGAAACAAAACACTGTTCCAGCGAGACTGGTTTATTTTCACTTCCTCTTTCTCCCTTGCCCACTGAGTCCGCGATCGACTTTCTTTTTCATCCTTTTTTGTTCTTGATCTCTGATCTTCCTTCTCGCTGAAGTTTGTGGGCCCGGGGGCCTGTTCGTTCCCATGTCTTTGATTCCGGAAATGCTCTCCTCTTTTCCCACTCCCCCTGGGTGATGTCGTTGCCCATTATCGTACCTGACATTCCCGCTTCTCCGGACCCTTTTTCCCCCATGACCACTATTTCTGGGCTTCCCTCGGAGCTTTTCCCCTACGACGTGGCCCTTTTCCCCTTCAAGGTGCGATGGCTAGGCCCGACCATGGTCTCCGTGGCCCCCTTCCGCCCTCTGCGACTCTCTTGGTCTTCCGTGTGCTTCCGGATGGTTCCCCCGCTTTTGCTAATGCACTCCCCATTTTCCTCTTTTTTTGCTTTTTTGCCACTGACAGGCTGTCCTTTTTGTGTTTCAAAAGGTTTTTTTCCAAGTTGACGCTCGGTTTTCCGCTGATGACATAGGCTTTTGCTTCTTTCGTTGCAGTTTTTTTCGCCTGGGCTTTTTTTCTCCTTTTTTCCCAATTCCTGTTAAAACATTACCAGGCCTTGGGGAGGCGGATTGAATCACTTGATCCAGTTTTTCGGTACGTTAAAGTTTTTTTTTGTTCATTTTTGTGGGTCTCCATCCCCCACCTCATTTGCTCCCCGTTTTTTTTTTTGTCACGCCGGCCCCCATGATTTGCTTTTTCAAACCGTATCCATATGCTCCGCTCCTCTTGAGCTCCCATTTTCAAGACCAGCCCAAACCCCATTTTTCTTCTCGCCCCTTCTTTGACGATTCTTTGTGCAGCCGCATCTGTATCGCGGCTCATTGTCTGGGTGCACCCTTATTTCGGCATAGATCTCGACCCATACTTCGGCGCCTTAGTGTAAGGAATCCATGGGAATTTTATTGGGCCATCCCCTATTTTTCTTTGACCTTTCCCAGGACGTCCCGTAGCCGCCCCCTCCCCTCACTTTAAAATTTTTTTTTTTGAAGAACTGTTTTGGTCTTTTCAGAATTGAGGCTCCCACCCCTACGTACGTTGGGTACGTCACACCCTTTACCCCCCCTAAGGGTCGCGTAAGGAGACGCTCTCGTCCGGCTTTGTTCCCCCCGGGCCGCCCCATCCTGTCGTCCGGCAACACAGGCGTGTTTTGTGAAACCGGTCTACCCCGAATCCGTCAACTTTTTTTTTGGCGTCCCCCTTTTTTAGTCTCGTTAACCTCGCTCAACGAAGGAAGGGGTTGGAAAGCTTTTCTTCTGGGTTTTTTTTTGGCACTCGCAGCTTGCCTGGATTTTTTTTTCGGTTTACCCCCATAGCCCTTGCCCTTAGTTACCACGGTTACCCGTGCCCCCCCCAGGAAAGTTGGTGCATTATTGGTGTTAGGTATCTTCCTAACCCCCCTCTGGTCCGGCGGTTAGACTTCCCCCTCCCCCTTGGATGGACCCTTTGGGCTCCCCCCCTTCGACCCCTTTTTTTTTTTTTTTGTTTATTAGATCGAGGTCGGTAATACTCGTTTTGTTCTTTTCCAACTCGCAGCTTTCACCAGCATTCCTGATAAAAACGCCATAAAGCTAAAGGCAATTTTATAGCGGACTTTTTTCCCTCTGGTTCCCAAAGCCAGATACCATAGGTAAGGCGGCTTTGTTTTTCATTTCGCCATTGGCCAAGCAACAAGGTTGCCCTTTAGAGACCTTTGGGGGTTGTCGTTCCCTGCCGATGTTACGGCACCATTTTCTCCCTGGATCTTTGCGCCACCCGTCTCAATAAACCTCGGAATGGAACCTGATGCTCGTGTGTGGCCCCCACGTCCCGTGAAATGTTGTCGTGCTAACCCCGAAGAACCGGCGAGCTTTTATTTTAATTTCGCGGCTCGGTTTTTTTCGATCGTCCCCGGCCTGCGTTTGCGATCCTCTTTTGGAGGCGTGTCCGACTTTTTTGCACTCCGTGCATTGCCCTTTTCTCCCCTTTCCCCCCCCCCTCCAATTTTGCGCTTCCTTTGGTGGCCATTTTTGGGTAGGCTTGGGCTGGTTTGGACGCGCCCCACCTTCTCGATTTCGACGTCCCAGCAACTGTTGGGCGCGGGGATACGGCGAAGAAGGTTTTTGAATTTCTTACCAAAAACTTCGGTGCCCCGGTACGGCCTTTGTCGTCCCTCCCTGAACGTTTCCTTTGGACCGGCGGGTCGGAGGCTAAAATACAGTCCTGGCTGGCGTTTTCCCCCTGTTCTTTGGGAAGCAAGTCACATCCCTTCCTGTTTTCAAGATCACTGACCCCCCCCCTTAGTAAGTGTTTTGTCATGCAGAACGGGGCAGATGTTCCTTGAACCCCCCACCGTCGTGGATGGTCTCACCGGGGTCTTTCGGAAGAATCACCAGAGGATGGATGCGGACCTCTCATTCACTTCTCTGGTGGTTTTTTGGGCCCCCCCCCTTTTCTGATACCTTATTCTTGAGAAACCCTGGTTCCTTGAATTGAATCTTCGCCCTTGCTGGGACGCATATTCTTAGATTTTCACGATGTGTGATTTCGCTCAGGCATTCGTCGTTTCCCAGACGAACGCTCAAGGTTCCCCCCACACCCGGACAGATTTTAGCCCTTTTTTCCTTTCAAGAGGCCTTTGCCCGCATCATGTTGGTTTCAGGACTCTGGGTGGCGTGTCGCCTTTTCGTTTTCTTTCCACGGGACCCCCCATTTACGGCGTCACAGCTGGTCGCATCCCGGCTTGGCGCTGCCTTCTCCCTCCCCAGGCAAGTTAGAATATCTCCCCCTGTTCCGCCGGTCGGAATCTTTTTTTTGGACGTATTCGGCCCTCTTTTTTTTTTCCCTCCCCCCCCCGTTTCTTTCCTCCCCCCTGGCGAATTCCCTGTTGTTTTCTTTTGGTTTTGCGTCGATTCGCAGGAAGAAGAACACTCATGTCCCCTCTTTTGCTCCCCCCGCTTTCCCCCCCGGGGTTCCGGTCTTCCCTTCCTTTTTCCTATAACCCTGAAGTCTTTCTCCGGCCGGCCTTGCAGCTTTTTTCCCTCCGGGCAACTTCTTCTTTTTTTTTTTTGTTCGATCACGCTCTCGGGCGCCGCCATTCCCATCCCAGCCAACGACTTTCACAGGGCTTCCCGCCCTTTTCCTTTTTCCACCCTCTCCCGACTGGGGAGTCCCTCCCTTCTTTTACCCTGCCCTCAAGACGCCTCCTCCTTTGTTGTTGTTGAGAGTTTTTTGCGGGTGCTGGTGTTTTCTGGTTAGAACTTTGTGCCTTTTTTCGTTCTTTCCAATGGGTTGGCCGCCTTGCTTTCCTCGTGATTGTGTGGGGGCCTCCGCCGGGTCCCCGAGATCGGTCCCTCGACCATTGAAGCAACAGATTGTTTCCGCATCGCTTCCGCCCTTGGCACCTCCTTTCGGCCTTTTTTTCCACGTTGATATTTCGTTGATCTCCCAACAAGTTCTTTTTCTGGCCCGCGGGGTTTCCGTTTTCAGGGCGGACGAGGGAAGTTCTTTTTTCTGCGACGACGAACACTTTCTTTAGCTCTTACCCTGGCAGTTTTTTCCATCTGGCCGCCAGGTCAAGTTTCTTTGAGCCTGTCATACGGGCACCGCCGCGACTCACCGCTGTTCTGTCCCCCCTTCCCCTTTTGGCTGGGCCTTTCCCAGGTTTCAAACGGACCGCTTTTTTGTTTTTTTTTGGTCGGCGCCGACACGTTTCTGTGGTTGTAGCCACGCCGGGATCCCTTATGATCTTGTGCGAGGCGCCTTGGCCTTTCGGTTTTAATCTTGACATGGTGTTTTTGTTGGTTCTAGTTGACGAAAGGGAGAAGATCACTTCCACATAGTTGCAGCTGAAAGCTCTTTTTTAGACCCTTTTTTTCTGGGACCCTGTTCCCCCCCTGTCGGTTGTTACCTCCGTGTGATCTTGAGCGATGTCTTTTTGCAAACCAGACTTTCCCAGCTCACGTTTCGCTCTTTCCCGTCCTATGTACTTTTTCGACGGGCCAAGCGTTTTTGGCTGGATAGACAGTTTCTTCTTCATTAATATGACTGCCCTCTTGCCTCTTTTTTCATCTTCTCCTTTAAGTCCAGACAGTCCGTCCCTTCCCCCTCTCCCTCCAGGATTTCACTTAAGCGCCTGCGAAGAAGGGAAAGAATGTACTAAGGCTCGCTCCCCCCCCCCCCTCCTTTTTCCAGGTTTTCCTCCAGTCGTTTTACCGGGCGTGCCTCCAGGCCGCTGAGATTTGGCCAATTGGCTCTTCCCGGACGGGTCCCCCTTACCACCTTGCACCCCCTTCTCCCCCCTTTTTCAAGAATTTTTTTACTTGTCTTCCTTAAGTTCATCTCCTGCTCCCGGACTCCTAGAGGCTGTCGACCACGCTTCTGGTTTCAGATTCGGGGTGCCCCCCCCCCCTCTCCTGTCCCCCCCCCCTTTTTGCATCTTTTACGCTTTTGTTATGCCCTCTTTACGCTTCGTTCTGGGCAAAAACTGAGAATCATTTCAATTCAGAGGGTTTTCTCACTCTTTGCTCCTTTTCTGCTTCTCCTCCTCGAAGTGTGCCTTTTTTTTTTCCTTAATCTCATTTCCCTGGGCTGGTGCTGCCAATAGTTTTGACCCGATGCGACGACCCCCTCTTCCTTTTCCCTGGGTGCACCTGATTCTGTTTGCGGTATCAAGTTATCGCTGGAGCCCCTTTGTTCCCTTTTTTTTTTCCCCCCTTGTGACAGGCCCCCTGCGCATTTTTCTCGATCGACCCGCAAAGTCTAAGAGACGATACAAGTTTTTCTCAAGCCTGTCTTGTCCCTTTTAGTCTCCTCCGAGTTTGTTTTCACCCCTTGCACCTCCTCTTTACCCACCCGCTGGGCCGTTGCAATATGGACGAGGTCAATACTCCTGTTCCGTTTCTAAGGCAAGGGCGTCCTCGTTTCCCCCGATCCCCCGGCCCAGTGGCAGCAACCAGTCCTCCAGGCTTACTTTTGCTCCCGTGCTTTCCTCTCACTTGCTTTTCCCACTCCCCCCCATTCGGGACTGGGTTTCAATCCGCCCCCTGATCCCAGGAGCCGGTGGCAGCTGACCTCGGGTTTCGGGTTATTTTCCCCCCACGGTGCTCTCGAGAGGGAGGCGCCTCCTTCTTTTATCCGAAACTCCCTCGTGGATCTCTTTCAGCTTTTTCCGGCGTGTATTTTTCCCCCAACTTCTTTTCGTCGGGGCTTCCCTTTTTGAGCCAAGCAAGAGTTTTGCCCCCAACTTTCTTCCTTTTTTTTCTCCACGTTCCTTTCCCCTCAGTTCCCTCTCGGCTATTCAAATTACAAAGTGAGAGGCGCTTCACCACTTTTTCCTCTGAGATTCTTTACTTCCCCACCCCCCTATTTCCGGCGTCACTTCGAGCGAATGTAGTGCTGTTTTCTTCCGGGTTTGGACGAGGATGCCGTTAACCTTTTCTCTCCAAGCTTTTTCCCTGTTTTTCACTGGAAAGGGAGTCACCGGGGAGGGTTTGTCAGTCCACAATCCCCCTTTCCCAAACTTTCGCGTCCCCCCATCCCCCTTTTGCGGCGGGGCGTGATGCGCAACAAGCGGCCCCGGGTCTTCCCGATCATGACACCAATCGCCCCCCCTGAAAAAAGAACGGGCTGCGCTTAGCCCCCCCGTCTCACTCTCCCAAAAATATGCCTCCATTCCCTTTTTTTTCCGGGGTACGGATTACTTACACACCCCCACTTTCACCTGTCCTTTCTCGGCAGACGCCTGCTGTTTTGAGGTTTGGGCAGGCACCATCCGTTAGGAGTGCCTTCGCTCCCCGTCGTCGACGTCCTGCTTTATCCCGCCCTTGTCCCACCTCTGTCCCTGTCGAACAACAAGCCTCTTCATAGCTTCCTGCACAGGGTCCTCACGGATCCCCGGCCTCTATGTCCCCCTCTTTAGTTCCGAATGCTGGGCGACCGAGCGGCCTCCCCCCGTTTTTTCTTTTTCCCTCCCCGGAAGAGGGTGGTTCGGACACGGCCCTCATTTTTTGGGCAGCGC
>Ga0179593_1441250_pt1 | contig 15315 bp, 12 predicted proteins | sample CZODoug2_1_08_16_FD_185931 | JGI IMG/M metagenome (GOLD analysis project Ga0179593, IMG submission 185931) | Vadose zone soil fungal communities from Angelo Coast Range Reserve, California, USA - CZODoug2_1_08_16fungal (PacBio error correction) | ecosystem: Environmental > Terrestrial > Soil >... | reverse complement strand
GAAACGGCCCCCGACACATTGCTTGAGAGAAACAAAAAAAGGGACCTTTTCCCCCCGAATTTAGAATCGGGGTTTTTTATTTCCTCCCCACTGGATCAACAGGTTGGCCGAAAGGGACCCGGCAGGCGTGTCCTTCCTTCCGAGGCACCGTCTTCAGCTTTGGCCCCTTTTCACAACCCTCCCTCTTGGAAAAGTTGTGCTACAGCGCCATGGTCTGGCCTATCCCGCCCCCCTTTTTCCCTACTTTGGGTTCCCCTTCCCCCCCTCTTGCGATGCTGGAGTGCTCCCAAGCGGCTTTCCCAACATCTGATCCATTTGCAAGCCCACGTGCCCCCCGGAAAGTAGTTATGATCCTCCGCATATCTGGCGCGTACAAATGTGTTCCCACCTTCTATGGAGCTTGATTGTGATGGTTTTCCCTTCGGTCATGCCGCGGAAACCAACACAAACGACACAAACGTGATTGACCTCCAAAAACCTGCCATATTTCTGGACCGACTTTTGTTCTGTCCTTCATAAGCGGCCCTTTATCCCCGCTCCGCTTGCACCCGCGAGGCCCGGCGGACCAGGCTTTCCACCCAGTGCCCCCCCAAACCGCCCGAAAATCCGACCTTGAGATTGGCCTTCCCTTCCCCCCACCTTTTGCCCCTGCAGGGAGAACAATGACCGAAGTTGCAGACAATTGAGCAAGCCAGGGCCTCAGGCTCCAAAGGTTCGTTTTTGGACTCAGGCCCTCCTCTTTTTTTTCGTCTGGAGACATGCGGTTACCGTGAGCAACCACCTTTCACTAGGCCAAAAGCGCCTCAGCCAGCCGTTAAATTCCCCCCCCCCCCGATGCACGGGTACCCTCTCCCCCAGGCGATACGATTTCCCCCTCCCCCCAGGCTCTGATTATGTGTGACATCCGATTGCTTGCCAGGATCGCACCTCTCCGCCCGGTCCCTTTCGTTTGGCCAAGGACCCAAGGGCAGGGAAATCTTCCCCTTGCGGCATTTCCTATGGATCCCCAAAACCAGGCAATATTTTGTTTTTTTTCTCATTCTGGCGGCTTTTGCGAGTAGCCGGAGATACAAGTCAGGTGGTGGGCCGCGCTGAATTTCCTCTGAGGGCGGCAACCCTTTCAATGCAGTAAGGTTTTGCTCGGACTCGGGGGCTGGAACCGTTCCGAAACTGACCAGCGCTCTTCACCTGAGATTCGAACGAGTCGATCCCCCCCCCCCCCTTTCCCCCCCGTTTGGAGAAATAGTCCCTCTTTTCTTGCCCTCCCGCCCTCTTTGGGCTCAAGAAGGGTTTTACACTCTGAACTTCCCCTGAAGAAATGACAAGCTGTACGGCATTTTTGAAATTTTGCGAACTAGATTCTCTTCGCGGAGCCCGTATAAGACTCCCAGGATATCTTGGGAAAGGTAATGTGCGGAAAGTCACTCCAACCGTACCGCTCGCTTACGCCTTTTGGAGGGGAAGTCCTTCGCGAATAAGAAACTTTTTACGGGCAGTTTACAGCATCACCACTCACACAGAGGTGATTCCTTGGCTTCCCGCCCTTGCTATCGGGATTGTTCAATTCCGGTCCCCTCCCCGCGAGGCACCCCCCCGATATCCCCTCCCCTCATCAAGTACCCCCCTTCCGTGACGATTTCTCCGTTTGTGTATGCATTAGAAGTGTCAAGGTGCCACGCAGTGGCCCGCCGCCCCCCCTTACCCTACCAACCCGCCTCCAGCCAGCATAAGTATTCAGCCAGCATGAGCGATCGATCCGAGAGGAATTGTAAAGATTTTTCTAGATTCGCCCCCTCCACCAATCCGTCATGCCGCAGGCGATCATGAGAGCCCTCCCCCTTTTCCGGTAGCCTTCCCCCTGATCCCTCTTTTCTAGCACTTGCCGGGGGAGGGAAAGGGCCCTCTCCAGTCCGCCCTTTTCGCCTCGCAGGCGCTCAACTCATGTTCTTTATGACGTCCCGAATGCTCCCACAGATGGTTTACGCGTACCGCAGCAAGTCACCGAAGACGCGAAATGTTCTCCCTCTATTCGAAGGTTCTGGCCCTCCTTTGACCACCGTCACTCCCCAATTTCCCCCCCACGCCCTTCCCCTGAAGAGGAGGAAAGTTTATCCCTCCCAAAGTTCCCCCAAAAAAGGTCAGCTGTTCTTACACCTCCCCGCGCCCAGAAAAAACCCGGTGCCATACGGTCCCCCTCCCTCGCCACTTGTATCCCGCGGCGGTTCCCCACAACACTCCTTCCGAGCGCCGCTTCCCTGTCACATTCCTCTGCACTGGTGCCGTCCTCAAAGAGAAAAGAAACCCACGACACACACGGATGTTTTCCTTCCCCCTTGCGTCGACTTTTGCCCTTGGCAGCGCTCAATAAGTCAAACTGGCACGGTGTGAACCGTTTGCTCGGTCCCTCTTCTCCCTGATAAAGAAGTATGAATTTTTTCATGTCTCTCCCGCGCGGATGGCTCCCCACTTCACCCCTCCAACATCCCGTATGACTTTTTTAGTCGACCGAGCGGGGAAATTCGCCCTCTTCTTCTTCTCTAATCATGTAAAGTGTTTTTTGAGGAGAGTATGATCGCATTTCCCCCCTCTTCAGATTTCTGAAAATTGAAGGTATTTGTAGGGTGATTGTCACCCTGCCGCCCCCGGAGCTTATAAAAAGAAGATTTTCAGATATCTTACATGCGCACCATGCTGGTTCCACCCTCTCCTTCTTTTTGATGATGGGCGACCCTTTTTCTCACCTGTCCTTCCTGCCTGACTCAGAGGAAGCGTGTGCTCTTCTCCGGCCAGTGCGGGCCATGGCCGCTGGAAGGTATGCGCTCTCTCGTTCACCCCGCCGCGGGATACCCTTTTTTTCTTCGCTATGGCAACGTTTTTCCTTTTGCGGGGGAATTAATCTCCCGTCCCCTGTTATGGCTTAAGAAGCGGAGACACCACTTGGTCGACTGTTGTTCTTGGCAACGGCGCGAAGGGGATAAAAAGTTAGACGGCCGTTCTCGAAGTCTTGCCCCCCTTTTCCTTTGGTCTTGAATTTGGCTGCTGGTCTTTCCTTTTTCCAACATGAGCATCCTAGTTCCTCCCTTTTCAATTCTCGGCCGTCACTCGCGGACCCGCTGAGTTCTGGCGTTCCTTCCCCCTACCCGGTTAATCCGAGGCTCATACCCTTAGTTTCGCGCCGACCGGACCCAAGAAAGCGAGCTATGAAGCGCTTTTTTGAAAAAAGTCATCGTGACTTTTTCCTTCCTGGCGCGAATTCGCCACCAATATACCATTCAGCGGATTGATAATGCTGCTCTCCCTAAGTTATGGGCTTTCGTGAGGTTTGTTGAGCGGCTTACGGGACGGTCTTTTCCTTTTCCCTACAATGATTCTCCGGTCGCCCTTTTCCTGAACGGATGGCACCACGGATCCCCCTCTTTGACTTCCAGGATCCTCCTTTGCCTTCTTCATTCAACCCCAAATGACGCATTTTTTGTCATTCCAGGGGATCGCTTTCCCCTCTTTGCTGCCACCCCCCCCCTCTGCCCTCCCCCCGCGGATGATCGTGAGTGATTCAAGCTCCCCTTTTCCCCCCCCCAAATGTCGAAGATAAGGCGCCCTTTGGATCGTCCTTTCTCCATTCCGGGCGAGATCTGACGTTGGGTCTCGAACTTTCCTTCCTCAATATGAGATTCCTTCCACCCCTTTTTCACCCCCTCTTAACGACTGTCTTCTATTTCTCTTGTCCTCGTAGACCTGCTGATCCCTCTCCGGCTCGCTTAGAAAAAACTTTATTCGCACCTTTCTTTCTTTTAGGACGTTTAGGTCCTCTAAGGTTGAGACGCGCGAGTTATGGAACGGTCCCTTTATTACCTCCCTTTCCAGGAACACATCGCCGAAAAATGGAAAGCGGAAAACCTTTTCACATGCCATTTGTTCTTTTCCTTTGAAGTGGGCCTTTCCTTTCCTGCCCCTCCGCCCCCCCCCAGTGTCGCCCAATAAGAAACCTAGCTTCGGACAGTTTGTCTCACCCATCGGGGGATGAAAGTGCTTGGGCGACGAAAAGATTACGTCTTTTTCGCTGGGGTTGCCAACGAGCGGGCGTAGCGTCTCTGGCTATTCCCCGGTTTCACCCGAATAAGGAGATACCTTGCTGCAGCCGCGGAAATCTGGATGACGTTTACTTTTCCCACATCGTTTGTTGATACCATTCCTTCTTTTTTTAGCTTGGGAAGATTACTCCCCGATTGTCTCCCCTCACGGCCGGATATTGATCACTGTCGAGGAAGAGTCGGTTCTCCCCAAACCCCCTTTGGAGCATTGGAATTTCCCGCCAATTGACCTTCTTTCAAATTAGTTCGTGGCTTTTTGGGAGCCGGCATCATTCCCTTTTCTTTGGAAGAGCAGGCCCGATTTCTTCCCTGTCGGCGTGACGGTTGAATACCGTTTCTGCTTTTGGTAGGGGGCAGTCTTAGCTGGAGATTATGTTTCTTGAGAAGACTCTAACTTCGTTGCCAATATCGGCCTGTGTTTTGGACAGTACCAGGTCTTGTTGGTAGTTTTCGCGGGCCCTCTTACGGTCAAAGAACACTTCCTCTTCGTGTCACAAAATGATCTCCAGCGAGGGGAGGAATTCGATTCCTAATCCTTTCAGCACTGGCGCTTTGAAATGAACCCCTTTCCAGATCTGCTCAATAGTCCCATCGCTAAGTACGGGAGGAATTTCCGTTTTTTTGGGAACGGTACCATTCCCCCTCTTCTGCCCCAATGGCTCATCCCCCTTTTTTTTCCTTTGCCTCCGCTTGGACGAGTGGACCAGTTTTGCCCGTCCGGCCGGGCCGTCCGGAGCACCTGGGGTCCTTTGCCAGCATTCCACCCGATATACCCCTGAGGCTTCCTTTTTTTTTTTTTTCTCACAATGTTCTCCCCCTTGCTTTTTTGTCCGCTTCTTTCCCGCAATAATACGGTGTCGTGATAACCGGCAGCCCGCCATTCAGTGGCCTTTTTCCCCTGGAGAAAAAGGAATCGCAGGGTATACTCGGTGCTTGATGAATTGCTAGGAAAAACCCTGACGTGGCTAAGATCAGACGTTTCCGGGAGGCGCCTTCCCTTTCTCGGGTCCAAGGGTCCCCCGCTTGTTGCCTGGAAAAAAAAACTTCTTGATGGCCCAGGCCCCCATGGTAATGGTTTTGTACCGGTTATCCCCAGTAATAATTGGCTACTTTCCTTTTATTCTGGATTGGAAGTTTTTTCTTTTCAATCTGTTTGAAAGCTCAAGTGTGCAATTAGTTCTGATTATCCCTTCTATGGAGAGTCCGTCCCCAACAGTCTTTGAAAGAGTAGATGGAGCTGACGTGGTCGTCCCCTCCGGCAACTTCCCTGTCTTTCTCTTGTCAAACCCCCACTACAATTTGAAAACGCCCCCTTGACCGATTCCCAAAAAAGGTTCCCGCTTTTCCCTCTTGGAGCTTCTCCCAGGACGGCAGTAAATACTCTTTTCTCCTATTTAACCGAGCTTCACCCGGGAACCGATTTTTGATTCAACCAGGCCCTTTTCCCCTGAGGGAACCCTCCCCCCCTTCAGATTTTTTCTTTACCACATTGTGCCCCTCGCCTGACTCCCCCAAAAACGCCGTTGCAGTTAACGTTCCATTTCGTATTGGGCCTTCCTTCTCACCTTTCTCCCAGGCTCCGGACTCAGGGCCCGAGCTTATTCCGCAATGTTCTCGAACTGAGGCGGGTTGCCACACACGCTATGTTCCCCCCCCTTCATTAAGAAGCCACCTCCCCCCGCCGAATCCACCCCCTCGCCCAACGCCGCCGCCACCAGGTGCCTCTTGCATCCGGGCCAGCGAATAATTCCCCCTTTTCCGAGTCGGTGCCACCGGACCACATGATCGCCTATCCCTCCCCTCCACTTCGGTTTTCGCCCCCCCGCCCTAAGGGAATCCCCAGTGAGCGTTTTCCCCTTTTTCCCCCTCCTCTACACAGGGTTCCCGGAGGCGGCACATGGACCGCTTAGTAGAGGTTCGGCGGGTGCAGCATGAGCATTTTCTTCATCGGCGGAGTTCCCCCCCCAACCGCCAAACAAATGCCAATGTTGCAGGTAAGTGTGTTTCGGTTGTAATGGGGTTCTTGTAAACGCGATTGCATTACTTTTTTCCCCTGAACGCGCTCTATTTTCCTGAGTCGACAGGACCCTCCATTCACCATAGTTCTGCTCCCCAACTTCTTTCAGTGGTGACTTTTCACGAAAAATAGTGTAGGCCAGCAGGTATTCATCTTTCCCAATATCGAATATGGCCTTTTTTTTTCGGCCTTGGGTTCTGACTTTTTTCACCGAAGCCGGTAGACGAGTCGCCCGTATCCCTTGAGATAAAAAAGGACTCGGTTTTCCGTTCCTGTGGGGAAGGAATCCCCCCCTTCTCCCCTTGAGATTAGCACTGCATTGTGGAGGTTCCCTCTCCCTCGATCACCGCCCCTGACCTTCCCATCCTTTTCAGATTTTACACATGAGTAAAAAAGAGTTGCCTTTCTGATGCCAACCATTTTTGGGTTGCTTCTTAACAGCGGGCGTTTTGCAACCCCAGAGCGGCCACTCCCCTCTTCCCCTCGAGGCCGTGGTGAACCTCCTCGTTCCGTGCGTGGGTATTATTTGCCCCCTCCCCTTGGCCGAAAAACGTCCCAAACCCTCCCGCGCGGGCCAAGCATTAATTCTCTAGAAGCAGAGAGCAGCTATCGATTCCCTCTCGGGATTTCAGAGGTGTGTCTCTCCTGCCAAGACACCTCCTTGAATTTATTTTTCCTTTGGAAGGCGATATATCTCCCGCGGTCTTTCCGTGCGCCCACTGTTAGGAGTAAGCCGACTTTCAGGTTATGAAGGATCGTTTACAGCACCCGAAGGTACCCTCCTCTTTCCCCGGAGCTCAATCCATTCCTTTTGATCTACTGGAGTATGCTCCCCCCCTTGTTCAGCCCTTTCAAAAGTGCGAGAAGCCGGCCTCGAGATTCGCCCGCTGGTTTCTACTCGGTTTCCCCTGAAGACCCTTTGCCACCAACAGTTCTTCCCCCTTTCTCCTATGGAAATTTCTCTCCCCCCCGCGTTCTTTCCCCTTTAATACATAAAAAAGTTCCGACAACGCATAGTCCCCTGAGTCCCTCTCCCAGAAAAACCCGGTGGGTGCCATAAGTCCACGCCAGTCCACTTGACTCTTGGCCAAAATCCGAGACTAAGAGAGATACCATTCCCTCTTGGGCGGAAGGCGCCAATGCGGCCCCGCCCCCCTTTTTGCAGCAAAACGCTTCAGCTGAGTTTCCTTGAGATTTTTTCAGAAAGAAGAGCCGCCAAAAGCGCACCAGTGGCCCCAGGTTTTCGTGTGGCGTTTTCCTGGCGATCGCAAATCATAATGCCTCTTGCTTGACTACATCACCTTCACCATTCTTTTTTCTCCTTCATGGTCCACGCCACTTCGTTGTCCTCCGCGTTCCCTTTTCTTTCTCCTCTCTTGTGTATCATAATCCTGTTTGGGAATGGGGGGGGGAAATTTTGGGGGGTAGCCTCCCCCGATGGGGGGGGGGTTTTGGGTTTTTCCGCGCATTTCACGACTTCTTTTCTTTTCTTTTGAAGGCTTGTTCTTCCCCCTCTCCTTTTTTTGCTCTCCAAGGACAGATTTCTGTCTCTCATCGTTCAAGGAGAAACGTTCACGATGGGCTCTTTGGATGGCTAGGATTTGATTCGCCCCAAGTCTCCTTCCCTTCCCCCCTCAGTTGGAGACTTGTCCTTTCTTCGGTCCCTTTTCTTTTGCTGCAGATTTGGCCTCAGTCCCAGGCTCGTTTTGTCCACTAGAGGGAAACCGTGGCCTTCCCGCGTTGCACTTTTTTTTTGTTTTCGATCGGGAAATGACTCAGAAGCTCTGTTGACCTTTAGTGTTCCCTTTCCTTTGAGACAAATTTCCCACTCTTTTCTCCTTTTGGGTTTTTCCAAGGGCTTCCTTTGTCACCGGTGATTATCGACCTACTCGGCAAGTGGACCCTTCTTGAATTGTGAGTCGGCTTGGCAAAACATTGTCCAATACCCCCGTCGCCTCATTGACATGATGATTGAGCTCCCTCCCCTGGAATGATGAGTGCCTTTCCTGAGCCTTCCTCACCCTTCCAAATCGCGGATCCACTCCACGTTTCGTCCTTACAGGAAAAGACTTTATTGAGCGCCTTCGGAGACTTCCTCTTTTAGTTTGCGAAGGGGGCTTTTGGCTCCTTCGCCACAACTATACCCCTTAGTACTGGGGGACTCGTTTTGCTCTTTTCTATAGCCCCTTTAAAGTAGGCGGGCTTGTTTTGCCGCTTTCTGTTTGTGAGGTCGTTGCGTTTTTTTTGTCGTGAGTTGCCCCTAAAACTGATTTACACCGGCGCCCTGACGACTTAACCCGGTTTTTAGAGGTACGCGGTCGTTCGCGCTGAACCGGTCTGCCCAATACAGCCTCCACCTTTCTTTGGCATTTCCAGAGGGGAGCCTTTTCCTCTGTACTGTTCCAAGATGCGTCTTGCGTATTCCCTGTAGGATGACTTCTCCCTCCAACCTTCAGGGGCCCTGATAATTTTGATTAGAATTTCCTCAACGGGCTGCTATGACTTAGGACTGTGGGAGATATAAAGTGTCTATATCTTCGAGTTAGCAATACTCCCCCCTTTTTGGTTAGCGCTGGTTATTTCTTCATTCTTGTCCCTTCCTCTTTGTAGGCTTGGGCCAAATAATCTTCAGGTATTATCCCTATTTAGCGAAACTTTGCCCTCTCTGCGCTTTCATCCTAAGGTTGAGAGAAGTCTGGGTACCTTCATCCGTTTAGCCCCCCCCTCCCCCCTACTTTCCTCCCAAAAAGGAAAAGAACCCCGGTTCCCCAACCCCCCCCTCCATTTGCATTTAGAAATTAGGTCTACGGAACAAGCCCCTTGTCCTGCTCCGCAATTGGAAAATCCGAAAGATGTCGATCAGGAGCCTGGTTTAGCCTCCATAGGGGAATTAACTTTTCTGCGAAAGCTTTTTCCCTTCTTTCCCTTGGATTTTTCCCCAACAACGGCTCTTGCTCTGTGAGATACTGAAGGTTTAACCCTCGCCTCCGTTCCCAAGCCGTTTTTCATAGTATCGTCCCCTTGTGATTCCAGTGGCGAACCTGGTTCTTCTTCGCATTTTTCTGAGGATCTCTTTTTTGAGATGCTCAACGGCCACGGAATATTCCCCCCCCAGGCACATCAGGCCATCGGAGAGTAGAATTGGTCCTTAGGGCTGCATGCACCTCCAATCCGGTTGGTACCCAAAGCTGACCTTTTTGTTTCGTGATTTTTTGGGTCTCTCGAACAAGTTTGTGCGCAGGCAGCCTAGCTTCGTTTAATGAGGAGTCGTGATCAGGAGTTCTGCCGGGATGCTTTTGCCTCTCTTGGAGATATGGTCTGCCGCCCTTCTAAATGCCGCAGCGCCAGATAGGGTTCCAAGTCGGGGTTTTCCAGAGGCAGCAAGTTTCGGGGCTTTTGGTATTCTCTGATCTTGAACACGGAATCGGGAACAACAACTCAAGCCAAATATAGCGGTCCCATTGTCGGTCCGGGACGAAAATCATTTGGTCCCTCCCCTGAACTTCCAGATGGAGTGCCAAAATTTCCCCAACTAGCTGTCTCCCTGGATAAATGCTGAAATCGGGAAACAAGGAATTTCATGTGGGACTTTAATTAACCCTCCCATGTGAGATGGAAAGCAACCCGAGACAGCAATAAGAGTTCCATGAATATTTTGATGTGTCAACATTTCCTCCTTCCTGAAGATACGGATCACGGTTTTCCATCAGTCACAACCAGATTTAACCTGCGGATTTCTTTTCTCGCCGGGACACCTCGGACGAATGTGCGGAGTTAATACTTTCAATCATACTAACGTTGGTTGTTTTTTGAGAGATGACGTCACATCCCATTTCTTTCTTTAGGTTCCTTCTCTCAACCCTTAACCGGCTGGGTTCACGGGGTTTTACATTTTAGGAAAAAAACATCTTTGCTCCTGACGTATCATCGTCCTCCGTCTTCCCCTTTTCTGAGGGTACACGCGTCCCAGTTGTTTCAAACACCCCCCAATCCAGTTTGATTAAAGAGCATGGTTTTTCATGGTTCAAATCCAGGTGAAATTCTGGGCCCCCCCTTTTGGAGTGGGATTGCTCAACCTTCATTTTTCCCGAGCCTTGCTTCCACTTTTGACTTATACCCCCAGGAATATCTGGAGCTTCATTCCTCAACATGGTGCCACACGGCCGTCTTCAGCTTGACGTGGCGTGTCCCGTGAACCATTCCCTTTTTCCCTGCCGGCTGCAACCCCCCTTTACCCCCCACCCTTGATTCCCCAAACAACACAGCCCTTCTTTTTTGTTTGGTTCGATGCGAATTTAAATACGTCCATTTCATATATCCGATAGTCTTCCCCCTTCTCCTCAACGTCGTTTTGCTTTTCTTATTAAACTGGACCCGAGAAGGAACTAGGGGAAAGGTGCCTGCTCAACAAACATTGTTAAGATTTTCCCAAACCCTACCCTATTTTTGAAGATTACACCGGTACTCCGTTTCCCCTTCAGCCCTAATTACCCCACTTTCTTGCGGGATACATGACCCCTCGCGTCCTTAGTCCAAGTAGGAAAGGGAGTCGTGATCCTCTCCTTTCATTCCCCACCAAGCTTCCCTGGGCACCTAATTGCCACACGCTGTGCAAACTGTTAACCCCGATCAAATTCCTGTCTTTTCCCGCGTCTGATTCACTTCTTTAGTGAACCGGCAACATGCTACCCTCTACTCACCTCCCACTTTCCCCGAAACAATCGGCCTGGTAAATCGATTTATTTACCCTTATTACTTCTAACCCTCTCGGCAATGGGCCCCATGTGCCTGAGTAATCGGCAGCTCCCCTTTGCCTTGGCGCCCCCCCTTGCCATGAATCTCTCGTCTTAGAGATTGACCACCATTTCAATGGTTTTTTTTTTTGGCATTGGTTTTTCGGGATTTTGGCTTTCCCGTCTCTTCCGGGTCCTTTAGAAAACAACTCTCTGTATCCCTTAGGAAAACGATTTTATAAAATTACTTCCCTTCCTTTCGAAGATGGACTTTTCCTTCTTTCCCCCTCTAGTGTTCTCACTTCGTCTACACTGACGTCAAATGCAGGAAATCATACCAGAGTCTGCTTTGGTGATGAATTTTATGCCTGACCCCTACCGATATAGACGAGTATCCCTTATCAGGAGTCCTTTTCCCCCAACCTTCCATGCTTTTTCCCCCTTTTCCTTGCGGCCGGTCCTTCCCCGCTGATTTAGCACTGGCTTAGCCGTTCTTCCTCGCCTCATCGCAGGTTCCTCGTTACCTCTCAACTCCTTACCAAAGCGTTTTCTCCCTTTCTTGACCAAGCAAATGGACCCTTCGCATTTTCCCATTCCCCCAGGCGGCCGCGCTACTTCTGAAACCTATCTACCTCGAAGAAGTTGTCACATTCCCGTTTTCCCCTTTTCCGATCTCCCCTTTTTTTTTCCTGAATTTCCTTTCGTCCCGTCCCTTTCCTTTCTGGTACACTCCCCCCCCTGCAGCACGCATAATTACTCGCAGCATATCTCCGATAGATTTCACTTTTCATGAAGTGAGAGGTCGCGGGACGAGAAGCAGAAAAGTTCAAGCCCCCGAGAACAAGGCAAACAGAGGAAACGCTGAGAAGTTGAATTCGACCGCCCCCTACCTCATCCTAAGCCACTTCCATCCCCCCGCCCTTGATGGGCCCAACCTGCCGTCATACCTCACCCCCCTCCCTATCCAACCACTCAGACCCTCCTCCCTCCCGCCCCTCCCACCCCCAATTCCCTCTTCTCTTCCCTCCCCGTCATCGCCTCTCGCACCTACCTTCCTCTCCCCCCGTCCTCCGTCCCTTCACGGATGTTGCCACGGTGTGACTCAGTTTTGCCCCTTCTCTTCCCCTATCCTCCCTCCCTACATTGGTATTTAAACCAAGGCTAAAAACCCATCCAACCTGTCCCTTTCCATGTCGAAACTCTTGCCCGATGCGCTATTAGGGACAAAATTCCTAGTGAAGAGAAGAAGAAGTTTTCTGCTTCCCTCCTGGCTCAATCCCCCACGAGACCTCGAGTCCACTGGACCTCTTCTCGAGTGCTCCCACCGAAAGCTCAGTGCACCGGAGCTTTCCTCCTACCCAGCCTGTTCTTACAATCCTGACTATAAAACTAGGATCACAACCAGCTGGGTGCACAGTCCCAGAGACCCTGCGCCAGATCCCATGCATTCCTTATCAGCGTACCTTGTTCGACGTATTCGCGAAGTCAGTCTCCTGTTGTTTTACAACCAGGCAGTGCCCCCGGGCAAAAAAAATCCAAACCAAAACGATAAGGATTTTTGAAAGAGTCATAAATGCATCAGAGTTTAACAGTGACCCCAATAACACAGGGGTTCCAACCAATATGTTCTCCTTTTTCCCCTAGAGCCCAGCCCGAAAACGTTTGCACGTACAAACTCATCCATGTTTCCCCTTGGCTTGACCCCCCCTCAGTCGAGCGCTCTTCAGCCATAGCATGGCCAGGTGTTGGCCCTCAAAGCCAGCCGCTTCCCGCTTCCTTTTGCGGAAATTTTTCCTCCCTCCTGCGAAACTACAACCAAGCCCCCCCCCCCAGGATATGTGGAACCTTTGTGCTTGTCTCGCTATTTCAGTTCCCATCATATGCCCCTGCGTAATTGACACACCCCCCCTTCCCCCCCTGCCCGTCCTGTCATGGGAAGCCCACGTCGTAACTCTGGACATTCTCGCATTCTTCTCTTCCTTTCCTCCCCCTTTTTTTTGTTTCCTGAGATGCGTTTCCCATTTTTCCCGAAGTGGTTCCTTCCTTCTCCTTCATTTAAGTTTTTGTAGTAAAGACGCGGGCTCTCTACCTTCCTTCTTATTCCGCTCTACTCCAACTTTCCCGGGTTTACACGTAGCCCTTTTAGTCCTTTTTTTCTTTGGGGGTGTGTATGTCCGGCACAAAGTTCTATTTCCTTGTCACGTGGATTTTCCTTTCTCTTACCCTTTTCTCCGGCGAAAATTTCCACTTTCTAGCGTAGTTTTCGCGTATTGTCCCGTTTATCCCATTTGGCTTCGAAGTGGCAACCGTTTTTTCTTTTTTCCTCTTTTAATTAACTATTCTTAGGAAATTATTTTTATTCCAACTTGAACTCCCTGCCCAATTAATACTTGTCGCTTTTTTTTGATTTTCAAAGGGGTCGCGGTGGTCTTTCCCCTTAGACGGACTTCTACTCTCTCTGGTAGAGTCTCTTGAATGCTGGCTGAGCTTCGTGTTGAAAGCATAATCGGGCTTTTTATGATTAGAGAAGGCCCCTCAGCGCAAGTTTCTTTCTTGCGATTCTTCCATAAAACGGGCAATCCGGCTATTCCTTCCCCCCCTTGCTCTGCCATACAGGTTTTTTTTCTTTTTTTTGGGGGGCGCCTTCTCCACTTCCATCTTTTGGCTACGGGGGCTTCCTCGCCCACCATTAAGAGAGTCACATCGATCGTCCTTATGACTGGGGACATAGTATTAGTTTCTTCGTCGCTTTTTTTTGGATTTTTTTCGTTTTTTCCCCGGAGGCGTGCCGTGCTCCCAAGCATCCGAAAGTTTGTATCTTATAGGTCGTTCTTTTTTATGAGACTGCTTCTGGAACCTTTACAAATGGGATTCCTCCCATTGAGTTACCTCAAACCGGCTGTGTACGAGGGATTCTGTCCCCCCCTCGCGGCTGCGTTTTTCCCTTGTCTTTAGATGCCTTTTTTTTCTCCTGACAAATTTCATTTTGTGTCTCAGCTAAGGAGGACTTCTTTCTACTTTCCGACACATGAAAAAGGGCCCGATCTGACCTTTTTCTATATGTCCTCTGCTTTAGACTTTTCTTTAAGGCCATTTCCCAACGGCCGGGGATTTGTCATCTTCTCTATTGAGGACAGAGTTTTTCTGGCTGAAAAATACCCTTCTGGGGCCCTTCCCCCCGTTACCCGCTTCGCCACTATCTTGCGAACCTTTGATTGAGCATTGCTGCTTCTCTTTCTAAGTGACTTAATTGTGGAAGTCGCTCATTATTTTAACCCCCCGATTTGCCCCTGAAACAAGGACATCCCCCCTTCAACAGTTCCTTTAATGTTTAAAGCACTCCCTTCATTTAATCCGGCCTATCTTGAAAAAGACTCCTTGTATCCCTTCCCCTTTTTTTGCCCCATTGCCGATGTGCCTCGGTTTGAGTGATTGTTTGATCGGTTCTTTTTTCCCTTTAAATTCGCCTACAACTTCCACTTATGGAAGCTGTTGGTCTTTTTGCCCCCTTCATTGAGGTAGCTATATTTCTCCATGAGCCTTTTACTTCCGCCGGAGCCTTAAGGATATTGGATCTGCTTCATTTCTTTAAGAACTTTTTCATTCGTTAAACCCAGTTTCTCAAATCGTTAATAGGTCCCCCCCACAAGTCTTCTTCTGGAGGAGCTTGCCAGTCCAAAACTAAACAAGAATATTCTCCGTCCTTCCATCCTGGACTTTCCAGTAAAGGACCCCTCCCATTTGGATCCCTCTGTCTTGCCTGGAACCCTTTGGCTCCGGAAATCATGACCCAATTCATGTCGGGATGGGTCTCCCTCCTGAGGGAACAATTTCAAAGCAAGGAAGAAATATAGTCTTTTACTTCTGAGCCAGTTTTTTTCGCGTTTCTCCCGGTGCATGGTCAGGGGTGCCTTCGGAGCTTATGGTATGAAGCTGGAGGCAGATAGAAGCCTAACACACAGAGATGTTGCCCGACTTGAGTTGTTTGGCATCGTCATTCTCAACGTTTTCCCGGTGGAGTTTGGTAGTTTTTTTCCCCCTCCCTGCCCCCAAGAGAGGAATTCCTTCACGGAACCCTTCCCCAGTCAGCTCCCATATCGGCGTGGGGGCCCCACCTTTTTTTGCTTGTCAAGTGCCGCCTCCTCGAGGAGTTAAGGGAATAGTTTTCACCCTACTTGAGCAGATTCTTCTTGCCATGTAGTGCAGACTTTCTCCATCCCATTGGAACCAGCTCCAGTCGTGCAAAACCCCCCGTCCTTGACAGAGTCCACGCAAAATCCCTTCTTTTCAGGGCAAAATGTTTCCATCCCCCTCCGTGTTTTGTACAGGGGCCCTTGGCCTCTTTTCTAGTCCTTTGATCTCACCCTTTAACACCCTTCCTCATTCCCCCCGCTTTTCCCCCCGTCTCCGTTTTCCCTATTTTCCTTTCCCCACCTACTACCACCCCTCGCTCTTTTTTTCGTTTGTCCACTTT
>Ga0179593_1363178_pt1 | contig 15315 bp, 17 predicted proteins | sample CZODoug2_1_08_16_FD_185931 | JGI IMG/M metagenome (GOLD analysis project Ga0179593, IMG submission 185931) | Vadose zone soil fungal communities from Angelo Coast Range Reserve, California, USA - CZODoug2_1_08_16fungal (PacBio error correction) | ecosystem: Environmental > Terrestrial > Soil >... | reverse complement strand
GCCCCCTTGCTGTTACCTATACATTTCCTTTTGCATTGATTCTTAAAGTTTTCGTCCGGTTTTTTTTTTCTAAAACCGCCTGTGAGAGTGCCTCTTGCGCTACGATCTTTTGGCCTTTGGTGTTGCTCGTTCCCTTTTGCCCTTTCCGTCATACTTCGATCCGCTTCTATGATGATATCCCCTACCCTCGGACCTTTCGTGTGGGTGACGAGATTTTGCCATTTTTCTGGTCCGTCGCCCCTTCTTCCCACATCGGCCATCCCCAATATCCTTTTTTTGAGACCCATCCTTGGTTTGATGGCTTCGTTCTTTTTTCCTCGTGTTTTCGGAGCAGCAACGTGAGATCTTTTTATCGGTTGCCCCAAAATGGTTGCGCGGGATAGAAAACCTTTTATACACCTCTCCTTTGTCCGCGGTACGACTTCTCTCGCCCTACGCTCGGAAGCCGGCCTGGGTTCCCCAACTCTCGGAGGTTAATTGTCCTAACCCCCCGTTCGCGCTTTCTCCAGTTTGGGCCTCCCCGGGCCGGCTGTATATACAAACTTTTCCCACCACCTTCACTGACGGGTGCCCCCCGGCATCGTTTTTTCGGTTCTAATCCCCCCCCAAATTACCCACCCCTGTCCCACATTTCCGGCCCCATTTGCCGGCCATTCCATCGGGGTTCCTCTTCTTGATGTTTTTAGATTTCCCGGTCTTCTTTCGCCTGGTTTTTTTTTTCTTTTTTTACCGGGCTTGTCTTCGTCCACAAACCCAGTGTTCTTTTTTTTGCCGCAGGTCTTGCGGGGGTCGAGGCTCAGTGACACTTTTTTCTTATGGCGGTCACGATCTTTGTCGAGTTTTCAGATTCCCCCCCAGCCCGATTGCTGCCCCCTCCCGTGGTGCGGCGGATCCTTTTGGGTACTAGTCCCCCCTTGAAACGTTTTGACAAACCGGATCAGTCAGGCTTGCTCCGTGACTTTTTTTTTTTGTCCGCACCATGCCAGGGTTTCACTTGCCTTGTGTCACTTAGTGACTTGTCGGCAATACCATTGCGTTTGCCATCCTTAACTTCGCTCCAGGCTTGTGTATTAGTTTCATGCACCCCTTGGAAGTTGGCATTGGTTGTTCCTCCCTGGCTGCCGTCTGCCGCCCTACTGGTGATCTTGGCTTGCAGGATGCCCTGCGCAATGCGCGCTTTTCATATCGGGTTCGCGCGTGTGTGTTGATTAGCTCGTTCGCCGGTTGAGTTGGGGTTTTCCCGTTAGACGTCTCAGCTACACACCAGCGGAAGGTTTTTTTTTCCGTCGCCCACCCAACAGCTTGCCACGGAGTGGTTATGTTTTCCGTTTTTTTCCTGCCAAACCTTGTCCCGCCCTTTGTTTTATCCTGCCCGAGCCACCCCCTCCTCTCTAGGCGGTCCCGCGATGCTGTATTTTCACGACTTGTGCGTTTTGGGATTTTTTTCCTCCCCAAAAGGGGTTCACAAATATGGTCCTTTTTCTGTTTTTGCACGGGTGGGTGGGGGTGGGGGGGGGCGGTTGTCTATCCCCTTGAGGTTTTTTCCATGTGTTCACGCTGCCTTGTTGTTATTTCGGTCGTCGGTTTTTTTTTTTGGTAGGTGTTTTTTTAGTTCCCCTACCCTTTTCATGAAGACAAACCCTTTTTTGGGTGATACCTTTGTCGAGCGATTTCTTCTTTGATTGCAATTCTTTTTTTTTTCCGATGCGTCCTTTTCCCTGACGTTGGGGGTCTGCTCCTTCCGCCCAAGGTTTTCCCTCTGGTTTTTTAAATGATGTGGCCGCCCCCCACTCGTAATGTTTATTGATTGAAATTGATGTTGTCCACACAAGGGGGACCCTTTGTTGCCAATAATACGTAGGCCGGCTTTCGTTTCCCGTCGCGTTTGCCCCTTTCTTGGCCCGATGCCCGTGTCAGCGCGCCAGTTGGCTTTTTCACTCGTTGAATCCCCCCGTGACCTCTTTTTTTTTCTTTCGTTTGGCTAATGGTGTTGAATCAATTTTGTCTGTCCCCTCTTCCCCCACTGTTTTTGCCTGATTCCCTGTTAGTATCCCCGGCCCGCCTTTTTCTCCGTTTCACCCAACAGTTTCGTAGTCCTACTCATTTTCCACTTATCAGAAGCGCCTTCTCCCTCCCCTCCCTGGAGTCCAATTTTTCTTGCGCGAGTTTAGCCCGGGGGCTTCTGAGGGCCCGCGCTGCTATCGCCTCTGGCTGGCCAGCCTTCTATTTATCATTCGCAAACGCCCTTCTGACGGGCTTTTACTCTTGTTTTCCCCTGATTTTGAACACACCCCCTGCTTGACTGTTGAATCTGTTTCAGTGCCCCGTTGCGCCTCCTCGACACCCAGCGCTTTGATGGTGGTGCCCTGAGGGTCAGACAACCCAAGCCCAAACCGCGTTTGTTTTTGTTGCTTCACTGTACACCATGCCCGCTGTGTTTTTTTGGTGTTTCGTATTGTTTTTTTTTTTCAGCTATTCCTCGAGTTTGTCCCCATCTACTACGAATCGCCCCGGCTTTTTTCCAGAGCGTCCACGCGAGGACCACCTCCTGCTTTTGGACTAATGAATTTTTCGCACCCCCCCCCTTTTTTTTTTTTGACCCGTTTTGGTTCCTGGCCCCCGTTTCGCCCGGGCCCAAAGAGTTTACCCTTTTGGCGCGAGGACTCCTTGCGTCCTCCTTTTTGAAGTTCGTCTTCATCCTGGATTTCCGGTCTTAGACCTGTCGGCTTCGCAGTACAAAAAGGGCTTTCCGTCTTCGATCGACTGAGGCCCACCAATTTCCAGGACGTTCTGCTGGTCTCGGGAGGTCCTTTGTTGCCCATGTTGACCCCACCGTGAGGGCCTTTACCGTTTTGTTCACCCCCATAGGCAGGAATTCCCGTCGATTCTCTTTTTAAAACCCATTTCCACCGAGACAGAGTGTTTGCGTTTTTGCACCGGTTCATTGCCCACCCTTCAGCCAACTTGTTCCGTTTTTTCGGTATTCCGGCACATTTCTTTCCCCGGGGGCCGATGGGCGAATTTTTTTCCGGCTCCCAACGGGCTTCCTGAGTCACGGGCACTCTGTCCGGGCGGCCCTGCCTATGGCCGGCTAAGGAATGGGCGAATCTTTTTCCTTCAAGGGGTTCTTGGTATGATTGTTTCTTCCCCTTGATTTTAAAACGTCCTCTCCTCAGTCGCTGCCAATCCTGCCCGATTTTGACTCCTTCCCCCCCTACATTCATTCCCCTGTGGAACGATTCTCTCTTTTTCCCCCTCCCCCCCTTTCCGCGTGGGTTTTTGAAGTCCATTATTTTGATTCCATGATATTGTGGCTGGTGGCACTCCTCTCTCTGTTTTTGGGTTTTGATGTTGGGTGCTGGCCCATGCATCAAGGGTCAGTTCCCCCTTCCATACGCCCATCTCTTTTCAGGACCTTCGCCCTGCTTTGCCGGGGCCCTTTTTCAGGTCGGCATGGCTGGACCAAGATGGCGTTTTGCCGATTTTTTGGCGTTTTGATCCCCCCCTCTGCCCTCGGGCCCCCTTTCCTGCATGGGCGTTCGGTACTTTCCTGGCGAACCCCCCTCCCAGTGGTCTTGCAGGAGGGCATCCATGGACCTGTCCTCGTTAGGTTTGCATTCCCCCTCGTTTGACTGGCCCCTGTCGAGCTCGGTCGTGAGTGGCGGCTCGGCTGTTCCCCTTCACGGACGGCTCTCTCCCGAAACCGCCGTAATCTCTTGTGTGTTTTGATCCCGCTTTGATCGTGTGAATCTTTTTTCCCTTGATCGACGTGGATTTTAATGTCTCCCCCTGGATCATCCTTTGTCTACGGCACTCTCGCCGTCCTTTCCGGCCCCCCTGTTATTTTTTTTACAGGGCTTGTGTGGGACCACCTGCCCTACCCCGTCCCAACCCTGTCCTACTTCTTTTTCCCTTCCCGACCATCCCCTCGTTTGTTGACTGGACGTAGTTTTTGGTCCATCCTGCTTTTTTTTCGGGAGGGTTGATCCCCCGACATCGGAATGCATCCTAGTCTTTTTTTCCCCCCCTATGCCACAAACCACATCTCTCAGTTTCAGGTGTGGCCCCGACCGTGCGCAAGCCGTGTCGCCCCCTTCCCCTTTACATGTCTTTTTTGTTCCCGGCTTGCGTTTCCTTCTCCTTTGATTCATTTTCAGCCCCCTCCTTTGCCCTCCTGCTCCCCGTTCTTCTCTTGGGCTTGGGGGTTCCGGCAGATGATGACCATTCGCCTTTTCTTTTTGGCGAGCAGATTGTCCGAAGTCTGCACCCTCGCTGGTCCACCATAGAAGGGGGGCGGGCGTACTGCCTTTTTTTTTTCCTTTATCTTGGCGTTCGTCGGTTTCGCCTGTCGGCCTTGGTGTGCCCCGTCACGCGTGATCTGTTCAGTTCGGCCCCTGACTCTTTTCCATTTTTATTTTTTGGCCCTTTGACGTAGACCCAGTCCACTTTCGATAAGTTCCTTTGCACGTTTTGGTTGCTGAGGTGCCCTCTGCGGGGCGGGGCTAGTACCATCGTCGATGATGGCCTCCCTGCTTCCTTCATTTTATGGCCACCGTTCCCCTTTTGGTCCACTCCATCCCCGAGAAAAACATTTCGTCGGGTTCCGCTGATAATTGGCCCGTCGGTGCTTTTCGCCCCACCCCTTGTTGATGACAGCCCTCGTCGGCCCTACCAGCCCCCGCGATCATGTCCCGGCTCCGGACAACCCGGAACCCAGCTAGGTTTTTTTTCTAAAGCACTTGTGTTGACTAACCCGACCCAGATCGGGCCCTCCCCCCCATCATGAGTGGCCACTCGATTTTCGCCGGCCACTTCTATCTGCGTGCGAGCACTGGTATTACCACAGGGCCGCCGGTTTCGTTTTCTGCGTTGTCCGGCGCCGACTTTTTTTCCTATTCGGTTCTACTGGCCCGCTTCTGGTATCCATTTTTGACTTCTTGTTTTCTTTGACAAAAACCTCCGGTTTTTGCCCTTTCGTTTTCCTCCAGCTTCTTAGGTACCCTTTTCTCATTCTCTACGGCTACCATTCCCCCCGGTGAACGCTGCCCCCAGAGAGCCCCCCGATCTTTTCCCGACTGGCTTTTTTCTAGGCTCGCCCACGTTATTCCAAACAGTACGGTTTCCTGTCAGTTGTCCGCCCTTTGACCAAACACTTTGTCCATCTTTTTACGCGCCTCCTGGATCCCCGACAATGGCCCACACTTAGTGCTTCTTCCCCAAGTCCCCCTTCGATCCCAAGTTCGTACCTTCTTTTTTTCACCCAAAGAAATCGGAATGCCCTGGTCCGTTTGCATGTTTGCGTGCTGAAGGTCAGCTTTTTCGTTTCTTGGTATTTGCCAGCCCTTCTTGTACGATCCCTCGGCGACCTTGCGAGTCATGAGTTCTGTCGGCCCCCTCGGCTGCGGCACGACCCCCCTTTTTCCCCATCCGTGTCTTTGCCGTATCCCAGGAGTGCTAAACCGCCCGGCCTCTCGCTCACGTGTTGTTCCGGCTGTCAAGGTTGAAACGGGTGGGCTTGTCTTATTCCCCTGATGCCCCGTGGGTTCACTGTTTTCCAGTTGTTGTCCTCTCATCGGTCCCGGCTGGCCGGTTTGCCGCTTTTTCGGTATGCTTTCTAGGTCACCTACCCTCGAGTCGTTCCCCGTTATTCCCCCCCCCCAGCTGGCGTTTTTGCTGCCTAACGGCGCGTATCCCCGGCTGGGGTTATGCGTTTCTTCCTTGCCGCTGCACTTCGACCTTGTCGTCCGACCACCTTTTGCACTCCCTAGATCCGTGGGATGGTCAACTATGATTTGTTTAGGATTTTTGGTCCCAAGGTTTTTTTTCCGGACGTCTTTTCGCTTCGTCACTTTTCTCTTTGTCTCGGTCTATCTTTCTTATGGCCATGCCCCGGTGCGCTGCGTGGGACGGATCCCCGCTCCTCTCTGGTTCCCGAGCTGCCGAGTTTTCGCACGCGCCGTCTGGTTGCGAAAAAACCAGTCCCTTAAACTTTCCCGTTTCTCTGCGCAATATCGACCTTTTCCCTCGCATCTTCCCCTCTCCTCGTTGGGTTGGCCGACCTGAGGATGTAGATAATATTTGTGCAGGGGACCTCCTGCTAGCCCCTTTGTTTCGGAGTTCTGTTCCCCCCCCTCGGTCGTTCGGTCGCTCTATTTTTGGATATTCGGGACCCCCCGCCTTGGCTGTCATTACCTCACTGCTTTTGATTCTAGACCCGAAGCACCGATTGGTTTTACGACATTCGTCAGGGTTTGATTTTCTTGCTTCCCCCAAAGCTTAAATTCAAACTTTGTTCTCCAGGTGATCTTCTTTTCTTGATTTGCGCTTCAAGGGTTTTGTTTTCGGCAGCGCAAGGATGCGGGCCTCGGTGACACAATGCTTGGGGACAAAACACCAAAGATAAAAAATGCACATCCCTTGAAAACCGGACACGATTCGGAGGGTATACGTTTTTTTTAGATCGAAACCGGCTGATGCCTTTTTTTTTCCTTGTTCTTGTGCGTTGTGCCACCCCGTGCTTTTCCGCAGTGGGCCCGCCGCACGGTTTTTCTCGGTGTTGACCACTAAGGTGCAACCCCACCCCTGTTTTACTACGTTTTTGCCCCCCCCCGGGCCAGGTTAGTCGGCTCTTGACTCCCACAGCCCCACCCCCCTGTTACCCTGACATCCGTGCGAAACACCCTAGGGGGCAGGATTTTTCAGGTTTTTGTTTTTAGAGCTGTAGGGATAGGGGGCTTTCCCCTGAAAGTTTCTTTCCCTGGCGATTGAGCAACCCCCAGGGGGTGGTCTTTTTTCCCTCCAGCTTGGGGTGCCGACTCGGGCTAGGTTCATCCGGCCCGCTTGAGTTTTTCCGAGTCCGTTCGTGAACCTGATCCCCCCTGGGCAACACTTTCTTTTCATCAGTTGGCTCTTTCCTACCCTTGCCCCCGGCCTTCTTCCCCACTTTTCTGATGCACCCCGCCGGGGTTAGCTGGAATCGGTTCTTTGGAATACGGACGGCTGCGTTTGCCGTTCTGGATTTTGGTTCAACACGTTAAACGGCCCCGCGCGCTTCGTTACCAATTGCGTTGTTTGGGCCGCTTCTGCGACTGTTTCTCGGCGGCCCGTAGGCGTCAGTTTTCGTTTCGGTTTTTCGGGGTGTCGCCGCTTCCATGCTTTTCGCGGTCTGGGTCTCGGCCCCCCCGTCCGTCCTTTCGAAGCCTTTCCGTACAAAACCGGGGTCGTTGGAGTCAGCCCCCCCCCCAAATCTGGAACAGTCCGGTTTTTTTTTTTTTTCCTGTACACTCTTTGTCCTCTGTTGATCTCTGGTCCTCGCGAATAGCCTGGCCAGTGCGGTGCATTCAGACGAACTGGCATTTTAGTTTTCCCCCCCTGGGATTCGTTATCGTCCTTGTTTTTTCTTCCTCGAGCATTCCCCTTTTTCTTGCACGGATGTGGCATTCTTTTTTTTATACTGGACTGCTTCCCTTTTTTAGGGGACCCGGATTCTTTTGCGTCGGTGATGCCTCTAAATTTTTCTTCCGTCCAACCAAAGAACATTTGCACTGCTTGTGCCGTTGTTTAGGCCGTCCTCTGGCCTTGAGTTTTTCCAGTGCGCTTTTTGTTCCCTTGGAGTGGGAGTATCAGCCCCGCCCTTTGGTTCCCTTTTTTCTTTGGAACCGTGAGGTTGAGGCCTGCGCCCACCCCCTTTTTCCTTGCAATGTTCCGTTGTGAACTTGATCATTCAGACTTGTAAGTGGCCCCCTTTCCGCGGTGACATGAGGTCCTTGGTGCCCTTGTGCCCCCCTCATCTTCTTCATATGGACTGTGTTTTTTGGCCCCCTGCCCCTTTTTCGTCCCACCTATGCCCTTCTGCCGGTGATTACTTGGTTTTCCCTATTGTGGCCGCCGGTTTTTAAAATTCCGTTTTGCGTTGCCTCTGCCTCAGTCGGTGCTTATAGCGACAGCTTTTTGTTCCCCCTTCCATCGGTGCCACAAATCCGATTGCGGTGCCGACCGGCACTGTGATCATGTCCTGCCGCATTCCGCCCTATCTCCCTCCCGTTTTTTTTTTTGCCGTTTCGAAGTGCGGGCTGTGCGCGCCCACTGCGCGTGCTCTTTCCCTCGATAGACTGAGCCTTGTTCTTTTTTTCCTTTTTCTCCAACCCTTTGCCCCGATATTTAGGGTGAGGGGCGAAGGGTTTTTTCAGGAGGGCCTGCCATGCTCGACTGGATTCGGGACGCCCCTTTTTTTTTTTTTTTTTTTTTTTTTTGGGCGGTTTCCTCGACCACCGCGCTTGTGCGGTCGCAACAACAGCTTTCAAACACAGCCATTCTTCGGGTCCGCCTGTTAACAACTTGCTGGTTGTGTTTCTCGATGTGGTTCGATTTCTTCCCCTCAGATCGCATCGACTGTTCGCGGAGGGCCATGCACGTTCGTTCGTCCGGCCCCTTGTTCCCCTCACTTATGATTTTCCCCGGGGCCGGAGGGCCTTTTTCCAGCCCCCCCGGGTTTCCCCCGACTTGAGTTTTCGCCTGGGAGAAGACGGGTCGGTTCTTCCCGTCGGGGTTGGTCGGCCCCTCGTCAGTTTTTTTTCAGTGGCACATGATTCTGTCGAAGCAGGGCGGAACAGCTGCCTATGATTTTTTTTAACCAATTTAGGCAAGCTTCTTTTTTGTTCAAGGGAGCGTCCCCCCGGTTTTTTTTTGTTTGCAATTGGTCCAGGAGGAAGCGCGACATTCGCCCCTCTATCGTTCTCCATCTGGTACATGTGGGCCTTTTTCAGTTGGCACGTTGTGATTTTGCCATTGGGTTCATGCCCCTCTCCCCAGTCCCACCAACACCTTGTCGGGTTCACGGTCGTGCAGCACTTGGCTGAACGGTTGTTCCCCCTGCCGGTTTTTTTCCTTGCGGCTCGTCCGCCTGGCCTGAGCCACTGCCCCCGAATCGATGTCAAGCCTTTCCGTTGCCCCCTCTTTGGTTGCATTTCCCCTTTCCCGTGATTCTGTCTGCACGCGGCGTGGGTACCGTGTCAGTTTTCTTGAACCTGCATGCCGGTCCTTATAAGCTCCGCCCAGATGTTCGGGGCGGCTAACCCGCCCACATCAATTTGAATCCTCCTTCTCCGTTGTTTGTTTTTTAGTTCCTGTGTAGTCCCCAGATCCATGGAGATGTTGGCGGGGTTTGCCGACCTTGGTTCACTTTTGTGTCTCGGTCTTTGAGTATCCGTGGCGACTTCATCAGCCCCCCTTTCTCCCCTCGCCCCTAGGGCAACCGATTCGCCCATTGCCTGCCGGGCAGGGCCCCTGCACCTTTTTGCCCGTGGCTGTCTCTGGGCTTCGTTCGGGCTTCTCGCCCGTCGGTTCTTCCCCGTGTGTTTTTGCCTTAGGGCGAGAACCACATTGTGGCTTGTTTGATAAGTCTCCTTGTGTCCCAAAACTACACGGTCTCGGTCTCCCGGCGATTGGCACGATTTTCTCGCTGAGTGCTTCCGGTCTCGCGGGCCACAAGCACCCGGTGCTCTCGAACGTTTCGCGCTGAGGTTTGGCTAGGCTGATAGGGGCTGAGTTTTCAGTTCTTGCTCGACGATTCAGGTCAATACTTTCCGGCCTTTTCATTTCCGGTTCTGTTGCGTTCTTCTCGCAGGGCACTCGGGTTGGACTTTGTGCCCGGCTGCTGACCTACGCACCCTTCTGAATTCCGTCCAAGCATGCTGCATTTTTTTTTTTTTTTCCTGGTTCATGGGCCCTCGCTGGGGGCTCGTCGTGTTTTCGATTCGACCTGGAGAGATGGCAAACCCCCCCCCCCCCCCCCCCCCCCCCCCCCCCCCCCCCCCCCCCCCCCCCCCCCCCCCCCCCCCATTCTCCACCACAAACACACGCTGGTTTTTGGCGTGTGTTTGCCCCGACAGACGTGTGATTGTTTTTATCCTCCTGCACAGCGATTTTCCGAGGGACCGTTTTCGCGTTGCCGTCTTCCCCCCCCCCTGATTCACCCTTCAGCACCCTTTTTAATTTGAACCCTGAGCTCGCCCGTCGTTAGGCCTGCGGGTTCGCTTTTGCTGATTCTTCAATATTCTGTTTCCCCCTTGTCGGTCCGCGGCTCCGGCCTAACACCCCGGCTACCCCCTCCCGGCCCCACCCTAGAAGGTCGGCTCATTTTGTTCTCTGCTCTTTCCTTTCGTCCGGCGCCGCAGGCTTTGGTGTAGGGATGGCGGCGTGCCCGAAGAGTCCAGCTTCACGACTGGAAAGGCAGTTTAGTTGTGCACGGCGGTTATCCTCGCCACCGGGTCATCCTTTCCTTTCACGGGCTCGGCGTGGGAGTCTGCGGTGCCGCGGCCGTTCAGTCCCCTGTGTTAATTTTTAGTGGCGCCGCCGTGCAGTTCGTTTCCTTTCACCCATTGGCCACGTTACCCCCCCCTTTTGCCACTCAATTTTCCACATCCCATCGATTTTTTTTTTTTTCAACCCGAGCCTTTCGGAAGGACCCCGTCGGTTTTGATTCGACAAACATTTTCACTTTGATCCTGCGTTGCACTCGTTTTTTCTGGCCGTCATTTTTCCTGGCTTACCACGATCCACCTTTTGGTGGTGAAGGAAAAGTTAGGCTACAACGATCCCCCCGTCCTCCTGTACCATCAAGCGTGTGTTTTTTTTTCCTTTCGCGATCCCGCCGACAATGTATCTTTCGAGAGCCCCTTTACGATCGACTTCAAAGTGGCGTCAACTGTTTCCTTTTTGTATTTTGTGCTGCGGTATACATTCATTTCCCTCTTCTGAGGTATCGCGATCCACGTTGGACCCCCTGGCCCTCTTGTCCTTTCAAAACCTTTTGGCCCTTTTTAGCTTTTGGTTTGCCCTTCCCTTCCCGAATTTGTTATTTTGTTTTGCTATATCCTGGCTCAAACCCTTCAATGGCACTTTTTTGACCGTCTGATCCGTTTCATTGGACCCCCCTTCCCGTCTTTTTGTCCGGACCTGTGCGCTCGGCTCCCTCCCCAAAATCTCCCACCGTACGGTACTCCGGTGATGGTCGACTCCCCCCCCCCCGTTTTTTCCCACCACGGGCATTGCATTGACCGCTGGCGCTTTCCCGACTCGCCCCCCTCGATTCCAACCCCCGCAGGCGTTTTTACTTTCAGTCCTCTTCACCTGCCGGCGTCCCCACCAAGCGTCGGACCTCAGCCTGTAACTTGCCTTTCCCCGGTTTCGTGGCACAGCTTCGATTATGGCAAGTTTTTTTTTCCTACGATCTCGAACGTGGACCCCCGTGCAGACGTTTTCCCCTTTCTCATTTCTTTTTCTTCCCCTCCGGCTGCTTGACCCCCGAACACCATGGTTCCCCTTTTATCGAAGGTTCTCTTGTCCGGCCTTCTCTGGGGCAAAGTGTTTCTCGTCGGGCCCCGCGGTGCGGCCGGTGATGTTCCATTGCCCTTTTTTGTTATTTTTGGCTTTTTTCATGATCCTACCATATGCCGTTGTTTCCCCCGTTTCAAGTGTTGTTTCCACTCACAAGCGTGCTTGGGTTTTTTTTCGCGGTCGGTTGAGCGCGAGGCACCAGGTTACCCCCCTCCGTTAGTTTTCGGGATTCTTTCTTCGGGTCGTCCCCGGGCGCGCTGATTCCTGCAGTCATGGGTCTTTTGTTTCTGTTGCCCCCTCCGCCCTTGGCCACAGATCCGATCTGCTTGCTCGAAACTACCCTCTTGGGTGCCCTCCGGCCCGATCACCCGTTCTTGGGTTTCGAGATTGGCGGCTTTTGGCCCGAGCTTTGCCTTTTTTGCCTAACAATGGGTTGTCACCCCACTTCTTTTTCTTCGAAGTCGGTCTAATCATCTCGCGCGGATGGTAAATGACGGTTCCTTTACAGGTCTCCCCGATCTTTTCGTCCCCCCCCGGGCAGCAATACGCGGCCCCGCTTTTGAGACATCGTTTGCCCGTCAACCGATTTTTTTTGCGTTTTGATTTTTTCTTTTGTTTCGCAATAGTACTTCACCCCCCTTCATCTATCCCATTTTTTCCCTGGTTGAGGGAGATGCAGTGTTTTTTTTTTCTGATCCACTTTTTCGCAGTCGCCCGCCAGTTGGTCGATGTTCGCACCACCCCGTCTGCGCGCGCTTTTTGGCTTTCCCGTCAAATTGTTGTCTGCCCGTCCCTGCTTCGGTCACTTCATCTTGCTATCCGAGACGATAGAAGTTCCCCTCTGAACTGGAGTGGTGGACGAAAGTACACAACTTAGTCGTTCCCTGCGCGCTCCAAAAAGCCTGCTCCCCCCATATGCTGTGCGGGTTCTCTCGTCGAGCCCTCCTTTTGCCGCTTTAAATTTTTTTGTCGAGCAGCAGGGTCGGGGGGTTTGATTTGGTGACACGCGCGGGCCCAATGAACCCCCCCCTTTTTTATCCGCATTGCATTCCTTGTTGGCTGAGCTTCGGTGTGTCTCTGGGACACGTTAATCCGGCTCTGGGTTTTTTGTCCCCTCCTTCCCCCCCCCTTCCCGGGTCCGCGCACCGGCTCGCTTTTCCCGCTTTTCCCCCCGTCCCCCCCCGGCCTTCCTGGTTTGGGGAACCACAAAACTTTGTTTCTGCCCCCGAATTTTCCCCGGTCAAGGGTGCCGTAACGTTCCCCCAAATTTCCCAAACTTAAAGTGGGGCCCGGCCGGCCACCCATGGGGGCCGCTGGAACTCTTTGTCTTTTAGCTTCTGACCTTCTTTTTTTTTGCGGACGGGGGGGATGGAGGGGAGACCTTCTGATGGCTCAAAAAAACGGTGGATTTGAGCCGTGCAGGAAGTTGTGTCCCCCTCCTAGTTTCCGCTTAGGGAAGTCAATGCCGAGTGATTCTCCCCGTCCCTCGTCTTTTGTTTTGCCACGCCGATCGCTGCTTGCCCCGATTGCCTGCGCAACGTGACCAATGGCGTTTCCGGGTGGCCTTTCGTGTGACGAACCTTCCCTTTTTACTGGGTTCCCGCTGTTGTGCCATCGATGTGGGTTTGATAACCTTTTTTTCCCCCTCTTCTTTCTGCCCTTTGTTGGGCCCCCAAACCCCGGAAAAACTCGGCCCCCCCCAGCGCTTGTCACCCCCTTTTTTCAACCATTTTTCCGTGTTTCTTCTTTTGGGCTTGCCCGGCTTGTCGCGTCTGGGCCCGTTCCCGGTGTTTTTTCTCTTTGGGTTTTTTTTTCGAAGCCCCCGAGCAGCTATGGTTAACTCTGTGTTTCGCGATGTTGTTTTTGCTTTTTTTTTTTTTTTCAGTTCGTTTTTTCTGTTTGGTCCTGTTTTCCGATTCGGCGACCCAAAACCCCTTGCTTTTTTGCAAGTTCGAACAGACGGTCCTTTTTCCACACGAGTTGTTCCGTTTTTTTCCCTGCCCATTCTTTTTCACTGTGCTGTCGAACATAGATAGTCCTCTTTTGGCCGGACATTAGGCCTGGTCCCTCAGCCCCCAGACAGGCTTGGTGTCACCGCCCTTTTGGTTTCACTCTCTTCCAGTGTCCCTGTAACGACGCCTGATTCGCGTTTTTGATAGACGTTGGAAGGGTGCCGGAATTATTTTTGGTTTTTTTGGGTTCGCGTGTGTCTTTCCTCCACTCTTTTCCCCGAACCCACCACTTGTTTCCTGTGTATTCTATGATAGGCTTCTTGACCCTTGAATGCCCGTTGAGCCTGTTTCCTTTTTTTTTCATGGGTTTTGTTTCCCCGTACAGCCGAGTTTTTCTGGGTTTTCAAGGGCTTGGTGGAGTCTTGTGGGGACCAACCACCTCGTGTCTTTTTGTTCCCCTTCGTTGCCCTGGATCTGGTTTGCCCGTTTTTCTTTTGAAGGTGATGTGCCCCTGGGCCCGTGGTCTCCGTATCCTGCGAATGATTGACCCCTTCGTGCCGCCCTCGCCTCTGTTCACTCGAGCCCGTTGTTCCCCCCCCTGTAATCCCGTGTGTCTGTCTTTCCTGGTACATACCCCGCCCCTTGGCCTCTGCTTCAGTTCGGTTCCTTTGCCACGAGTTCTCCGGCCTGGCCGCGTTTCCCTCGTTTTTTTTTTTTTTTCACACCAACTCCCTTTGTCCCGGCTTACCGACTTTTCCACTGATTTGACCTGGTATGCATTCCGCCGATTCCCCCCTTCTTGTGTGTGCGCCGGCGATTGAGCCGGGGTTTGTTTTTTTCCCCCCCGTCTCCTGCCCCGCCTCGCCATCTTGACGGTCACCGTTTGACAGTTTACTTTTTGGTATCCATTTCGCAAACTTCCTCCCTTCTCCCCTTCTTCGGTCCCCTTTTTGGCGCTGCGGCAGTTGGGTTGCATTGATTTTTTTGACCCCCTTTTGGGGTCCTGTTTATCGTGCAGGACACTCTCGGGCCTTGTTCCCTCGACCCCCCATGATTATCCCCTTTCCCGTCCTCACCACCTGCCAAGTCGCCCTTGTTTTTCTGCACAGCCTTGACCACTGCTCCGTTTTTTTGGTTTTTTTCGAGCTGGTGGGGTTTTAGATCTTTCTCGGTCTTCGTCAAACATGCTGTCTGGGCGCGGGCCCCCCATTTCGGGCGGTCGCGACAGTTTTTGCCCTTTTGCCGGATGGTTCCCGTTTCCTTTCCCCCCATTGTAACTTCCGAGTAATGTTTTTTTTTCGTTTTTTTCGGCCGTTTTTTGCCCCTTGGCCCCCACACCTTTGAATTCCTCACGCGCTTTCTGTTTCCTCAGGGGGCAAGTCCCGAATTTGCCGTTTCTGCCTTCCCCCCTTGGCAGGGTCTTCCCCCTTGTGACCTCTTTAGTTCTCAGCAGGAAGTGTTTTTGAAACACCTTCGTCCTCCCGATGCCCCCCCATAGTCGGACCGCTCCTGTTTTCGTCGTTTCGCCGTTTTCCTTGCTCCCTGGTTGCCAACTTCGGTCTCCCCCCCTCACCCACTCGACCGTCGCCCTTCTGGTCAAATGGCAGTCTTCTGACCCCTGGTTACGGTTTTTTCGGTCATGTCCCCCTTCTTCCCCTCCCGTCCCCCCCTCTTTGGTTTTTTTAGTATGAAGTTTTGGTTCTGCCAAGCACATGTTCCTTGACACCGGGGCCGTCCTTCGAGGAGCTCGCCCATGCTTCATCCCTGTGCATCCGTCCCTTCCTTATTTTTTTTTTGTTTTGGGCCCTTTTCCCCCCCTTCTGGGTTTTTCCGGCAGGAATGCTCTGGGCCGCCCAATCGTTTTTCCTTGTAAAGATTCCCTCTTTGTGAGTTTTTGTGCTGAACCTGTTATGCTTTAAACATTTTTTTCATATACCTTCCAGTTCCCCCTCACTCCCTTGTTTGCCCCAGATTCTTCTTGTCCAGGGCCCTTGCCACCCAATAATCATGTAACTTCTCTCTGTTT
>Ga0179593_1344104_pt1 | contig 15315 bp, 25 predicted proteins | sample CZODoug2_1_08_16_FD_185931 | JGI IMG/M metagenome (GOLD analysis project Ga0179593, IMG submission 185931) | Vadose zone soil fungal communities from Angelo Coast Range Reserve, California, USA - CZODoug2_1_08_16fungal (PacBio error correction) | ecosystem: Environmental > Terrestrial > Soil >... | reverse complement strand
CTAAGCCCGGTTCCTACGGTTCTTGGAACGTTTGGCCCACTCCTTTCGTTATGTAGTTTTGTTGTTTGGGGACGTCTTTCCCCACACATCTCCCTTTTTTTTCCTTTTGTGGACCACCCGGGGTGTCTTGGTACAGCCCCTTTGAGGTCCACCGTGGCATAAGTGAAAGTTTTGGCGACCCCCTGCTTCAATTTTTAGCACAGTGGTCCAGTTTGATGTTCTGTTTTTCTCGATTTTCTTTTTCGCGTTTGGCCCCCCCCCCTCTTTTTAATTCTCTTACACACCGCGGCGTTGACGGTTTCCCTTCCCTGGCCGAGATTAGATGATTTTTTCCTTCATGACTTTTTCCAGGTAACCTGATGCTCAGTAGGTTAGTTTTAGTATCTTCCCCTCTTTTGGCTTTCCCTCCTCTGAGCGCTCGTTTTCAAGGACCTAGGTTTCGCCCACTTAGGGAGCTTTCCATTTTTCTAGTTCAATCCTAGGCGTTGGTGAGCCCTTCGATCCTCTTCCCCTCTTTTTTCGCATTCCCTCCTTTTTTGTCCTAACTTCCCCAATCCCTTTTGTTCCCCCAAGAATTCTTGTCGACACGCTCGCCTCTGCAGGGTTGCGATTGTTCCCTTCAAATTTTGCCTCGTTTTCCCGGCATCCTTTCTGCCTTTGTATGAACCCTAGAAGGGGATTTTTTTTTTTTTTTTTTTGAACGTATGCGACGATCCGGCCTGTGGCACGTGACGCGGTTCCCCATTTTTCTACTCACGGCACTTGTCCCCCCTCCGATTCCCGGGCTTGTCTGCAGTCCCCTCCCTGTTTCTTGGATTTTTTTTTTTTTTGCTCAACCCCCCGTGCATGTTTCCCGACTTTGTTTCCTGATCGTCCCCGGGCTCTCCTCCCTTTCACAGTCTTTTTTGTTTGCATCGGTTCTGCAGGAGATTTGTCATGATATGGTCATTCAGTTTTTTATTCCCTTCCCCCATTCCCCATTTCTCATTCCCGGGAGAATCTTACCTTCCCCTCCCCACACCCCCCCAGAGAATCCCCAAACCCCTGGGGCTCACCGAGCCGGCCTTTAGTCGATTTTCATTTTTCTCTCTTTACCGCATCATTTTTTCAGGTCCTTCTCCCTGTTGTCTCTTTTACGCTTCCCCCCACTCGTGATAGTAGGGTTCTCCTCTTCGTTAATGTATGATTACTTTTGTTGCCCCCCCTTTCCCCTTTTCCACCGGTACCAACTTGAGGAGTGCTGTTGTTCACACTTCGTGCTTTCTCTCCTTCTTCTTTTGTTCTATCCCTTTCTCCTCAAATGACGGTTAGACAGCGTCGTCGACCCCACCCCGAAATCCCAACACCCCCTTTCCTGTCTACAAGTTTTTTTTTCACCGCGATTCACTCCGCTGAGACTTTTCCCCAGACGCCCCAGCTGTTTTTTTTTTCTTCCAGATAGTGTCAAATCCTTTTCCCTGTCCACCACCTTTTGGCCCTCCCGAGTTTTCTAGGACTTTTTTTCAAGCGTTTTTCCCCCCCCCCCCTCGTAGTCCTCGGATTGGCACGGTTGAATTTCCGCTTGTCAACCTCCAACTTTTTCCCACACTTCTCCCAGTCCTTTTCTGGCCCGACATTCCTTTCCGGGATTTTTTTTTTCCATCTTTCCCCTATTCCTCTCCATCCACACCCCCGGTGTTCCCCCTTTATTAGTTTCCTCCCCGTTCTTGGTGCCCATCCCTATACGTCTTCCAAGTCGCTTTTGTTTGAGTAAGGGACAACCGGGCTTCCCCCCCTTGTAAAAAAGCCTCCCCCGGTTTCCAATTTTTGGTCACCCCGTATGGTTTTTTTGAGACCCTTGACCCTTCCGTCAAACGATTGCCCTCCCGGCGTTGGACCATCCTCACCCAAGACCATTCGGAAAAGCGTTTTGCCGTTCTTTTTTTTTTTTCCATCCCGAGTTGAAATCTTTTCCGAGGGCCTGTCGGCCTTTTTTTTCTTTTTTTTGTGTTTCCTCTTCACCGCTTTCCCATCACCGGCCACGATTCTCTGAGGCAACCCTTCCTTCCTAATACCGAGATTGAAACCCCACAGAGTTTCTTCGAAGACCTTGAGGCTCTTGGGCTTTTTTTCAGAACTCATTTCCTTTTTTTCTGGTTTTTTTTTACACCCTTTTAGTTTTTCTTTTCTTCTTTTTCTGGGGCTCCTCTTGGAGGAAAGGGTTTTCCCGATTTTTTTTCTCCACGCGTTTTTGGGCAGTATTGTTGTCCCTTGCGCCGGACCTTTCCATTTCGCCGTCGGACATTGTGTTTTCGACGTCCTCCTGACAACTAGTTAACAGGATCCACGCTCACTAAGGGAACCCTCACGGGACGTCCCCACGAGCTGTCCCCTCCTCGAAATCCACTTCAGTCGATTGTTCTCCCGTGAAGGAAGCCGTCCACGCCTTTTTTCAGCTAAGATTTAACCTGTGGATGAATCGGTGTTTTCATTTTTTTTTCCTCTTTCTTCCCAGCTTGACTCTTTGGGTTTTCTGCGCTTTACGTGGTTCGTCGGAATGAACTTTTCCCCCCACCTCCTAACATCCTTGGTGGCGGGGTAACGTTTTTTGATCCACACCCCCCCCTTTCTTTTCATTCGTTGAAACCTATTTTTATGTTTTGTTTCTCCGAATTCCCTTCTGGGAGGAGTGATAGCCATCTCCACCGGTGCTAAACTCGGTCAGCTTTCCGGACACCTCCCCCGCCTTTCCCCCCAAACCGTCCAACAGGACCTGGACCTGCTGTCAGTTTCTTTTTTGAAAATCCCCCCAACGGTTTCGCTTTTTTTTCTTATCCATTATTCTGGCCACTGATCTGTTACTGCTCCTTCCCCTTTCCACTCCGTGCATCCATGACCCCCCCCCCCAACCACCACCCCCTTTGCAGTCCCTTCTCCCTCTTTTCCCTCTACTAATTTTGTGTTGTTGAGTCGCTATCTTTTCTGTTTCTCATGGGTGGTTTTTTTTTTTTTGTTTGTTGTTTTATGTCCCCTTAAGTTGAGAATTGAAGTGGGCCAGTACACATCTTTCTTTGGCCCTTTGCGATAGTGGCACCCCTAAGATCAGGCCCCTTTCTTCGTTTGAGTTTCAATCACTCCATTGCCAGGCAACCCCCCCTTTTTTGGTAATTGGTTTTGTTTCTTCTTTTTTTTCGGTGTCAAATTCCCATCAGCGGAGGTTTTTGATCCGGTTTGGCTGATTGATTTCGAAGTCCCCCCCCCCTGGTAATGATGCCCTTGCAATTTCTAAGAAAACCCCTTACCCTCTACTGGTTTCCGTGGCCTGATCCCTTTGTTTTTTGATTCCCCTGTAGTCAACCTTCCTTCCATCGGGGGTTTCTTGCAACGGGGGGGTCCTTTTTTGTTCGTCCCACCCCGTGGCAGCAGTCCCCCCCCCCCCCCCCAAATTTACTGATGAAGGAACATTTCGGGAAAGCCAGCTCTTCCCCCCATTTTCTTTTTCGACACCGTCTGCTTCTGATTCCGTAGGTCCTCTTGGACTTCCATCTAACACCTCCTTCTTATTTTTCCTCTCGTCTTTCCAGCGCTCTTGTTTCTACTGACAGAGGTCCTTTTTTAAGCGTGGCCCATCGGTTCAGATTGGGGTTTGTCTAACCCCAAAAAGTTTTTCTCTGTCCCAAAACTTCTCAGTTGCATTTTTATCTTTCTTTCTTAGCCCGCCCCCCCCCTTTCTTCCCCACCGTCCACGGGTTTTAGAGTTCTTCTTGTGGAAGAGCTGCTTCCCCCGGTCCCGAAACTCTTTCCCTTTTTTTTCGGCCCCCCTGTCCTGGCGTCCTCTCCCCCCCAGAGCTATAATTTATTTCCTTTTTTCCCGAAACACCTGTTTTTTCTTTTTTCCTTCTTGTTTTATTCCTCCTTTTTTGAGTTCCAATTCTTTTTTTTGGCCCCCCCCCCTTTGATGTTTCTCTTTCTTATTTGTCCCCCCAGAAAATGCTGAAGGCCCCGGGGGTGATTTTGTCCCTTAGGGTCTGCCCTTTGCCTTTTCCCCCCGGCTTTTTTGCCGACCGGTCTTGTTTTTTTAGATGTTCGCCCCTGACTTTTTTTCGCGATTTCTCTTCGTCTGCAGGCCTTATAGTGGTTGTCCATTTTTTCCCCCCCCTGGGGTGTAACATGAGTTCCACGTGGTTTCCCCCTCGTTGGCCACTAATCTCTCGCCCCTCCCCTTTTTTTCCTTTCCGTTTTCGTCATGGTCCGCACACAGTGTGTTTTTCTTGACATCCTATACCGGAGCGCCCGTGGTGGTTTTGTTTTCTGGGCGAGGAAATTTTTTGGAGACTTTTCACACAATCCACGTCTTCCAGCCTTCGGGCAGGTCCCCCCCGTTCCGTGTTGTTTTAATTTTACCCATTTGACGTTGACATTCTCAACAAGGTCCACTCACTTTTTCCCCCTTTGTTAGATGTTTGAGACACTTCTCTTGACTTCGTCACGGTCTCCCTGATTGTCATTGACCACAGGCCCCCGTTTTTTGACCTTTAGGATTCTTCTATCGTGTTTTTTTCCCGCCAGCCTGGTCCGGTTATAGTGCGTCCCTCTTTTTCTTTTTGAAATCCGGCGGTGTAACCGACCAACGTTCTTCTGCTTTTGGTTTTTTTTTTCTGTCGTAGTGTCGCCCCTTCCCTTTTTTTTTGTAAGCTTCTTCTTCTTGCTTAGGCAGCTCACCTCCCCTGGTGGCTCTGGGTCGGCACCGACCTTGCCGTGACCCCACCCTTTTCGTTGGGTACCCCCCTTGGCAAGGTGTCAGTGTTCCAAGCCAACCCCTACTCTTTCCTTCTTTCCGACTCTGAGCCCCCCCATACCCTTCCTGCTCTGGATCTTTCGATGATAAAAAACCGTCCTATTTTCTGCCCCCTTTGATGCTTTCCCCCCTTCTACACGTCTTTTCCTGACTCGGAGTTATGGTCTTCTGCGTATCCTTTTTTTTTTTTTGCATTAGTAGTTGTAGGAATCTATTCGCCGTTTTCTTTTCTATCATGTTTTCCCTTATCCATGTTTTATTTCTTCCCTAAAACCTGTCCCTAGCCCCCCCAGGAACATTTCCTGGCACTATCTTCATACCTGGTCGTGGGACTGTCTTATGAGACATCCGTTTCGCCTTTAATCCAAGGCCCCTTCTTCCAATTTGGGGGTCTTGAACTTTGTTTTGACAATTCTGTTTTATTCCCCTCCCCCCTGAGATCCTCTTTTTTACATTTCTTAACCCTCACATAGTCACACCGCCATGACGGATCTTCGATTCGTTCAAAAAGGAACCCACCTTGATGCGTCCTTCGGGCCACCCCCTTGACCCTTGATGACATGGGTCGACGATGTGTCCCGGGCGTCATGACGCCCTCCTTGCTTTTTTCTGTACCTCCCAAGTGTGTTTAAGGATGTTTAATCTTTTTTGCTCCGATTCCCTCTCCCCCACCTTTTTCCCTTCTTTTTTTTCTGCCGTTCTGGCTGCCCAACCTGAAGTCCTTGCGCTGCCGCTGTAACCCATTTCTGGCCGGATTGGGGTCCTCCCCCCCTGCGCCCTTCGCTTTTTCCCTTCTAATGTTTCCCTATCCCCCCAATTCCCCAATTTTCTCCCTTTCAGTACCTCAAGCACCTACTTTCGATCCGCATGATGACCGGTCCACAATCGTCTCCCATCAAATTCCCAGTTCGTTCCTATGTTCCCGTACCGACGCTGGTTTAGAGAGGACCTTTCGCCGGTTTTTTTTTCCCCCTAGATTCCATAGTTTACTCAATCTTTCTAACCATGGTCCCCCTTGCAGTGAACCTTCGCCTTGGAGTTTTTTTTGGGTGCCACGTTGGATGCAACCGGTTTCCTTCCCCCTTGGAGATCTTTTTTTTAAACTTTTGGTTTTCCCCCCGTCTTTCCCTTTGGGCGTTTTTATTTTCCCCCACACCCACAAAAGAAATCCCCACCAAGTTTTTTGTTCCAACGTTCTTTTTGGACTCAACCCGCTATCTTCTTATTTACCCTTCCCTACCTCATGTTTTTTTCGTGATTATTGTGTCGGTCTTCTCTAAGATGTAGACTGTTTGACCCCTCTGTTTCGGGGATGTCTTTGGGCGCTTCCCACAACCCCCCCCCCAGGGAACCCGTCCCTTTGAAAAACGGGGTTTTTTTGATTTGAGGTGATTCTCCACTGAATACTGACCGACTTTCTAGAATGGACGTGGAAATTTCCTTTCAGGGTTGCGTTGATTGCGGTCTTTTTAGTGCGGTAGCTATTTCGGACACCCCACACCCCCCCCTTTCCCCTTCTTCTCTAACGGTTGGGGTTTTGTGGGGGGGGGTTGATCGTTTTTGTTTGCTCTTTTTTTTTTTTAGACTTTCCTCCTATTAATTCGGTCATCTGAATTCTGTCTGGCGTATGTCTTCCTAATTTTTACCTTACCCGTTAGTTATTTTTTTTCACTCTACTTGCTTTTCTTTTCCGTCTTCTGCAGGACGTTTTCCCTGAATTCTCCAAATTCGTTTTTTTGAGCCAAACTATCATGGTCATAGTGCCGCCAATTTTCCTTTACGTTTTCTCTCATTGTCCATTTTTTTCCTATTATATGATAAGTCAATCCACCCTTGTGGCCACCCTCGTTTTTTGGAAACCCTCTCTCGAGTCTTCGTTATCCCTTGACGCACTTTTTGTATACGGCCTCCATCGGTCGTCATTGATTTGTTTCCCCTTAGTTCCGGTTTCCGGGGTTTTGTCCCCGGCTGGCGTCAGTTCCCCTTCCGGCCCGTTTGTTTGGTTCGAGGTTTTACCCAGTTTCTATCATCAGGAATTGATAGGTTTTCGTGGAGCATTCTCGTCGTCCTTTTTCTCTCAAAACAAGTGGCCGTTTTGCTGTCTTTTTATCGCCACTTTTCTAATTTTTCAGAACGTTTTTCCCGCTTCTTTTTTCCTTTTAGCAACCCCTTCCTGGTCCTGGTCTGGTCATCGTCTTCCCCCTTTTCAAAACATTTTCTAATTCTCTCATTTGCTCCCTTTTCATTTTTTTCCCGCCCCTTCACAAACCCCCCTTGAGACCGGGATTCCCCTTTTTTTGCATTAAGGAGCGCCTTTCCAGCATCATTGTCAGGACTTTCTGTGATCTTTTCCCTTGGACCAGATGAGATCTTTGTCCATTTCTTTCTTCTTATCTTTTTTTTCCTGTACATTGGGACGGTTTTTTACAGTTTTTTTTGGAAAACGGTCTGGTGTCACTTTTCCTTTCTTTCCGGCCATTCTTTTTTCTTTTTTGGTTCTCTTCCACATCAGTTCTACAATTTCCCCGATGGACCTTTTTTCGCGAAAAGTCGAGCCACAGTTTTTTCTTGACGGATGGTTTTTCACCCTCCCTCCCCTCGGTTCTTCTTGAAGTTCCAGTTTTTTCGCCCTTCATCCTCCCTCTCAATTCGTTCCAGTTCCCCAGTGATGTCACCCGCCGAAGCTGGTTCTTCTCCGGATTCACTCTGATTTTTTTGCCACCCCCCCCTTTCTGATTTTTTCCACGTTTTTACTGGTACTCCAAAGTTTTTTTTTCCATCTCCAGTGGCAGTCTGCACCTCCCCCTTGATTTTTTTTTAAGCGTTCTTTGCCTTCATTTCCAATTTTTCTTTTCTTCAAGCACCCCCCCTCGGAGATAAATTATAGTCTCCACCCTTGTTCGCGTGTCAATTTCGGACTCAAAACCTCTTCCCACAGGCGCTTTTCGATTACTTTTTCCACCGGCCTAGCAAACCCGCACCCACTGTTTTTTTCAAGACCCACCCCGATTGTTTGTCCCCTGAGCCGGGTTTCCCTTTTTTAAAGACATCGACCAACTGTCCCAGTTTTAGCGGCCCCATTTCGGTAACCCTTCTTTTTTTTGTCGTATTCTGCACTCGGAATACCTCCTCCCCGGACCCCGGCCTTGTCAGAGGAAGTTCATCCCCTTCACCTGAGTTCGTCCCCAAGTCTTCCCCCCCCCCACATTCCCTCAGTCTTCACTTTTTTTTTTCCTTCCTGACTGAACCTAACTCTTCTTTTATTTTGTTTTTTTTTTTGTGGAGCCTTCCCATTTCCGTTTTGCGGTCCCAAGTCGCGTTTTTTTTTTGCCCTTTTTTTTGACGTCATCTTTTATGCCCCCCTTTTCCCGCTTTGGCCGCTTTTTTTTGTCCCCTATGGGTTGAACGTAACGACATACAGAACTTCTTCCTTTGTTTCCCCGTTTTCCTTCCCCCAGGACCCCCCATAGTGGACCCCCCCTCTTCTCACGTCCTACTACCCTAGACCTAGGACACCGGCGTTTTCTTCTAAGTTGCCTGTTTGTGTTTTTACACAATCCTCCCTTTGGTTTTTCTGCGGGTCCCTTCCCACGTTTCAGTACCGAAGCACACCGTTTTTTTTGACTTTTTCGAACCCATAATTTTGATAGGTAGTTTCGGCTTTTGTGCAATCTTAATGTGTTTGTTCTTGAGCCGTGCTCCTCCCTTTCTGAACTTTCCCCCCACCTCTGAATTTTGTTTCCCGACCGATTGGGGTTTTTCTCCCCCCAAACACCCCTTTTTTATCGGTCCCCCAACCGTTGCCTCTTCTGTTGCTGCTGGCGCATCTTCTGAGAAAGCGCTGCTCCCTTCCCCAGTTTAACATGGCCCCCCTCGATTCTTTTAACCTCCAAGACCGGGCCCCCCCTTCCCGCCAGGGAGGTCCATTTGCTATTTTAACCCCCCCCACGGAGTGCTTCTATGTCCCCCTTTTTTCTTTTCCCCACTTGACGATGCGTTCACCGTGCATCGTTCACTCGTGTTCCTTCCCTCCCCCAAACAACCAACACCCCCCCCCCCCCTTCGATTATCTCTTTCTTCAATCATTTTTTGTGTTTTTTTGACGATATCTATTCTTCCCCTTTTTTGGTGTTTTTTGTTCGATGCCCGCTTTCGTGACATTGGAAGAAGGTACCCCTCTGGGTTGGTCGTTTTTTTATCGGTGTGAAATCTGATCCCACCCAAGCTCCTTTATTCCCATACCTCCCATGACAGCACCTTTCATGTGGACCGTTTCTTTTTTCATTTTGGGTATGTGTTTCCTCATATCTGTTTTTTTGTGGTCTTGCGCTTTTGATCTTTTACCTACTATAGACCTTTTCAAGACTGCTAAGCAATCACCAAGTAATTATTCCATTTTTTCCCTTTCAATCAGATTGGTGATCCGTAACAGGCTTTGCAGACCTTTGGATGGCCCCTTCACTGTCAGGTTAGTAACACCCCGGGTCCGAGGATGTAACAGTCTTCGACTCAGGTCCTTTTCCGTTTTTAACCCTTGTCATGTTCTCTGAAAACAGGAGGCTTATCTCCCCCGTAGTCGACGCGTCCAAACCCCCCTCACGGATTGCTTTCTCGTCCCCAGGCCCCAAAAGAGGTCTCTTTCTTCCACTAGGTTTAGTTTTTTTTCCCATGGTATCCGTGTTCGGTTTGTACCGTAGTTTGGACACGTTATCCCTGTGGAGCTTCTTTCCCCCTGACCTCCCCCTTCGGGGGAAAAAAACCCGTTTCCACTCAGTGTAGCTTTGGCGGACTTGGGCCTCTGGATTCCTTCCAACGTTTTACCGCGGAATTTTACCGCCCCCCCCCGGACATTTTCTCCCACGATCTCTTCCTTTGTTCTTTCCCTCTCACCTGTGGATTATAGGTTCTTTTCGCCGCCTGTTGCCTTTTTTTTTTTTGGCCCCTTTGTTCCCCTTTTACTTTTCTAAGACCGGAGTTCCTTTTTTTTGACACCAATAGGTCCATTCCTGGCGGTCTGAGAGGGGGGTTTTTTCTTGCAGTATGTACTTTTTTTCACTTGTCTTTCCCTATCCCTGTTTTTGAGTTCTTTTTTGGAGACTGGGCTTTCTTTTTCGGTCTTTGTCAGATTTTGAGCTGTCGCCCTTTTTCATTTATTTGTCTCCTCTCCCCCCTTTTGTACTTTCCCGTTCTTCCCCTTTTTTTTTGCCTTCCTAGTAGAGGAAAGCTCGGACTTTTTTCTCCCCCTTTTGGCGGATTTGGTCCCGCTCTGTTCTACCTCGGAAAGGTTGAGTTCCCCTTTTTTCTTTTTTTTTTTTGAATTTTTTCTTTTTTTTGACCTATTGACCGCTCTTCGTACCCCCGATTTTTTGTTTTTGTGGTTTTTTCTTTTTTTCATTTTGACTTAGGGCCCCAACCCTCGTTCTGATTCATGGGGACTCCAAGTTTAGGTTTACTTCCCCTCACAGTTGCCCCTTTCAACTTGACCTCGCTTGTGGGTAACCTTCTTTCCTCACAGTCGTCGTTCCCTTTCTTTTCGTTGTCCCCTCAACTTTTGGAAAGTTTTGAAGGTTTTTTTTTCGAGCTCTTGGATGCCGAAGCACAGACGGTTGTCGATTGCGTCGGTTTTTTTCCTTCCGGGGGGTAAAGTCACCCCCCTTTGTTTTTCCTTTTGGACTGGTCGGTTCCCCTGAGCGTTTTTTCTCCCCCTCCGTCTGCTTCACTTTCTTTTTTTTTTTTGTTACGGCTTTTTTTCCGTCCACCGCTTTTCTCTCCCTCACGGTGACAAACAGTCTTCTCCAGTGTTTTTCCCCCCCCGGCCCCCCAGGTTCTCTTGTCCCAACCAAGCTTCTTCCCTTTTTCCTGAATATTCCTCAACCATGTAACCACCCTCCTGCAGTGGAGTGCAACCCACATCTTTCCGACCTTCCACCCAGGTTCCCCCCCTTTTCCCCTGCAACTTGTCAATAGTCCTACGCTTCCCTTTCAATAACCTCCCCGAGTCATTTCTTTTTTCCCTGTCTCCGTTTTTTTGAAATTATCTTTTAGGGAATTTAAGGTCCCCGCCCACGGGATGATCATGTCATCCATCCATTTTTTTTTTTTCTTCTTCCCCCGCCCCCCTTCATTCTCATGTTTTCCATTTTTTCAGACCTGATGAAAGAACCCGCTTCGCGGTTTTTACAGTGTAAGCCAAGATGGATCCAGGGCCATTCCCAAACGTCCCCTGGTTTTGGTGTTCGCCTGAAGGACAACGTCTTTTTGCACCCCTCAACATGACGGCTTGCTGTGATCTACGGTTTTTTTCCTTTCTCGTCAATCCCGACCTTCCTTCCCCACCCCACCAGCCAGCCACATTGTTCCACATCTTTCCCCCCACTCTCTTTGATTGGCCGAGCGTCGTCTTGGCAGGCTTTCCAAGGGCCCCCATTTTCCGCTCCCCCCTCGTTTCGACACAACTTCGTGGTCAAAAGTTGGAGTTTTTTTTTTTTATTCCTTGATTCCCCCAATGCCTTCTTTATTCTGTTACCACATCCCCGCGTTCGGGAATATGACCAATCGCCCCCTTAGGTGGGCGACCAGGTGCGGCCTTTTTACTCCCTTCTCCCCCCTCTACGGAATCGGATCCCCCCAGATCAATTTTCTAGAAGACTAATACACCTATTCTCCCGTGACCCACTTAGTCTTACACCTCCCTGCTGATCGGTTTTTATCGACCCACTCCTACTTCCTTCAAGTTCGCGCGGGGTTTTGGGGTCCGGCGTTCTTCTTTCTTGCCCCTAACAAACTATTCGTGCCTTCTCTACCCTTTGTCAGGAAGTCCTTTCTCAATGCGGTTCTCCCCCCTTTTTGGCCTTTCCACCCCCGTTTTTTTTTTACCTTTTTTTTTTTTTTTTTCCGTTTCCAAACCCCCCCTCCCACCCTCCCCTCCGGCGTCTTTTTTCCCTTTAGGCTTGGACGCCCTTATATTTTCAATCTTGTTTTTTTTTTTTCCTCTTGTCATTAGCCTTCAGACTGCGTTTCGCACACTTGGACCCTGGGGGATTTTCTTTTTTTGGTGGTCTATCCACACTTTCCGGACAACGGGGGGTCGGACGCGCCCTTAGTATACTTTTCCTCCCGGACCCCGGATTTCCCCCGGTCCAGGTCCTCGGTGACAGTTTCAGTAGGGTCTTTTTTGAATGCGCCCCTTTTAATTCATATATCCCAAAATTGGTGGAATTTGCCTCCTATAGATTTCACTTTTTTTTCTCCCCTTCTTCGTCCACTTCTGATCCCATTTTAGGCGGCGTATTCCCTCGGACCCGCTCCTTGGCTTCGATGAGGCAGTCCAAGTTGCTTGGCGCACACTCGTTCGTTTTCTTGGCCATTCCGGTGGCTTTTTCGATTCCTCAGCAGTTGGTACGATTTTCGGATACGGCACTCTTTGGAAAACGCAGTTTTTCTTTTCCTGCACCCGTCTCTCGGCGGTCTGGCTATACCGGTTTCTCTTTTCTGTCCTCTTCCCAACGACCGTTTTTCATCCTTAGCCCTTTTGTCGCCTGTTTTTTTTGTGATTTTCTCCTTCACTGGCCTTTCTTCCTCAGTTTTCGTATCAGCCGACCTATCTTTCTGTTCTTCCTCCCCCCTTTCTCGATTTTGTTTTTTCTTCCACCCAAAGTGAAGGCCCTTTGATTGGGCTCTTCTCTGCCCTTTCGCTGGTCGCATCTTTCCGGCTCTGTCCCCCTTTTCGATTGGCATCTTCTCCACACATTGGATTCATCTCATCCCCCTTGGTTGCTTGCTTCTCCCTGACCCCTATGAACTCAAACCAACTGGGGAAACCACGAGTACCTTTGCCACCCTTATTCCGTATTTAAAGTTTCTACCAGGTCATTAGGTTTGTGGATGTTTTCTTTCCTCGTGTTTGAGGGTCTCACTTTGTCCCCCCCTTTGGGAGAGTTTTTTGACACGGGTACATGGCCTTTTTGAGAAATGTTTTTCCCCAAGGGGTTTCCACCTTCATAGTGCTTTCGGTGTGTTCGGGCGCCCCCCTCTGCTCCCGCGCCTTCTCCTCAACCGTTAAAATTGGCCTGAGTAACTTTCCCCCTGCGCAGTAATCCCTTCCGCCCTATCCGGTTTGCATCGAGCCCCCCCTTCCCCGTCTGGAGTCCCAAAGCCCGGTTCTCGTCCAGGTTCAAAGCTCTTCGCACACCTTTTTTTTTCGTGCTTGGCCACCCGTTATGGTTCCCCCTTCACTGGGGGTCCCCCCCAAATTTCCTCTTTTGCCGTGCTTGCGACCAGCTGAAATTTTTCCGTTGTTAAATTTTTCGTTTTTTTTCATCCTTTTACAGCCCACAGGTAATCTTACAATACGGTTCTTCCCCCCCTCCCTCCAATTTGCTGCCCCCTTTTTTCTTCCCTAGTAACGGCAAAGGCTTGTCACGCCTTTTTCCTTTCTCCACAGATGCTGGTGCCCCAGGTTTTCTGCGCGGCAAAACCCTCGACCTTCCCCAAACCCTCTGCAAGCTTCGCCGTCTCTTCCCCAATGCGTGGGACATTTTCGCCCCTTTTGCCTTTTTTTGAGGTTACCCTTTTAAGGGCTAACATCCCAACTTTCCCCCCTCTCCTTTCGGTCCCTTGCGGTCTCCCCCCATCCTATGCCCCCCCAATGTTTTTTTTTCGTTGAATACCGAGGAGAGCTTTTGGTCTTTTTGCCCAGCAGTTTGTTTTTTTCGGTTCCCCCAGTTTTTTTCGTTACGGTTTAGCAGCTCCTTCCCCCCCGGGGTTCGCGCTCAAGCTGTCTCTCCCGGAGGAGCACCGGACACGCGTCTGTTCTTTTTTGACTTCTACAGGCCCCCCCCTGATGGTTTCCACTTCTGACATTACCTCGAATCGACGCTTGCTTAATCCTCTTTTCCCAGCCCCAATAAGCGTGCTTTTCCTGCGTTGACCCTGACGTAAGGAGCCGCCAGTGTGTAACCTCCCTTTGTTCTGAGGGCTGTTGCGTCCTAGTTAAGCTTGACCTCCTTGTGGGTGCTTCTTCCGCCAGGTAAGGCACAGACTTTTCAGCCCCTTTAGCAGTCCTTTTTTTTTTTTTTTTTAACGCTCCCCCCCCCCAATCTTTTTTCGTTTCAAGGTAAACGACAGGTGGCTTTTAAGTTCTTCTTCTTCTGATTTGCATCGATCTGCCAAGCTCCCCCACTTGCCGCGCTGCTTTTACCAAATAAACGAGGACAACCACAAAGTGTCCCCTTTCCGGCCTTGCCTCTTTTTTTGCACAAAACGGTTTTTCCCTGTGACCTTTTTATTCCAGATTAGGGGGCCAGACCTAGGACCTTTTGTCGCCCCACTTTCAGTTCATTTTTGACCAACCAAAAAAACCCCCCCATGCTGCGATACAGATCCTTTTTCCTCACGACTCAGTTGTTTTTTACTCTTCTGCTATCTAAGGATGGGTGTTGGTTTTTCGGCTCCAACTAAAGGTGGAAAGATTATTCCCTTTCTGGAAAGGATCCTTTTGAAGATTAAAATATGCTAAATTCTAAGTTTTTAGGGTGGACTTTCCCTCCACTCCATTTCACCTTTTGGTGGGTTTTTTTCCTCTTTGTTGTTTTTGTTCTTTTTTTTTTTTTTTTTTTCCCAGCGCCGTTGTTGCTTTTGGCTGGAGGCCGCCTTTTGAATATCGGAACAAAACCGAATCGCGTTTGTTCTCCCCTTTTTCTTAGATTTTTTGCACGTCGCCCATTTTTCCCACGGAGGTGGGCTGCCATTATTTCGTCGCAACATTCAACGAGTGTCAGGATTTTTTCCCCTTCCAGTCCAGAACCAAAATTGTGCGCAACCTCTTCGGCTTTCCCCTGCTCATTTTCCCGTCTGTCAGATCCCCACCATGATTCCCTTGGTTATTCGAAAGGCGATCTTTTACCGGTTTGGACCCTTTTTCCTCCGAGGGCAGAATTTTTGCCCCCACAGTCCTCCTTTTCCCGCTTTTCCTGATTTTGCGTCCTTTCTGGACAAACCGCAATTGTTATTTGCTTTTTTTTTTGTGGACTGGCCGCTCGTTGTCCCCCACTGAACCTCCCGACTACCCCCCCCCAACCGGACTGGTCCCATGCTTTTCCTTATGTTCCTTTCGCCAACTTTTTTTTGTTGCAACGGTTTCCAGTTAAGTTTCTTTTTCCAAGGCCATTGTCAGTTTGTCCTCAGTATCCTTTTTGAAAAGACTGGGGAAGGGAAGAGATATTTAATGCACAGGGACCACTGCCCTTTTTGTTGGCCGGTAATTCGTTTTCTGTCGCTTTTCGCTTTTTTCCTTTTTTTTTTGCTATCGCTTTTATTACCCCGGTTCTGAGTTGACCTTGATTGGCTTTTTGGTCCTACCTAATCCGCCCCAGCTGACTTTTTCATTTCTTTTTTTACGGGTTTCCGCGCCGTATACATAGAAGCGTGCCTGGTCGTGGTGTTTTTTCCCTGACATATTACGGCTGTTTCGTGTCACCCCGCTCAGTATGTTCGGCGGCCAGACGTCTGTTTATCTTTCAATCCCGTTGTTTCTTCTC
>Ga0179593_1418939_pt1 | contig 15316 bp, 9 predicted proteins | sample CZODoug2_1_08_16_FD_185931 | JGI IMG/M metagenome (GOLD analysis project Ga0179593, IMG submission 185931) | Vadose zone soil fungal communities from Angelo Coast Range Reserve, California, USA - CZODoug2_1_08_16fungal (PacBio error correction) | ecosystem: Environmental > Terrestrial > Soil >... | reverse complement strand
TGTTTCTTCCCTACTCGGTCCACGCTTCTTTTTCTTGCAATCCCAGAGTCCCTCTCCTGTTTTCTCGTTCTGGGGAATGACGTTAGCGACCATGCAGATTTCTACGGAGATTTCCCTCTAACCTTTTCTTTTTTTTCCGCGCCTTCGCTTCTTCTTATTTAGTCTTCACCGTTTTAAGCGTGAGTTTCCAGGGGTGAACAGGCAGGACATTTAGGACGTTTCTACGTCGCCCCCTTTCACCCGCACCGAGCGCCGTAGATCCTGTGCAACCCCGCTTTAGAACGTGATGAGTGACCTGGTCTACGTGAAGTGACTCCCTCGCATGGTTTCTTCATTTTAGTTCTTTCCTTATCTAGTAGGTAGCTGATACCTCCTTTCCCTTTCCTCTGTACCCCTGTTTAAGCCCCCCGTGTGGGTTGTTGATTGTGTGTGTGTGTTTTTGATACGTGTTGGTTTTTATTTTTTTTTTCTTTTTTATTTTTTTTGGGTTTATGTTTATTTTTTGTTTTGTTTTCCTTTTTTTTTTTTTTTTTTTTTTTTTTTTTTTTTTTTTTTTTTTTTTTTTTTTTTTTTTTTTTTTCAAGCAGGGCTCGTTCTCTCCCGGAAAAGTTTCCTTCTTTACGAGATCTCATCGGGCGAAAATCCACTGTCCAGTGGAACCTTGCCCAACCTCGCTCCTCATTTCGTCGGACCTTTGTTCCCACTTGTGCCGGTCGCCGGTGACCCGCGTTCTGACTCTATAAGATCTTACTGCGCAACGTCTTCTCTCGGTGTTTTTTTTTTTTTTTTTTCTTTGTATGCGCGTCCGTGAAGTGCGAGCTTAATTAGGAGATTGCTGTTATCTGCCTTCCTTTTTTTCGCCCTAGGGAGTTAATCAGACGGTGATCCGGCTGCCTCGCATCAATCTTCTCCGGGCAAATTTTTTAACCGTGCAATAGGAGCTCGTGTATGTCGCCCTACCCAATCAGATGAACTACGTTCAGAGTGGTTTCACAACGTTGGCTAGTCGAGGGCTCTGTCTCTCTTGGAAGATCTCTCCCCCGTCAGCTGATTCTGCCGATCTTAGCTTTTCTTGACGAGCCGACGATTACCTTTAGCTCCCCTCCCCATATTCATTCCGGAGCTCCTCCTTGAGTTCCCGAGTTCTCATTTCTATGGTCTAATTTCTTATTCTGCTTCTGTGATGTTCCCCGCGGCTTTCCTTTATGGTTCGTCGGTCCCACCTTATACTATGACCGCCGCTGCTCCGCCCTCGAGATCCGAGCGAAGTCCTCCCTTCCCTCCATCGTTTTTTTCCTTGATGGTAGAGGCTATGTGTTACGCAGGGCAGGGGTGTTGTTCAGGTCTGGTTCTCCTATTTTCTTCTACTCCATCGACCCGTCGGGTCGCCGGTGGATTTACACCCTTTCGTTTCCCCCCTTCCCGGTAGATGCTCGATTTCCCCTTTCCTAGGTGCGAGTCCCCCCCCCTTCACCTTGCTCGCCCCCGCCTCCCTTTATAGGTGCCGACACAGTATTATTGCTATTGACTCGTGCGGGTTCTAAGTATTTGACCGCCCTCATTCCCCTTCTTCGTTGACCTAGTCCTCCACACGTTGCCGTCGGCGTTACACCCTCCCCCTTTAACCCCCGTATACGTCTCAGTTTTTGCTCTCATCTCGTCGACATTCGCAGGGACAGGTCTTGCTTCTATGTCCTTTTTTGTTGGTTGATTTCTTCTCATTTACCTTCTGGCTTTTCTCCGAGTTGATGTTACTTTTTTGTTTTTTCCTGCGACTCGAGACCCTGCTCGAGTACCTTTTTGCGGTCCATATGAAGTTTAGCATCCCCCTCAGTTGTTTCCCCAGAAAACGGCACCCTTCTGACTCACGTACTTTTAGCATCACTTTAGGTAGAGAATCTTCGCATAGTTTCCTATGATACCTTCAACTTAAGTGCTCACCTCGTCGCGGCGCTGCCCCGCTAGGTAGGTAAGTTCTTGCGTTTGCTCGGGATTGGTTGCTGCGAAAGCCTGTCCGCACCTTTCACGGGACCGACTTCCTTCCCGTCGCTGGCAGCAGAGATGGTCTTGAAGTCCTGTAGAGGATGTCCTTCCGTTGGCAACCTGTAGGTTTACTGGCCATCGCGAGAACTTCGTCCAATCCCCCGCAAAAGGCCTCTAGACCTCCCTCTTTCCCGTGATCCTCGGAAACAAGAGACCTTTTCGATTACGACGCCTAACAACATTTGTCGCAGTTTTGGCTCGTCCTCCCCCTTTGAACGTCCATCAAGCCGGTTGGGCTCCTTGCTTACAGCCGTCCTCTCGTCCACGCCGGACAATGTAGACAGCCGTCTCTGACTGGTATATGTTTTGGACCCGTTTCCCCCCCGACTTCTTGACGGAATTGAGTTATGCCCCGAACATCTTTGTTCGTCGTCTGGTAGGTTTGCAGTTTGCGAGTCCCCCAGCCATCTTGACGTAATTGTCTGCGATTTTTCTCAACCACTTCAAGGCGTTGCCAGTTTTCTTCATTGCTATCGGATCTCTGATTCTGACTACGGTACGGGGACTTGTCTTGGGTTGCGTACGCGGTTGCCGCCCCCGCTGTCGTCGCTCTGGTCTGTTTCCTTCATCTAATAATTCTCTAGACTGGGCGCTTTGACGTTCGGGTCTTGACGGACGCCTTGATCCCCTGTCTGGAACGAACTTCTTCTTGCGCCCTACTTGCTTTTTTTCACGGAGATTCGGGATCTTGCGTCGAATGAAGAGCCCGCGTTTCGCCCGCTCCTTCAATTCTTGACGCCTCCATGAGTCCCTCAGATGAGGCGAGGGTTTCGACTCCCCCCCCCCCTTCTTTTCCTTGTCCCGTCACTGGGCATCGTTTGCATATAATATGGGACTAACTCAGCCTTGACTTTTTTTCAGCTTCTCGCGGCGCCGTTTTGCACTTTTAGAGTTCACCGTCCTCAGCACCGGTAATTGTTGTTCTCGATTCCGTGAACGACGTTTCGAGCCTCCTGTCTTCCTGCATTTTGGACGCCTGAACCCTTTGTCGTAGAAGTTTTCGTTGCGCGACGCTTGTCGACGAACCTTTTCGGACACTCACGAGCTAAATTCTCTTTACTTAGTGGTGAACCCCCTCCGCCAAGCCTTCCCTCCCTCTCGGACCTCTTCCAGACTGGTGTTAAATCCCAGAGCCTTGCATGGGGCGCGGTCGAATCATACTTCCGTAGGTATTCTTTATCTCTTCTAAACCCCCCTCTTGAGTCCCCTTTATTTTTCCCGGCTTCAAGAAGGTATTACTGTTGAAATCCCTGAGTACTTTTTTCCTAAGTCTTTTTTTTCTCTTACAATAGGTGGCGACGACCTAGGTCACGGCACTTAGTACCAAGACTGGCTCATTCCGTAATATCAATTTTCTTCCACGGTAGCCCCCCTCACTTCGAAAGTCGGACAGAGTCTACTTCCTCGAAAGATCTCTCCCTCTCCTCCTGCCCGGTCTAATTTGCAAATCGCCGCGTCATAGCTCTTTTTAATGTAGCGCGAAACTCGCCGCCTTTTTTACCATTCCTCTCAAATGCTTTCCGTCATAGGCGAACATTAATCCTCTGAAGAACTTGTAGCCATTCCTTTGCCGCGAGCTTCCCCTGGACGTTCTCACGTGGGTCCTCTTGCCGGTAACTTTTTTTTATCGCAAACCATCTCTTTTAATCCCCTTTTTTTTTTTGTGAGATAATTGGAGATAACGTAGGACCCCACCGACTTTAACGGAACTCCTGGTATGAGCTTTTCCCTGACCTTTGAGCCCCCGGTGTTTATCTTCGCCGTTTTCCCGCTGACCGGCGGGTTTCAGGGGTGCGACTCCGTTGCTGAATCGGAGCGTCTCTCCGTTCCCAATTGAGCGACGAGTTTGATTTCTTTTGGCCCACTTTTAAGTGATCACGTGCTGCATCTAAGCTCCTTTTCTCCGGTCAGCTTTCCTCCTACCCGTCACCGGCCTGGGAACGGCTTCTAAGGAGGATCGACGCCTCCCTTCTCATTCCTGCCTTCCAACGTTTCTTGTCCCGACGTTCTATCGCGACCGAGTTTTCCGCCCTTCACCTCGTTCGATCCTCCTCTGACTTCGCGTTCCCGATTTGCCGGCGGGTCACCCTGCGCTAGTGGTCGACGGCCTTACAGCTATCGCGAACGAGTTTTTTACGTTCCCAGCCCCCTTCGCCTGGTTCTTACTCTCAAGTTATCTCCCGGTCCACGGTCTGAAGCGCGTTGGCTCTGGAGTTGCCCCAACTTCTAGTGTAGCCCCCGCATGGAGTTGCTCGCCCCCAGGACTATGTCCTTTGGATTGAAAAAGTCGTCCTGAATGTTAATTCGGCAACCACGACGACCATAAGCTTGGATGCTCATCTTCTTGAGTCCATTCCTCTCGCCACACAATCGACGGGCTATCTTGTAATCGCGTCTTTGAGTTTCTGACGGTCGCCACCCGCAGGAAGAAGGTCTTTTTATTCTTTTCTACACCTATGAGCCGCAAACCCGATTTCCATGATTACAACAGCGTCCCCAGTACTCGCACTTCCTTCTTTCCGGGTACCGATGTCCGTCGATCATAGCTCTCGCTCATCTCCTGCTCGATTTATTCTCGTTTCTCAGACGATTTCGACATCTTCAAAAGCAAGTTTTCTTCCGAATTTAAACGAAGTGTTCTTGCGCGTTTGACTCTTCTTTAAGGTTACCAGAACTTAAGTGTAGCCGCCGCCAGTATCTTAAGGATTACTCTTTCCTCCCTTAGCCAGCTCCGACGACGCAGTGGCGGAAACTGCTTCTCACGCAGCTTTCCATGTCGATCGATGCCTTCAAGGAGCATCGTAACAATGGTGCCCTTTTCGGCGGTTTCATTCAACCCTCGCTCCAGCTCAGGACTCTCTTGTGGGGCCTAACGTTCCTAACGCGACTCCTACCGCGTTGGGGCTTTGCAATGTTTCGCTTTTCTTCTTTCCCTTTTTCCCCCCCAAGGGGTCGCACTTTTGCGTGTTTCTTTCCGCAGTCTCCGTCTCTGCTGTTCGCGTCCCCAATTCTTGCCGCGGGCGTTCACAGTCTGTGATCCCCTCCCACTTCACTTGCGTCGTTCGAATCGTGTACAGCCTGAGTGTTTGAATGATCACGATCTTCGCTTGGTTTTTTCGGATGGGAGTTTTTGTACTACTTTCTCTCTTGGGACCCTTTTTCTTTTTTTTTAGCTTTTCCCCTTACAGCAGAAGAAAGATCTTCCCCGCTCTGCATGCCTCTCTACGTTTTCTTTTTCTTCCGGTACTGAGACTTTTTTGTACCGATTTTGTAGCCCCCTCGCCCCGGTCGAGATCACGCCTCCCTTACTTCACCCCCGCCATCTCCCAACGTGCGTGCGCGCCTTCTTGGTGAATACGCGTACGTTTCGGCCCCCCTTATTTTACTCGTCCCGTCAGGCTCGACGTATTTTTTCTTGAGTTTTCCCCCCTGTTCTGAGGACTCCTGAGTTGTAATCTGTTCGAACTTCCTCCCTCCCCCCTGACTCGGCGAGTTTCCCTAGAAGTTCGCGCATAACTGCCGTTTTGCACCTTCCCCTCCGATCCGTCCATTTATGTCCCGCCCTTGGAGATGTCCTATTGCCCTCCACTTTCTACGTCGTTTACGCGGATCCCTCAAACTTATGACAGTAGACGCTTTAATTTCTTCCCAAGCGTTTAGAGCGACACACGTCTCTCTTTCTTCTACTGACATAGCTCCTTTCTGCCTCTGGGTCGACCCCTACCCCCCAGCTTTCGACTCCCCCTACTCATTTTCACTCAGACAGTTGCTTCGCCCGTCTAGCGGTGGCTTTTTTGTCTGCAGCCTTTGACTAACTCTATGATCTCGTCAGAATGATGGGAAACTCTCTGTCACATAGGCATCTGGCCCTGTCCCTTTAGGGCAGCATAACCTTCCCCCCACTTTCCATACACACCAACCAATCCTCGTGACAACTTTTTCTCCTCGAATCTGTACGATGGATGGCTCGATGACCGGGGATCGAGTCTTACTTATTGCGCAGCGATCGCTGACTGATCGTCAGTTTTTTTTTTCCTAGTCCATTAAAGTACGTAGAGTAAAAGAACACTTAACCAGAAGCCCACTGATGAACCATCTTCTGACGTCTCCTTCTCTAGCCTGCATTCGTCTCGCGCGATTCTAGCTAAGGGCTATTCGCATGAGACCATCACTCCCCCTTCTCAATCCGTGCTGATCAGAGCTCTTCCCCATCTTCATAGAGCCCAGAATCCGTCCCCACTGTTGACGGCTTTGATAGAATCCCCCCATTTGGCATTCCACTGCTTCTCCTATTGAAGAGGTCACCCCTTGCTGGCCCTGAGGCGAGATTTCCCCTCTCGGCCCGCTTTGTGCAGATGGATACGCCCTCTTCTACTTCTCTGCGAGATTCTCATTTGAAGCCTCGACACACCTTTAGGGCTGAGCGTACCGCCACTACCTTTATACCCTCGTTCTTTCAAGACCAGTGCCTCGTCCTCTTTCCCATCCCTCGACTCGTTCTGGGTCAGTTAATGCGTCGAACGTGGGCCGCCAAGGAGTCTTCCCTTTCAATGCCCCCCCCTGGCGAGCGTACTTGCCATTTCTGATGGCTTGATTTGTCCGGACCCAGCGCGACCTTTTTTTCTCGCGAGATCCTCCCAATTAAGTACTAGCCCCACGGGTCACGTGCTGTCCCTTTAGGACAGCCGCGGCATACCTGAGGAGAAGCTCCCTATTTGCCTCCAGATTCCCTTTTTCAGCCCCCCCCCCCCCCACCAATACTCAATTTATACCTCTTTAAGAGTGTTACACTCCTTCCCGTTTCTCTTGTTCAGCTTGGCCTCTCTTAGCCCCTCGTCCAGCGAGCAGGTGGATAATGTTCATCTTTTTCCTTACCTTAATCGGTCTTCCTCCTTTTTTCAAAGCCGTCCGTGCTCCTTCCCTGGGGACCGCGGTACTGTTCATTTTTTCCCCACGAACGAGATCTAGTTGGAGTCTCCTTACTGGAGAGTCTCCTATTTCCCTGATTGGTTCCATGATCCGTCTTATCCAACTCCCCGATACCTTACCGCTAGGTTATTGTCCAGTTCCTACTCGGTGACCCAGTCTTCTTCAGCCCAATGTCCTTTAATCTCCCCTTGTGTTTCTGAGATTTGTGAGTCGTGACGCTCTCTCCGCCGTCGAAGGGCCCCAAGAGCAAGATCACGGTGTCGGGGTTACCCGTCTTTGAGACCCCCTGCCTCTTTTTTCACTGAGCAGCAGACCTCTCCATTATTTTTTTCCCAGAGAGAGATTCTTTTTGAAAATGTTCCCCCCACTTTTCTTCGCCGTGTCCCTTCCCCTTACTCCTAAGGTAAGTCGAAGCCCCCCCTTGACCCCTTTATATTCCGTCGTCGCCTCGGGGCTCTAGGACCTCTGTTAACCGACGAGCAACGTTTGCGTTCGTCCTATTCTCTTGATCGAGACTGGGTTAGTGTTCTTTTTTTTGGTCCCTTCTCTCTGTATTGTCGAGCTTCGCCCTAGTTCGGGCCACTCAGCTTGTACACATGTACAGCACGTCCGACTGACGTCGTCTCCCCCTTCTCGGGTTGATTCTCTCCTTTTAAAATCCACGTCAGCCTGCCCTATTCACCAGTCGCCGCATTCGTCTCTGATCCAAATTGCTGGTAGCAGGCTGCAACCTCTTTCCTCAGTCGTCCCCCCCTCACGCTGCCCCTTCTTATTGTTTTCTAGATTGTTGGTTTAGCGCGTTCCTTGTTTCCGTGTGTTAGAAGTAGTAGCTTTCTCCTCGATGACGTTCGTTTTTCTCCTGGCCGTTTCATCCATCCCCCCCGGTGCATGAAAGCCCCTTTAGTTGAATTTTCGTCCTCCCCTGACGACCGGCCAAGGGTTAGGTGCTAATTTGGGCGCGCCATTCGTTTTTTTATTAGTCTATCCGCCGGTTTCCCCCACCCACGTGGCTTCCTTCTTCTGTTTATTTACTGAGCGCGCGCGCAGTATTGCCCGGACTTAGATCCCCTATAGGGCTCCGGACTCTCTTTCTCTTCTCACCGCTTTTTCAAGCTAGCGCCTGTGCTTCGACGATTTTTTGTAAGGTCTCTTTCTTTGATGCGTGTTTTTCCCTTGTTCAATCACTCGGGTTGTGACCGTCTGACCCAAGTACCTTGGCCTCTTCTTCGGCTCCCCGAATCGAACCCCCCCGAGCCCCCTCCGTATAGAGCATCCAGACCCATGATTTTTAGAGGATGAACAGGGTTCGCGACTGAGGTGGTTTTGTAGGTTCCGTTCTCCGTTTTCTTTTTAGTTTTCTCTGTCCATCGACAGGTCCCTTTTTTCCGCCGTAGTCAGGAGTTACCTTCATCCTGTTTTCCTTTCGCTCGATTGTTCTAAGGTAGAGCAGGCGCGAGCAAATTCCACCTGTTTTATCCTCTGCTGTGCGAAGTAGTAGATTCCCACTCTGTCGTTTTTCTCGGATTTTCCTGCCCTCTGTCTCGCCTTCTACGAGCTCGTTTCCCGCCGACGTTCTAAAGGTAAAGACTGTCTCGTATATTGTTCTTCATCTTAGACATCTCCCTTTCGGAAATGTTCCTGCAGTGAGCGGACTTTCTTTCCTCTTTCTATGTCCGCATCCCTGCTTCCTTCTCTTTCCCCAGGGCAGGCTTTTTTGGTTCCCTGCGCCTGGAACTCAGCCTAGTACGACGGTGAGTGACTGTAGAGCCCTCACTCCTGCAGGGGCCGCCGTCCTTTTGAAAATAAGAGGCCGGCTCAGAGTAATTCTCTATTTTTTTCTTGCCTCCTCGTTCTGTTCCTTCGCGTCTATCCCATCTTTTTTTTCCCGTTTCCGGCGCGACCCTCTTTCGGGATAGGATTTTTTGATTGTCTCAGTTTCTCCTTCCCTCCCTTCTTGGGCTTTAGGATTACTATATTTCCGACCTACCATTTCCGCCTCCGACCCCTCTCTTCGAAGGATTTTTCTCTTAGTGTAGTCTTCTTTTCCTTTCCCGAACTTCGGTAAGCCAGTCGACGATAACCTTTCGTCCCAATCCCATCATCCAGACCGCTGATAAGCGTGATCGGCACGAGGCAGTTGTCCTCCAAGACTCCTCTCACAGGTTTCCGTCCTTTGTCTGATACATTTTTGCCTCTTTTTTAACGCCCCCCCCTCCCCGGTTTTTTTTCCCATTTGTAACTCCGCTCGAAGCGCCCTGGTGCACATAAAGGACCTCTAGCCTTTAAGTCAATCAATTCTCTCTCACGCATTTCACTCCCCCCGAGTCTTTCGTCTTTCGCCGTTTTCTTTTGTGTTAGGCCAAAATCCCCATAGTCGATCGTTTTTCAGCGGCTTGTAGTTGACCCCGCCTAAACGGATAAGCTTCCCTTTTTTCTCTGAGCTAACCTCTTCTCCCTAGATTCATCAGGTACCGTTCCTCGATTCGCGACTCTTTGTGCCGCAAAGAGTGTCTGAGTCTCTGGAGAGAAGTGATTTCGTCGAGTCAATAAGTTGACTATCCTTTGCGTCCCGCCCCTTCCGTTCGGTCTTTTCCAGAAGCTATCCACCTCTTCTACGCATTTGAGTTGATTTACAGTCACTTGCTTGTGCAACTAGTTTTGCGATCTTTTAGCCCTCGAATGTTTCTCTCCATGGGTGAGTCCCCCTCCTCAGGAGCAGTCTCATGCGACAACGGTCCCCGCGATTTTCGAGAGGTTTGACCCGATTTTTTTTTTGTCCCAGTTCGTTCCTCGCTCATCGTGTTTTATCACCCCCTCCTTCTTGCCCGTTGCAGCCTTTCCCGGTTTTCCCGGCGCCCCGAGTCCCAGTCGGCCGTCCTCTTGGTGAGATTTTACTGGCGCAATATTTCTGTTTCTTTTTCTCCTTCCGGCTCCTTACTGCCGGAACTTTTTTCCTACGTTTTCAAGAGGTCTCGTTGGATTACCGAGGCCAAGACTGCGATAACCCAGGCTCCTTTTTCCCTCGTTTTTCCCTTAGCAACCGCGGATTAGCGTCTTGACTGTTCTCCCTCGACTGATTGTGAACTGCGCGGTAGAAGATAGTCGCTCTTTTGTAGCGGCTTTTAACAACTCGTTTCCCCCATACGCGGGTCCCATCTTCCTTTAGATTTTTACATCTCTATATAAAGTACCCCCCTTTATTCAGCTTGACCGTTTTTCGATATCCTGAACGGATTAAACCCGCCGTGGCTTCAGCCGGATGGCAGCAGGTCGTGCCCCGGTTTCCGCAGTTCGCAAGAAGTTCCAGTTCCGGTTCCCCAGAGTCGAGAGCGCTACCCCTCAGGACTCCGATAGATCCGTGATCTTTCCTGTCACTCTCTGCGGCGGTCCTCTTTGTTCTAATGTTTTCTGGTTGAAAAAGCGCCATCCCCCTACTGCTGAGTACCTATTTCTCTGTTTGAATGTACTCTTACGACACGGCCGAAACTTGCGAGATACCAAGTGGCGGTTCCCGTGGAATCTGTACTTTCTTCGCCAACCCCAATAAAGGTTTTTGCTCCCTTTATTTGAGATAACTACTTATTTCTCAACATGGACCCCTGACCCCTTTCCCTTGTGTTCTTCTTGTCACTGAAATTGCCGCGTACCCGCGCCTGAGAATAGAGGGTTTCCCTTTTATTCCTTTTCTTCCAGGAGAGTTCCTACCCTTTTTCTCGACGTTCCTTTTCAAAATTTAGGCTTACATGGTGCCTCCCTCCTTTCTCGATTTCCTCTTTTCTACCGGTCACAGGGAACGGGTACTTTTTAGGATAGAAGATTCTTTCCCAGATCTGAGAAAACGGGTCTTGTCTCCATTTACCTTTTCTTGCCCGATGGTGGCCATTCCCAGCGGGATCTATATTTAACTTTCGACGAGTACGGATTCCACGCAGGGCCCCATGCCCTGTGTTGTTATGACTTCCGTCAGCATGACTCTAGTCAGAATATCTTGTCCCGAGCCCGGCAAGATGTGATTTTCCACCCCCCTGAATTTATATTTTTTCCCTCATTCTAGATCCCCCGAAGAGCTCGTGGCAGCTTCTTTAATTTTGCCCAGACTTTACACAGGACGGCTCCCCTCGGAGGAGGAATCTCTCTCCCCAGGTCTCATCGTACCCTCTCCGCTGGACCACTAGTTGACCGACCCTTGTTTGCTTCCAATGCTAGCTTCTTTAGAAGCTTTGACTAGATTTTAGTGTCCATTCGCAACCACTTCGACGGCCCTCCTATGCGTAATCGTAGTTGTTTTCCCCTGTTTCTCCGTCGCGCCACGACGTTTCCAACCCCCTCTTGTTGTTCGTCACCACCGCTGAGTCCTTGCACCCATCTTGCTGTTACCACCCCCGTTTGTCTCATGGCGTCATTGCTCCCCCGTACGTCCAATAGCTTTTCCGATTATTAAAGATTCGAGTCCTTTGGTCCTAGTTCTTAGCCCAGTTCTCTTTCCTTCTGCCGTGACGCTACTCCTTCCCCGCGCCCACGAACCGTCTTCCTCTCACCTTCCTTGCCGTCCTCGAGGTTGATTGTGTTTCCCCCCACTTCACTGGGCGCCTGACCTGTCGACTCCTTCTCCCCCCTGAAAAAACGCCAGAGAGCCCTTCACCCTTACTGACGGCCTTAAAAAAGATCAATCCTCCCCCGCCGGATTCACAGGTCTCTGCGATGGATCCCTTTCGAGCATCGCCCCCCCCGCAATCTAGTGTTTTCCTTCTGCGGTCAAGAACTCTCTTCTTGCCATTTTTTCATGCCCCCCCTAACGGATGCTACCTTCGAAGGACCTGAGGTTCTTTCATGATCCTGGAATTAGGGAAGTACACCCTCCTTGCCAGACGCGTGAACTTTCCTCCCCTTTTGCAGTTTTGCAGTGAGTCGTCGAGTTATTCTAAAACCCCATTTACTTTGTCAGGCAAGTTCCTCTATTAGCCGAACTTGACCAATTTAGGGCGTCAGTACTCTAAAGGTCAGGGGCCCAGACCACGCTCTCTGTCTTCGTCTAGATTTTTTTCGTGACTCCTTTTATCTCATCGAATTCCCCTAGAGCCCTTCCCAAGTACCTGCAAGACTTTACCCCCTCGAGATCTGAAGAGTCAGGGTAGTCCTTAAGTTAGGGAAGATGTCTAATCAGACAGGAGATTTGACACGGCCAAATACGGCCACTCCCTAGACGGAATTTTTTCTTTGGTGCCGCTTGTTTCAGGATCCCTCTGCTTCTCGAGACCCCATTTTCTCTATCTTTACTTCAGCTTGTATGCTCGCCACTAAGCGCCTGTTATGGGACTTTGCTTTTTTTTGTTTATTTAATATTCGAACGTTAAACCCTCTCCCTCCGGTCAGCGTGAGCTGATTTTCTTCAATTTTATCACCATCGCCGTCTCCGAGTTTCTTTCTATCACTTGACCCTCGAGACGGGTCCCGGCCCGTTTTACCAGTTTCCTCTCCATTTATGAGATCTCCATTTTAAGGCGACCTTTTCCCTTGATTCGTCGACAGTGCAGTTGTCCCCCACATGCCCTGGTCACTCTGTCCTTCCAGGTTCCCCTTCCGCTTTCGTGTTTTCCCGGTTTTCTCCCTCTTTTTCAACCTTCTCCTACTTCTAAGCAGAAGGCTTGACCTTTGTTCTCCTTCTTCCCGGAGAACTTTCGGGCATCGGACCCTTATATTGTCCGGACACTCTCTTCGCTCCCTGGACCTGTCCCCCCTGATGGACTCCCCGTCGCCGTGTCTCAAACAAGACCTACAACCAACGAAATAGATTGCCCCCTGTTCCCTAGAACTCCGGTAACCTTTTCATCTAGTCGGCGAGTTTTCGGCTTCCGGGAGCAGAGATTCATGCACTCATCGATCGTCACTTGTCGTCCTTGCCACAAAATAAATCCAGATTAGTAAGTCCTTTTTAACCGCAGTTCGGATTCCCCCCTCTATCTGCATTGAATAGGACTCCTGCTTATTATAGGACGCCGTTTCCTAACCTTCATCTTTAGACCCTCGAGACACCGTCAAGTCGGCCTCCCCCCAATCAGATGGTAGAGATTACTCGTCGATTGCAGACTAGACACGTTGAACTTTCTCCTTTTCCCCATTTCATTGATTGATCTCATTTTTTCAGACCCCCCCTCTGATCCCTAGGCTTGTTTCCCCACGATGTCCCTCTCCTGAGGGCAGACCTTCGATTGTCGGTTTTCTCCTTCGGGCATTTTTCCGTCCCCCTGCTGAGAACGACTCTGGCTATCCTTTTTCCTTCTCTCCAGCTAGACCCCAGCACTTTCCAGCGCGTACCTCAAAATACTATCACCTCTTCTTCAGCAACCCTTTTCACCCGCGTTCGTACGAGCGTCGTTCCGAGTCACGTAAGTCCTTCTCCCCGAGTTTTCCACTACACTGTTCGCACGAAATGTTCTCGCGCTTTCCTTTCCCAGTTTTTCTTTTGGTGATTGTCGCCTGTTTTGTCTCCCCCCCCCTCTTTCCCTCCTTGACAGTCCTTCCTCTACCAGATCCGTGCTGTATGTACATTTTGCCACAGCTCGTTGGGCCTCCGCTTTGACCATTCTCCCCTCTTTTACCTCCGTGGTAGCCAGAATAAGCCCCCAGTCCTGAAGCGTTACGAGATTTCCCTCCCTCATTTGTGAGTGTTCCAGGATTTCTTGCGCCCTGCGAATGATTTACTTGCATCTTACCATTCCGGAGCGGTCTTCCGGGCTTTTAAAAGGTCGAAAGGCCCCTTTTCCTTGGCCCGTTAATTTATCCCACTCTCCTCAGTTTTTGTCTAATAAGGGTGCGATAGAATTGCTAAGGAGCTCTTTATGTTTTCGCCTATAGTACCCTCCTGACGGACATCTTCTTGATAGGTAGGTTCCTTTTAGAACTCTAGACTCATGTCCCCCTCCCCCCAAGAATACCCCATCTGTGTCTTTTTTTATAGCGTATTGGGAGTAACCTCCTTCCTTTGTCCCCCGCTTTTGACGTGCCATACCCCCTGAGCCAGATAACTTCCCGTTCGGGGACAAGAGCGTTTCCTGCAGATGCTGTCTCCTGTATCATCGACCTCTCAAATTCCCCTGTCCCTCTCATTGCGCGTCTTGAATCCCATTTATCCCTTTTCCCTTCACCTTTTCCGGCAATTTTTCCCCTTGGTCCCTTCCCCGGTAGACGTCTTCCTTTCATTCTACTGATATGCCACCTTATCACCATACTCTCCCCCTTCGCGTTCTTCGCCTGCGCGTCTGTACACCCCTAGAGACTTTCGGTTTTCCCGCGCGGTACCCCCCCTTTTCTCGGAGTTGGGTTGCGTAGTTAGTGCGTTTTGGCCTTCTCGTAGGTAGGCACTTAGATCTCCCTCGTCGGGCCAATCCTCTGTCCTCCATTTTTTTTGCAGGGCTGACTCTTCCCTCCCTTTTTAACCGTCGCGAGGTCTGATGGTCGCTCAGTGAGTTCCCACCAGTTCGGTCCCCCCCATCAATGGACCCTGAACTCTTTTTTCCCGTCCATTCGTAGACCCCACTTTGTCGGCCCCGGGCCGGTCGCCTTCCCCTTGCAACGACGTCTCCCTGACGACTCCTCTCCTAGGAAACTTTCCGGCCTCTTGTTTGGGGGAAAAATCGTCTTTTGGTACGCTCCTCCAGGTGTGTTGCGTAGATTCAGTCTTCTGCTGTAGCCGAGCCCCCCACTTCCTTTTATTTTCTGTTACAATCCTGTGCTTTTTCCCTTTTCCTGAATCGTCATTTCCTTTTTACGACTTCCCCCATTCGGGGTCCCTTCCCTATTCTCCTCTGGTTGTCCCCATTCGCCTCCCTCCTTCTTCAGCTGGGAAATTTCTATGCTCGCTCGAGAGGGTTCCTGATCCCTCTCTGGGCCTGATTGCGGCCGAGCTTCAATATCGGCGCGTCGACCCGATTGTCTTTTTCTCTCTGGGACCTGAGGCGACAGTCTGTCCCCGCCCTAAATCTCTGCGCCGCCCCATGATTTTGTGTGTGTGCCGTGTCTTCCCTCGTTCCGCGTACTTTGTGCCGTCTGCACCCGTCTCCGATGTCCGTATCCGTCGAGACCGCACGCTTTTCCCCCTCGAGTTCTCGACTCCCTCTGTGCTGGTCGAGTCACCCCTGGGATTCGGGTTTTTATTTTTTGAACGCGAGTTAAGAATGCCGACAGGCCGGGTTCGCCGTGCCCAACAGCCCCTTTCCCTGTCTTCATTCTTGTTTTGAGCGAGCAGTTCTCTCCCATCCCCCTCCTCTCCGCGAGATGAGTTTAATTAAGAGTCTTCGTAGTCGACGCGTGCGGTCGACCCCGTTTTGCCGCCCGTCGTTCGTTC
>Ga0179593_1390106_pt1 | contig 15316 bp, 17 predicted proteins | sample CZODoug2_1_08_16_FD_185931 | JGI IMG/M metagenome (GOLD analysis project Ga0179593, IMG submission 185931) | Vadose zone soil fungal communities from Angelo Coast Range Reserve, California, USA - CZODoug2_1_08_16fungal (PacBio error correction) | ecosystem: Environmental > Terrestrial > Soil >... | reverse complement strand
TGGAAAGCAACAGTTATCCCATCCTCTCCGTCGGTAACGGTTATGGCCATTGTTATCTTCCCGCCCTGCAGCATCCACTTCTGTTCCTCTTCAACTCCCTATTTTTTTCCCCAGCTGTGAAGTAACTTTGAGCCGCCCCCCTTGTTTGCCGTTTTTGCCTCCCTTTAGTTGCGACCTCGGTTGACAAACAAGGTTGCCCCGGGCCCACCACCGGTGGAAAGTAGTCCATTCTCTCTTCCATTTTGAGTTCAGTTCTACTCTTCATACCTGTTTTTTGTAATTAGCCCTCCTAGATGGTGTTCCTTTTCGGTAGATGTCCTTCTCTGATACAGGGGTTTTCGACAGTGATTTTACCTCGTGAGCTTGCCCGTTCTCTGACCCCTCTTATTCTCCCGAGGGCGGTTAGCATGATTACTATGATATGTAATTTTCCCGCTCTGCGGACGATTCTTCCCTGTTTTCCCCGTCCAAGTAGTTTCCTCCATTCCCCCATGAGTGAGAGGAAATCCATTTCCACCCGGCTGGGGCTGTCCGCCTGTATTGCTTTTTTCCCTATGCTGAGCGTCGTGGTCCTTGTAACAATGTCCAGCACAAAAGATTTATTTTTTGTGTCTGGTACAATAGTATCCCTTCTTTTTCCCTCGGCACTCTCTTGTTTCTGTCCTTTTTTCCGACAATCCAAGATCTCTCAAATCTTCAGTTGTGGTGACCTTTCAGTGTGCAAGTTGTTATGGACAGAAGCTTTTTCCTGGCATGTATATTTCGTTTTATCCCCCCACCTTTCCCCTGCTATCTGACTCCCCCGTCACCAGATCAGTGCCGACTTCGTCATTACCCCCTGATTTCAGGAACTAATTGATTTTTTTCTTGTAACTTTTGCCAAAATGGAAGGCAGTTCTCCCCCATTCTACCCTCAATTTTCTAGGGTCTATCCCCCTTTCCATAGGGTCCCCCCCCATTCCACGAATTTTGGGCCCACTGTTTGATTTGGTTGCCCCCTGCTAAATCCCTCCGGGTTGGACTTTGGTTTCCTTTTTTTCACCCCCACCTGTGCCCACAATCCCCCCCCCTCTAAAAATCCAATTAACCGTCATGTTTTCTCCCAGGAAAATACTTATTCAAATGTATAGTTTGGGTTTTTGGGTCCCTTACTTCTGGTTTTTTACTCCCCTTTTTTTACCCATGTCCCTCAAATTTGAACCCGAACACATTACCAGCCCCCTATTCCAAGGTGTTTTCATTCACTGGCCCCGTCTTTTTCATGATTCCAAGGACCCCCACTCCACTTCCTTTCGCCTATTACATGTTACTTTTTTCCTTTGCCTTATGTGAATGACTACCCCCGTTTTTGGCAGTCTTTCAGGTTCTTTTTTCTTTTACCTTGTAAGGAATCTTGTGGTTTTCCCCTTCCGTTTCATATCCTACCTTTCCTTTTTCACTCGTGCCGCCCTGATCGTTCCACCCTTCTATTAAGTCTGGGTTTTAGTCGGCTCTTTTTTACTTTCAAATTGTTCCATTTCCTTTTTTTTCCCAATTTTGCATCCCACAGTGAAACCAACTGTTCACCGACTCTGCTGTTCCCTGTTGCTTTATCATTGTCTTGATTTTTTTTCCCCCTTTCACCATTAGAAATTCACCTCACCTCTTTTTGACCTTTCCCGTTCCTAGTCTGCCAATACAATCACGGTTTACCGTCCAGCCACAAAAAAGGGTTACCTTTTTTTCCAAAACAGCTTCTCCAAACGGTAATTTTCGTTATCCTTTGCCAAATAACAACAAGACCACCCTCTTATAAGTATTCTGGTTCAGTTATTTTGCCAAAAGTGCCAAAAACTAACTCGCTGACTTCTTCGACCCAGTCTGAGGGAAATGTTACTGCCCATTGTTCTTGACGTACGGTTCTCATTGAAACCCCTGGAGACCCACTCCCCTTTTTGTGTTTTTTTCTTGGGAGCACGGATGGTAGGAATTTTTCGACCCCTCACACCCAATGATCCAATCCCCCCCAGCACTCTTGTGAAAGACATCCCCCCTTCCTGAAGGGGGCATGTCTCGGTCTGCTCCGTTATAATCCTGCCCACTCCTTTTCAATGTTTTTGTCGTGTCTTTTCTCCAATCCCGCCCACCTTGTGTTTTTTTTTCCCCCTTTTTCCTTCTCTTTCTTTCAGTCATTTGAGCTGAACCAATGATGCTCCCATTTTGGGTGAGTTTTCTCTTCCAGTTGGGGTACTTATCTTGGGCCTTGCTTTTGTTTCAGGTTCAAACTCATCTTTCGATCTGTTTTTGCCGATTTTTTTTTACGCGCAGGGACCGGTAGTTCTGGGGAAGATTGGTTTGTCTGTTTCTTCTTTTTATCAGCGTTCTCATGTGTCCTTCTTTTTCAAAGTCATCGCCCCTTTTTTTTTTCTTCTCTCGTAACGACGACTAAATTACCTCCCCCCCGACAATCCCATGATACGATCGCGAACACCCCCCCCCATTTCCTACGCTAAATTCTCGTCTTGCACCGCAGAGCGAAGTTTATCACTGGTGCAGTGAAGATTCTTCCTCCTTTTGTATTTAAGTTTTCCCCCGGCCGCCCAATGTTATTCGGCTTGTGTTAGTTGGTCTACATGTACCTCCTTTATAATGCCGGTGGCCTACTGGATGAGCCCAGGTACTGTTCCTTTTTCCCATACTCCCACACCCCAGGTCTGAGACCCCCCTTACTTCCTTTCGCCCTCTTCGCTTTTGACCGCTTAGTTTTGCCGGCTCGGAATCTTAGCAGCCGCTTCTTTTTTCTCCTGCAAAGATGGATCCCGGCTCCCCTGCCTCTATCCCTTAGTTCGGATGAATTTTTTTGGTATTATAAAACCACACCTGCTCTTTTTTGCGTTGAACTCTTTTGTTTGTTCTTTCTTTATCGTCATCTCGAGTTTTCCGACCTTTGTCCCAAGTACTGGTGGATCCTCCGCCGGTTCTCTTCCTTTCTTTCGTCCATCCTTGACACCTTCGCGCCCAATTACTCCATCGGTAGCCGCAACAAAAATTTTGAGGCCTCCCCCCCCCCTCGATTGTCTTCCCCATCGTTTACTTCCACCCCGAGTAGTTAACACCCAGTACCGCACACATTCCCTCAGCTCCTCCCCTGTCCTGGAATTCTCTCATTTTTCCTCGTTGTGTTGCTGCTCGATTCAAGGACAAGTCTTTAGATTCTCTTCGTTCTGTACATGTTTTTCTCTGACCTCTTTTTTTCGCTGGGCCTCGAGGCTCTGCTTTTTAGGCTCCTTTTTTTTTTTCGGTCCACACTTTTCTTTCTTTTTTTCATTTCCTTTTCTGCGTTTTTAGTTTTCATTTACTAAGATGAATCGTTTTCTCCAATCTGGGCGCACTTTTAGGGTCTCCTCCTGAGTGACGATAATAAGGCCTCACCCCTTCCCTCTTTCAGCCCACAGAGCAGTGTTCGGTTGTTGATATTACCTTACACAGATTATACGCTTATCTCTTCCACTTTTAATTCTAGGAGGATCCTTGAGAGCCACTTAATCCACTCATTCGGATTATTTTTCTTTTCATTTTCCTCCTCCCTCCAATAGCGTAAGTCAGGGTTTTCCCTCGTACTTCAGTCGCTAAGTTTGTTTTGGACACGTTTCTTAACCTTGCTTCCCCTTTTTCAGTCCTGTATTCTTTTTTCCCAGGTACCTATTCACCATTACACAGCCGTCATCACCTTGGTTCGCATTTTGCTAAAGTACTCCCCTTCAGATTTCATCTAAGAACTCCTGCTGGTGCTCTCTTCTTGCGGTGCCATCTTTTTTTCGTTCTTTGGTGTTATGTGTGTTTTTTCCGTTCTTGTGCTTTTCCCATGGACTGAATTTGTCTGCGGAACTTATGGTGTGTCTTTCGTTTTCTTCCTCATTTGTGCTGACCCCTTTTGCCCGTTCTAGATCCGCTGGACCTACAGCATGATTCCCCTAGCCCGTAAGACTCTTTTTCTACGTCCTTTTTCGGTCAAAGACCCCCACCTGTTTCTCTCCCCACAGCTTTTTCACTTTCACGCAAAGCCCCCCCCTGCCCAGAGATCTTACCCGCATCTCCTTCTATCTTAGACCCTTCACCCAAAATGGGCCATTTGTTCGGGCTCAACTGACTCCCTCACGTGCGTTGCCCTACCTAACCAGCAGTTTTTTTGGGATTGTCGCAGGACCATCAGACATGTAACTTTGATTTTGATTGGCATTGGATACGATCAGGCGGACCCCGAACCTGTCTTCCCTTCGTTGTCATGTTTTCGCTAACCTTTTGGGAGGTGATGTGCCATTTTTTCTTGTCTATGTTCCTAAATCCTTCCTCACCCAACCACCCCCCTTGGTGGGTCCTGCCTGGGTCTTCCCCTTTCGTTAGGAATCAAATGTGTAACCTTGTCCGCGGTGACTAGAAGTTCGTTTTCTTCCTGCCTTTTTGTTTTTCCTTTTCGTCATCCATCCCTTTGATCTCTTTTTCCCCCTTTTCTTGTTGTATGTTGGCGTTGCCTCATTTAACATTGTGCGAGTCAGCTGCTTTTCCCGTTATACCTTTTTTTTTCTTCTTTCTTTTATTGGTATTGGCTAGAGGAACTTCCAGTGGTCGTCTCTCTTTCTCCCTTTTCTAATGTAAGTACCGCCCCCTCCCCAGCAAAGCCTGATCAAGCAACAGCCTTCACTACGGGCGTTGCAACTTAGGGGGTTTTGTCCCCGGTGGGATTTATGTGGCCACCCAACCAGATACTTTGTAACAAATTTGAAAGGCCTCCTGTGTTCACCCATACTTAGTGAAAGTTGTTACCTTTCCTCCTTCCCAAGGATTTTTGCCTCACTATACTGTCTGAGATATGTGTTTCAGTTGCCAGACACCAAGGGAGTACCCCCATTCTCCCCATGCCTGAACGACCGTTTTCACTTTGGTTTCTTACCGTCACTCTTCCCCTCCTGTCATGTCCATATTAAATATACCTGTCTATGCGGGTCTTTCTCTCTGCCCAAAGTTTGTCAATCCTTAGAACCTTATAGGTGATTTTTCCTGTATCTGTGTTTTTGCCACCAACTTTTGCTTTTTGTTGTGCACAATTATTCACCCCCCAGCGTCGGAACCCACTCCTCCCTTTTCACTTATCCATTTTTATATCCCTTAACATGAATTATATATGGGTCGGGTTTTCTGTGGCCTTCCCTTTGGGTTTTTCCCCCCAACTCTTCACACAAGGCCAACCCCTCCTGTGTGTAGCCAAACTCAGCTTGCCCCCCCACTATTCTTTGACCTTCTTTCCCCTGTTTCCCTCTCCTCGGCTTATACCTCGCGTTGTGCTTTTTTCCCACGGTCTTTGCATTCCCCACTAGAACTTTTAGGTGCCATTCAATCCCTTTTTGTTCCTTACTGCTGTGATGAGGTTTTTTTCCTTCTTCTTCGTATGGAATTTGGTGAAGCACTGACTTTCTTCCTTTTCTCCCCTTGTCCAGAACCCCCTTACCTGGTCACAGATCCCCCCTTCCTATTGGCCGTTTATCTCTTTTTTTTGTCTGATATGTCGCTTAAATGATTCGGAGTCACCAACTTGTAGCCCCTGATTTGTAACATCCCCAAACCCTTCCCTCTGTTGTGTCTTGAAATTCGTGAACCCCGTTCTTGCCAGCTCCACCTGACTGAGACCCCTGCCTAAATTTCCCCCTTTCCCCAATGTTGGAAATTCTCCCCCTTCCTCCCTTTTTGATGCTTACACTTGATACGCTTTCCCTGTTTCCTGCTGACTGCGATTTTACTCCATAGCTTCATGCTTCCTCCCTCTTAGTCCCCCCTCCGGTTTTTCCTAGTTCAAGCTTTTCCTTTCTTTCTTTACCACCCCTTAGTTCAATTTCCAACTCCGGTTCCTCTTACTATCCCCATCAGTCGTTCTCCTTCACCACAAGGTCTGTTCTTTCCACTTTCCATAACTTTCATCTGTGAATGTATTTTCTTTCCCCCTGTTGCCCTGGTTGCCCTTTTCCCCCCGCCTTCTTCATGTCATGGCTGCAACTAGCACCCTTTTGTCTCTCACCATCCTGCTTTAAAAGTGGTTGCAGATTTTCAACATATTTGATGCCTTTCATGGCTTTGCTTTTGCCGGTCCCGCAATAACCGTAATACCTTAGTCTAGTTGCTTGTTCTAAATGTGCTTTTCCTTCCTTTTTTTCTCCTCCTCGGGGTTGTGTTCTTTGATATTGACCCATCACAGTTTATAACAAGCCACCTATTCAGATTTGAACGTGTTATTGTTGTAAATGTCTTCATCATGTGAATTCCGCAAGGATTCCAGGATGGTTTCCCCCCATTTACGGCCTGTCACTGCGGAATTTTCAACATTTTTAATGCCAGCCCAATGTGTTTTTTTCGCCATTAGTGGCGACTTAGTTTCCAACCCTGGTCCCCATGTGCCCATAACCCGTTTGCTGACATACATTCCCAGATGCAAGTATTGTCAGTTCTAACTCTTTCCTTGTGTGGTGACTGAGCACCCCTGTGTTTGGTTCTCGGTCCTCGAAGCCTTATGGAACCAGTTGCAGGTTTCAAAGGTACCCTTGATCTTGAAATTTATTGACACACATTCGTAAGTGTCTAAGAGGGTACTGTGGGATGTAATCTTTTCCTAGGGCTATTTACTTCCGTCATCGCTTACAGCATGTCTCCCCCTCTTCTCAAGTGGATCCGGCCTTTACCCCACGGAGCTAGGAAATCCCTTCTTTTTTCCGCTTGAGTGCCTTGTTCTCCCCTCCTTGGGAGTTCCAGTGTGGATACCGGTCCCCCCCCCCCCCCCCCCCCCCATTGTCAACTCCCAACACCAGCTTGCTTGTTTTGTATGGTTACAACTGTGAGTTCTCCCATTATTTTTACCCTGGCAAATCTCTTAGTTTACCTACCACACCACTCTTGATTCCTTTCCGTCTTTCATTGTGGGATTTTCCCGTATGAATTTCCCGATTCTGAGGCCGGAATGCTATTTTGATGCACAACAAATTAACTGACTATTTTTGAAAAATTCACCTGGGACTACCAGTCCGTCCTCAGTTGACACCACTTTTTTCCAGGCCCACTTTTTTCTGTTTCATGCTTGGCAATGCCTTTTGCCCCAATTTCCCCCTCCTTGCTCCAAGGTATTTTTCCCGCCATCTTATAGGGTATCAACAGGTTGGAACATGAAGGATCAAATCCTTTTCTTTCCCCTTTTAGTTGGTCCACCCAGCTCTTCCGGGTGGTTTACTGGTTTTTGTTCTCTGTTTGACCCCGGGCCCCCAACGCACCCGAAACCCCCCTCCTAGATCCCTTCTTGCTAGGACAAACCTGGGCCCCTCCGTATCACCTGTTCAATAGCTTGTTGTGGTCCGTATTTGGGTTTTTTCTACAAATCTGCGCATTTTCCTCCCGCTTTCGTTTTGCACCCGATCCTCAATGTTCCAACCCCTGCACGATACCACGGACCTCACCTCTGTTTTTGCATTGACCCAGGTCCTTTTTTCATGCTTCCACTCCCCCATTCCATTAAGTATAGTTAATCCATGTTTGTACGTTTTTTTGCTATGTGTGTCCTCCAACCCCCTTTCCGTGTCCTAGGCATTTTTTCTTTAATTTCAGTACTAGTTTTCTGGCACTTTCATTCTACCGGACAGTTTTCTTCCCCCACTCTTTGAAGCGTCAGTACCAACCTTCACAGTATTTTGATAGTCAGATTCGATAATGTGAATATCCCCACCTTTTAACGTGCCTCTGGTTGTCTTTTGCCCCTGTTTTCTCACCCGTGACCACACTTCCCCCTACTTGTTCAACGAAATTATGTTGCTTTCCTGTCTCCTTTGCTTTTTAACGGTATTACATTCCATAAATTCATCTGCTTCTTTAGTCCTAGAGCCAAAATATGCCAGAAAGACCCAAAAGGTATAACAAGTTTCCCATTCTTGCTAGCACCGGTTAATTAGTAGCCCCTTTGCCCTAACCCCCCAAGAAATATTCGTCTTCTGATCACGGGATGGATGACCACCATGCTCCCCACAAAACGGCGATTTGAAATTCTCGATCCTCGGTCAAGGTTCCCAGACCCTTCCGATTCATGCACGCGGTTTTGCTGAAAACCCATTCCTCCCCTTGTGTTTGTTTTGTGTGGACGTCATATCTGTCCCTTTGCCAAACAACTTATTCCCCTCAACCCCTCTCCTCCTTAAAGCTGCCAAACTGATCAGCAGGTGGCACTTTTCGGCGTGTTTTTCCCTGCATTTTTCCACTTTTTCCTTTTTCCCCCCTCAGTGTCCATTGTAGTTTTTGTCCTGCTCCAGTTGACAATTTCTGTCGGTTGTGGTTAGGTAGCGCCTTTGTACTTATATTGGCGTTTATCTTCCCGACCCACCCTCTTGCTGTCCATTTTGGTGAGTCCGTTAGCAGTTCGGATTCTTGGGTTCAAGTCCTCGGTTTGCTGTTGCTGTAAGGGAAATCCGCTAGTTGATGTTCGGTTTTCTAGGGCTGACTTTTTCGCGCCTTTTTCTTTGGTTCCAAGGATGCTCTGCGGGGAGCTGGTTATGTCCTGTCTTGTGCTCCCGCGTTCTTGCCAACTCGAGGGGACAAGTCAATTCACAGATTTTATCCGCAACACGAAGTTTATACGCGACAACATTCCTCAATGGCATCCCCTCGTCAGACCCCCCCATAACCTTCCTCTCCTCGAGTTAAGGGGTCCCGCCACGAGCGCTGAGTTCGCCAATCCTGAGTCAGGCTATTCGCGAACTCTTATGTACCTGTTTCGCACCACTGGCGACCATTTTTCCGGCTTTTTAGATGTTGCCCCTGTACGCTACTCCCCCTGGATCTGCTGAGCCCGTCTCCTTCCTTCACCCCCCCCCCAATTTCTTGACTTACGAGTATTCCCTGCGACCCTTTCGCTTTTCTTGTTGAAATTCGATTGAAGGGCGGAATTCTGAGCCATAATTAGTTTTTTTTTTCTTCATCTTTGCTCCATTTCTTGACCCACTTGTCTATTCTGCCGTATTTGCTCGTTGGGCGGTTCATTTTGAAATCCACAACCGCAAAAAATTTGTCTCTGTGCAGTTGATACCACTCAGTTTTTCGGTCTGTTTCTGATGGTATCGTCACTCTCGTTACGTTTTCAGAGTGCTGACTAGGTTTATATCAGACGTGATATCATCTTTATAGCATTCTTAATCACTCCTCCTTTTGAACATTCGCGCCAACAGGACCTTTGAAACAGATGATAAGCCACGCACGGTTTTTCCCCCCCCCATGTCTTGCCCGTTTTTTCCACTTATGAACGATTTAAACAATACTTTACCGCCAACCCCTCCCACTGAAGGCGCCTCATGCCCGTGTCTTGAATATCTCTCTTTTCCTCCGCGGTGGTTTTTTTTTTTAGCTTCCCTGGCACAGAGGGCCTGCGGTTTCAATGCGTGTTGCCGGTCCTGGTTGTTCTAGAATCGGTTCTTCTTGACCCATGAGGTTCGGCTTTTTTGAGGCAGAAACCCTTTTTTTTTTTTTTTTCCATCTGTTCTTTCTGATGGTCGCGTAGGTTAAAGGATATGCGTGGAAAACTTTTCTCCTTTCCGTTCTCGCGGAGTATGACCAACTGGGCGCTACTCCGGAGACGCTCGTTCGTTAGTGCCGATCACATCCTGCTACCCCAGGAAGAAACCTGAATCTTTTGCCCCTGCCGAGCAGGTTTGTGCGGTGTTGATATAACAGCACCGCTTCTCGCCCCTGGTTTTATTGATTTTGTAACAAGTGGTCATGACGAGGATCATCTGAGCCCCCGGAGAAAGGAAGCTTTTCTTGCTCATTTGCCCTTCAGCTTTTAACACTCCTTACCCACATAGCGCCAAGCAGGGCTCATAGTTGTTCTCACTGTAAGTCTCCCATGTTCTCTTTTTGGGAAGTTTCCCTTTACCTGCTTTCCCAGTATCCTCCCATCTCACTCTGTTCATGTCATTCCCAGACTTAACACAATCCGTATACCTTGTGTCGCCTTGTCTAAACGGTACTCCCGTGTTTCATATCTGGCAGCAATGGCTGGATTTTGATGCGCTATTTCTTTCCTCCTTGTCGTCGATGCATTTTTGTTTGTGGTACTGTTCCCTATATGGGCTTTTGTACATTTATTGCTTGTTCTTGCGTAAGTATCTTCGTGTCGTTTCGAATCTCTGTTTAGCTTTCTTTTCCCAGTTAAGCAGATCAGCTGGTACGTTCCCCCGCCTTCCCTGCCCCCTCCCGAAGACCTCCTTGGATACGTACTGCGCGGACCAAACGTTCAATGCCTCGACACCACGATCAACACGCTCTGCTTTCCCTTCCCATTTTGCAAGCCGCCCAGAGAGTCATGCTCGACTTCTAAGTGCCACAGTTCCCCACCCCAATTGGCGCACCTTGTTCGGTCTCCCCATGACTCCTACTACCTTTTTTATCCCATGTTTCAACACACCCCTTTGCTTTTGTCCTAGCAGTCATCCCCCCATACAGGTGACACGGAGTGGCATGGCCTGGCGCGCGCTCCAGGGTTTACTTTTTTTGCAATGGACATGCCCCCTGTGCGTTTCGATTTTATGAGGGCTGGGTGACTCGTTTAATGTTTTAGTATCAGTTTCTACCCCATCAGGTCCAGCAGACCAAGCTTATTGGGTCTAATGAGGTGTTCGACCATCATCGCTTTTCGATTTACCTAGGTGCTCTCTGGTTGTGTCATTGGTTGCTAGCGCCCTGCGTTCGAGGGACTCATCGATTTTTTTTCCTTTGGCATCCTCCTGACTTCGCTTTGCCCTTTCTCTTTTCCCTTGGTTCGTGGCCATTCTTATATACCTTTTGTCTATCAGCTGTTTTTGTAAAATTTCTATTTTTTTTTCTTGTTTCCTTGTATGGGATGGGATCTTTCTTTTTTTTGCGATTCTATATGAAATTTTCCTCCTTCTTTTCCTCTTTTTACTTAAAACCAAAAGCCCCAGCCAAGAATGATCCCTCTCAGGTACCTCATAACTTTATTTCCCCAGTATGGGGGATTTGGTCCCTTTGGGCCCGTTCTCAACCGATTCCTTTGCCACGTTGCCAATTCATTACATTATCTTCTTTCCCTTTTCACCCAACAACTTAAGAGTACACTGTAATGTTATTCTCTTCCAAGGAGTTTTTTTCCACCCCCGCCACTGTTGAGAGATGAGCTTTTCAGTGCAACCGAATCCTTTTAAAAGACACCCTTCCTGAACTCCCTGCAAACGTCCTTTTGTTTTCTTTTAAGTCCCATAGTTTGCAAAATCCCACATGTACCCCATGTAATATTAACTATATTTACCCGTAGATGGGTTTTTCTATGACAAAGGCGTCCTTTCCATGCCCCCTACCCCTGTGATTTTCACTTGGATCTTCTGTGTTCTGTTTAACCCCTTTGATTTGATGGGTGACCCCCAAATTAGGCCCAACCCCACAGAAGTCAGTCCCCCACCAACCTTAGCATTGATAAACTTTCTGTTCGTTTTATCCTTAGAACATTCTTATACTTGGAGTGTTTTATTTTGGCATTTTGGCCTGTTTCTTTCCCTACCCCCCCGCCACCCACTATAGGTGATTTAGCCAACATCCGTTTTCCGTTGCCATCCCCTCTTATTTTGATCCTTATGTTCATGATAACCCTGAAGATTGCTTTTCTACATTGGAGCACTTTCTGTTTCATTTGGATGGCATTTCCCTGCATTCAACCCCTCTAAATTTAGGTGTCCCCCTTCACTCATTTGATTATTGACTGCAAGTCGTCCCTGAGTCATTTTGGCCCTTTTTAAGTCATACTTTCAGGTTTCTTTGGTTTCAATGCCTTGAATAGGCATGCAGGCCTCCTACTTTGTCCATCCAACTTCTTTCAAAGCGCCAACATTCTTCTGGATCAAGTATACTCTCTTTCTTTTGCTCTTTAGCTCCATTTATTCTGAGGTTTCCCCCAAATAAGTTCGCACATGCTTGTAACATCAATCACGAGGTTGTTTTTTTTCCTTTTGACCTGTCTTCCATTGCCAGATCCTGTGGTAGAACCCATGACTTCACCGGCTTCCTTTCCTCCCGTGAAATTTGATTTCCTATCTCCTTGGGTCCCACTTTTACTGTACATGTCTACATTCTTCCCCCTTAGAGATGATTAACTATCTAGTTAATGGGACCCAAGGACACGTCTTAGGAACCTTAATCCTGTGTCACCGTTCAAGCTCGCTTTCCTGTCTCTACCCTTTCATAATTCACTACGCTTTTCTTCCTAGGTCACCAACCCAATGTTCTCCTTCCTCCCCAAGGATATGAATAGTTCCGCCCTGCCCATACGTTCATCGTGATATGGTGCTCCTTTTTTGGCCCGGTTGGCCAATGTGTTGTCCACTCGTTGCTTTCCCTCTTTCCACTAGCCCCCCGGGGTTCATGTCATTCCCCTTTCTTTTCCCCTTTTTTCAGAGGAAACATCAGTTGCGCCTCATTGGCCAGTCATTGCTTCCCAGTACCAGCAATCACACGGGACCGCCGGAGCGATTTTTTGTTGAGTAAAAACGTGTGTCAAGCTCTCTTTCAGCCTCCCTCGTCTTTTTTTTTGAGAGGTAGTGCCAGCCCCCCCCCCTTTTTTTTTACCACCCCAGCACCCACTCTTTTTCCAGTAGGTCCGGTTCTTGCGGTACCATTTTCATCATGTACTGCCAATTGTCAGGCTCCTGATTCTTTTCCCCTCCTTTCCGTTGCTGAAGAAACCTTTTATTCCCCCCAACGTTGTTTTGGTGCTCGTTGCATCCCTCAGGGCCTCTCGTTCACACCCAATGGGCCACCTTTACCGTTGAAGTATCTCCACCTGCACATCAGTGAACAGTCTGTGCATTTTTTTCAAGAGTTCAACAGTACCCTTGGTTTTTCCTGCTCCCTACTTATATGGTGGTTAGGTAAGCGAAGTTCTTGGGTTTTTTCAAAAAGGGGTTTCTATACACCATTGTAAGCGGCTTTCCCTGAAACACCTCGTAAGTGTCTCAGATGTTATGTCCGCCATGCTCTTCTTTTCGCAGTCTCAGTCAGCATTGCTATTTTTGTCACAATGTTACCAGTTTTAATCCCTTCGACGCCGCCACTTCTTCTGGCATCCATTTCCCATTTTTTTGCTCTGAAGCCTGTGGAGGCCCTTCAAGTAGGCTGGAGCTTTCCAAGGTGTCTCCTGTTCCCAATGTTTTCAATCCCACTTTTCTTTGTTCTGTTTTTGTATGTCCCTCCCCGTGTATTGTTAGCCATTTTTGGATCTCGTGCGCGATTTCCTGCCTCTTTCTTTTCTCCCCTCCAGAGAGGAAAACTGATCCTCGGCATGTGTGGTTTCCTTGACCAAAGTTAAGGGTTCTGTCAGTCAGTTAGGCGCGCATGCCTCATGCCTATTTTAAGTGAATTACCACCCCCCCTCCGCCTAGCGGACTGACCACGGACTCAGTCGCTTCGCCGTATTCCCCACAATTTATGTCCGTTTGATCTTGTTGTAAGCCTTGAATTTTTCTTGTTCCAAAAGGGCCCACTAATTGCTCACTGTTAAAGCCCTCTTCTAGGTTATAAACTGTGCATATTCAATACATCTTTCGTGTTTGGGCCACACTGTTGATTGTGTCCTCACATCCAGATATTCGTTGTTTTTCTTTTTTTGTTCCATATTATTGTGTTGGTCAACACTTGGCCAAATTCCACCCTCCCCCCCCCTCGTTGTCTAGGATATTTAACCGGTCCCCTCCTCTTCAATTTAATAGTCTTGGTTGGGTCCGGACTTGGGTTTGTCCTTTCTTTCCCCCGCCCCATCAACTGTTTTACATCACCACCCATTCCCCTTTTCTTTCCTATTTATAAGGTGTCTTTCCCCGACCCCATTGGACCTTTGTCTGCTAACATCCCCGATACGTACGTTGTTAAGCCTCTTTTGTAACGTTTTCTTTTGCTGTGTTTGCTACAACCCAAACTTTGTTGCAGTTCCTTTTCATCCTTGTCTTGAATTTCGTTCTGGGTTTCCCTGCCCCGCTATATTTCCCCAGCGGCAGTGTGTCCCTTTTTTTCTTCCCCAGGACCAATTCACCTTCCTTCTTTCTTTGTTTACGTCAGCTCTCGATGGTACTTTAAATTGGTTACCTTCCCTCTGGTTTTGGATTTGCTCCCAATTCACCAGCCCCCCTCCATTGTGCATCCTGGAGTTCCTCCTTCGATGTTGATCTTTTTGCTTTTTTTTTTTTCTGTTACTTACATTAAATTACCTTCATCTTAGCTCGCCCTTTCGTTCCTAGAGGCCAATACCCTCGGACCCTATGAAAACCCTTCTATAACAGTTTCCCCTATGGGAGCACCCTGTCCTTCCTAATACCCCCACTAAATCTTTCTCCGATCAAGGGGTTTCCAAGTCCCCCCCCACGCGAGGAATTCTTTACCCCTTCGCGACGTGTAAAGGTTTCCTCAATTTGACCCATGATAGTCATGAACTCCCAAGGTTGCTGTCTCCCCCTCGTTCTTTTGCCCACACGATATCGTTGTTGATTGTTGGGCGGGACTGTGTGGTCTCCTGTCCTACTAAACACATATGTCTCAATTTCCACCTCTCATTGTAACGCTTCCCCTTGTCTTGTCCTCTTCGTTTTTTTTCCTGATGTCATTCTTCACTACCAGTCCATGTATGTTGGATGTTCGTCCCCCCCGTGATCCAACTGTGGTGTTTTTTTCCCCCCCTGTCGAGCCGGTTTAATCTTTTTTTTCTGCTTCCGAACAAATTTTTTCCCTTTTTTCTTGAGTTTTTCTAAGTCTCAATTCTTTTTCTGGGTTCCTACTCTAGGGGCTTTTTTTGGAAGGCTTTCATCACGAGCGTGTCTTGATCTTGTGAACGCTTGGTCTTTTTCCTCGCCTCCCCTCCAAGTCTCTTTTTCTATGTTGCTTCTTTCTGCGGTGTCTTCTCTTTGTTTCTGAGGGTAAAAACGTCTTACACCATATTTTCGAAAAACGCGTTTTCATTTTTTCCCCTCTCCCTGAGATCTCCTCTGCTTTTACCCACCAACACATCTCTTCTAACGCGAAGGAGTCTTTCTAATTGGAAGAGCATCCCAAATCGAGGATAGCTTTCTTCCCCTCCTAGGTTACCGCTCACATGGAGACCCAAATGTTCTTCGTTTAGTGTTTACCCTCACATTTTACGCCGATTCTCCGCTTTTTTCTTTCTCCGGGTACGATTTTCCATAATAAACAACCTTCTCGCATTACCGCCTCTCTCTTCTTAGCTATTTTGTAGCTGAGTTTTGTTCTGCTTTCCTATGGTTTG